>Ga0137396_10000884_pt1 | contig 15012 bp, 13 predicted proteins | sample czc16metaG_FD_108284 | JGI IMG/M metagenome (GOLD analysis project Ga0137396, IMG submission 108284) | Vadose zone soil microbial communities from Angelo Coast Range Reserve, California, USA - czcobulk3.16 metaG | ecosystem: Environmental > Terrestrial > Soil > Vadose zone | place: USA...
GCACTGCGGGCTGCGGGGCCGAAAAACGCGCGTGTACCCTAACTCGTCAAGCAGATCGCCCGTCACGGCCTCGAATCGCCGTACATCGTCGGCTGGCATCTGGGACCGCCAATCGCGAAGTCCGCGAGTAACAGGCAGCCAGGCATGTTTTGCATCCAGACCGGGGGTGGTTTTCGTTCGACCCTCGTGAAACCGGAGCATGGCATCGTGGAAGGGCAGGTCTAGAAAGGCGCACAGGGCTTTGCAGGCCTCCGCTGGATGGCTGACCAGGGATTCGTAGCGTAACTCGTGGTAAAGCTCTGGTCCGAGCGATCTTCCCGCCTCCCTCCCTTTTCGCACCATGAACTCCCACCAAAGAGCTGTGGTCGACACCGGGTCATCGTTCCAAGTAGCGAATTTGCCAGGGCGCTTCTGCTGCGCCTTGGGCCAGCTCGCCATCGACAAACACACGTCTCTACCGTCCCGGATCAGATGGACAAAGCGCGCTCCCGGCCAGAGAGCGTGGAGGAGGCTCACCATCCGTGCATAGCCCGGTGTCTTATCCCCTACCAAGACCTTTCCTTGCCTTTTTCCGTACAAATCGAATATGCCGGTGACGAAAGTTGCATACGAGACTGACTGGCCCTTTCCCATCAGCTCGACTAGTTCGTCTCGGCTAATGCCCAAACGCGTAAGCTTCGGTAGCTCGAGCAGGTGGGAAATCAACTCCGGAGTGACAAAGCCTTCCGCTGTTAACCCGTTTCGCTTTTTGTACACTCTGGGGATCCAGTGCGTTTCGGGTGTGATCGCTATCTGCGGATGTGAGTTGACCATGCGCTGGAGCAGAGTGGTTCCCGAACGCGGGCATCCCACGATGAACACGTACGGGTTAGTCCGACGGGGCCCAAGCACTTCCATCTCGACAAGCCTCTTCCAGGTTGTTTGAAACTACATCACTGCGAGCCGTTCGACCGCTTTCCGCCGCTTCTTCGCCGGGCGGCCCCGAGCTCTCGTTCCATCAACTGGTGCAGCTGACCTCTAACCTGCCGTAACTGTAGAGTTCAAATTTCGCCGAAAAATATAGGCGAACATCGAAATCTCCGGGCAGCACTGACTTTTTGCTCCACGAACTTCCCTCCCTATATTTTTGCGACGCTGACGGCACTCTAGGAAACTATGCAGGCGATGAACGGCGGCGTTGGCGGCCGGATTCGCAAGCTGTCCCGCGGATTATCTCCACACGCATGCGACATTCAGCTGTCCTTGATGGACTAGCCAGTTGATCTGAAGGAGGTCACACACTGATCGCTTCCACCGGCCACCTTATCGCCCCGCACGGCGGTGAACTCGTCGATCTCATCGCCCAACCGCCGCGAGCCGCGGAAATGAAGTCGAACTCGCGTGAATGGCCTTCATGGGACCTTAGCCCCCGGCAGGTCTGCGACCTTGAATTGCTGATGAGCGGCGGTTTTTCCCCACTCCGCGGCTTCATGACGCGGGCTGATTACGAAGGCGTCTGCCACGACATGCGCCTGGCCGACGGCTTACTCTGGCCGATGCCGATCACCCTCGACGTCACTGTGGATTTCGCCGCGAAACTTCGCCCGGGCAGCAGCCAGGTTGCGCTGCGCGATGCTGAAGGCGTCATGCTCGCCGTGCTGCAGGTGGAAGAGGTATGGCAGCCGGATCGCAGGGCCGAGGCCAGGAGTGTCTTCAATACCACGAGCCTGTCGCACCCCGGCGTGGATTACCTGCTAAACAAGGCCAACCCTTGGTACGTGGGGGGCAAGCTCGAGGGATTGCAGATGCCGTCTCACTACGACTTTGGCGCCCTGCGACCCACTCCTGCCCAGTTGCGCGCCGAGTTTGCCCGGCTGGGTTGGCGGCGGGTCGTTGCGTTCCAGACTCGCAATCCCATGCACCGCGCCCACCAGGAACTGACCTTACGCGCCGCCAAGCAGGCAGGCGCCAATTTGCTTATTCATCCTTCGGTCGGCATGACCAAGCCTGGCGACGTGGACTACTTCACCCGCGTTCGCTGCTATGAACTGCTGCTCGCAAAGTATCCTCCGGGCACAGTGAAGCTGGCGATGCTGCCGCTCGCCATGCGCATGGCTGGGCCGCGCGAAGCGATCTGGCACGGCATCATCCGCAAGAATCACGGTTGCACGCACTTCATCGTCGGCCGGGACCATGCCGGCCCCGGCCATGACTCTGACGGCAAACCCTTTTACGGCCCGTATGAAGCTCAGGAGCTGTTCCGTAAGCACGAGTCCGATATTGGCGTAAGCATGGTCCCGTTCAGCATGATGGTGTACCTCGAAGACCAGGACCAATACATCCCCGACAATGAAGTCCGCAATGGCGCGCGGGTCCTGAACATCTCGGGAACCGAACTACGCCGGCGCCTCAATGAAGGGCGGGACATTCCAGCATGGTTCACCTACCCCGAGGTGGTTCACGAATTGCGGCGCAGTTATCCGGCGCGTCACAAGCAAGGATTGACCATTTTCTTCACCGGCCTGTCAGGCTCGGGCAAGTCCACCATTGCGAACGTGCTGCTCACCAAGTTTCTGGAGATGGGTGGGCGCCCGGTCACAATCCTGGATGGCGACCTCGTCCGCAAACATCTTTCGTCGGAACTCGGTTTTTCCAAGCAGCACCGTGAAATCAACATCCGCCGTATCGGTTACGTTGCCTCGGAAATCACCAAGAACGGCGGTATCGCCATCTGCGCCCCGATCGCGCCTTACGACGAGGTGCGGAGGCAAGTTCGCGAGATGATCGAGCCGGTGGGTGGCTTTGTGCTAGTGCATGTGGCCACACCGATCGAGGTGTGCGAGGGGCGTGATCGCAAGGGCCTCTACGCCAAGGCCCGCGCCGGGATGATCCAGGAGTTCACGGGTATTTCCGATCCGTATGAGACCCCCACGAATGCGGAAGTTGTAATTAACACTGCCGACCTATCGCCGGAAGAGGCTGCGCAGGAGATTATTCTGCATCTAGAGCGGCAAGGGTTTATCGGGGTTGAATGGGCACCCGCAATAAGGGAGCGGGATCCCAGGATTTCGTGGGCTTGATGATTCTCATGCCTTTGATTGCGGTCAAAATCTCTATCGGTTTCATGGTGGGCACCCTGATCGGCATGACCGGAGTGGGGGGCGGAGTTCTCCTGCTGCCCCTCCTGATTTTTGGCCTGCGAGTGCCAGCGATCACAGCAGTCGGCTCCGACGCGCTATTCAATTTCTTCACCAAAATCCCAGCCGGCTTGATGCACCTGGGCAAGGGGACGGTTCGGCGCAAGGTGGTGGTCGCTCTCGCCACCGGCAGCATTCCGGGATCGATCCTGGGGGTGGCATTCCTCACTCAGGTTCGCACGCTTTATGGCCCCGGGGTCAATGACTTCATCAAGTCAGCGATCGGCATCCTTTTGGTGATGATCCCTACTCTTTTGCTCTTTCAGACTCGCATTGAGGAGAACCTTGCCAATCGTCCGCCTACCCTGAAGTCATTTGCCGGGATGACCGCGATCGGCCTGGCCGCCGGTTTCCTGGTGGGCATGACCTCGGTCGGGTCAGGAAGCATTATCATGATGTTGCTTCTGCTGTTCTACAGTTTCCCACCCGAAGTTAATGTGGGCACCGATATCGTGCACGCCATTGTGCTCACCGGCGTAACCGGCTTCCTTCATTTTCGGCTCGGCAATGTGGACCCGACCCTCGTCGTCTCGCTCCTGATCGGCTCGATTCCTGGGGGAATCCTCGGCTCTCACCTGAGCACCCGGGTTCCTGTACTCTGGTTAAAGCGCATTCTTTGCGCGCTGCTGTTAGCCACCGGCGCCAGAATGCTGTGGGCTTGATCTTCAGGAGAACATGAACCCTTCTTCTCCACAATCGGAAATCTTGCAGTTTATCCCGACTGCACTGGACCCTGCCCGGGCCGTGTTCGGTGGTCTTAGTTCTGGCGCAATCGACGCCGAATGCAAAATAGGACATGGCCCCATAACGGAAGCCGACAGCCTTGTCAATGCCGTGCTTGGTCAGAACCTGCTGCGGGATGGTGAAGTTGGCTTTCCGAGGAACGCACCGACGATTTTCCCACTTGCAAAAAAGCCGAATACGGGTAGTCGATCCCCTGGATGGCACGCGTGAATTTGTTGCCGGTATCTCTGCGTCCTGTGCCTCGATTGCCATGGCTTAGAAGGGCGGCCCAGCGCGGGGCGGGAATCTGCCATCCAGCAACAAACGATGTTTTTCCTGGCGCCTTGGATTCTGCGTCATCCATAACGGCAAAGCGGTCTGCGCCAGTCAGAAAAATACGAGCCCGAGTGTTAGGGATGCAGCTTGTCGACGGGAGCCTCTGAAGCTCTCTGGGGTGCAGGGGACGGGACCGCGAAGAATCGGTGCGCTCGGCCCCGAGGCCCACAGAGCTCTCAAGGACGCGCCCCGGAAAGCTGCGGGCGCGTCGCGGAGACCCGCTGCAATGTGGTATGGCGCCGGTGCAAACTCGACAGTGGCGGGAAAGTCGAGCTGGGCTGGGGTACCGGCTAATCACGCCGCAAACTATCGTGCGATGTCTGAAAACGGCAGGCGTTGAAGCAGTCATCGGCCGCGGCGGCAGCATCGTCTGTTCTACGAATACGACTCGCCGGTCGTAGGGCCGGACAGTGGGATCTTGATCTCAACGTCGAGATGAAACGTTGTGGATGTCGGCGGGCGTTACCCGCCTGTGGAGCTGGGCGAGAAAGCCGCTCACCCGCTTGGAAGCCGAGATAGACGGCACTCATCCCATCGGCAATTCCGAGGAGCTCGTTTGGGACCAGATGTTAACCAATCGGAAGATCATGACACCCACGAGCACGCTCCGGCGGGCGCTTCGATGTCTTCCTGGAGCGATACGCGGCTTATTCGAGAGTGCCTGGCCGGCAACGAACTGGCCTGGGCAGCTCTCATTCACAAGTACAAGAGATTGATTTATTCCATTCCCATCAAGTACGGTGCCAAACCCGAGGACGCGGCCGACATACTGCAGGGGGTGTCCCTAAAGCTTTTCTCGGAACTCTCGAATTTGCGCAAAACGGAGTCCTTGCGATCCTGGCTTATCAGCGTAACCGTGCGTCAATCCTATCACTGGAAAAAACGGCAACGGCCCGGTCAGGTCGATCTGGACAGCCTGGAACCAGAACAGGCAGAGACCAAGGTAAGGAGCGCTATGGTCCTGCCCGCCCAAGTACTTGAGGAGGTCGAGCAGGAGGAAATGGTGCGTGAAGCCCTCCGAAGCCTTCCGTCACGCTGCACCGAGATGATGCGTCTTCTCTTTTATGAGGACCCGCCTTTGCCGTATGCGGAAGTAGCCCGCCGACTAGGCCTGGCGACGGGCTCAATCGGCTTCATCCGTGGCCGATGCCTAAAGCGCCTGAAGAAAGTCCTGATGGAGATGAGGTTTTGATCATGTGTCCCCTCGCTAGTCACCCCCCCCGACACTGGATCAGCGACCTGTCGCAGCTGGCCAAACAGCGTGACCGGCGGCAATTGTTGGCGAAACACACCCGCCGAGATCCCTCCGCAGCAGTCGACCCTCTCTACGAGGAGGCCGTAGAGCTTGCCCGCGTCGATCTGCTCCGCGCCGAACGCGTGGCCCAGGCCGCCGAACTGCTCGCGAACCGACTGGGAGACGGCTATTCCCGGGCGCAGAGCTTGCGAGCCCGGGGGCACATCCTTTACCTCACAGGAAAGTACCAGGCTGCGTTGCAGTGCCACCGGACGGCTTTGCGCATCTTTGAACGACTTGGCCGCGAGGTGGATGCTGCCCGTGTCATGAGCAATCACCTTCAGCCCATGATCTACCTGGGGCAGTATGAGAAGGCGTTCTCGATGGCGGCGCGGGCACGCGAGATCTTTGAGCGGCACGGCGAGAGTCTGCGGGTAGCGCGGCTGGACAGCAATGTGGGCAACATCCTGCACCGTCTCGATCGGTTCACAGAAGCGCTGGAGTACTACCAGCGTGCTTACGAGGTGTTCCGGGAGAGAAATGAGGCCGAAGACATGGCAGTCGCCTTGCACAACATGGCGATCTGCTACATCAGCCTCAACCGCTTCGGGGATGCGCTGGAGACCTATCGCAGGGCGCGCGGTCACTGGCGGCAGGAGAAGAAGCCTCTTCTGGTTGCCGAGGCCGACTACAACATTGCGTACCTCTATTACATGGGCGGCGAGTACATGCACGCGATCGAGTTGTACGGGCTGACGCGTGCGCTGTACGAGAAGCTGGGCGACCCTTATCACACCGCTCTGTGTGATCTCGACCAGGCCGAGATGTACCTGGAGCTGAACCTGAGCCAGGAGGCAGGAGAGCTGGCGCTGCGTGCGTTTGTCGGTTTTTCCAGGCTGCACATGAATTACGAGGCGGCCAAGGCGTTGGCCTTCCAGGCCATGGCTGCCAATCAGCAGGGCAGGACGAAACAGACCCTAGAGGTTTTCGATCGCGCCCGCGAGCTCTTCGTCAAGGAAACGAACTGGGTCTGGACCGCCTTGATCGACATCTACAAGGCCCTGGTGCTCACTGAAACCGGGGATCACCGCAAGGCGCGCGCCCTCTGCAAGTCAGCGCTGGTTCATTTCCGGGAATCGACCCTGGTGAGCCGCGCCGCGCTTTGCCAAGTTCTGCTGGCCCGCCTCAGCCTCAAGGAAACACGCGCCGCCTCCGCACGCCGGCATTGCGAGACCGCTTTCCGGTGGCTGGAACAGGCGCAGGCTCCCGCCGTTGAGTTCCAGGCCTATATGGTGATGGGGCAGGTCCAGGAAGCATTAGGGAAGAAAGACGCTGCCTATCAGACTTACCTGAAGGCTCAACAGAAGCTCGAGAGCCTGCGCAGCCACTTGCTGGGCGAAGAGTACAAAATCGCTTTCTTGAAGGACAAGCTTTCCCTGTACGAGAGCCTGGTACACCTGTTGCTTGTAAACGGGAACGCCGAGGGGGCGGAAACTGCTTTCGACTTTATCGAGCGTGCGAAGTCGAGAAGCCTCGCTGACCTGATCGCCTTCCAGATCTCGGCGCTAAAGCCACGGGCAGAGCACGACCAAAGGCTCGGCTCTCAACTCCTGCAAGTGCAGGAAAAAATGGTGTTTGCCTATCGTCAGACACGCCGCGAGGAATTCCAGCCGGAGCCGTTCTCGATCGAACGGCAACAGCATCTGTCAGAGAAAACATTGGCGTACGAGACGCAGATGAGGAATGTAATTTCCCGGCTTGATCGGGACGACGGGGAACTTGCTTCCCTCCTAAGCGCCGGCACGATACCCCTCGACGCAATCCGCTCCGCGATTCCTGACGGCTCGCTGATCCTCGAATATTACCAGGCACGCGGCACGATCTTCGGTTGCATCCTGGGAAGGGATCGGCTTGAACTGCGGCCGCTCGCGCCGGTTGGGCGCGTGCGGGAAATCTTCCGCCTCCTCCAGTTCCAATTATCGAAATTCCGCCTGGGCTCAGGATTCGTGCGCAACTTTGGCAAGATCCTGCAGGCGGACACCGAGGCACATCTGCGCGAGCTGTATTCGGAATTGATTGCGCCGCTTCGCGGCAGCCTCGAGGCGAATCATCTCATTGTCATTCCGCACAGCTTCCTCCACTACCTGCCATTCCACGCACTTTCCGATGGCGAGCACGTCCTCATGGACGAATTTACGATTTCCAGTGCACCCAGTTCGAGTGTGTATTATCTGTGCGCTCAGCGTGGTATCCCGGCAGCGACGAAATCGCTCGTGCTGGGAATTCCCGATCGCTTGGCGCCCCACATCCTGGAGGAAGTGCGTGCGGTGGCATCGACCGTGCCTAACGCTCGGCTTTTCCTCGCGGAGCAGGCAACCCGCGAACTGCTGTGGCAGCACGGACCCGAGAGCCGTTACATACACATCGCCACACACGGCCTCTTCCGGCAGGACAACCCGCTGTTCTCCTCGATCCGGCTCGGCAAGTCGGATCTGCATCTGTTCGACCTGTATCAACTGCGACTCTCCGCGGAATTGGTCACGCTGAGCGGCTGCGGCACGGGACTGAACGTGGTGGTAGGTGGCGATGAACTGCTCGGCCTCGCTCGAGGGCTGCTCTACGCCGGAGCGCAGGCCGTGTTGGTCACGCTATGGGACGTCAATGACAAAAGCACTGCCGAATTCATGAAGGCATTCTATCGGCACCTGCAAGCGGCGCCAGACAAGGCAATTGCCTTGCAGCGCGCCATGCGGGACATACGCGAAACTCACCCGCACCCGTACTATTGGGCGCCATTCGACCTGATAGGGAAATTTCAGAATGGCAAGTAAAGACTTGTAACATTGATACGGACGGCACGTTATCGAAAATTCTTATTACGAAGTGTATATTTTTGCATAGCGTGGGGCACCCTACTTCTTTGTAGTCCCGGGCCGGAACGCTACTCAAAAGCTGGGCAACGAATGAACCATTTTGAAGTTGAACAGTGGCTGGACTTTGTACGCGGCCTTGCCGGAGCAACCGACGGGATGGCCATGGAGCAGCATCTCGCCCAGGGCTGCAAGAAATGCAGTGCCCTGGCGGGACGCTTGCGAAGGTTCGTGACTGCATCCGCCGCTGACGCTAGGTACCAGATTCCGGAGTGGGCGGTACAGTCAGCTTGCGACATTTTCGAGCAACAACGTCCGGCCAAAGGTTTGTCTCTGCCTCGTCTGGTCGCCAAGCTGGTCTTCGATAGCTTCGGCGAACCCGCGTTGGCGGGTGTTCGGTCGCAGGGCGAGATCACACACCAGGCGATGTATGAGGCTGGGGACTACTGCGTGGATCTCCGAATGGAACGTGAACGCCGCGCTGACGCCGTGGTTCTGGCGGGGCAGATCACGAACCGCACGCAACCAGAGCAGAGGGTTTCCCGGGTCCCCGTGATTCTCATGTCCGGGAAAGAGGTGATGGCACGAACGGTCAGCAACGGTTCTGGCGAGTTCCAGATTGAATGCCAGGCGAAGAAGTCGTTGCGGCTGTGCGTACCTCTGCGGCAGGCTGGCAAACGGATCGAGGTTCCACTGAAGAACTTCTTCGATCCTGGCAAGAAGTCAGGCGCCAGACAACCCACCAAATAGGCACAACTTGGCCCAGTCCTTTCGCGCCTGCGTTTTGCGGAAAAAAGAGCACAATCAATTGGATACAGCCGGGGTGCGGGTCATCACTGCGCACCTCGCGCTTTCCATTCCCGCTCAGCGAAGCAACCGCTGAGCACGCCGTCAGAGACCCTACAGCTGTTTCCGCAATTTCTGCAACAATTCCTGCAATTTCTGCAATTTCTTGACATGTGTCAGCTCTGCTGGCATCCTTGTACAACCTTCGGCTTGTCGGCTGTCGGAGAACGGGCTGAGCGACGGCTGGACGGACGAGGGCCTCCCCTGAGCCTCGCCTGAGCGCCATCAAGACTATCGTTGTGGAGGATGTCGGCAGGGCTACGAACTGCTCGCTTCATCTGTGGAATCCACGCTGCCTACTTGAAGGGCCTGGGGAGAGAAAAACAAAACCGAGGGTCCCATGAGACGGCGCTCGATCCTGTGGTCAGGTCTATTGTGTTTTCTGCTTCCCCTGTTATCTGCGGCGCAGACGCGCTACATCATTCGCCCGACTCCCACCGGCTCCATCACCGGAATCGACGGCCGGCATGGACTCACGTTAGTAGGCCGTCTCGACGATGAGAACCGCGGGATTTACATCATCACAGCGCCGTCTAACATCAACCCCGCAGAGCTCATCGCTGACGTTGACGCCGACCCGGAAGTCACCGATATTGAGCTGGACTCCAAGCTGGCGCTCACGGAAAGCCCGACGAGCCTCAACCAGTCTAGCGTAGCGATCCTCGACTCTATGCCCGCACCGGGTGCGGTGGGTTATTACGGCGCACCGGTACTTGGTCTTTACCTTTCTCAGCCAGCCACCTCGATCATCCGGTTGTCGGATGCGCAGGCCACGTTCGGAACCACCGGCGCCGGAATCGTCGCAGTTGTCGACACCGGCGTGGACCCGAACCATTCTGCTTTGCAGGGCGTTCTCGTCCCCGGCTATGACTTCGTTCATAGTGTGGCCGGCTCGGGTAGTGAGTTGGTTGACCTGCCTGAAGGCAATCTGGCGGCTTTGAGTCAGTCGAATCCCGACCCGGCCAGCAAGACCCAGCAACTGCGACTGAGTCAGAGCAGCGTCGCCATACTGGACCAGTCCAGCGTGGCTATCCTTGATACTACAACGCTGCCCAAGTTCTTCGGTCACGGTACCATGGTAGCCGGTGTCGTACACCTGGTTGCGCCCACGGCAAAGATCATGCCTTTGAAGGCCTTCGACGGAGATGGAACGGCGAGGCTTTCCGACATTCTCAGAGCTATTTACTACGCTGCCGATAACGGAGCTAAGGTCATCAACATGAGCTTCAGCGTATTGACCGGCTCCGTTGAACTAGCCGACGCCGTTGGTTACGCCACGGAACAGAGCGTGATTGTGGTGGCCTCGACGGGAAACACGGGCACGAACTTCGTTGCCAATCCGGCCGCCATGCCGGAGGTGATGGGAGTGGCCTCCACCACCAACAACGATACACGCAGCCAGTTTTCCAGTTACGGCCCGGGGACGTTTGTAGCTGCACCGGGCGAGCAGGTTATCACGCTGTATCCCGGCCAGAACTACGCACTAGCTTCGGGGACGTCGTTCAGCGCGCCGATGGTGGCCGGCACTGCCGCACTCACGGTGCAGGTTAACCCGGTGGCAAGTTACTCCAACGCTAGTTCGGCGATCTCCCAGGCTAAACCGCTGTCCTCAGACCTCGGTCATGGCCGGCTCGACGTGTACCAGGCTATGCAATACGCGACCGGAGCTGCCAAGTGAGGATGTCGTAGTTTCTGGCTAGCCCAAGCAGGCCAACGCTGCGACGTGGTCCTCTATTTGGCAGGGGCGCTCAGCCACCTCAACATCGTGCGGACTCAGCCCTAGTCGGGAACTGCTTCGAGGAAGGAGCCGCCGATTTCGCCTCGCAGGGCAGGATCAACCGAGTTGTTTGATTGCACATCGCGCCTGCCTCGTCCCAGTTGGCGCTGGAGCAAATCGATGAGCCGCTAGTTCTCGCCTTCCTAAACGATTTGGAAACTACACGCCGCAATCTCAAAACCCTGCAGGAGATCGTGGTAGCACCGAGGCGGCAACACCAAGAGCTAAGTAATGAATCTTTCGCTTGCGAACCTTCTCGCCCCTCTGGTACCCAACGGGCTCACCATCAGAATGCGACTGTGAGAGGCGACGAAGCCTGGGATTCGATAGGATAGAAACCTTCATGGACCTCTACATCATTGCCGGACCGAACGGTGTGGAAAAAACCACGTTCGCGCGCAAGTTCCTTCCCAAATATGCCAACTGCAAGAATTTCGTTAACGCAGACTTGATCGCCCAGGGAATGTCTCCCTTTTCTCCCGAAGCTGCCGCGATCCGCGCCGGCAGACTGGTGATCAGCGAAATTGGCTTCTTCTCCCAGCGGCGAGTTTCCTTTGGTTTCGAGACGACACTCTCGGGTCGAAGCTACTTGAGCTTGATCCAACGGCTCAAGAGGAAGGGTTACATAGTTCACTTGTTCTTCCTCTTCGTCGAGGGTATCGATGTGACGCTGTCTAGAATCAAGGAACGCGTGCTGAAGGGTGGACATGACGTCCCCGAGACGGTGGTCCGCCGGCGGTTCGATCGTTCAGTCGGCAACTTCTTTCGAGAATATCGGCCACTCGTCGATTCGTGGTATCTGTTTGACAACACAGGTACGAAACCCGTGGCAATCGCCTTCAAGAAGGGTGCTAAGCTCCGTATAATAGATCCCGAGACGTATCAAAGCTTGATCGCGCGCTATGGTGAGAAATGAAAAGAACTCGTGACAGCATTCTGCGCTTGCCCTTGGAGAAGCGCGCCGAAATGGCATTCCGGGAGGCAGTGGACGAGGTCATTGCCGAGCATGCCCGCCTGGGACTGCCCCTCTATATCGGACGCAACGGCAAAGTTGTAAAGGTGTCCCCGAACAAGGTACGCGGTCTCTCAAGATCGATCCATCGCAAGTAGGCCTCCCCCATCATACCGTGACATTCTGACAGAAGCCCGCGGCACCATTTCCGCTGGGGCCAACATTCATCGCCCGCCGTTCGCTCGGCTCTTCGACTGCGCCCGAATTTCTACAGGTCCCGGGACGATGTGCTGTGGATGACTTGCTGGAGCTTCTGTTCCCAAGGGATCGAAAACCTGTGTGGCGAAACAACGAGCCGGACACCGCCTCTCGGAGTGCGCAAGTGCTCTCACCCGTACATCAAGCTTAGCAGCGCACGCTTCCCTCGCACAGTTCGGACACCCGCCTAACGCCGACAGCAGCCAGATCGCCTGTTATCGAGAAATGAGGATGGCCATGAGAATTCGTGTGAGCACGAGGGCTGATTTGTTTGAGAAACGGAAACAACAACACATCGAGCGTGGCTACCGAATCGAAGAAGAGCGCCCGACACCTGTAAATGGCCTCTGTTCGTTCGTCGCCGTGAGGGAGCAACCTGCTTTGGACCCGATCGGCGAACCTGGTGGGGCAGACGCTCAATAGAAAACGCGGCCTTACCATGATCGGTGAGGTATTTGAGGTCACTCAGAATCCGATTTCGTTTCAACGGCAAATGTAGCCTCCACTCTCGTTATGTACCCACACCGCGAAGGGTCTGTTCCTTATGCTCCACCAACCATCTCAATGACTGCTCCCGAATCCGTTCTTAATTCTTCACGGGCGTCGTCTGATTCCCACGCGACGAGTCGAGCACAGGCGAAACTGTTGTTTGCGACCTCAAACGCGCCTGAGCAATTCGTCTTCAGGTACGGGAGCCGATGGATGCTGGAGCCGGTCCCGTCGACTTCCACCGTGATCCCGCCGGCAGCGTTGCCGACTGACTTGAAACTCCACCTTAGGTTTTCGCGGTCACTGACAGTCTCACGCAGCCGGCGAAAGATCCGGGCCGTTCCCTAATGCCACAGGACCGCCTTTCGGAACGTCAGACCAGCGGAATGGTGTAAAAGAGCGCTTCGATGGTCGTAGCACGTCCATCCCGGCTCGGGAAGTATGCATGCATCCAGGTTGAATAGTCCGGTTGCCGGTACCCGCAATTGTGACCCCTGCACTCCGACTCCAACAGGCTCTCCTTGAAACACTCGTTCATCGAGACCGATTTTGCCGGAAAAGACTGCATCGGAGTGTGGCGTTCGCGAAAACCCGAGCCAACCGTTCTGACTCAGCGCGGAGCCAAAGGTTGGATTGATAGTGAAGGTTCCACCAGGTGGGCGACGTGGTTTCCTACCAATGGAAGACCGGAAACCTTCATTCTGGGGTATTCGAACGATGAATTCGATCTCCGCAACCCTGGCACCTGTGCCGGCTGACCACTCGCCAGACTTCCACGCCCATTCCAGCGTTTTTGCCGAGCTTGGCCACATGCGCAATGGATCGTTCTTTATGAGCGAGTGATCCGTCTTGTGGGAAGCAGGCCTCACACGTCTGACCTTTTTCACGACCACAGCCGTGCGGTTCAGACCCGGTTATGAGAATCGACGTATCAACGTCACTAGACTCTATGGCGACCGGCAAGATGATGTTGAAGGCAAGCCCGGTGCTCATTCAGCCCATTCAGGAGATTCAAGACCCTTCAACAATAAGAGGAACAAATCGGTTTATGACGTTGCTGGCGCCGTATCAGATCCAGGAATTGGACGCAATGATAAAGCGATAAAGCTAGCGACTGAACTGAAGGACACTACCATCGCCTGGTGCAGAAATTCCATTCGGAACTTTTGAAAGCCTAGCCGCTGCGCATCGGCCTGAACTCATTAAGTGGCATCCTTATCCAGACCCTGGGAAAACAGCCCGAGCCTTCTCCTCAGAGGCGGGAATCACTCTGCATCGAACCGCAGATATCCAAGTAGCCAGAGCAGAAGCATTGCTACCAAGGGGACAATAACCACAACAACGATCCACATGCCTTGGCGGAACGTGAATTGCTCAACGGCTTTTTTCCTGCCCCTCCCCGGAGTGTAGTCCTTCATCTTGATTCTGCTGCGATAACCGCATTCTCTCTCTCAAGTTCCCGCATCATGCCACGTTGCCGATAGATTTCAGCGGCGCAGCGGTGTACGAGAGGGTCATGCGCATAGTGTTTCAATTTTCACGTGGACTTCGCGAACAAGAGCAAGCACAGCATTGAATTCCTGCTGCCCAAAAAGATTTTCCACGAGCAGAGTCGTTGCATTGCGATTTTCGGGATCGGAAGTCAGAAAGTCGGTAAGCACTAACCGGGCCTCTTTAAAGTCCTGTTGCCGAATGAGAGACTTTGCAAAGTTTAGGTAGGCTTCTGAATAGTTCTTGTGCAGCCGAATCGCTTTGCGAACGATCGTCAACGTTCATGTGAGAGCCCGCCTCATCAGAATAGCGAATTGATCTCCTGCTCAATTAGGGAGATGTCCACCTCACCCACATGTTTGGCATGGATCCGGCCCTCGCGGTCAATGACAAAGTTGACAGGTAACCCAAGAATCCCCCCGTAACGCTCGGCAAGATTTGCATCCCCGATGGCGACCGGATAATTCATTTTGAATTGCTGGTAGAAGCCGCGGACAGGCTTCGGGTCGTCATCCAGGGAAATCCCAATTATTTGCAAGCCTTGGTTCCGATATTTGTTCTGCAAGTCCACAAAACGAGGAATTTCGGTTCGGCAAGGCTCGCACCAAGTTGCCCAGAAGTCGAGGATAACTACCTTGCCCCGGTAACTGGAGAGTTCGAGCTTTTGACCGCTTAAATCAGTGAGCGAGAGTTGTGGTGCGAACGAATGAATTGCCCCGATGTCGCCTCGGGCAAGCTCGACTGGTCTACTCCAATGCCGCGTTGCGAGATATGCACCGCTCGCCAGAATGGCCACTGCCGCAAAGACTTTCCGTTTCACTGGCTGATCCCACTGAAAGTAATTACCTGCACTATTCTCC
>Ga0137396_10000887_pt1 | contig 14996 bp, 15 predicted proteins | sample czc16metaG_FD_108284 | JGI IMG/M metagenome (GOLD analysis project Ga0137396, IMG submission 108284) | Vadose zone soil microbial communities from Angelo Coast Range Reserve, California, USA - czcobulk3.16 metaG | ecosystem: Environmental > Terrestrial > Soil > Vadose zone | place: USA...
GAGCTCGGACTCGAGCAGCTCCCCGGGGATCGCCGCACAGTTGACCTTGACGAAGGGCCCGTCGCGCCGGACCGACACCGCATGGATCGCCCGCGCGACCAGGTCCTTGCCCACGCCGCTTTCTCCACGGATCAAGACCGTCGCATCCGTGTCGGCGATGTTCTCGATGACCGTCCGGATCGCCCGCATCTGCGGGCTTCCGTCGAGCAGCCCGCCGTACTCGTTGGACGGAGGCGCGAGCACGTCTTCCCGTACCAGCCACCGGTCCGCCGAGTCGTCTCGGTTCGTGCCGACGAACACCCTCTCCGGGGAGAATCTCAACATGCGGCGTCCTCTAATTTCTCACCGTTGAGAAAAGCGCCATTCCGGAAAACCCTCGTGGACATTAGGTTGTCGACGCCGTCGGAGTATGCCATCCTCGCGCCCTGCTTGTCACGTTGAAAGATCCACGTTGCTCCTGCGATGATGGGGGTAGGCTCGGGGACTGGAGGAAGGGGGCCCATGAAGCTCCTCTTGATCGAGGACGACGTGCGCGTCGCTTTCGTTCTCGCGGAGGCCTTCGGCATCGACGGCCACGAGACGACCATCAGGTACACCGGCGAAGATGGTCTGGCGTTTCTCTCGCGCGAGCGTCCCGACGCGGTGGTCCTCGACATCCGGTTGCCGGCTCTGAATGGCGTCGCCGTGCTCCGCCGCATCAGGGAGACCGATCCCAATCTTCCGGTCATCATCATGACGGGCCTGGCCACGCTGGGCGAGATGGCCGAAGCTCGTCGCCTCGGGGTCACCGAGATCATCGAGAAGCCCGAGGTCCTGAAGCACTTCAGCGAGGCGCTCGCTCGCATCGCGAATCGCGGTCGATCCGAGGGCCCAACGTAGAACGGGTACCGCCCGGCAGCGCCGGTGTGCTCGCGGCCGCGACAAAACTTGACGGAAGAAGTACGGTGTGGGAGGTGGATGAGCCGCCGGTAGGCCCGGGAGTCCTCGAGCCGGTCGTCGTAGGGGGCGATTCTCCCCGGCTCCGCTCGGTGTACCGGCATGCGCTCCCGACTCGGATCGCACACTGGATCGTCGTCCTTTGCTTGTTGATCCTGACGCTCAGCGGTTTTCAGATCTTCAACGCCCACCCCGCCCTCTATTGGGGCGAGCGATCCGACCCCGATCGCACCGTTCTCGCGCTCAAGGCCGTTCACACGCCGAGCGGCGAGCTCAAGGGGCTCACGCAGATACTCGGTCTCGAGTTCGAGACGACCGGCGTCCTCGGCGCGTCGAGCGACGCTGAAGGCCTCAGCGAGCGAGGCTTCCCGCGCTGGGCGACGCTCCCGAGCGGCCAATGGTTGGCCATGGGACGTCGCTGGCATTTCCTGTTCGCCTGGATTCTCGTCCTCACCGGCCTCAGCTTTGCCGTCTACGCGCTCGCGAGTCATCACTTCACGAACGATCTTCTGCCCCGGCCGCGCGACCTCGGCGGTCTCGGCGACTCGATCCGCGATCACCTGCGGCTCCGCCATCCGTCAGGCGAGTCGGCGGCCCACTACAACGTGCTGCAGAAGATCGCCTACACGGGGGTGGTCTTCGGGCTGGGTCCCCTCAGCGTTCTCACCGGGCTCGCGATGTCTCCGCGCTTCGACGCCATCGTGCCCTTCGTCGTGCCCTTGCTGGGTGGACGACAATCGGCCCGCACCCTTCACTTTCTCGCGACATTCGTCTTCATCGGGTTCACGCTCGCCCACATCTTCATGGTTGCGCTGACGGGGGTCGTGAACAATGTGCGCTCGATGCTGACCGGCTGGTACCGCGCGCCGAGCGCGGCAGGAGTCAGCGACGATGGGGATCGCAATTAACCGTCGCCGATTCGCCGTTCGCGCGCTCGAGCTCGTCGGCGTGTCACTCCTCGCGGGGTGCGAACGGGTGCATCCGTACCGATGGCTCATGCGGCTGTTCCGCCCTGTCGAGTCCGCGACCCGTTTGGCTCAGTCGCTCCTGACGCCGCCCGGCGCCCTGGCCCGGGAATTTTCCGAGGCCGATCGCTCGTCGGTGTTCCCCAGCAACGGCACCACGAGTCCTGACGAGCCTGCCTACCAGGCGCATGTCCGACGAGGCTTCGTCGACTGGCGTCTCGAGGTCGGGGGGCTCGTGGAGCGGCCGGCCGTCTTCTCCCTGGAGGAGCTTCGCCGGCTGCCGTCGCGCACGCAGATCACGCGCCACGATTGCGTGGAAGGCTGGAGCGCCATCGCGAAGTGGAGAGGCGCCAGGCTGAGCGCGCTGCTCGCAGAGGTCGGTGTGCGACCCGACGCCCGGTACGTCGTCTTCTACTGCGCGGATCCGATGGATGACGAAGCGAACAGGTATTACGAAAGCATCGACCTCGAGGAGGCGCGGCACGAACAGACGATCCTCGCCTACGAGATGAACGACCGCGCCCTGCCCGTCCAGCACGGCGCGCCCCTTCGGCTCCGGGTGGAGCGCCAGCTCGGCTACAAGATGGCGAAGTACGTCATGCGGATCGCCCTGGTCTCGAGCTTCGACGCGATCGGCGACGGCCGGGGCGGCTACTGGGAGGACCGCGACTACGAGTGGTACGCGGGGATCTGAGACCCGGGACCGTCGCCTCGACGTCAGGCCCCTCCACCTCAAGATAAGCAACTCGTCGGGATCAGCAACGCGTCAGGGACTCCTCGCGGGATGTTTTCGCGCTTGACTTTGCCCGAGGGCGGCGCTAGTGGTGCGGCCAATCCCGGTGGACGAGCGCCGGGATGATGCGCGGTGACGAGGGGGGTGAGACAGGCGAGCGCGTGCCGGTGAAGAACCTGGGCGTCCGTTCGATCGTGGAGGTGACGAATGGAGTTCAATGTCTTCGAGCACTTCAAGGGTTACAAGCGGACCACCAATGGCCCCCTGACCCCCGAGGAGCAGGGGACGTCGCTCTTCCTCGCGGGCCATATGGGCCCCGAGATCAGAGAGCACGTCGACGTCCATGCGGCCAAAGCCAGGATGTCTCGCCGTAATTTCCTCGGGACGGCCTCCGGGTTCGCGGCCGCCATGCTGGCGGTGAACGAGATCACCGGCATGAAGTTCTTCGAGGTCACCGCGGCCGAGGCGATGGATCCCGCGGCGGCGAAGGAAATCAAGGTCGCCCGGAAGGCGGGACTCGACTTTATCGTCGACGCCCACACCCATATCTGCTGGCGAAGGGACGGGTATATCCCGGGCGTGAACACCACCGAGCGGGGGATGTGGTTCGTCCAGCTCCTCGACGACCTCGGTAAGGCGATGGGGCTTCCGAACGGGACCAAGGACATGACCGTCGAGAACTTCGGGAAGCTGATCCTCGAGGGGAGCGACACGAGCGTGGCCATCTTCAACCCCTTCGGGTTTCGGGAGGACTACGGCGGCAAGGACATGATCCCGATCGAGGAGCAGGCGGAGGTCAAGCAGCGCTGGCCGGACCGGACCGTCATGCTCGGCGGCGGCCTGACGCCCAATCAGGGGCGCGGCGAGACGTTGGACCGGCTGCAGATGTTCGTCGAGAAGTACAAGATCTCAGGCCTGAAGCTCTACACGTTCGACTCGACCGCCAAGCGCGGCTGGTGGTTCGACGACCAGAAGCTTGCGTATCCGATCTGGGAGAAGGCTCGCAAGCTCGGGCTCAAGAACATCGGCTGTCACAAGGGCATCCCGTTCGGCCAGTTCATGGCGCGGTACGCCCATGCGGAGGATTTCGACGCGGTCTGCGACGACTTCCCCGACCTCAACTTCATCGCATACCACTCGGCCTGGCCGTATCACAGTGAGTTGGCCGCGCTGAAGGGGTTCAAGCCGCAGCGGAAGAACCTCTACTCCGAGGTCGGCTCCTCGTTCGCGGCGACGGTGACGAGCCGGCCGCTCGAGTGCGCCCACCTGCTCGGGACGCTGCTGCGCGACCTCGGGCCGGACTACGTGATGTGGGGGACCGACTCGGCGCTCTGGGGTAACCCGCAGTGGCAGATCGAGGCGTTCCGGAAGTTCCAGATCCCCGATCAGCTCGTCGAGGGTCACGGGTATCCCAAGCTCACCGACGAGATCAAGGCGAAAGTCTTCGGGTCGAACGCCGCCCGCATCTGGAATCTCAAGAGCATGGCCAGCGTCCCGCCCGCAGAGACGCCCCGGGTCGTGGCGGTGTAGCTCGCGCAGTCGCGGGTGGCCGGTGAGAGCCGGCCACCCGCTTGGGCGCGCGAGAGGAGGAATGCGATGCCTGTGTACGAGTACGAGTGCGCGCCGTGCCTCGTCATCTATGAGGTGAGGCACGGGATGAACGACCCACCCCTCGCGACGTGTCCGAAATGCACCGAGCCGGTGAGGCGGATCATCTCCGCACCGAACCTCAACCGGTACAACTTTTCGAGCCCGACCGAGGCGAAGTACGCGAAGGTCACTCCCCGGGAGGAGATCGCCAAGGAGCGGGAGCTTCAGAAGGTGTACGAGCGGATCTGGCTCCCGCCGCCGGTGAAGCACAACCCCTGGGACGAGTAGGACCTACGGGCGCCCGGGTCAGGCGGCGGCCGGGAGCTGGATGCCCAGGGCGCTCAGACGCGGCCGGACCCGCTCGGTGAGGAGCCCGATGCGGGCCAGATTGCCGACCATCGCGGCGTGCATGTCGCGTCTGAAGTACTTCCTGAAGACCGCAGAGTCGTTGCTCGCGGCGACGCCCCGCCGGTAGACCTGCACCTCGCGGATCTGGGCCTCCGAGAAGCCCGTGTCGCGATACGCGTCCACCGGGAAAAAGCCCGTCAGCACCTTCTCGATCGCGACACAGGTGAAGTCTTCCATCTCACGCCTCTCCGACTCGCTCGCCTGCCCCACGACGTCGGGGAGCGCCAGCATGCCGAAGCCCATATGCCGCGACTCGTCCTGGAGGATCCGCCGGCAGATCTCCCGCAGCAGAGGATCGTGGGCGCATTCGCCCATCATCTTGAACATGGACACCGCAAATGTCTCGGCGACAAGCTGGAGCGCGATGGTCTTGATGTACCAGCGTGAGTCCGTGAGGATGCAGTCGAAGAGGATCCGCTCGTTCTCCGGCATGGGGTAATGGAGGCCGTCGAGCCGGCGCGCGATGTAACGCTCGAGCACCTCGTTGTGGCGGGCCTCGTCCATCACCTGGGTCGCCTGGAAGAATTTCTGGTCGGTGCCGGTGACCGCATCGACGAGCTGGCTGCAGGCGAGCATGGCTCCCTGCTCGCCGTAGACGAGGACCGACAGCCGCCACGCGGTGATCCGTCGGTTGAGCTCGACCCGTTCCCGCTCGGAGAGCTTCGCCCAGATCGGGCTGCCGTAGATGTCCACCAGCTCGTCGGCCAGAGTCCGCCCGTCGTCGGGCTCCGGGGTATCCCACGGGATGTCGTGAGAGGCGTTCCACTGGTCCCGCTTGGCCTTTTCGTAGAGGCCGCGCATATCTTCGGCCTGCACCGAGTAGTCGAACTCGAAGACCGTCTCCATCGGACTTGAGATCACGCGGCGATCCATGGCGCCTCCTCAACATCACCGGCCCGTCGACGGAAACTCTTTGGTTTGTTTCTAAACTCATGAGTTTTTACCACCGCGCGGCGGCGGCTGTCAAGCTACACTCCGGCCCGTGAACGCGCGCCGGCGGGCCGTCCGAGATCAGATCATCCGCTCGGCGGCGGATCTCTTCCGGGAGAAGGGGTACCGCGCCTCCACCCTGGACGACATCGCCGCCAGGCTCTCCATGTCCAAGGCGACGCTCTATACGTACTTTCGGGCCAAGGAAGAGATGCTGGCCGCGATCTCTCGCGAGACGATCGAGGGTTTTACGCGGGAGCTCGGGCTCGTCCTGCGCTCGAGCCTGGCGCCCGAAGAGAAGCTCCGCCGGGTGGTCCGGCAGCACGTCCGGTTCGTGATCGCCAATCGGTCGTTCCTGACGGTCTTCTTCAGCGAGGAGGCCAGTCTGCCCGCCAGGCTCGCCCGTCAGCTGGCCGCGCAGAAGGACCACTACGACAAGGGCGTCGAGTCGGTCGTGCTCGAGGGAATCCGGCGGGGGGTCTTCCGGGAGATGCCGCCACGGCTCGTGGTCTTCGGACTCCTGGGCATGCTCAACTGGGTCTACAAGTGGTACAACCCGGCGGGACGCTGGGGCGCTGAGGAAGTGTCTGCCGCGTTCCTCGCGCTGATCGAGGACGGCCTCCTGCGCTCCGCAAGACGGGGTCCGAGGCTCGAGTCGCGCCTCAAGCGTCTCCGCCGCGAGCTCGGCGCGGTCGTGAAGGCACTCGAGGACTGAGGGGTCCTCGATGGCCTCATGACCGGCTCTCGTGACGAGGATCGCCGGCAGACCACCTATCTGCTCCTCGCCGTGCTGGCCGCCGCCGGATACCTCTGGATTTCCCCGCTGAGCTCGAGTCTCTGGCTGGACGAGACCGTGACCTACTGGGTCGTGAAGGACGGCCTCCGGGAGGCGGTGGACCGCGCTCTTCGCTATCAGCAGTCACCCGCGTACTACGCGATGCTCTGGCTGGTCGTGGGGCTCGGTGGCGCGCGCGAGATCGTGCTCCGACTGCCGTCTGTGATCGCCGCCGCGGGCGCGGCGCTCTTGCTCTATCGGCTCGGCACGCGGCTCGTCGACCGCGAGGCCGGCCTGCTCGCCGCCACGGCCTTCGCCTGCGTGATCGGCATCGGCGGCGTGCCGGCGAACGCGCGACCTTACGCGACCGCCCTGATGGTCGCCGTCGCCGGCACGCTGGCGCTCGTCCGCTGGCTGGATCGACCCAGCGCCGGAACCGCGGGCGCCTATGTCGTGCTGGCGGCGCTTACCGTCTATGCGCACTACCTCTTCGGAATCATGCTGGCCGTCCATGTCGTCTACGTCATCGCGCGGCGACAGCAGGACGGCACGCCGCCCTGGGGACGCATCGGTATCGTGCTCGCGGCGATCGGTGTTCTGCTTCTCCCGCTCGGCCCTCCGCTTCTGTCGCTCGTCCGCCGGCGGGCAAGCTTGTCATGGGCGGACGAGCCATCGTTGGCCGACGTACTCGGTGTGGTAGCCCTTCCCCTCGCCCTCGCCGTGCCCGCGTGGCGAGAGTTTCGCGGTCGGCGAACGTCCGTCGATCGGGCGTCATTGCTGCTCGTCGTGGCCTGGAGCATCCTGCCCCCTCTCGCGGTCTCCCTCGTGACGTGGCTGACGTCTCTCCGACTGTTCTTTCCGCGCTACTATCTCGCCTGGACGCCGGGGCTCGCGCTGCTGGCGGGCCTGGTGATCCGGACGGTGGAGGGTTTTCCGGCGCGGAGACTGATCGCGATCGGCCTCGTCGTCCTCACGGTCGCCGTCTCCGGTCCGCACCTGCGTTCCCGGCAAGATTGGCGCTCTGCGGTGCAGGCCGTTCGCTCAGCTACGGAAGGCGTCGACACCCCCATCCTCGTCGACGCTGGCCTGATCGAATCGGCCCAGATCGACTGGCTCAGCGATCGGGAGCGCTCGAGTTACCTGCTCGCCCCGCTGTCCTTTTACCCTGTCCGCGGTCGGGCGATTCCAATTCCCTACAGCCTCGATGTCGGAGCACAGGGGTATCTCGAGGCCCTCGCCTCCGTCCTCGGCGCGCGTGAGCGGCGCTTCATCCTCATCGGGAACAACGATCGCCTCCGGCCCGTACCGTTCCGGGAATGGTTCGAGAACCGGCTGAGACCCGACTTCGACTCGTGGTCACTCGGCCCGTTCGGCGCGATCTCGGTCGTGGTGTTCGAACGAAGACAGCGCTAGTGTCCAGGCGGCTACGCCGATGACTCGACCCGCCCCCCTTCCGCACGTCGTGATCGTGGGCGGCGGCTTCGGTGGGCTGTACGCGGCGCGAGCGCTCGCCGGCCGGCCCGTGCGGGTCACCCTACTCGACCGGCGCAACCACCATCTCTTTCAGCCTTTGCTCTACCAGGTCGCCACGGCCGCGCTGAACCCCTCCGACATCGCGGTCCCGCTCCGATCCATTCTGCGTCGGTCGACCAACGTCACGGTCCTCCTGGCGAACGTCGAACGAGTGGATCTAACAAGTCGCCGTGTCGCGCTCGATCGGGGCGAGATCGGCTACGACGCGCTGGTCCTCGCGGCGGGGGCCAGTCATTCGTACTTCGGCCACGACGAATGGGAGGTGCTGGCCCCGGGGCTCAAGACCCTCGAGGACGCGCTGGAGATCCGCCGCCGCGTGCTGCTGGCCTACGAGGCCGCCGAGCGCGAGAGCGACGGCGCCGAGCAGCAGGCGCTCCTCACCTTCGTGGTCATCGGCGGCGGCCCCACGGGCGTGGAGCTGGCGGGCGCCCTCGGCGAGATCTCGCGCCGGACCATCTCCCGCGACTTCCGTGTCATCGACCCGACCAAGGCGCGCATCGTCCTTCTCGAGGGCGCGCCGCGCATCCTCACCACCTTCCCCGAATCGCTCTCCCTGAGCGCGCAGGACGCTCTCCGGCGCATCGGCGTCGAGGTACGCACCAAGGCCATCGTCACGCGAGTGACCGCGGACGCGGTGTGGCTCGGCGGCGAGCAGATCCGCGCCCGCACCGTGCTCTGGGCCGCCGGTGTGGCCGCCGCGCCTCTGACTCGGAATCTCGATGCGCCCCTCGATCGCTCGGGTCGCGTCCTCGTCGAGCCAGACCTCTCGATCCCGGGTCATCCTGAGACTTTCGCCATCGGGGACATGTGCGCATTCCTGCATCAGACGGGCGCACCCCTACCGGGCGTCGCGCCCGTGGCCATCCAGCAGGGGCGGGCTGTCGCGGACAACGTGCTACGGCGGCTCCGCGGCGAGCCGACCCGCCCCTTCCGCTACCGCGACAAGGGCAGCATGGCGACCATCGGGCGGGCGGCGGCCGTTGCGGTCGTGGGGCGACTCAAGCTCTCCGGGCTGCCCGCGTGGCTCGCCTGGCTCCTCGTCCACATCGTGTTCCTGATCGGCTTCCGCAATCGCCTCCTGGTGCTGTTCGAATGGGCCTGGGCCTACCTCACCTGGCACCGTGGCGCCCGGCTGATCACCGGACCATGGAAAGGCCGAGGCTGATCCGGTCGCTCAGTGGCCGACGGTGGCGCGGATGCTCCCGAAGTGCTCGTCGATGTGGTTGATCAGGATCCCGTTGACGATCTGCTCGACGCTCATCGGCGGCATACCGGCCAGCACGGTGGCACTCTTGGCAAGCTCGGCGTCGCTGAGCCCGCGCACGAGGGCCGCCGCGCCCGCCGCGTTCTTCTTGTGGAGGGCGAGCGTCTCCGCCTGCGTGCAGCCGGCGTGCTCCTGGGCGTGCTTGGCGTTCATCGCGTGGAGCATGTCCATCGTGACGTGCGGCATCGACTGCCCGGAGGAAGCGGTCTTGATGATGCCGGCGATGCCCTCGTGGCTCACGGCCACGTGGTGCGCGGTGACACCGACCGACCACTTCTCCGCCGACGTCGCCTTCTTCCAGTCGGCGTCGCTCAGCTTCTCGATGACCGTGCTCGCCTCTCGAACCTTGCCCTCGAACTGCTTTGCCAGCGCGTCGCCTTTCGCTCCCATGGCAGATCCTCCTCGATCGATTAGTGAGCTTGATCATAGCGCCCGCCGACGGCGCGGCGCCACCAGGACGTTTTACGCGCCAGGAAGGGTCGGGGCGGCCAAGACGCAAGTTCCTTCACGGAGCGTCGACGAACGGGAGGCCACGCACGCCATGTCCACCACGCAGAAGGTCGTCGTCACCGCCGCACGCCTGGGAGGTGCTGGGCTCCTCGCCATCGCGGTTGTCGCGTGCGCGACGTCGCCCGACGGACCCACCTCGAGCCAGATCTCGCCGTCGTCGTCGGTCACAACCGTCATGGCCGGGTGGGAAGAGAAGTTTGCCCTCGAGTGGTGGGTGGAGCCCGAGCCGGGCTGCGGCCAGCGGATCCGCGGGTACGTCGTGAGCCGGTACGGTCGAGCCGCCGAGTCGCTCCGCGTGCTCGGGCAGGCGCTCGACAGCTCCGGAGGGGTCGTGGACCAGCGAATCACGTGGGTCCCGCGCGGCGTCTCGGGGTTTGGGCACTCCTACTTCGAGATCCCGCGGCTGCCCTCCGCCGACCACTTCCGAGTGACGGTCTGGGACTACTCCGTCCGCAAGAGGTGAGCGCGTCGTATCCACGGCCGGAAGCACGCGACGCGCGCCCGATGCTTGAAGCGCTTCCGGGCGCGGTATAACATCGCGCCAGCCCCGCGCTCACGAGGTGCAAGTTCGAATGCCTGTTGAATTCATCGGGATGATCGGTGTGAAGCCGGAAGGTGGGGACGGCGCCGCCGTCCACGTCATCGGAGGCGACATCGACCGAGCTTGGCTACGCGACTTCGCCCGTGCCCACGAGAATGCCGACTTCGATCGCGTTCTCGTCGGCTACACCTCCACCTCCGCCGACGGCTTCCTGGTCGCGAGCTACGCCGCAACGCAGACGGAACGTCTCGGTTTCCTCATCGCGCATCGACCCGGATTCGTCGCGCCCACGCTGGCCGCGCGCAAAGCGAGCACCCTCGATCATTTCACGGGCGGCCGCATCGCCCTCCACATCATCAGCGGCGGCAGCGACAGCGAGCAGGCGCGCGACGGCGACTCCCTCGACCACGACGCCCGCTACGGCCGCACGGATGAGTACCTCGACATCCTGAGGAGGGTATGGACGGCCGAAGCGCCGTTCGACTACGAGGGCAAGTTCTATCGCGTGTCGAAGGCGTTCTCGGATGTGAAGCCTCTGCAGGCACCCTCGATCCCGATCTATTTCGGTGGCGCCTCCGGCCCTGCCGCCGCGGTGGGCGCGAAACATTGCGATGTCTACGCGCTCTGGGGAGAGCCGCTGGCGGCCGTCAGGCAGCGCATCGCGGACGTCCACTCCCTCGCCGCGACCTTCGGTCGGCGGCCACGCATCAGCGTCTCCTTCCGCCCGATCCTGGCCACGACCGAAGCCCAGGCGTGGGAGCGCGCCCGGGCGATCCTGGCGAAGGTCGAGCAGGCGCGGCCGACGATCGTCGGCGAGGGCGCGGGCATCCGACCGCAGGCGGAGGGAGCGCGCCGGCTCGTCGACTTCGCCGGAAGGGCGGAGATTTACGACAAGCGGCTGTGGATGCCGATCGCCGCGGCGATGGGCGGCGCCGGAAACACGACTGCGTTGGTGGGGACACCCGAGCAGGTCGCGGAGGCGCTGCTCGCCTACTATGACCTCGGGGTCACCACGTTCCTCATCCGTGGCTTCGACCCCCTACACGACGCCGTTGACTACGGGCGTGAGCTGATCCCGCTGGTCCGCGCAGAGGTCACCCGTCGTGACCGCCCGACGACGAATCCCTCTCATCACCAGGAGGCACGGAATGGACGCGGCCGACGGTCGGACGTCTGACGTTCTCGCGGGGACCCGAGTCCTCGATTTCGGGCGCTACATCGCGGGGCCGTATTGTGCAGCGCTCCTGGCGGATCTCGGTGCCGACGTCATCCGCGTCGAGCGGAGAGGCGGCGGCGAGGACCGGTGGGTCGCGCCGGTCGGCACGGACGGCGTGGGCGCCCTGTACCTGGTCATGAATCGCAACAAGCGTGCGATGACGCTCGATCCCGCGTGTCCCGAGGGGCGCGAGATCGTCCAGAAGCTCGTGGCGACCGCGGATGTCGTCGTCGCCAATCTGCCGCCCGAGGTGCTGCGCTCGCTCGCCCTGGATCTCGAAAGTCTCCGCCGCGTGAAGTCGGACATCATCCTCACGACGGTCACGGCCTTCGGTGGCGGCGGACCTTGGAGTCACAAGCATGGCTTCGACGGCATCGGCCAAGTGATGTGCGGCTCCGCCTACCTCACGGGGACGCCCGAGCAACCGACGCGGGCCGCGGTCGCCTGGGTCGATTGCGGCACCGCGTCGCTGGCGGCTTTTGGCACCCTGGCGGCGCTCATGGCGCGATCAAAGACCGGCCGTGGCCAAAAAGTCGAGGGGGCCCTGCTGCGGACCGCGATAGCCTTCAACAACTCCACGCTCGTCGAGCAGCAGGTGATCCGAGCCAATCGCGTCGCGACTCTCAACCGGGGTCAGACGTCGGCGCCCTCGGACCTCTTTCGCACGAAGGACGGCTGGATCATCGCCTACGCGATCGGCGCGCCGATGTTCGCCCGCTGGGCCGAGCTCATGGGCGAGGATCATTGGCTCACCGATCCGCGATTCAAGGACGACGAGGCCCGAGGCAAGCACGCGGAGCTTGTCTCCAAGCGGATGGCGGGCTGGACGGCTGAGCGCACGACGGCGGAGGCACTCGCCGAGCTCGAGCTCGCAAGGATCCCGGCGGCCCCGCTCTACTCGCCTCAGCAAGCGTTGGACGATACCCACATCCGCGCGGCGGGCCTCCTCGCGGACACGGAGTATCCCGGGCTGAGCCGACTCGCCCCGCTGGCTCCGACACCGGTCGACCTCTCCGACACGCCGGGACGCTTCCGACACCGAGCGCCCATGCTCGGCGAGCACACGGATGCGATCCTCGCCGAACTCGGTTACCGCCCCGGGGAGATCGTGGACCTACGCGGCAATGGAGTGATCTAGCGTCTCGCGCCTGACCCGACCGCGGTCGACGGCGCCCGCATGACGCCGTAGAGCCGCACCGCGACATCGATCGTCCGCAGGAGGGCGAGGCCCTGCACATCGTCCTCCCGAGGCGCGAAGAGGTGGTCGGGGCCGATGGCGACGACGTTGACGCCTCCCGGCCACACGGTGTCGGCAAGCAGCACGACACCGTCATTGGGACCGTGGTCGCGAAGCACCTTGTAGCCCCACCAGACCGTGCTGCCGACGCTCCCGGAGAGCGGCACGGCCACCACGTTGACGACGGCAATCGACTCCGGCAGACGGGCGTCCTGCAGGCGCTCGCGGCTCGGCCCCGTCGCCATCGACGCCAGGCCCGCCCAGTCCCAGCCGCTCAGCCAGAAGACACAGCGGACCAGCCACGAGATGGGCGGGCGCAGCGCGGCGTCGACGAGCGGCGTGCCATGCAGGGCGCCCACGATGTTGACCCATGCGACGACGTGCGCGGCCTCCGCCGGCGTGAGCAGGCGGGAGAGGGCCAGCGCCGCCTCCGCGCCGGATTTGCTGGCGCTCACCAGGATCAGACCGCCGCCCTCCTCCAGTGCCGCCGCGCGCACCGCCGCGGCGATGGCCGCGGCGTTGTCCTCGATCGAGGCGCTCTCGCCTGACTCGATGAGCCGGTTGGCGATGCCCAGCCGGTCGAGGAGGCGGCGCTGGCGCGCGAAATCGGCTCCCGTCTCCGGATGGCTCCGGTAGAGCCACGACGGTGCGAACAGCACGGTGTACGGGAAGGCTCCGGGCTGCTGCAACACCTGCTGCGAACCGGCCACGCCGTCGTTGAGAAAGCGGTCGAAGGACGCTTGCACCGCACGACTCATCCGGTCTGCGCTCATCGCATGGGCGAAAAAGAGGGCCGCGAAGTCCATCGAGGTCTCCTGCGACAGCTCGCGAAGCCGGGCCTGGTCGGGAAGCTGATGCAGGCGTGCGCGCGTGTTCGTGCTCAGTTCTCGGACGACGTCAGCCGTGAGGAGGCTCGGCGCTCGAGCCTCGAGACTCGGGTCCGTCGACCGGCGCGCGAGGAGCTCGGTGAGGAGTCCCCGTGCCGGGTCGGAGTCCACCAGGCCACCGAGATCCTTCCCGGCGAGGTCGCCGCGGATCAGTTCCGCCCGGCCGGCGCAACCGAGCGCCAGCAGCGCCGCCATCGCGACCAGCGCCGCCCTGCTCCAGACCCTGAACGCTGCGCGAGAGGCGAGCATCCGCATGCGGTGTTCGTGGCCACAGCTGCCCGACTGTCTGCGAGGGCCCCGGCCGAATCTGAGGTGCGTCACGCCGCCGCCGAGAAACGTGACGCTATGCTCGCCCCGCGGCAAGGTCGCCGCGCGCGACGGCCGCGCCGGCCCTCTTTGTCTGCCGCTCCCTTCGAGCCTCGTCGTGTAGCCGATCGCCGTTCGCAAGGATGTCGATGATCGTCTGGTGGTCGAGGACGCGCGCGAAGCCGCGGCGCATGGTCCGGATCGTTGCCTCGTGCGCGAGCGCGTTGTCGCTCGCATTGACGTCGCTCCCGAACACCACGTGGTAGTTGAGGAAGTACGCGGTCCTGGCCGTCGACTCGCAGCAGAAGTTCGTCAGCGTGCCACAGATGATGACCGTCTTCACGTCGCGATCGCGCAGCACGTAGTCGAGGTCAGTGCCCGCGAACGAGTCGTACGCATGCTTGACGCGGATCACCCGATCACCGGTGCGCGGGTAGATCTCGTGGTAGACGTCCGCCCCCGCCGTCCCTTCCTTGATGGCGCCCGCCGCGATCGGCTCCCAGAACTCGTAGAAGTCGGCGCAGCAGTCGCTCGCGATGTTATGCGCGGTATAGATCACCGGCACGCCGACAGAGCGGCATGCCTCGATCAGCTTCTTGACCCGCGGGATCTGCCTGTAGGCCTCCGGCACGCACATGGGGTTGCTCGGGTTGACGAAGTCCTCCTGCAGGTCGACGACGATGAGGGCGCACTCCTCTGGTTTGATCCGGAACGCCCAGTGCCGGTCCACGTCGTAGTCACGGTCGGCGAATTCGATGAACCGCCGCTCGCCCTCGAAGACCGGTGGAGCGCTGAGCTTGTCCGGGCCCAGCAGCTCATCCTTCCGTCGTCCGTAGACCCCGAGAAAGCCCTCGACGGGATCGGTGAAATCTCTGCTCGCCATCTCTCCCTCCTGGGTCGGTCGTACGTTAGTTCGTCGTCGCCGCGCGCGTCAGCCCGTGAAGATGGCTTCCGGCAGCAGGGCCGTGACGACATAGTTCGGCACGTCGACCACGTTGCTGACGCGCAGGTCCGCCGCGACGCTGCAGATGACGTACGCCTGCTCGCGGCTCCATCCTCGATCTTGCAGCAGGTCGATCATGTTGAGAAGGGCGTTCCGGCAAGCCAGCGTCAGGTTCTCGCCATCGTTCACGCCGTCGTCCCGGATGGGCATGCCCATGGCGGC
>Ga0137396_10000889_pt1 | contig 14987 bp, 13 predicted proteins | sample czc16metaG_FD_108284 | JGI IMG/M metagenome (GOLD analysis project Ga0137396, IMG submission 108284) | Vadose zone soil microbial communities from Angelo Coast Range Reserve, California, USA - czcobulk3.16 metaG | ecosystem: Environmental > Terrestrial > Soil > Vadose zone | place: USA...
CGCCACTTCATGGGTTTGCCGGGCTGGGAGGTCGTCGGCCTGTCCCGGCGCGTCCCGACGGGGCTCGAGCAGGCGCGCATCCTTTCGCTCGACCTCCTGGATCGCGGCCGCTGCGCCGAGGTGCTCGGGTCGATGCGCGACGTCACCCACGTGATCTACGCGGCGCTTTACGAGAAGCCCGGCCTGATCCCGGGCTGGCGCGATCCGGAGCAGATGCGCACGAACCTCGCGATGCTGGAGAACTTCTTCGAGGCGCTGGAGGCCGCGAGCCCGTTGAAACACGTGACGCTGCTGCAGGGAACGAAGGCGTACGGCTCGCACCTCGGGCCGGTGCCGGTTCCGGCGCGCGAGCGCTGGCCGCGCCATCCGCACGACAACTTCTACTGGCTGCAGGAAGACTATCTGCGCGCGAAGCAGCAGGGGAAGCGCTGGCAGTGGACCATCCTGCGCCCGCAGGTGATCTTCGGGGAGTCGTGGGGCAGCCACATGAACCCGATCCCCGCAATCGGCGTCTATGGAGCGCTGCTCAAGGAGGCAGGGCTGCCGCTTGCCTATCCAGGCGTTCCGTCGCGCGTTTTCGAGGCGGTCGACGCCGATCACCTCGCGCGCGCCTGCGCGTGGGCGGCGGCTTCGCCTAAGGCTGGTAACGAGATCTTCAACGTCAATAACGGCGAGCCGTTCGAGTGGCGCACGGTCTGGCCCGCCATCGCGGATGCGCTCGGCATGGCGCCGGGACCCGAGGTGCCTCTGTCGCTCGCCGACGAAATGCCGAAGCGCGAGGCAGACTGGGCGAGCATCGTGCGGAAGTACGGCTTGCGCTCGCCCGCGCGCCTCGCCGATTTCGTCGGCCAGTCGTTTATCTACGCGGATCGAAACTTCGGGTACGGATTCGCGGCAGCGGCGCCGCCGACATTGGCGAGCACGGTCAAAATCCGCCAGGCCGGCTTCCAGGAATGCGTGGACACCGAGGAAATGTTCCGCCGCCTGTTTCGGCGCTACCAACAGCTTCGCTGGCTGCCGCCGCGACGCGGATAAGCCTGGAGTTGCTGGCAAAGCTGTTTAGTTGGCGCGATGCGTTGATCGTGGTGCGCGCGGAGACACTGATTCGCTGGCACCGTGCTGGGTTTCGTCTGTTCTGGCGCTACAAGTCGCGGAGCGAATGTCCGCCGATTCCGGCTGAGCTGCGAGCCCTGATTCGCAGGCTGGCGAAGGAGAACCCGTTGTGGGGCGAAGAACGCATCGCCAGTGAGCTGATGCTCAAGCTTGGAGCGGGTCTCGCCGCGCACGGTGAAGGAAGTACATGCCCAAGCGGCCGCCGGGCCGCCCTCGTGGCGATCAGCGCTGGTCGAGCTTCTTGCGCAACCACGCAAAGGCGATTGTCGCCTGTGACTTCTTCGTCGCGGTCACCGCGACGTTTCGTCAGCTTTACGTCTTAGTGACGATCGAGCACGGTTCGCGCCGGCTGCTGCATGTGAACGTGACTGCTCACCCGAGTGCCGCCTGGACCCTGCAGCAGTTGCGCGAAGCAATTGGCTGGAAGGGGTTCTGTCAACTTAACATCGAGATGAACAGAAAAGCCGAAACGGGGCGAGACTATTTCCGATGTGCGGCATTTCAGATCAGGTGGCCGGCTGCAGGCACACAAATTCACGCCACTGTGTGAAGCGGCGACGCATGATCTCGCGGTAGTTCACCGCAGCCAATAGATGGCGGCCAGGACGGAAAAACGATGCGATCACCCCGAAGACCGACAGGAAGCGCTGGGCGTGGCCGGGTGACTTGAAGCCCCGCATGCGTCGTTCCCGTTCTCGGGTGGGCTCGTGGGAGTTCTCCACCCGGTTGTTTTGCCACCTACCTCGACGATGCTCAACATCGGGCAGCACCTCCGCCTTGGCCGCCGCATAACTCCCAAGTCGATCGGTAATGATCGCACGCGGTACGTACTGCAGACCCTTGAGCAGCTTGCGGAAGAACTTCTTAGCAGCCCGTTTGTTGCGCCGCGGCTGCACTAGGATGTCGAGCACCTCACCGTCCTGGTCAACCGCACGCCATAGGTATTGCAGCTTGCCAGCTATCCTGAGAAAGACTTCATCCAGATGCCAGCGGTCGCCGGGGCGCGGGCTCTTCGAGCGCATCCGCTTGGCGTAGACTCCTCCGAACTTCAAGCACCACTCGCGCACCGACTCATACGTAACGGTGACTCCGCGCTCGGCCATCATCTCCTCGATATCGCGAAAGCTGAGGGGGAAGCGGAAATACAGCCAAACGCAGTAGCTGATGATCTCAGAGGGGAAGCGAAGGCGGTAATACCCGAGTGTGGACGGATTCATGCACCCCAGTAAAGCACCCGGACCTTAACTTGACAATACCCGCCACGATTCGCACAAACCAAACCATGCGCTCATCATGCCACCATCCTGCGGACGCAACGCGGGCTACCCATCAATAGCAAGTGACTCGAATTTTTGCGCACCACAGTCTCAACTTACATTGGCACAAACGGTAACGCAGTCATGCTCGCAACCGCGTAGCATCCTCGAATGGACTCGAACGCAGCGCACCTTTGGGTCGGCGCCGCGTTGCCGCGCAAGGAGGACGAATCGCTCCTGACCGGCAGCGCGCGCTTCATCGACGACTTGGAGCCGGTGGCCGGGCTGCGCCATGCCGCGATCCTGCGCTCGCAGCATCCGCATGCGCGCATCCGCTCGATCGACACGCGTCGCGCGGAGCAACTGTCCGGCGTGATTGGCGTCGTCACCGGAGCGCAGATCGCTCACGTCGCCGGCATCATCCCGAGCGTGGTGCGCTCGAAGATGCGCTTCCAGGTCTGCGCGACGACCAAGGCGCGCTATTGCGGCGAGCCTGTCGCGGTGGTGGTGGCCGAAGACCGTTACGTCGCGGAGGATGCACTCGAGTTGATCGAGGTCGACTACGAACCGCTGCCCGGCGTCGCGCACCTCGATGACGCGTTGAGGCCGGATGCGCCGCTGTTGTTCGAAGAAGCTGGCTCCAACGTCGCACAGGAGCGCTCATTCAAGTACGGCAATCCCGATGGGGCATTCGCGCGCGCGGACCGCATTTTCCGCCACGCATACCGTTTCCCCCGCTCGATCGCCACGCCGATGGAGACCTACGGCGTGATCGCGCAGTTCGAACCGCATCCGGACCGCTACACGATCTGGTCGAACTTCCAGGGGCCGTTCGTGCTGCAGCCTCTGATGGCCGGCGCGCTGAACGTCGCGGGCAACCGGCTGCGCATTGTCACTCCGCCCAGTTCCGGCGGCAGTTTCGGCATAAAGCAGGCGGTATACGTTTACATGGTGCTGATCGCCGCGGTGTCGCGCCTGGTCGGCGTGCCGGTGAAGTGGACCGAGGACAGGCTGGAGCATCTGATGGCCTCATCGAGCGCCACCGACCGCACGGGCGAAATCGAAGCCGCGTTTTCGAATCAAGGTGAACTGCTCGGCCTGCGTTACCGCAACGTCGTGAATCTCGGCGCGTACATCCGGGCACCGGAACCTGCATCGGTCTATCGCATGCACTCGACATCCAACGGTGCATACCGCGTGAAGAGCCTGGCCATCGACAACGTGCTGGTCGTCACCAATCGCATGCCGGCGGGGCTCAACCGCGGCTACGGCGGACCGCAGTTCTACTTCGCGCTCGAGCGCATTATGGACATCGCAGCGCGCGGCCTGGGACTCGATGCCGCGGAACTGCGCCGCAGGAACCTAGTGCGCAAGGACGAGTTTCCCTACGTCTGCCCGGCCGGATCGCAGCTCGACTCGGGCGACTACGAGGCCTGTCTCGACGAAGCGCTGCGGCTTGCCGACTACAAGGCGCTGCTTGCCCGGCGCGATGCGGCGCGCAGGAATGGAAAATTGTTCGGCATCGGCTTTGCGCTCGGCGTCGAGCCCTCGGGCTCGAACATGGCCTACGTCAGCCTGGCGCAGACCGCCGAGCAGCGCGGCAGGGCCGAGCCCAAGTCCGGCGCCAATGCATCGGTGACGATCGCTATCGATCCGAGCGGCGGGATCACCGTGCAGCTCGACAGCACGCCCAACGGACAGGGGCATGAAACGGTGGCGGCGCAGATCGTTGCCCAGGAACTGGGCGTTCGGCCGGAGGATGTAGACGTGCTCACTGAGATCGACACGCGCGCGATCGCCTGGAGCATCGCCTCTGGCAACTACTCCAATCGCTTCGCCTCCGCCGTGACGAGCGCGGTTCTCGCCTGCGCGCGCAAGCTCGCCGAAAAACTTCGACAGATGGCGGCCCAGGACTTCAAGGTTGGCGTGGAGGAAATCGAGCTGGCCGACGGCACGGCGCGCCTGAAGCGCAATCCCGGGCAGGCGATCGGCGTGGGCAGGCTCGCGGCGCGCGCGCACTGGAACCCCGCGGGCATGCCGGGAAGCGTCTCGGCGGGCATGCATGAAACCTTCGTGCTCGATGCGCCTGCGCTCACCGGCCCGGACGATGCCGATCGCATCGCATCGGCGATGACCTATGGCTTCGTCGCCGATATCGCGGCCGTCGAGATCGACAAGGCGACGGGCCGCATCGAGATCGTGAAATACGTATCGGTGCACGACGTGGGAACGATGTTGAACCCGCTGATCGTCGAGGGCCAGATCAGCGGGGGCTTTGCCCACGGCCTTGGCGCTGCGCTGTATGAAGAGCTGGTGCACGACCGCGCCGGCAATTTCGTTTCCGGCACCTTCGCGGAGTATCTGTGCCCGACCGCACCGGAGATGCCGCGCCTGGACATCGGCCATTTGTCCACGCCGTCGCCGGCCAATCTGACCGGTGCCAAGGGCATGGGTGACGGCAGCTCCATGCTCGCGCCTGCCGCCCTCGCCAACGCCGCGGCGGATGCGCTGGGCCGGGAAGACATTGAATTGCCGCTGTCGCTGAACCGCGTGTGGGAACTTGCCAACGGGCGCGCGGTGACTGCGAGCGGTACCCACGGCCCAGCGCGCAGGGAATCCGGAGCAATTGATCTCGCCGGATCGCTGCAAGGGGAGGGCTCGGTGATCCTGTCCGCGCCGCCTGCCGAGGTCTGGCGCCGTCTGCTCGACCCCGAAGTGCTGGCCGCAGTGATCCCGGGCTGCAGGAAGATGCAACGCACGGGTGCCGAAGCGTTCGACGCTGAAGTGAGCGTAGGCGTGGCCGGCATCCGCGGTGTCTACGGCGTGAAGGTCCGGATCGGCGAGCAGAACCCGCAGATATCGTTGCGTATGGATTTCCGCGCGCACGGCAGGCTCGGCAACGGGCACGGCAGCGCGCTGGTGGTCCTCGCACCTGAGGGTTCGGGTACGAGGCTCTCCTACCGCTACGGCGCCGACGTAGGCGGCACCTTGGCCGCAGTCGGCAACCGCATGCTCGGCTCGGTGACCGGCGTGCTGATCGGGCAGTTCTTCAAGGCTTTCGAACAGTACGGCAGGAGCGTTGCAGGCAGGAATGCGCTGTGGAACAGGGTGCGTAGTTGGTTTGGCGGCGGCGAGCGCAAACCATGAAACCGGTCGCCTTCGAATACTGCTGCCCGGATACGCTCGCCGAAGCGCTGGCGCTGCTGGAAGAGTTCGGCGTCGAGGCGAGCGTGCTTGCCGGCGGCATGTCCCTCGGTGCGATGCTCAACATGCGGCTGGTGCGGCCCGCCGCGGTGCTCGACATCAAGCGGGTGCGCGGGCTCGACACGGTCTCGATCAATGGCGAAGTGCGCACCGGCGCGACGCTGCGGCAGGCCGCTGCGCTCGGCGATCCGGTGCTGATGCAGGCGGTGCCGCTGCTGGCGCGGGCGCTGCCACACGTCGGCCATTTCCAGACGCGCAACCGCGGCACGCTCGGCGGCTCGGTGGCGCATGCCGATCCGAGTTCCGAGATTCCGCTGGCGCTCGTCACGCTCGGCGGTTCGGTCGAACTGCAGTCCATGCGGGGCACCCGGCGCGTTGCGGCGCGCGAATTCTTTCTCGACGTGCTCACCACGGCGCGCGCGCCGGATGAACTGCTTGCGGCGCTCATCTGGCCGCGGCAAAGGCAGGCCGCAGGCTGTGCGTTTGCTGAGATCGCGCAGAGGCACGGCGACTTCGCCATCGTGGCCTGTGCGGCCGAGGCTGTGCTGACGAACGAGGGCTCGCTCGCCCATCTCGGTTTCGGGCTCGGCGGCGTGGAGAGCCGCCCGATCGTGATCGACACGACGCCATTCCTCGGCAACCGTGCCGATGCGCGCCTCGCGGCGGAAATTTCGGCTGCAGCCGCGCGACAGGCGAATCCGACGAGCGATTTCAAGGCCACCGCGGAGTACCGACGGGCATTGATCGACGCACTCGGCGCGCAGGTGCTGGTTGAGGCGTTCGAGAACGCGGGGAAAACGCTGACATGATGCGACTCAAGCCCGGCAGCCGGCACCGAGTGACGATAGAGGTGAACGGTAAGCTGCGCAGCGGCACGGCTGAGCCGCGCACGCTGCTCACCGACTTCCTGCGCCACGAGCTCAAACTCTACGGCACCCACGTCGGCTGCGAGCATGGTGTCTGCGGCGCCTGCACCGTGATGGTCGACGGCCGCGCAGTGCGCAGCTGCATGCAGTTCGCCGTGGAATGCGACGGTGCGGCGGTCAGCACGGTCGAAGGACTCGCGCACGGGGGTACGCTAAATGCGCTGCAGCGCGCGTTCAACCGGCACCATGCGCTGCAATGCGGTTTCTGCACGGCGGGTATCCTGATGTCGGCGACGCACTTCCTGGCCGGGAACCCCAATCCTTCGGAACACGAGGTCAAGGACATGCTGTCGGGCCACATCTGCCGTTGCACCGGTTACTACCCAATCGTTGCGGCAATCGTCGACGCGGCACGCGAACTGCGTGACGGCGATCCTCTTCACAAGGAGCCCACATGACTCAGAAATACGCCCGGCAACGCGGAGAGCTGCTCCAGCAGCTCGACGGCATGCGCCTCGAGGTCGATTCGGCGAAGCGCGTCGCCACGCTAGTCCTCGACCGGCCGCCGCTCAACATCGTGTCCTACAAGGCGCGCTCGCAGATCGCCGCGCTGTTCGAGGAACTAGGCCGCGACCCGGATATCGGCGTGATCGTGGTGCGCGGCGCGAACGGAGTGTTTACCTCGGGCGGCGACGTGCGCGGGTTTTTCGATGTCCCGCGCGACGGCATGTCGCACCTCGCGTGGAATATCGGCGCGCCCGAGCGCTGCCCGAAAGCCGTGATCGCGGCGATGGAAAAGTATGCGTTCGGCGTTGGCTGGGAGCTGGCGCTCGCCTGCGATTTCCGCATCGCCACGAAAGAAACGCTGGTCGCGCTGCCGGAGATCACGATCGGCCAGATGCCGGGCTCGGGGGGGAGCCAGCGCGTGCTGCGCATGGTCGGCATGACACGCGCCAAGGACATGGTGATGATGGGCCGGCGCCTGTCGGCGAGCGAGGCCCACCAATGGGGTCTGCTCACCGAGTTGGTCGAGGATTCCGCCGCGCTCGACAAGGCGATCGACAGCTATGCGGCAAAGCTCAATGCGCTGTCTCCGCTCGCGCTCGTCACGTTGAAGCGCGTGCTCAACCAGGGGGACGACGCGAGCCTCGAGGCGAGCTTCGATCTCGAAGGACATGCCTACGAGAAGCTGCGCGATTCGCACGACTACAAGGAAGGGGCCGAGGCTTTCTTCGAGAAGCGCAGGCCCAAATACACTGGAAATTGAACTCCGTAGACATCGAACTTCAGCCGAAGGAGGCAATCATGCATAAACTGAAGCTGTATGCGGCTGTCGCCGCGGTATTTCTGGCGGGCCCTGTCCAGGCTCAGTCTAGTACCATCAAGATCGGCGTCGTAACGCCTCTTACCGGCACCTATGCCGGCATCGGCCAGCAGGTGAAGTGGGGGATCGATCTCGCGGTGAAGGAGATCAACGACAAGGGCGGAATCCTCGGGCGCAAGGTCGAAACCATCTACGAGGACGAGGAGGCGAATCCGAACGTCGCGGTGCAGAAGGCGGAGAAGCTGTTCCAGGTGTCTAAGGTCGACTTCCTCACCGGCACCGTGAACTCCGGGTCGACGCTCGCCGTCGGCCAGGTTGCCGAGCGCAACCAGCGGCTGGCCGCCACCACGGTGTCCTACTCGGACACGATCACCGGCGCGCAGTGCTCTCCGAACATGTTCCGCGTAAACGCCAAGGCCGGCATGCAGTCCGAGGCCCTTGCCGAGTGGTTGGTGAAGCAGAAGCCCGGTGGAACCGTGTACTTCCTCGGCCCGGACTACGAGATGGGCCGCAGCACGGTGGCGGCGTTTAAGGAGGCGATCACGAAACGCGGCCTGAAGACGGCCGGGGAGACCTACGCGCCGCTCGACAATAAGGACTACTCGCCGTTTTTCGGCCAGATTCGCGCCGCCAAGCCACAGGTGTTCTATACCTCGGTGGCTGGCAACGACACCGTGCGATTGTTCAGCCAGATGTCCGAATACGGGCTAACCAAGGGGATGATCATCGTCGGCGCAGCGGGCACCATCACCGGGCAGAATCTTGCAGCAGTGGGCAAGGCCGCCGAAGGGTTCGTCACCGGCGTCGGCTATACCACCGAGATCGACACGCCGGAGAACAGCAAGTTCGTCGCCGACTTCAAGGCCATGTGGAAGACGGACCCCGATCTGTTCGGCGTCGACTCGTACGGCGTCGTCTACTTCTACAAGGCCGCCGTGGAGAAGGCGGGAGGCACCGACACCGACAAGGTGCGCGCGGCGATGCGCGGCCTGGAGTGGCAAACGCCGCAGGGCAAGAAGACCATGCGCGCCGGCGACCATCAGGCGATCCTCGACATGTACGCCGTGAAGATCCAAGGCGGCAAGTTCACGATCGCTGGCAAGGTGCCTGGCGCGGCGGCGGTAGGCCCTGATACTTGCACCAAGTTCTGACGAACCCCGGCAGGATCGGTTGCAGGGGAAGGGGGGCGCCCCTTCCCCCGCACCCTAGACTTCGATCGTAACCGAACTTCTGGAGTCCTTGCAGTTCGTCTACGGCCCGCAGGTCGTGAACGGGCTGGCGATCGGCGTTGCGGTGATTCTGATGGCGCTCGGCCTGACGATTATCTTCGGCCTGCTCGACGTGATCAACATGGCTCACGGCGAGTTCTATGCGCTTGGCGCCTACCTCGCCGTCACTCTGGTGGCCAAGGGAGCGAGCTTCTGGCTCTGCCTCGCCCTGGTGCCGGTCGTCATGGCGGCGATCGGTTATTTCGCCGAGCGCGCGCTGATCCAGCGCGTGTTCCATTCCAGGGACCGGCACATTCTCACACTGCTCCTGACCTTCGGCCTCGCGATCATCGCCGAGGACGCGTTCAAACTGGCCTACGGACCCAATCCCTACAAGCCCGAGTCGCCGATTGCGGGCGCCAGCGAAGTTCTCGGCATCACTCTGCCGAACTACCGCCTGTTCCTGATCGTCGCAGGCGCAGCGATCATCGTCGCGGTCTGGCTGGTCGTATACCGCACCAGCCTCGGCGCGATGGTGCGGGCCGCGGCATTCGACCGCCATATGGCGTCCTCTCTCGGCGTGCCTGTGGAAAAGGTGTACGCGGGCACGTTTGCGTTCGGCGTGGCGCTGGCTGGCCTGTCCGGCGTGCTGCTCGCGCCGATCTACTCGGTGTTCCCGACCATGGGCAAGGATTTCATCCTCATGGCTTTCTCGGTGGTCATCGTCGGCGGCATGGGGTCGATCAAGGGCGCGGTGATCGCGGGGCTGGTGCTGACGCAGATCCAGTCGATCTCGAGCCTCTACATCTCTCCGGTATGGGGCGAACCGCTCGTATTCGGCATCATGGTGCTGTTCCTGCTGGTGCGCCCGCAGGGTCTTGCTGGCCGTCTCGGACATGGCTGAAGCGCCGGCACTGCGCGCCGCAGTCGACGCGGGCGAGCGCACAGCCATCGGCGCGCACCGGCTGCTGGCGGGGACGTTCATGCTGCTGGCGCTGGCGTTTGCCGCCAGCGCAGGCGCGACCGGCGACACATTCTTCTTCCGTCTGGCGACCGAAGCGCTGATCTTCGCGGGCCTTGCGATGTCGGTTGATCTTCTGCTCGGCTACACCGGACTGCTGTCACTCGGCCAGGCGCTGTTCTTCGGATTCGGCGCCTACGTATCCGGGCTGGTCCTGAAGCACGTGGCGCCGTCCTTCTGGGCCGCCGTCGGCATCACTCTCCTTGCTTCGCTGGCGGCGGGGCTCGTGGCCGGCATCATCTCGATCCGCGCGCGCGGCGTGTATTTCGCGTTGATCACTTTCGGCCTCGCACAGGTGGCGTTCAAGGTGGTGTTCAACACCCGCGAGATCGGCGGCTCGGACGGCATCATCGGCATTCCGCAGATCAAGGTCGAGTTCGGCCTGTTCTCAGTCGATACGCAGTCCCCTGCCGGGTTTTTCCTGGTGACGCTGGCGTTCATCATGTTGCTGTATGCAGTGTGCGCGTATCTGACGCAAACGCCGTTTGGTCGCACGCTGATGGCTGTCCGCACCAACGAGTCGCGGGTCGCGTTTCTGGGCTATTCGCCCTGGCGCGCGAAACTCGCGGCGTTCGTGGCCGCCGCGGTGGTCGCGGCGCTGTCGGGCAGCCTTTACCCGATGCTCAGGGGTCTGGTGTCGCCGGAGCTGCTCGCGTTTCAGACCTCCGGCAACGCGGTGATCATGATGATCATCGGCGGCGTCGGCACGCTCGCCGGAGCGCTGTACGGCTCGGTGCTGCTCACCGTGCTCAAATCGGTGTTCGGCACATTTACCGAGCACCATCTGATCATCATCGGCGGCCTGTTCATGCTCTCGGTGATCTTCTTTCCAAAGGGGCTCGCCGGCTATGCGCTACCGCGCCTGGAGCGCTGGCTCGAGCGCCGGGCGGCGGCAGGCCCATGAGCGACGCCGCGCTGCTGCAGGTGGAGGGCCTCGCCATCAGCTTCGGCGCGCTGCAGGCCGTCAGCGACCTGTCGTTCTCCGCCGCGAAGGGGCGCATAACTTCGGTCATCGGGCCGAACGGCGCCGGTAAGAGCACGCTCTTCAATCTCGTCTCGGGCGCATTAAAGCCGCAGCGCGGCCGGGTGTCCTTCGCGGGGGCGGAAGTGACCGGCTGGCCCACCCACCGGTTGCTGCGCGCTGGCCTCTCGCGCTCATTCCAGATCACCAATCTGTTTTTCGAGCTCAGCGTATTCGAGAACCTGCGGCTCGCCGCCCAGGTGCTCGAGCCGACGGGCCGCGCGCTGCTGCCGGTCGCGCGCAGCACGGCGGCGCGCGACCGCGCCGAAGAACTGCTCGGGTATTTCGGGCTTACCGCCAAGGCGACCCAGCTCGCCGGGCATCTCTCGCACGGCGAGCAGAGGCGCCTCGAGATAGCCATGGCGCTTGCATGCCGGCCGAAGCTGCTGCTGCTCGACGAGCCGACGCAAGGCATGTCGCACGGCGACACGCAGTCCACCGCGGCGATGATCAAGGGCCTCGCCGGAGAATTGACGATCCTGCTGATCGAACACGACATCGACGTGGTGATGAATCTTTCCGATCACGTGCTCGTGTTGCACCAGGGCGCCAAGCTCGCGGAGGGCGCGCCAGCGGACGTGCGCGAGAACGCGGCGGTGCAGAAAGCCTACCTCGGAGGCGTGCACTGATGCTCGCCCTCGACGCGGTGCATGCGCACTACGGCTTGTCGCACGTGCTGCAGGGCGTGTCGCTGTTGGTCGGCAGGGGCGAGGTGGTCGGCGTGTTCGGGCGCAACGGCGTGGGCAAGACCACGCTCATCAAGACTGTCGCCGGCTGGGTGAAGCCCTCGTCCGGCTCGATCCGCTTCGACGGCGAGAGCATCGCCGGGCTCGCTTCGGACCGCATCTGCCGCGCAGGCATCGGTCTTGTGCCCGAAGACAGGCGAGTTTTCCCCGGCCTCACGGTGGAGGAAAATCTGCGCCTCGCATTAATGCAGTCGCCGGGACGCCCGCGCGCCGAAGGCAGCCAGGCCGTCGAACGCGTCTTCGCCCGTTTTCCGCGGCTCGCAGAGCGCCGCGGGCAGATGGGCACCACCCTGTCCGGCGGCGAGCAGCAGATGCTGGCGATCGCGCGCGTGCTGGCCGGCGCGCCGCGCCTGCTCCTGATCGACGAGCCGACCGAGGGTCTTGCGCCAATGATCGTCGACGAGATCTTCGCGCTGATCGGCGAACTACGCGCCGAAGGAATACCAGTGCTGTTGGTGGAACAGAACGTGATGCGGGCGCTCGAGGTCTGCGATCGCTTCGTGGCGCTGGAGCGCGGCGCAGTCGTGTTTTCGGGCGCGGCGCGCAACGAGTCCGACCGCGCTAGGCTCATCGAAGCGATCGCGGTTTAGGCGAAGACGGGGATACGCATGCTTGATCTTGGACGCACCTTCCTGCAAAGCGTCGAGCGTCGGCCGGACAGGCTCGCAATCGTCGACGGCGGCGTACGGCTCACCTACGAGCAGTGGCTGGATCGCATCGCCCGCGCGGCCGGCGCGCTTTGCGCGCTGGGACTCGAACGCGGCGAGCATCTCGTGGTCGTCTTGCAGAACCGCTGGGAGATGGCGACCCTGCACTGGGCCTGCCAGTTTCGCGGCGTGATCGTCACGCCGCTCAACTGGCGCGCCAAGGCCGACGAGGTGGAGTACTGCGTGGCGGACGCCGCGGCCCGCGCGATCGTGTTCGAACCGGTGAGCGCCGAAGCAGTGATGCAGTCCGCTGCCTGCAAGGCCATTCCACGCATCGCCGTCGGCGGCGCGGCGTCCCGGCACCCGGGTGCAACTCACACGTTCGAACAGTTGCTCGAATGCACGCCGCCCGCGCGGCTGTGCGCCGCCTCGGCGGAGGACGTCTCCCTGATGCTCTACACGTCCGGCACGACCGGACGGCCCAAGGGGGTCCCGCGCCGACATCGCGTCGAACGCGCGGCGGCGATGGCCCAGGTCGCGCAGTACCGCTATTCGGTGGGTGAGGTCGCGCTCGGCGTGATGCCGCTCTATCACACCATGGGCGTGCGGTCCCTCCTGTCGACGGCGATCGTCGACGGGGCCCTCGTATGCCTGCCGCGCTTCGATGCCGCCGACGCGCTGCGTCTGATCGCGGCCGAAAAGGTGAGCAATCTGTTTCTCGTGCCGACGCTCTACCACGACCTGCTCGCTCACGCGGATTTTGCGAACACCGACATTTCCTCCGTCAGAACGATCGGCTTTGCCGGCGCGCCGATGAACGACGACCTGCTCAAGCGCCTGGCGGTGGCGTTCAAACCGAATCTCTTTGTCAACCACTACGGCTCGTCCGAGATCTACACCTTCACGATCGACCAGGACGCGCCAGCCAAGCCGGGAAGCGCGGGCCGCGCGGGGTATAATTGCCGCATCCGCGTCGTGAAGCTCGATGCGGGCGACGACAAGAGCGGGCCCGGCGCGCTCGCGGCGCGCGGAGAGGAGGGCCAGATCATTGCCGACCTTGGCGGCGACGAGGCGTTCGAAGGCTACTGGAACCGTCCGGACGCAGACCGGCAGGCGCTGCGCGACGGGTGGTACTTTACCGGCGACATCGGCTACATCGACGCCGACGGCGACCTGTTCGTGACCGGCCGGGTCGACGACATGATCATCTCGGGGGGCGAGAACATCTCGCCGGCGGACATCGAATCCGTGCTGTCGCTGCATCCGGCGGTGGACGAGGTCGCCGTGGCGGGTTTGCCGGACGAGCGCTGGGGCCAGAAAGTGGTCGCCTTCATCAAGGTCAAGGTGCCGGTCGACGCTGGCGCCCTGGACCGGCATTGCCGCAGTTCGACCTTGCCGGACTACAAACGCCCGCGCGAGTACGTTTTCGTCCAGACCGTGCCCAAATCCCCGGTCGGCAAGATTCTGCGCAGGAAACTGGTCGCCGGGGAGTTCGACAAGGCCTGAGCGTATGCTGTCAACCGGTCGAAACGACGCGCGTTATGCGGCGTGAATCCTGTGCTCCGCAAAAACTCGAATTGGCCGGTTTAATCGCGTTGAGCTAGGCTGCCGACCGCGGGTTGTAGGCGGTGTTTCTCGAACTTTGGCAACGACTGTGGTGGTGTTTTTTGATTCCCTGTTATTTCCCTGTTTTGCCCCTGTTAATTCCCTGATACGCCCCTGTTAATTCCCTGTTCCGATTTGCACCAACCAATTGGCTTGATGGCTTGAAGATTGGCTCTGGATGCGGCTTTCGGGGGAGTGGGGCGAAATCTGAAGCGTCAAAAGACGCGAAATTCCCTGTTATTTTCCCTGTTAGCAGGGAAAATGCGCCAGAGAACAGTTGGCTCTAGACTGCGTCCACCGCCATACAGCCCCGCTTCCGCCGCCCGTGTTCTGGACGTGCACCGCCGCGAAAAAGGGGACAAGTCTGGATTAAACTGCCGTACGGCTGCGCCGACCGGCGTCAACGCTCGAAGTAGCTTCCCTGCCGCTGCAACAGTCGGTGATAGGCGGCGAGCCAGATCTCCTTGAGGTTCTCGACCGTCTCGTCCCCTTCGAGAAGATGCATCAGCGCAATCGGATCCGCACCTTGGTCGAAGGCGATGCGCGCGGGATGATCGTTGGGCAGTGCTGAAAGTGCTCTAAGGACCGCTTCGCGTTCTTGTTGATCGAACTTCATGCTCGAAAAGCGTATGACGGGCGCAACCGCAGTACAACGGGATACGGCCGGGGGTTTCGCATATCCATCCTATGGCTGTCATAAAAAGTCGACACGGGCTGTCATAAAGCACCGTTCGCTGTCACAAAAGCCGATGCGGCCGTCACAAAGGCCTTCTGAGCTGTCAAAGATGTCAGGACGTGGAAACATCGCAAATCCTTTTTGCGGGTAAGTCGGCCTTGAGGGCCCGCGCCTTCCTGCTGGGGGAGCGATTTGATCTGCGCACCTGGCCCGAGGCAGAGACGATTCATCGCGCGCCCCTGGCGGTCAAGCTCGATGGCGGGATGGCGGTGCTGTTCCGCTACGGCGTTGCAGTACTCC
>Ga0137396_10000892_pt1 | contig 14973 bp, 14 predicted proteins | sample czc16metaG_FD_108284 | JGI IMG/M metagenome (GOLD analysis project Ga0137396, IMG submission 108284) | Vadose zone soil microbial communities from Angelo Coast Range Reserve, California, USA - czcobulk3.16 metaG | ecosystem: Environmental > Terrestrial > Soil > Vadose zone | place: USA...
CAGGTTGTTGTAGAGGGCGTGCGAGACGCGGACGAGATCGTGCAGCACGCTCGTCGCCTCGGCGTGACGCAGATCGAGCGTGAGCGACTTCTTGCCGCGGTTGAACGACTGGAAGTAGAGCGAGTCGCCGTCGGTCTGGTACGGCGGCACGTAGCGCGAGATGTCGCCGCCGACCGTCGGGTCCTCGATCTTGATGACCTCGGCGCCCAGGTCGGCGAGCACCTGGGTGCCGAACGGCCCCGCGCCGAACTGGGAGACCGCGAGGACGCGGAGGCCGTCGAGCGGCGCGCCGCTCATGCCGGCAGCCTGCCCTCACCGAGCGTCGCGTGGTTCCGCTTCGGCACGAGCGCCTTGCGACGGAAGGTCATGACGACCTCGCCGCGCTGGTGCGTGACGCGCGTCTCGACGTGGACCACGCCGCGGTCGCCCTGCTTCGACGCGGTGGTCTCGAGCACCGTCGTCTCGCCGTGGACGGTATCGCCGATGAACACCGGCTTGTCGTGGCTGATCCGTTCGATCTCGAGATTCGCGATGGCGCGCCCGGAGACGTCCGCGACGGTCATTCCGATTCCGATCGAGAAGACGAGCGGCCCGAGGACGAGTCGCTGCCCGTGCTGCGTGTACTTCTCGGCGTAGTTCGCGTCGGAGTGGACCGGATGCTGCCCCGGCGTGAACTCCTCGAACCAGCGTCCGTAGGGCATCGTCTCCGACCTAGCGCGCGGGGTCGTCGCGGCGCGGTTTGAGCGGCGCGACCAGCGCCTCGACCACATCGCGGCGCTCGAGATCGTTGTCGAGGGGCGTCGAGAGGAGCTGGGCGGCGTCGCGGTAGTAGCGCTCGACGGGGAACTCGGTGGTGTAACCGTAACCGCCGTGGACGCGCATCGCCTCGGGCGTGACCGCGCAGGCGGTCTCGGACGCGAGCACCTTCGCGAGCGCCGGCCACTCCCCGCCGCGGTCGGCGGCGTCGGACACGAGGAGGCGAGCGGCGGCCGTGCGCGTCGCCATGTCCGCGAGCTTCAGCTGGATCGCCTGGTGCTCGCAGATCGGCTTGCCGAAGGTCGTGCGCTGCTGCGAGTAGCGGAGCGCGGCCTCGAACGCGGCCTGGGCGAGGCCGACCGCGGTCGCGGCGACGCCGAGCCTGAGCAGGCCGAGCGTCTCGTCCTGGGACGCGCGCCCACCGCCGGGGATGCGGCCGAGGACGTCGGCGCTCGAGAGGGAGACACCCTCGAGCAGGATCGCGGCCCGCGGGATGGCGCGCGTCCCGAGGTTGGCCGACGGGTGGCCGACGGACACGCCCGGAGTGTGGCGCGGGAGGAGGAAGCAGGTGTCGCCCGACCCGTGCGCCTCCGCCCAGAGCAGGAAGACGTCGGCGCGCGCGGCGTTCTCGGCGACGGCGAGCCCGTCGAGCGTCCAGCCGTCGCCGTCGGGCCGTGTCTCCACCAGGCCACGCCACGCCGGCGTGGCGAGCTGCTCGCCGCGGGTGAGCGCGCCGAGCACGCGCGCCCGCTGATCGGAGGTGCCGAAGCGCGCGACGGTGTGGGCGGCCGCCGCGTGCGCGACGAGGACCGCGGCGAGCGTCGCCGAGCCCCGCGCGAGCTCCTCGACCAGCATCGCGTAGGCCCGGAGGTCGAGGCCGAGCCCGCCTTCGCCCTCGGGCACGAGCGCGCCGAAGACGCCGAGCTCGCCGAGGGCGCGGACGAGATCGCCCGGCCACGTGCCCGCCGTGTCGAGGGGCTGCACGACCGGCACGACCTCCTTCTCCACGAACTGGCGGACGGCGAGGACCACGTCGCGCTGCTCGGGCGTCTCGACCTGACGCGCGATGAGCGCGCCGGCCCGCTCGCCGTGACGCTCGACGAGGCTCCGCGCGATGATCGTGCGCTGGATCTCGTTGGTGCCCTCGCCGATGAGCATGAGGGGCGTGTCCCGGTAGTAACGCTCGAGGTTCAGGTCGGCGCTGACGCCGGATGGGCCGAAGGCACGGAGCGCCGCCAGCGCGACCTCGTGAGCGGCCTCGGAGGCATAGAGCTTCGCCATGCCGGCCTCGAGGTCGCAGCGTTCGCCGCGGTCCTTCATTCCGGCGGCCCAATAGGTGAGGAGGCGAGCGGCCGCGACCTTGGCCGCCATGTCGGCCAGCGCCGACGGCGCCACGACGGAGTCGGCGGCGTCGCGGAGCGTGTCCTCGTACGCGGCCTGCGCGACGCCCACCGCGCGCGCGGCGATATTGAGGCGCCCGGCCTCGAGCCCGCCCATCACGTGCTTGAAGCCGCGGCCCTCGACGCCGCCGACGAGGTTGGCGGCGCGCACGACGACGTCCTCGAACAGGAGCTCCGCCGTGTCCACCCCCTTGTAGCCGAGCTTCGAGATCGACTTCACCACCTTGAAGCCAGGGTGGTCCTTCTCGACGATGAAGCACGACATGCCCTTGTGACGCGGCTCGGCCTTCGGATCGGTGAGGGCGAGGAGCGCAAAGGTGTTCCCCTCCCGGCCGTTGGTGACGAACATCTTGGTGCCGTTGAGCACGTACTCGTCGCCACGCCTGAGGGCGACGGCGCGGATCGCCTGGACGTCCGTCCCGGCCTGGGGCTCCGTGAGCGCCAGGCCGCCGCGCGCGTCGCCGCGCGCGAGGCGGGGGAGGAAGCGGCCCCGCTGCTCATCGGTGCCGTGGGCCAGCACGATGAGCGCGGCCATCGTGTGGCTGTTCAGGACACCCGCGAGTGACATGAAGCCGCGGCAGATCTCCTCGATGACGCGCGCGTAGGTCGTGTAGTCGAGGCCCAGGCCGCCGTACCCCGTTGGCACCAGCGCGCCGAAGAGGCCGAGCTCGCGCATGCGGGAGACCAGCTCGTGCGGGTAGCGGTCGGCGTGCTCGAGCGTCGCGGCCGCCGGGCGCACGTCGCGCTCCACGAACTCGCGAACGGCGGCGACGATCGGGTGGCTCATCGACGATTCGATACTACAATAAGGGCCCATGCCTTTCGACGACGTCGTGCTCAGTCTGCAGCGCCGCCTCGACCGCCTGATTCGCCTCGTCCGCCTCGGCGCGGCGCCCACCCCGACCCGGCGCCGCTTCCTCGTCGTCCAGATCGACGGGCTCTCGCGGGCCATTCTCGAGGACGCGCTCGCCGGGGGGCGCGTACCGTTCCTCGCGCGGATGCTGCGCGACGGCGCCTTCCGTCTGGCGCCGATGAGCGTCGGGCTCCCGAGCTCGACGCCGGCCTTCCAGCTCGCGGCGATGTACGGGGTGCGCCCAGACATCCCGGGCTTCCACTACCACGACAAGCGCCGGCGCGACGACGTCTACTTCCCGCGCGGCGGCGACGCGGCCTGGGTCGAGACGACGCAGGCCGGGGACCGGCGCGGCGTGCTCCGTGACGGCGGCGCGTACGGCTGCGTCTTCACGGGCGGCGCAACGGACAGCCTCCTCACCTTCGCCATGCTGAAGCGGCCGACGGGTGCGGGCGCGCTCCACGCGCTCGCCAGCGTCGTCGTGCTGGCCTGGGTCGCGCTGAAGAGCGCCGTCTCCTCCACGCTCGAGCTGACGCGTGCGGTGCTGCGCCTGCTCGCCGACCCGATCGGCGAGACCGAGCGCGGCTGGCGCTGGCTCGCGATCAAGATCGGGATCTCCGTGTGGCTGCGCGAGCTCTTCACGATGGTCGTCGCGCGTGACCTGTACGCGGGTGTGCCCGCGGTCTGGGTGAACTACCTCGACTACGACGTGTTCGCCCACGCCTACGGGCCGCGCCATCGGCGTGCCCTCCGCGCGCTCCGGCGGATCGACCGCTCGATCCACCAGCTGTGGCACGTGCTCCGGCGCGTGCCCGAGCACCGCTACGACCTCTACGTGCTCTCCGACCACGGCCAGGCGTCGTGCATGCCCTACGTGCGCCTCTCCGGCGGGCGGCCGATCGAGGAGACGCTGCTCGACTTCTTCGTGCTCGGCGGAGCGCCCAAGGGTGGCCAGGACCGCGGCGGCGCGCGGCGCGTCGCGCGCGGGCTCGAGGCGTTTCGCACGCGCCGCGCGCCGGGCCTCTTCCAGCGCTTCGTGAACTACCTCGAGCAGGACTTCGCCCTCGTTCTGGGCGGCCTCCGCTCGGTGCGCGAGCACGACGGCATCCGCGTGGTCTCCGCCGGGCCCAACGCGTTCGTCTACTTCCTCGAGCGCGCCGAGCCGCTGGGCGTCGAGTGGATCGACCGGCGCTTTCCCGGCGCGGTGGACGAGATCTCGCTGAGCCCCGGGGTTGGCTTCGTGCTGATCCGCTCGGACGGGGGGCCCCTCTGCGTCTGGCGCGGCAAGCGTCACCGCCTCGACGAGCTCGGCGGAGCGGCGTTCCGCGGGCGCCCCGACCTCGACCGGGTCACCGAGGGCATCCGCGACCTCATGGCCATGCCGAGCGCGGGCGACCTCGTCGTGTACGGGATCGACGCGCCCGAGGGCAACGTCTCGTACGTGCCGGAGATCGGCGCCCACGGCGGGACCTCCCACGACGAGCTCCACACGTTCCTGATCCACCCACGACGCGCGCACGTTCCCGTGTCGCTGACGCACCCGGTTCAGCTCTATCCGTTCTTCCTCCGCTACCAGGACGCGACGTGATCCCGCTCACCGTGCTCTCCTACAACATCCACCGCGGCGTCGGCCTCGACGGCCGCCTCGACCTCGACCGGATCGGCGACGTGATCGCCGAGGTCGCGCCCGACGTCGCGGGACTCCAGGAGGTGATCCGCGACGAGGGCCCGTCGCACGCGGATCAGGCGGCGTATCTCGCCGCGAGGCTCGGCATGGACCTCGTCATGGGCGAGACGCGGGCGCACGGGACCGGCATCTTTGGCAACGCGGTGCTCTCGCGCCTGCCCGTGCTCGGCTCCGAGCGGCGCGACCTCTCCCTCGACGGGCGCGAGCCCCGCGGGTGCCTGCGCGTGGACCTCGAAGTGAGGGGCACGCCGCTCCACGTCTTCAACTGCCACCTGGGCCTCGGCCTCGCCGAGCGGCGCGCCCAGCTCGCACGGCTCGGCGGCTTCATCCGCGAGTCCGCGCGTTTCACCGGGCCACGCGTCCTCGTCGGCGACTTCAACGAATGGCACCGCGGACCGATCACGCGCGGGCTCCGTCGCGAGTTCTCCTCGCCCGTGCGGCGGCTGCGCCGCACGCACCCGGCGATGTTCCCGCTGTTCGCCCTCGACCGGATCTACTGGGACGTGGAGCTCCACGGCGACGAGTTTCATGTCCACCGGAGCCGGCTCGCCCGCGTGTCGTCGGACCACTTGCCCGTGGTCGCGCGGCTTCGCGTCCGCCAGCGGCCGCTGCGCATCATTCCCTACGTCACGGGTGACGCGCTGCCCCCCGCGGAGTAGCGTCGAGGCGCGCCGGGAGGCCATGGTCCGCGCCGATCGTTCCAACGGGAGGACGTCATGATCTCGCTCATCATCAACGGCCAGCTCCGAACCGTGGATGCGGATCCCGACATGCCTCTCCTGTGGGCGCTGCGCGAGCTCCTCCAGCTCACCGGCACCAAGTACGGCTGCGGCGTCGCGCTCTGCGGCGCCTGCACGGTGCACCTCGACAGCGCGCCCGTCCGCGCGTGCGTCGTGCCCATCTCCGCGGTCGCGGGCCGGCGCGTGACGACGATCGAGGGGCTCGCGGCCGCGAGCGACCATCCGGTGCAGCAGGCGTGGATCGAGGCGCAGGTGCCCCAGTGCGGTTACTGCCAGCCGGGCCAGATCATGAGCGCTGCGGCGCTGCTCGCACGCAAGCCGAGCCCGACCGACGCCGACATCGACGATGCGATGGGCGGCAACATCTGCCGCTGCGGGACCTACCAGCGGATCCGCAAGGCGATCCACCTCGCGGCCGCGATCCAGCGTGGTGAGAAGACCGGAGGCACTCGATGATCGGGGCTCGCCGCATCACGCGCCGCGCACTCCTGAAGGGCGGCGCCATCTTCGGCGCCGGCCTCGTCGTCGGCTTTGGCCCGCCCCTCCGCGGTGGCCGCGCGGCGGCGCAGGGTGCCACGGTCTTCGCGCCCAACCAGTGGCTCCGAATCGATGCCGACGGCCTCGTGACGATCGTCAACTCGGTCCCCGAGATGGGCCAGGGCACCTCGACCGCGATGCCGATGGTCGTGGCCGACGAGCTCGACGCGGACCTCTCCCGGGTTCGGGTCGAGCAGGCGCCCGCGGACCCCAAGCGCTACGCGAACCCCGTCACGGGCTCGCAGTCCTTCGGCGGGAGCCGCGGCATTCGCGATCACCTCGAGATGTGGCGCCGGGCTGGAGCAGCCGCGCGCGAGATGCTGAAGCAGGCCGCGGCGGCGGAGTGGGGCGTGCCGCTCGAGAGCGTTGAGACCGAGGTGGGCGCGGTCGTCCACCCGCCCACGGGACGGCGTCTGCCGTACGGACGGCTCGTCGAGAAGGCGCGGCAGCTCCCGGTGCCGCAGCACCCCACGCTCAAGACCCCAGAGCAGTTCCGCTACATCGGCAAGGACGTCGAGCGGCTTGACATTCCCGCGAAGGTCAACGGCACGGGCGTGTTCGGCCTCGACGTGCAGGTGCCGGGCATGCTCGTCGCCACGATCCAGAAGTGCCCGGTCCTCGGGGGGACGGTGCAGAGCTTCGACGGCTCGAGCACGAACGCGGTGAAGGGTGTGCGGCACGTCGTCCAGGTGAGCTCAGGAGTCGCGGTCGTCGCGGACACGTTCTGGGCGGCGCGCAAGGGGCGGCAGGCCCTCCGCGTGGCCTGGAACGAGGGCCCGCTCGCCCGGCTCACGAGCGCGCAGATCGCGCAGGAGTACGCGGCCCTCGCCGCGCAGCCGGGGCTGGTCGCCAAGCAGGAGGGCGACGTCGCGACGGCGCTCGCCGCCGCGGGCAAGACCATCGACGCCGTGTATCGGGTGCCCTACCTCCACCACGCGACCATGGAGCCGATGAACTGCACGGCCAATGTGACCGCGGACGAATGCACCATCTGGGCGCCGACCCAGAACCCCGGCGGGTCGCAGGCGATCGCGGCGACGCTGACGGGGCTTCCCGTCGAGAAGGTCAGGGTCAACACGACGCTGCTCGGCGGCGGCTTCGGGCGACGCGGCGAGCTCGACTTCGTGATCGACGCCGTCGAGACGTCGAAGGCCGTCGGGGCGCCGGTGAAGGTGGTCTGGACGCGCGAGGACGACATGCAGCACGGCTTCTACCGTCCCGCGACCCACAACGTCCTTCGCGCGGCGCTCGACGAGCACGGAATGCCGGCGGCGTGGTTCCATCGGATCGTCGGCCCCGGGATCGTCATCCAGAAGGGATCCGCGCCGCCGGGGACGATCGACCGCACGGCCGTCGAGGGCGCGCGCAACATGCCCTACGACGTCCCGAACCTCCAGGTCGAGTGGGTGAACAAGGACCCCGGGGTCCCCGTCGGCTTCTGGCGCTCGGTCGGGGCCTCGCAGAACGCGTTCGTCGTGGAGGGCTTCGTCGACGAGCTCGCCGCCGCCGCGCGCCAGGACCCACTCGAGTACCGCAAGGCGCTCCTCGGCAAATCGCCGCGCCACACGGCGGTCCTCGAGCTGGCCGGGCAGAAGGCGGGCTGGGGCACGGCGCTCCCGCCGGGCCACGCGCGCGGCATCGCGGTCGCGTTCTCGTACGAGAGCTATGCGGCCGAGGTGGCCGAGGTCTCGGTGGCGAAGGACGGCGGCGTGCGCGTGCACCGGGTCGTCTGCGCGATCGACTGCGGCTTTGCCGTCGACCCCGATCAGGTCCGCGCGCAGATGGAGGGCGGTGTCGTCTATGCTCTGACCGCCGCGCTCTATGGGCGGATCACCATCGACCACGGCCGTGTCGTGCAGAGCAATTTCGGCGACTACCCGATGCTGCGCATCGGCGAGATGCCGCGGGTCGAGGTGCACATCCTTGACAGCGGCGAGAAGCCCGGCGGGACCGGCCAGCCGGGCGTGCCGCCGCTCGCGCCCGCCGTCTGCAACGCGATCTTCGCGCTCACGGGCAAGCGGATCCGCGAGCTGCCGATCGCCCGGGCGGCGCTCCGGTCGTGAGCCGCTAGGCGCGGCCCGCGAGGTCGAGGGCCGCGAGGCAGAGCGTGTTCGCGCCCTGCTCGATGTCGTCCATGGGCGTGAACTCTTCCTCGCAGTGGCTCCGCCCGCCGCGCGAGGGGACGAAGATCATCCCGGCCGGGCCGATCGCCGCCATGTACTGGGCGTCGTGGCCCGCGCCAGAGAGCATTTGCCGGTAGCGGGCGCCGCTCGCCCTGGCGGCGCGCTCGACCGCCGCAACCACCGCGCGATCGAACGGCGTGAACGGCACCCGCCAGTAGTGCTCGAGCTCGTACGGGACGCCCTCGTGCTTGCACGCGTCGCGGACGAGCCAGTCCAGCTTCGACCGGGCCCGGTCGAGGGCCTCGTCGCGGGGATCGCGCGTGTCGATCGAGAGGCTGACCTTTCCCGGGATCGCGTTGACGATGTTCGGGCTCACCGTGAGACTGCCGACGGTGGTGACGAGATCGCCGCCGAGCTCCCGGGCGATCCTTCGGACGCCGGTCACGACCGCGGCGGCGGCGACGAGCGCGTCGTGGCGGATCCGCATGGGCGTCGGGCCCGCGTGGTCCTGGACGCCGTGGATCGTGAGGCGCGACCATGAGATGGCGACGATGCCCTCGACGACGCCGACCTCGAGACCCTCCTCCTCGAGCCGGGGGCCCTGCTCGATGTGGAGCTCGAGATAAGCGCGGAACGCGCGCGGCACGCAGGGCTCGGGGCCGAGATAGCCGATGCGCTCGAGCTCGTCCACGAGACGGATCCCGTCCTTGTCGCGTGCGTTGTAGGCGTCCTCGAGCGGGATCTTGCCCGCCATCACGCCGCTCGCGAGCATCGCGGGCTGGAAGCGGGCGCCTTCCTCGTTGGTGAAAATCACGAGCGTCACGGGATGGCGCGTCCTGATCGCGTGGTCGTTCAGCGTCCGGATCGTCTCGAGGGCGCAGAGAACACCAAGCTGGCCGTCGTACTTGCCGCCGGTCGGCACCGAATCCACGTGCGAGCCCATCATCACGGGCGGGAGCGCCTCGACTCCCGGGCGCTGGCCGAAGATATTCCCCATCTGGTCGATCGTCACGCGGAGGCCGGCCTCGCCCATGCGCGCGACCATCCAGTCGCGGCCACGCTTGTCCTCGTCGGTCAGTGCCAGGCGGGTGAGCCCGCCCCGGGGTGTCTCACCGATCTTTCCCAGCTCCTCGATGGACCGCTCGAGCCGCTGCCGATCGATCCTCATGGGGCCTCCCATCGGATTCCCAGGAGTCTACTCTCTTCGCTACGAGGCGCGAGCCCTACAATCCCAGATAGGCACGCTTCAGGCGCTCGTCGCCCAGCAGCGCGCGCGCGGCGCCTTGCAACACGAGCCTCCCGCTCTCGAGGACGCAGGCGCGGTGCGCGAGCGTGAGCGCTTGGCGCACGTTCTGCTCGACGAGCAGCACCGTCACGCCGTCGGCGTTGATCGCACGGACCGTCTCGAAGATCTTCGCGACCAGCACGGGAGCCAGGCCGAGGGTTGGCTCGTCCAGCATGAGAAGGCGCGGACGCGCCATGAGCGCCCGGCCGATCGCGCACATCTGCTGCTCGCCGCCGGACAGCGAGCCCGCGAGCTGTGTCCGCCGGTCGGCCAGCGCCGGGAACAGCGCGTAAACGTACTCGAGCGTCCGCGCGCGCTCGCCGCGGGCGCGCGTCGCGTGGGCGCCGAGCAACAGGTTTTCGGTGACGGTCATGAACGGGAAGAGCCGCCGGCCCTCGGGCACCTGGACGATGCCGCGCTCGACACGGAGGTGGGCCTGCACCGCCGTGAGCTCCGCATCGCCGAAGAGCACGCGCCCGTGCCGCGGCGCCACGAGCCCTGAAACGACCCGCAGGGTGGTGGACTTGCCGGCCGCGTTCGCGCCCACGAGCGCGAGGATCTCGCGCTCCGCGACTTCGAAGGAGACGCCGGACAGCGCCTGGAGGTCGCCGTAGAAGGCGTCGATCGCCTCAAGCCTCAGCAAGCACGAACTCCTCGCCGAGGTAGGCGTCGATCACCCGTCGGTCGCGCGTGATCTCGTCGGGGCGCCCCTCCGCGATCATCTCGCCGTGGTGGAGAACGACGATCCGCTGGGCGAGGCGCATCATCGCCGCCATGATGTGCTCGATCACGATCAGGGTGAGACCGCCGCTGTGAAGGCGACGGATCAGCTCCACGATGCCGGCCAGCTCCGTGGGGTTGAGCCCGGCCATCACCTCGTCGAGCAGGAGGAGGCGCGGGCGTGTGGCCAGGGCGCGGGCGACCTCGAGGCGCTTCCGGAGGCCGAGCGGGAGCGCCTTGGCGCGCGCCGCCGCATGCGGGCCGAGACCGCACGTCTCGATGACGCGCCGGGCTTCGGCGCGCGCCGGCGCGACGCTCGTGAGCCGCGTGAGCGCGCCGATCATGACGTTGTCGAGGACCGAGAGATTGCCGAAGGGCTTGACGATCTGAAAGGTGCGCGTGAGGCCGAGCCGGCAGATCACGTGGGGCGGGTCGTTGCCGACGTCGCGTCCCTCGAAGACGACGCGGCCCGCGTCGGCGCGGGAGTAACCGGAGATCACGTTGAAGAGCGTGGTCTTGCCCGCGCCGTTCGGCCCGATGATGCCGAGCAGGTCGCCTTCCCGCACCTGGAAGGAGACGTCGCGCACGGCGGTGAGGCCGCCGAACCGCTTGCTCACGCGCTCAAGCGTGAGCACGAGATCTCCGGGCGCCGAGGCGCGTGGCCAGACCGGTCAGCCCCTCCGGGACGAAACGCACGACGAGGATGAGGGCCGTGCCGTAGATGACGAGATAGATCCCCGCGAACCCGGTCTTCATGCCCGAGAACGTCGCACGGAGATACGTCTCGAGCGACGTGATCAGGAGCGAGCCCAGAAAGGGGCCGAGCCCGGTGCCGATACCACCGATGATCGCATTGAGCGCGAACCGGACCGAGAGGTCGATCGAAAAGACGTAGAAGGGATCCACGAACCCGACGTACTGCGCCCAGAACGTGCCGACGACCGACGTCATCGCGGCGCTGAGCGTCACGGCGTAGACCTTCGATCGGCGGCTTGCGATGCCGAGAGCCTCCGCGGCATCCTCGTCCTCGCGGACGCCGGCGAGCTGATAACCGAAGCGCGAGGTCTCGAGCCAGACAAGCACGGCGTAGTAGAGCACCGCCACCCCGAGGGCCATGTAGACCCACGCGACGTGGCCGAGACCGAGCGTCCAGAAGCCGGGCCGAAAGGGCACCGGGATCCCCTCCGAGCCCGCGGTGAAGCCGCGCCAGCGGCTCGCCACGATCAGCAGGACCTGCGAGAAGGCGATCGTCGAGAGCGCGAAGTACGGACCCTTCAGGCGGTTCGAAAGGTAGCCGATCACGCCGCCGGCGGCGATCGAGAGCGCGACCCCGAGCAGCAAGCCGAGCCACGGGCTCTGCTGGAAGCGTGTCGTCATCAGGGCCGCCGAGTAGGCACCGATTCCGAAGAAGGCCGCGTGGCCGAGCGAGACCTGACCGGCATACCCCCCGGCCACGTTCCAGGCGGCCGAGAGCGCGCCCCAGAGCAGGATCAGGATGACGCTGTCCAGCAGATAGGCGTCGCGGACGACGAGGGGCACGAGGGCGACGATGCCGGCGAGCGCGAGGGCGGCCCAACGGCTGGGCGAGAACGCCGGCATCACACCCCGAGCGTCTCGGCGCCGCGCTGACCGAAGAGCCCGGCCGGACGGAAGACGAGCACGGCGATGAAGAGGGTGAAGTAGAAGACTTCCTTCCAGGCGATCCCGAAGAAGTACGAGCCGACGACCTCGACCGCGGCCACGATCAGGCTCCCCAGCATCGCCCCCAGCATGTCGCCGAGGCCGCCCAGCACGACGACGACGTAGGCCAGGAGGACGAACTGGAGCCCCGCCGTGGGGTAGACCGCGTAGAGCGGCGACACCAGCACGCCGGCGGCGCCCACGCATGCGATACCGATCGCGAACGTCAGGCGGTAGACCTTGTCCGTGTCGATGCCCATCAGCGTCGCCGCGTCGTGGTCCTGGGCGGTGGCGCGCATGACCCGGCCCGTGTGGGTCCATTTCATGAAGGCGAAGAGCGCCAGCGTCAGCGCGACGGCGATTGCGAAGGCGACGACCTGCGAGAGGTTGAACGCCATGCCGAGCACCCGGATGACGACCGACGAGTGCCACGGTCGCACGGTCCGGAAGTCCCCGGTCCAGAGGACGAGCGCCGCGTTCTGCAGCGCGGTGGAGAGGCCCACCGTGGTGAAGATCTGGACGTTGTGAGAGGCGTGGATGACGCCCCGCATGACCAGGACGTAGGTGAGGAAGCCGATCCCGAAGAAGAGCGGGATCGAAACGAAGAGGACGAAGTAGGGGTCGAGGTTCCAGAGGGTGTAGGCCCAGAAGGCGACGTACATCCCCAGCATGAGGAACTCACCGTGCGCGAAGTTGACCACGCGCATGATCCCGAAGATCAGCGTGAGGCCGACGGCGACCAGAGCGTAGATCCCGCCGAGCAGGACCGTGGAGACACCGAGCTGGGCGACGACGTCTATTTGCGCTGGTCCCAGGCGCCGAGCGGTATCCACTTCGCCCGGTTCGTCGTGAACTCCTCCGGCCAGACGGTCACGAGCTGGCCGTTCTGCCATTGGAGCATGTAGTGCTGGACGCGATCGTTCGCGTTCTGACCGTTCTCGGCGAACTTCACGCCCCAGCCGTTGATCACCGAGCCGACGGGGAGGTCCAGCGACATCACGGCGTCGCGGAACTTGTCGAGGTCGTCGCTCTTGGCCTTGTCGAGGACGACCTTGAGGAGCCAGAGCCCCCCGCCGGCGAGCTGGTGGGCGCCGAGCGGATACGAGCCCGTCCGCTTCTGGACCGCCTCGCGGAACTCGCGCTCGATCTTCTGGCCCTCGGGCCGGAGCGCCTCGAGGCGGAAGCCGGGGCCGGGCTCGAGCAGGGCGAAGACGCCGTTGGCGTCGTCGCCGAGCGCCCTGCCGAAATCGGACGAGCCGTACCCCGTCGCGCCCGCATGCACGAGCGCCTTGAAGAGGAAGTTCTGCTCACGGGCCTGACGCCAGAAGAGCGGTGCGTCGTTGGTGTAGCCGATGTGGTGGACGACGTCGGGGCTGAGCTGCTTGAGCTTGGTGATGATCGGCGTGAAGTCGTTGATGGAGGTGAACGAGTAGTACTCCGCCGCCACCTCCAGCATCCCGAACTCCTGCTTCGCCCGCAGCCGCGCGGATTCCGTGACGCCCTGGCCGTAGGAGGAGTCCTCGGAGAGGAAGGCGATCTTGAGCTGATTCGGCTTCAGGTTGAACCGGGGCGCCAAGTGCTTGGCGATGAACTCGATGTTGTACCAGCCGAACCCGGTGCCGTCGATCTCGGTGCGAAAGACGGTCTTGAGACCGCGCTTGTTGAACCGTGGGTCGACGCAGGAGGTCTCCCAGTAGATGACGTTGTGGCGCGCCGCCGCTTCGCTCGCCGCGCCACAGAGCCGGGAGGAGAACGTGCCCGTGATGATCTTCACGCCTTCGCGCGTGATCAACCGGTTCGCCTCGCTCGCGGCGGCGGTGGGGTCGGGGGCGTCGGCCACGGCCAACACGAGCTTCTTGCCCATCACGCCGCCGCGCTCGTTGACCATGTCGCGCACGATCTCGTAACCCTCGAGGTGTCGCTTACCCTCGCCCGCGAGCGGGCCGGTGAGCGGCTCGAGGACGCCGATCTTGTACTCGCCGGACTGGCCATAGACCGTGGCGAGGAGCGCGCCGGAGACGAGGACGAACGCGATCGTGACGATGCCGACGGCTCGGCGATGCATGAGCAACCTCCTGCCTCGGGGACGCTGCGCGCGACGGCGACGGCGCACGCCGCCTTGTATCACCGCGCCGCGCGGGGTGTCAAGGCAGGCGGCGGCGGGCGAGCGCGCGCAGACAATAGATCCACGCGCCGACGGCGATCGCGTCGGTGATCAGGGCGAGGACCCAGAACAGCACGAGCTCGATGCCGCGGGTCAGCAGGAGCAGCGAGAGCGGGCCGATCGACACCGTCGAGCGCCCGCGCGCCCCGCCGCCGAGGGCGAGCCAGGTCATGAAGACCCCGCCCGTCGTGAGGAAGGTCAGCGCCGTCGCGGCCGCGAGGACGCGGCCGGTGACGGGCGTCGGGAGCCGCAGCGAGAGGGCGTAGAAGCCCGCGAAGAAGAGGCCGAGGGCGAAGCCGGCCACGACCCAGCGCGGCGCGCCGAACGTCCGGTCGGACACGGACAGGATGTCGGCGGCCGCGAGATAGAGCACCGCCCCCGTCACCACAGTCAGGATCCCGATGACGACGGGTCCGCGCCGGTCGTCGGCCATTGGCGCCCTCAGCATAGCCGGTTTAGACTCCAGAGCGTGAGCCTCGAGCACGGTCACCACGCCCTCGGGCCGGACACGATCCGCTTCTGTCCCCTCTGCGGCGCGCCGCTCGCGTCCGAGTCCGTGCCTCCGGACGGCCGTGAGCAGCGGGTATGCTCGCGCTGCCGGTTCGTCTTCTACCTGAGCCCGAAGGTCGTCGGCGCGACCCTCCCCGAGCGGGATGGCGCCGTGCTGCTGACGCGGCGGTCCATCGACCCCGGCCGCGGGCTGTGGACCTTCCCCGGCGGGTTCGTGGACTTCGGCGAGTCGGCGCCCGCCGCGGCGATACGCGAGACGCTCGAGGAGACGGGCCTCGAGGTCGAGCTGACCGGCCTCCACAACGTCTACAGCTATCCGGACGCGCCGGTGATCGTCGTCTACACGGCCCGTGTCGTCGGCGGGAGACTCGCGACCTGCGACGAGAACGACGCGCTCGAGTGGGTCCGGCCGGACGGCGTTCCGTGGGACGCGCTCGCGTTCCGGTCCACGCGCGAGGCGCTGAGGGAGTGGGTCGCGGCGCGGGGGCGGACCCCCGTCGGCTAGTGGCGTGAGGGCA
>Ga0137396_10000893_pt1 | contig 14973 bp, 12 predicted proteins | sample czc16metaG_FD_108284 | JGI IMG/M metagenome (GOLD analysis project Ga0137396, IMG submission 108284) | Vadose zone soil microbial communities from Angelo Coast Range Reserve, California, USA - czcobulk3.16 metaG | ecosystem: Environmental > Terrestrial > Soil > Vadose zone | place: USA...
TCCTCGACCTCCGCGGCCGGCGCTGCGTCGTCGTCGGCGGGGGTACGATCGGCGGACGGAAGGCGCGCGATCTTCTGAGCGCCGGAGCGGACGTCACGGTGGTGAGCCCGAGGCTCGGGCCCGACCTCTCCGTGCTCGTGCGCGTGGGCCGGCTCGCCCATCGGCCTCGTCAGTTCAGGCGCGCCGACGTGCGTGGCGCCACGCTCGTGATCGCGGCGACCGGCGTCCCCGGCGTGGACGCGGCCGTCGCCGCCGAGGCGCGGCGCCGGCGCGTCCTCGTCAATGTCGTGGACCGCCCCGCAGCGTGCGACTTCATCCTGCCCTCGGTGCTGCGCCGCGGCCACCTCCAGGTCGCGGTCTCGACCGGAGGCCGGAGCCCCGCGCTCGCCCGCGAGATCCGAAGGCGCCTCGAGCGGCTGATCGGTCCCGAGTACGCGGAGCTCATCGAGCGGGTCGGGGAGGCGCGGGACCGCGCACGGGCGCTCGCCCCGACCGCCGCGGCACGGCTCGCCGCCGGCGAGCGGGTCGTCGCCGAAGCGCTCGAGGTGTTCGCCACGCACTAGGCGCCGCACGCCCGCCCGCGGGTGTCGGCCGGGCCCCTCGGGTACAATCGGCACGATGCGTGTCGGCTCGATCTGCACCGCGGCGTTCATCATCGGCGGCGGCCGCGTCGCCAGCACACCCCTCCGAGGCGTCTGAGGTGATGACCGCCGGCCAGATCCGCGACACGATCCGCTCTGTGCTCTGCAGGGGGCTGACGTTCGAGCAGGCGGAGCAGATCACCCGGGTGCTGGTGCCGATGCGGACGGCCGCCGGCCATCCCCTGATGCGCGAGGGCGACAACCCCACGGGGCTCTTCGTGCTGCTGACCGGCAGCGTCGAGATCCTCAAGCAGACGCCCGAGGGCAGCTTGCAGTCGATCGCGAAACTCGAGGCGCCGACCGTGCTCGGCGAGATGAGTCTGCTGATGGAGCGCCCCCACTCGGCGACCGTGCAGGCCGTCACCGACTGCGAGTTCCACCTCCTCACGAGGTCTCAGTTCCAGCGGCTCATTTCGAGCGAGTCCGTCGCCGCCTACAAGCTGATCGTGACGATCGCCGAAGTTCTGGCCGCGCGCGTGGCGCGCCTCGACCAGAAAGTGCTCGAGCTCTCGGCACGGCGCGAGGGGGCGGCGCCCGTCGAGGAGCTCGCGGCGTTCAAGCAGAAGCTGTTCAGCGAGTGGAGATTCTGACCGCTCCTGCCGGCGGATTAAGCAACTCGCTGCCGGTGCCTGCCGAATAAGCAGCCTCTCGACGCGCGCACGTTTCCGTAAGTGCGTGTGCTCCTTGGCGTCGTGCCGGCGCCCGGCCGCGGCATGCGCTTTGCCTCCGCTGCGACAGGCGCCGCCGCCGCCGTCTCAGGACCGAGGAGTACGGATCGCGCGCGCCGCGCGCTGACCGCTCTGTGGGTGCCCGCCAACGCTGTCGGGTGAGGCTTCGATGGCTCGACAAAGGAGGGCACGTATATGACAGGGTTCACGTCGCTCGGCCCCACGTTGCTCAGGAAGGTCATCGTCGGCCTCGTCGTCGGAGCCTTGCTGGCGGCGGGCGGCTGGGTGTTCGGCCAGGACAAGCCCGCGGCGCCGCCGGCGCCCGCCCCGGCGGCGGCCCCGGCGCCTCCGCCGTCCAAGCCCGACCCCGCCGGCACGGCGACGGGCGGGATCGCCGACGTCACGGCGAAGACCGCCGGCAAGCCCACGCTCGAGGAGGTCGCGGAGTTCGCGGGCCACAACCGGGTCTCGATCAACCTCATGTGGACCCTGCTCACCGGCTTCCTCGTCATGTTCATGCAGGCGGGGTTCGCTCTCGTCGAGACCGGCTTCACCCGCGCGAAGAATGTCGCGCACACCATGATGATGAACTTCATGATCTACGCGATCGGTATGACCGGGTACTGGATCTGTGGCTACGCCCTGCAGATGGGCGGGCTCGGGGCCATTGGGACGATGGGCGGGACCGGCCTGCTCGACAGCGAGTTCACGATCAGCCTCTTCGGCAAGGACTTCGGGCTCTTCGGTATGAAGGGCTTCTTCCTGGCCGGCTCGACGTACGACGTGGCGGTGTTCGCGCTGTTCCTCTTCCAGATGGTGTTCATGGACACGGCGGCCACGATCCCGACCGGCGCGATGGCGGAGCGCTGGAAATTCTCCTCGTTCGTCGTCTTCGGGTTCTTCCTCTCGATGTTCACCTACCCGATCTTCGGCAACTGGGTGTGGGGCGGCGGCTGGCTCTCCCAGCTCGGCAAGAACTTCGGGCTCGGTCACGGCCACGTCGACTTCGCGGGGTCATCGGTCGTGCACATGGTCGGCGGCGTCACCGCGCTGGCGGGAGCGATGGTCCTGGGGCCGCGCATCGGCAAGTACAACAAGGACGGCTCGGCCAACCCGATCCCCGGCCACAACATCCCGATGGGTGTGCTCGGTTGCTTCATCCTGGCGTTCGGCTGGTTCGGCTTCAACCCGGGCAGCACGCTGGCGGGTAGCGACCTCCGCATCGCCGTCATCGCGGTCAACACCATGCTGGCGTCGGCGTCGGGCGCGATCTTCGCGATGCTCTACATGTGGGGGAAGTACGGCAAGCCCGACCCGAGTATGATGGTCAACGGCATGCTCGCGGGTCTCGTCGCGATCACGGCGCCCTGCGGTTTCGTGTCGAGCTTCTGGGCGTTCGTGATCGGCGCGATTTCCGGCGTGCTCGTCTGCTGGGCCGCCGTCTTCATCGAGACGGTGATGAGGGTCGACGATCCGGTCGGCGCGATCGCCGTCCACGGCGTCAACGGCGCCTGGGGCGTGCTGAGCCTCGGCCTCTTCTCCGATGGCACCTACGGCGAGGGCTTCAACGGCGTCGAGGGCACGGTGCGCGGCCTCTTCTATGGCGGGGCCAGTCAGTTCGTGGCGCAGATCATCGGCACCGTGACGTGCTTCGGGTTCATCTTCGGGGCCTCGTGGGTCTTCTTCAAGGCGTACGACGTCGTGTTCGGGATGCGCGTCTCGCGCGAGGTCGAGCTCGAGGGTCTCGACGTGCCGGAGATGGGCGTCCACGGCTATCCCGAGGTGCACGGGCCGGCGACGCTCGTCCATGCGATGGGCGCGTCGAGCGTCCGGCCGCCGGCGGTGCCCGCGATGGCGCCCGAGCGCGGGCGCTAGAGCCACGTCATGAAGAAGATCGAGGCGATCATCAAGCCGTTCAAGCTCGACGACGTGAAGGAGGCGCTCACGGGCGCCGGTATCGTCGGAATGACCGTGAGCGAGGTGCGCGGCTTCGGCCGCCAGAAGGGCCACACCGAGATGTATCGCGGCGGCGAGTACACGGTTGACTTCCTCCCCAAGATGAAGCTGGAAGTGGTGGTCTCGGACGATCGCGCGGACAAGGTCGTCGCGCTGATCGCCGCCGCCGCGAAGACGGGCAGCATCGGCGACGGGAAGGTGTTCGTCTCGCCGCTGGACGAGGCGGTTCGCATCCGGACGGGCGAGCACGGAGAGAGTGCACTCTAAACGAGCCAGGAGACTGAAGCCCATGTCCCGAGCACCGATCGCGATCCTCCTCGGGCTCCTGCTGGTGGCGGCGGGCTCGCCTGCGTACGCGCAGGCGAAGCCCGACGAGCCCAAGGCCGAGGAGAAGCCCAAGACGCTGTGGGAGGAGACCACGCTGTTCTCGTACGTCGAGAACAGCTATGTCGGCAACCTCGGCAAGACCGGCCGGCACGACGTGAACGAGCTGCGCCTCTACGATCTGGACAACGGCTGGTCGTTCAACATGGCCGAGTTCAGCATCAAGAAGGATCCATCGGACCGGTACCCGTTCGGGTTCGGCCTGGTGGCCACCGGGGGGCAGGACGCGCAGAAGAACCACGCGCTCGGGATCTTCCGGGGGAGCGACGACCAGTTTCCGTTCCGGAACACGCCGAGGTACGACCTGGAGGAGGCGTACGGCTCGTACAAGATCCCGGTGGGCAGTGGGCTGACGCTGAAGGCGGGGAAGTTCGTCACGCTGCTGGGGTACGAGGTCATCGAGTCGCCGAACAACCTGAACTTCTCGCGGGGGTTCCTCTTCAGCTTCGCCATCCCGCTCACGCACGTGGGGGCGCTGGCGAGCTACCAGGTCACGGAGTGGCTGGGGATCACGGCGGGGCCGGTCGTGGGCTGGGACGTGGCCAAGGACAACAACGGCCGCATGTCGGCGACGGGGCAATTCGCGTTCACGCCGCCGATCAAGGACCTGGCGGTCAACCTGAACTGGATCACGGGCCCGGAGCAGGCGGGCAACGACCGCAAGACCCGGACGGTGCTGGATCTCACGGGGAACTACACGGCGATCAAGAACCTGACGCTGGGCCTGAACGTGGACTACGGCCGGGAGACGGACGAGGCGAGCCTGGCGGCGTCGGCGACGCGGAAGGATACCGACGCCCGGTGGTGGGGCTGGGCGGGGTATGCGGCCTACGACTGGACCGAGAAGATCCGGACGGCGCTCCGCCTGGAGTTCTTCAAGGACGCCGACGGCGTCCGGACGGCGGCGATCGCGCCGGGGACGTCGGTGCAGCTCTACAGCGTCACGGCGACGCTGCAGTACAAGATCTGGAAGGGGCTGGTCGGCCGGCTCGAGTACCGCCACGACGACGCCGACCGCAAGGTCTTCTCGATCCAGGTGCCGACGCTCACGCCGACCTCGCACACGCAGGACACGATGACGCTGGCGCTCTATTACTCCTTCTTCTGAGCCGGCCGTCCGGCGACGGGGGAGCGATGAGTGAGGAAGTCGGCCGGCAGGACTCGCACGAGTTGCGCGCCGTCGCGCGGCTGATCGCCGACGCGGTACCCCGGCTCGTGGAGCAGCTCGCGACGCTCAGACCCGGCCGGGTCCACCGGGAGGCGCTCGTGCTTCTCGAGCGCCCGCTGCTGAGGCACGCCCTCGTGCTGGCGCGGGGCAACCAGCTGCGCGCGGCCCGGATGCTCGGTCTGAACCGGAACACGCTGCGGAAGCGGTGTCGCGAGCTCCAGCTCGCGACGTCCCGGCAGGCGCGGGGCGCCCGCCCGCAGGCCGCGCAGGCCCGCCTCAGCTGACGCGCGCGCCGGACGCTCCCGGCGCGCGGGCCGTGGCGTCCTTGATCCCCGGCCCGGAATCCTGTATCAAAGACGCCGACCGATGTCGTCCATCCGCGTCCTCATCGCCAAGGTCGGTCTCGACGGTCACGACCGCGGCGCGAAGGTCGTCGCGCGCTGCCTGCGTGACGCGGGGATGGACGTCGTCTACACGGGCCTTCACCGCACGCCCGAAGAGGTCGTGACGGCGGCCGTGCAGGAGGACGTGGACGTCCTGGGCATCAGCCTCCCGTCGGGAGCGCACATGACGCTGATCCCGCGCGTCGTCGAGCTGATGCGGGTCGCGGGCGCCGGCGACATGCTCCTCGTCGTCGGCGGCGTGATCCCCGACGAGGACGTGCCGGCCCTCCGCGCGCTCGGCGCCGCGGACGTGCTGCTGCAAGACACCCCGCCGGACGCGATCGTCGCGCGCGTCCGGGGACTCGTCGCCGCGCGCCAGCCGCGCTGAGCGGCCGCGGGGGGCAGGTGACGACCGCCGTCGACCTCACCGTGTGGCCGCCCCGCTACGACGCGACCTACCGCCCGGCCGCTGCGTCGGAGCACTGGTTCCCCGAGCTGGAGTGCCTGGAGCCCAGCGCCCGCGACGCGCTCATCCTGGCGAAGCTCCGGCGGCAGGTCGGGTGGGCGTGGGAGCGGAGTCCCTTCTACCGCAAGAAGTGGGAGGCGGCGGGCGTGTCCCCGGCGACGCTCGGGTCCCTCGCGGATCTCGAGAGGTTTCCCATCGTGACGAAGGCCGAGCTGCGCGCCTCGCAGGCCGCCGCGCCGCCCTACGGCGAGTACCTCTGCGTCGAGCCCGGCGCGGTCGCGCGCATCCACGGCACGAGCGGCACGACGGGACGACCGACCGTGTTCGGCATCGACCGCGGGGACTGGGAGCGGATCGGCGAGGCGCACGCGCGCGTCCTCTGGGGCGCGGGCATCCGTCCCGGCGACCGCGTGCTCATCTGCTCCTTCTTCAGCCTCTACCTGGGGTCGTGGGGCGCGCTCGAGGGCGTCGAGCGCCTCGGGGCCACCGCGTTCCCGTTCGGCGCGGGCGCGAGCGGGCAGACGCTCATGGCCGTCCAGTGGGCGCGCGAGCTCCGGCCGACGGCGTTCTACGGCACGCCCTCCTATGCGCTGCACTTCGCCGAGACCGCGCGACGCGAGGGCCTCGACCCGAGGGAGCTGGGGCTCCGCACGCTGTTCTTTTCAGGCGAGCCAGGCGCCGGGATTCCTGCGACCAAGCGGCTCATCGAGGAGACCTTCGGGGGCGCGTGCATCGACATGGGGAGCATGGCGGAAATGACGCCGTGGATGACCAACGGCGAGTGCCGACACCGCACCGGCATGCACCTCTGGCAGGATCTCGTCTACACGCAAGTCTGTGACCCCGAGACCTTCCGGCCCGTCCCCTTCGGGGGCGAGGGGACGCCCGTCTACACGCACCTCGAGCGGACGTCGCAGCCGATGATCCGCCTCGTCTCGGGGGACCTCGCGCGCTGGACCGACGAGCCCTGTCCGTGCGGCCGGACCTACCCGCGCCTGCCCGACGGGCTCTACGGCCGGATCGACGACATGTTCATCGTGCGCGGCGAGAACATCTACCCGAGCGCGATCGAGGACACGCTGCGCGCGATCGAGGGCTTCGGAGGCGAGTTCCGCGTGATCGTCTCGCGTCGCGAGACGATGGACGAGCTCCTGGTGCGCGCGGAGTACTTGCCGGGCCACGCCGCGCCCGGGGCCCAGGCGACGCTCCGCGCCGTGATGACGGAGCGACTCCGCGCTCGGCTCGGCGTCCACCCGGTCGTCGAGCTGGTGCCTGCGGGGACGCTCGAGCGGACCGAATTCAAGGCGCGGCGGGTCATCGACGACCGCGACCTTTATCGCCGTTCGGTGAGATAGTGGGCCGTGAGATGGCACGCGAAGCATGACCGACCTGGACACGCTGGCCCGCGAGCTCCTCGCCGGTTCGACCCGCGCGCTCGCACGCGGGCTCACCTGGGTCGAGTCCGGCGGCGAGCGCGCCGAGGCGCTCGTGGCGCGCGTCTATCCGCGCACGGGACGCGCGCACGTCGTCGGGCTCACGGGCGCGCCGGGCAGCGGCAAGAGCACGCTGGCTCGGGCCCTCGCGCGCACGGCGCGCGCGCGCGGGCGCACCGTGGGGATCCTGGCGGTGGACCCGTCGTCGCCGTTCTCCGGGGGCGCGATCCTCGGCGACCGGATCCGTATGAACGACCTCGCCCTGGACCCCGGTGTCTTCATCCGCTCGATGGCGACGCGCGGGGCGCTCGGCGGCCTCTGCCGCGCCGCCGCCGACGGCGTGGACCTGCTGGACGCCGCCGGCCGCGATCTGATCCTGGTCGAGACCGTCGGCGTCGGGCAGGACGAGGTGGACGTGATGCGGCTCGCGCATACGGTCGTCGTCGTCAGCGTCCCGGGTCTCGGCGACGACGTCCAGGCGCTGAAGGCCGGCTTGCTCGAGATCGCCGACCTCCACGTCGTCAACAAGACCGACCGCGAGGGTGCCGACCGCACGCTGGCCGAGCTGCGCGGGATGCTGACGTTGTTGCCGGCCGCTCCGAGCCCGAGCGTCGGGCCCGACGGGATCCCGGCCGGAGACCCGTGGGTCCCCCCGGTGCTGGGCGCCTCGGCGGCGCGCGAGGAAGGGATCGAGCCGCTCATGGACGCGCTCGACGGCCACATGGCGTACCTCAAGACGAGCGGGGAGCTCGACCGGCGCTGGCGGCGCATGGTCGGCGCCCGCGTGCTGAAGATCGCGCAGGAGCTCGTGGCGCGGCGCCTCGCGCATCCGGCGGCCGCCGATGGCGACCTCGATCGCGTGGCGCGGCGGGAGCTCTCGCCCCACGCGTGCGCGCGCCTGCTGCTGGCCCGGCTGGGAGAAAGGACGTCCCATGTTTGATCCGAAGGCGATCGAGCGCATCAAGGAGATCCAGCGTGCGTGGGAGGCCGACGAGCTGCGTGGGTTCCTCGAGCGCCAGCCCGAGGCCCGCAAGGACTGCCGGACCGGCTCGGGGCTCCCGGTCGAGCGCGTCTACACGCCCGCCGACATCGCGGGCACGAGCTTCGACGAGCTCGGCCTGCCCGGGCGCTATCCCTACACGCGCGGCCCCTATCCGACGATGTACCGCGGCCGGTTCTGGACGATGCGGCAGATCGCGGGCTTCGGCACGGGCGAGGACACCAACCAGCGCTTCCGTTACCTCATCGCCCAGGGGCAGACGGGCCTCTCGGTGGACTTCGACATGCCGACCCTGATGGGCTACGACTCCGACGACCCGCACGCGCTGGGCGAGGTCGGGCGCGAGGGCGTCGCGGTCGACACGCTCGACGACGTGGAGGCGCTCTTCGCGGGCATCGACCTCGAGCGCAGCTCGGTCTCGATGACGATCAATCCCACGGCCTGGATCCTCCTCGCGATGTACGTGGCGCTCGCCGAGTCGCGCGGCTGCGACCCGCGCCGGCTCTCGGGCACCTGCCAGACGGACATTCTCAAGGAGTACATCGCGCAGAAGGAGTGGATCTTCCCGATCCGCCCGTCGCTGCGCCTCGTCCGTGACATGATCGTCTACTGCGCCGAGCACCTGCCACGCTACAACCCGATCAACATCAGCGGCTACCACATCTCCGAGGCCGGCGCGACGTCGGTGCAGGAGGTCGCGTTCACGATGGCGGACGCGATCGCGTACGTCGAGGAGGTGACGCGCGCGGGTATCGCCGTGGATCACTTCGCCCCGCGCCTGGCCTTCTACTTCGTCGCGCAGTCGGATTTCTTCGAGGAGGTCGCGAAGTTCCGCGCGGCGCGCCGGGTGTGGGCGAAGCTCATGAAGGAGCGCTTCGGCGCGACGAAGGCCGAGTCCATGCGCCTCCGCTTCCACTGCCAGACCGCCGCGGTCACGCTGACGAAGGCCCAGCCGATGAACAACATCGTGCGGACCGCGCTCCAGGCGCTCTCGGCGGTCCTGGGCGGCGCCCAGTCACTCCACACGAACGGCCTCGACGAGGCGTACGCGATCCCCTCCGAGCTGGCGATGAAGGTCGCGCTGCGCACCCAGCAGATCATCGCGGACGAGACGCGCGTGGCCAACGTGGTGGACCCGCTGGGCGGGTCGTATTATGTGGAGAGCCTCACCAACCGCATCGAGGAGGAGGTCTTCGCCATCCTCAGGAAGGTGGACGCGCTGGGCGGCACGGTGAAGGCCATCGAGACCGGCTGGTTCCAGCGGGAGATCGCCGACTCCGCGTACGAGCACGCGCGACGCCGGGCCTCGGGCGAGCTGCCGGTGATCGGCGTGAACAAGTTCGTCGAGGCGTCCGAGCCGGGCGCCGTCGAGGTGCACCGGATCGCGGCCGACGTCGAGACGCGCCAGATCGCGCGGCTTCGCGCCACGCGGGCGCGGCGCGACGACGCCCGCGTCGCGACGCTGCTCGACCGGCTGGCCGGCGAGGCCGCCGACCCGGCGGTCAACCTGATGCCGGTCACGATCGAGCTCGCGCGGGCGCGGGCCTCGATGGGCGAGATCGTCACGCGGCTACGCGAGGTGTGGGGACAGTACGTCGAAACTCCGGGGTTCTAGGGAAGGAGCCGCACCATGGACATCGCTCGTATCCTGGCGACGAAGGGCGACACGGCGGTCACGGTCCGGCCGGAACAGAACATCCGCGAGGCGCTGACGCTGCTCGGGCGCCACAACATCGGCGCGCTCATCGTCGTGGACACGGCGGGCGCGCCCGTCGGGATCCTGTCCGAGCGTGACATCGTGCGCGAGGCGGCGAAGAACGAGGCCGTGTTCACGCGGCGCGTGGTTGACCTCATGACCCGCGACGTGATCACCGGCCAGCCGCACGACGACCTCACGGCGGTGGCGCACACGATGACGGAGAAGCGGATCCGCCACCTGCCCGTCATGGACAAGGGCAAGCTCGTCGGCATCGTGTCGATCGGCGACATCCTCAAAGTCCAGCGCGACCACTACCGCGGTGAGGCGGACACACTGCAGGCCATGATCCTCGACACGGAGGGTGGAAGCGGGCGCTGATGGCAGGCGTGGGCACCGCGGAGCAGCCCCTGCGCGTCGCGATCATCGGCGCCGGCCCGACGGGCTTCTACGCGGCCGACGCCCTCCTCCGGAAGGAGGGTGTCCTCGTGGAGGTGGACCTCTACGACCGGCTGCCGACGCCGTACGGCCTCGTCAGGCTCGGCGTCGCGCCCGATCATCAGAAGATCAAGTCGGTCACGGCCGTGTTCGACAAGGTCGCCGCGACCCCCCGCTTCCGCTTCTTCGGCGGCGTCGAGTTCGGCAAGGACGTCACGCTCGTCGACCTGCGGGCCCACTACCACCAGATCCTCTACAGCACGGGCGCCCAGACGGACCGACGCATGGAAATCCCGGGCGAGGACCTCACGAGGAGCCATCCGGCGACGGAGTTCGTCGCCTGGTACAACGGACACCCCGACTACCCCGACTCGGAGTTCGACCTGTCGGTGGAGCGGGCGGCGGTCGTGGGCGTGGGCAACGTCGCGGTGGACGTGGCGCGCATCCTCTCCCGGACCCCCGAGGAGCTCGCGCGGACGGACATCGCCGACCACGCGCTCGGCGCGCTCTCCCGGAGCCGGATCCGGGAGGTCTACCTGCTCGGCCGCCGCGGCCCGGCGCAGGCCGCCTTCACGAATCCGGAAATCAAGGAGCTCGGCGAGCTCGCGGGCGCCGACATCGAGGTGCGCCCGGAGGAGGTCGAGCTCGACCCCCTGAGCCGTGCCGCCATCGAGAAGAGCCAGGACCGCGCCACGCTGAAGAAGGTCGAGATCCTCCAAGGCTACGCGCGGCAGCGGCCGACCGGGAAGCCGCGAAAGCTCGTCGTGCGATTCCTGGTCTCGCCCGTCGAGCTCATCGGCGACGCGACGGGCCGCGTCGTGAAGATGCGTCTCGTGAAGAACGAGCTCTACGCGACGCAGACCGGCGCGCTCCAGCCGCGCGCCACGGACCGGTTCGAGGAGCTCTCCGTCGGCCTCGTCTTCCGCTCCGTCGGCTACCGCGGCGTGCCCCTCCCGGGTGTGCCGTTCAACGAGAGCTGGGGCGTCATCCTGAACGTCAAGGGGCGGGTGATCGATCCCGACACGAAGCAGCCGCTTGCGGGCGAGTACACCGCCGGCTGGATCAAGCGCGGGCCCACGGGCGTCATCGGCACCAACAAGCCTGACGCGGCCGAGACGGTCGAGTGCATGTTCGAGGACCTGGCGCGGGGAGCCGTGCTCCAGCCGAGCCAGCCCTCGGCCGCCGCGGCGGAGGCGCTGGTCCGCCAGCGGAAGCCGACCTTCTTCTCCTGGGCCGACTGGCTCAGGCTCAACGAGATCGAGGTGTCCCGCGGGCGGGCGCAGGGGCGGCCGCGCGTCAAGTTCGTGCGCGTGGAGGAGATGCTGGCGGCCCTCGGACGCTGACCGGGGGTCCCTCGGGCACCCCCAGAGGTGCGAGGCCCGGGCGCGCTCATCTGCTACACTCAGTTATAGGTTTTCCGCACGTCTTCGACACCCGGGGGGACCGTGGCCCAGCAAGAGTCGGTTCTCATCCTTCAGGAGCGGCTGGCGTACGAGCAGCGCCTCGTCCAGCTCGTCGATCGCATCCACGCGGCCAAGAGCTTCGACGCGATCTTTCTCGAGCTCCAGGGGGAAATGCTCGGGCTCCTCGATGCCGACCGGATGACCCTCTACGCGGTCGATCAGGACCGGAAGGAGATCTACTCGAGGCACCTGGCGATCGGCACGGTCAACGAGATCCGGCTCCCGATCAGCGAGCGCTCGATCGCCGGCTTCGTCGCGGCGACGGGCAAGATCGTCAACATCGCCGACGCCTACGACAAGGCGGATCTGGCGCGGATCTCGCCTTCGCTCGGCTTCGACAGCTCGTGGGACAAGAAGACCGGCTTCCGGACCAAGCAGATCCTGACGATGCCGATCCTCCACGACGGGAAGGCCCTCGGCGTCATCCAGCTCCTCAACAAGAAGAAGGGGCCCAAATTCACGAAGGACGACGAGACGGGCGTCTCCCGCATCGCCAAGACGCTCGGTATCGCGTTCCACAATCAGACCCAGCTCCTCCAGAGCCGACCCAAGACCAAGTTCGACTACCTCCTGGGCCAGGCCCGGATCACGCAGGAGGAGCTCAGCTCCGCCCTGGCCGAGTCACGGCGCCGCCAGGTGGACGTCGAGTCGATCCTGATCGAGCAGTACAAGGTGCCGAAGGCGGAGCTCGGCATCTCGCTCTCGGAGTTCTATCGCTGCCCCTTCGTCGAGTTCGACGACAAGATCATCCCGCCGCCGGACCTGATGCGGGACCTGAAGCTCGATTACCTGCGGCACAACTTCTGGCTGCCGCTCCGACGCGACAACGACGGGATCGTCGTCCTGATCGACAATCCCCAGGACTTGCAGCGGGTGGACAGCGTCGCCCAGGCGCTGAAGAACCGGAAGCTCAAGTGGGCCATCGGTCTCCGGAAGGACATCCTCCTCTTCCTCGGCGCCGCGAGCGGCGAGGCGCAGCCGAAGGACGCGATCGGCAACATCCTCGGCGAGCTTTCGGCCGAGGCGCCCACGGAGAGCGAGATGACCGCCGGCGAGCTGGACGAGAACGACAGCGCGGTCATCCGCCTCGCCAACCAGATCATCATGGACGCCTACAAGGCGCGCGCGTCGGACATCCACGTCGAGCCCTACGGCGCCCAGAAGGACACCGTGATCCGGTACCGGGTGGACGGCGGGTGCTCCGAGTACCAGAAGATCCCGGGCGCCTACCGGCGCGCCATCGTGGCGCGGCTCAAGATCATGGCGCAGCTCGACATCTCCGAGCGCCGCAAGCCACAGGACGGCAAGATCAAGTTCAAGCTGCCCGAGGGCCGCGAGCTCGAGCTCCGCGTCGCCACGATCCCGACCGCGAACCAGAACGAGGACGTGGTCATGCGGATCCTCTCCGCGACGGAGCCGATTCCGATCGAGAAGCTCGGGATGACCGAGCGCAATCTGCGCGAGATGAAGAAGATCGCCGAGAAGCCGTACGGGCTGATCCTCTGCGTCGGGCCGACCGGCTCGGGCAAGACCACGACGCTCCACTCCGTCCTCGGCTACATCAACAAGCCGGAGCGGAAGATCTGGACCGCGGAGGATCCGGTCGAGATCACGCAGTACGGCCTGCGCCAGGTCCAGGTGATGCCGAAGATCGGCTTCGACTTCGCGTCCGCGATGCGCGCGTTCCTTCGCGCCGATCCCGACGTCATCATGGTCGGTGAGATGCGCGACGAGGAGACGGCCGCCACCGGCATCGAGGCCTCGCTCACCGGCCATCTCGTCTTCAGCACGCTCCACACGAACAGCTCCGTGGAGACGGTCGTCCGGCTCCTCGACATGGGTCTGGACCCGTTCAATTTCGCCGACGCGCTCTTGGGTGTGCTCGCCCAGCGGCTCGTCAAGCGCCTCTGCTCCGAGTGCAAGGCCGAGTACCACCCGGCGCGCGCCGAGTACGACGAGCTCGCCGAGGCATTCGGCCGCGAGGCGTTCGAGCAGCTCCACCCGTACGACGAGTCGTTGGTGCTCTACAAGGGCAAGGGCTGCGCCAACTGCGCCAAGACCGGCTACCGCGGGCGCGGCGCCATCCACGAGCTCCTGATCACCACCGACGAGCTGAAGCGCCTGATCCAGACCAAGGCTCGCGTGGCCGACATGCTGACGCGCGCCCGGGCCGAAGGGATGACGACGCTCGTCCAGGACGGCGTGTTGAAGTCGCTCCAGGGGCTCACGGACTTCAGGCAGGTCAAAGCCGTCGCGATCAAGTAGCCCCGCCCCGGCCAGGGGCGGTTCCCTCCCTCGACCACGCTAGCTTTCAGCCGCTGCGGTCCCTCCGTTTGCTCGGCGACCGAGTCGTTCCCCAGAAGCCACGGGTCTCGGGAAGGAACCGCCCCTGGCCGGGGCGGGGCTACTTACGCGTCGAGCTTCTCTTTGATGTGTCGAAAGGCGCGGTAGAGCAGGAGGTCGTAGACGATCTTCAGGCCACCGCCGAGGACGAAGGGCGACGAGAGCGCGACCGCCTGCATGACCCAGCCTGTCAGCGCGGGCGTGACGGCCTGGGCCACCGTGCGCGCGAGGTTGGTCGTCGTCGCCGCCGCCTCCCGCTCGTGGTCCTCGACGATCGCCATCACGTAGGCCTGGCGCGTGGGCACGTCCATCTGCGAGAGCAGATGGCGCGCGAAGAGGAGGCCGACGGCCACGGCGGCGGTCGGCGCGACCGCGATCGCCATCAGCACGACGTTGGAGACGAGATGCGACACGACCATCGTCGCGAGCAGCCCGAAGCGCCGGGCGGCGCGCGGCGCGAGCAGGAGCGAGACGGCCGTGAGGATCTGCGTCGTGCCGAACACCCAGCCGAGCGCCTCGAGGCCGAGCCCGTAGCGCGCGTGGAGGTAGTACGCGACGAGCGACTGGAGGACGAAGCCGCCCGCGAACGAGTCGAGCGCCCCGAGCGCCGCGAGGCGCCGGATGAGTCGCGCCGAGGGCCGGCGCGGTCCCGTCGCGGGAGGCCGCGGGCCTGGCGCGCCGCCGGCGAGGCGCCAGTACGCGAGACACTGGACGCCGGCGCCCGCGAGGAAGACGAGGAAGAGCCGCGCGGGCGGAAGCATCCCGGCCAGCGCGGCGCCGGCCGCCGCCGCGGCGTAGCCCGCGAGGTTGTAGGCGCTCAGGATCGCCGTGCGCCGCCGGGCGTCCACGGCGCGTGCGATCAGCACCTGCTCGAGCGTGAGGAACGGCCCGGTCTCGCCCGTCCCGACCGCGAGGTTGCCGAGCATCGCGGCGA
>Ga0137396_10000895_pt1 | contig 14953 bp, 15 predicted proteins | sample czc16metaG_FD_108284 | JGI IMG/M metagenome (GOLD analysis project Ga0137396, IMG submission 108284) | Vadose zone soil microbial communities from Angelo Coast Range Reserve, California, USA - czcobulk3.16 metaG | ecosystem: Environmental > Terrestrial > Soil > Vadose zone | place: USA...
GCATGCACGACTATCTCTGGCTGGCCTGGCTGGTGAGCTCTCTCGCCACCATCGGAGGCGCGCTGGGGGCGGCGGTCGAGAGCGACGCAGCCGTCCGCGAAGCTGCCTACGGTTTCCGCGGGGACGACGACACCCGCCGTTGACGGGCACGACTTCCACGAGCCGCCGTCGCGGGGTAGAAATCGTCTCCGTGTCCAACCCAGCCCCCGCGACGAGGATGCCGCGCCAGATCCCGTTCATCATCGGGAACGAGGCGTGCGAGCGGTTCAGCTACTACGGCATGCGGAACATCCTCACCGTGTTCCTCATCGACTGGCTGCTCCGGAACGACCTGCCGGGCCAATCCCAGCGCGAGGCCTCCGCGAAATTCGTCTTCCACATGTTCGTCTTCGGCGTGTACGTCACGCCGCTCCTGGGTGGGTTCCTCGCCGACCGCTTCCTGGGAAAGTACCGGACAGTGCTTTACATCTCCCTGCTGTACTGCGCCGGGCACGCCTGCCTGGCGATGTTCCACGACCACCCGAAGGGCTTCTACGCCGGCCTGGTGCTGATCGCGCTGGGGTCCGGCGGCATCAAGCCGTGCGTCTCCGCGCTCGTCGGCGACCAGTTCACCGCCGAGAACAAGCACCTGGTGAACAAGGTCTTCGCCATCTTCTACTGGAGCATCAACCTGGGCAGCTTCTTCGCCTCGATGCTCATCCCCAAGACGCTCCGGCTCTTCGGCCCGGCGCTCGCCTTCGGCGTCCCGGGGATCCTGATGGGCATCGCGACGCTCATCTTCTGGCTGGGACGCAACCAGTACGTGAAGATCCCGCCCACCGGGAAGAATCCGCACTCGTTCGTCGCCGTGGTGCAAAGCGCCCTGAAGAACCGCGGGCGCTTGGGCTCCTTCCTCGACGGCGCCCGGGTCGAGCACCCCGACGAGGCCGTCGAGGGGGTGAAGGCCGTCTTCCGCGTCCTCTCCATCTTCGCCTTCATCCCGTTCTTCTGGATGTTGTTCGACCAGAAGGCGTCCACCTGGGTGGTGCAGGCGCGCTCGATGGATCTGCGGGTAGGCACCTGGAACTTCGAGCCCTCGCAGATGCAACTGGTCAACCCCGCGCTGGTGATGCTGCTCATCCCCGTCACCACCGGCATCGTCTACCCGTTCTTCAAGCGCCTGGGGTGGGAGCTGACGCCGCTGCGCCGGATGCCGATCGGCATGGCCCTCGGCGCGACCTCGTTCGTGATCGCCGGCCTCCTCAACGTGCCGGTCGCTTCAGGACAGAAGATCTCGGTCGTCTGGCAGGTGCTCCCGTACGTCGTCCTCACCATCGGCGAGATCCTGGTCTCGGTCACCGGCCTCGAGTTCGCGTACACCCAGGCGCCGCTCACGATGAAGAGCGTCATCCAGAGTTTCTGGAACCTGACCACGGCCGCGGCGAACCTGGCCGTCGCGCTCGCCTCCGCGTTCGTCTTCTTCAGCGGGACCGCCCTCTTCTTCTATTACGCTGGCTTCGCCTACCTCGCCGCCGCGGGCCTCGCCCTGGTCGCCCGGCGCTACAAGGTCGTCGAGTGGTATCAGCGCGCGCCGGCTCCGCAACCGGTCCAGCGCGAGGCGCCTCTCGCGGAACCCGCCTGACGCACGGAGGATCGGCATGACGGAACTGCGCGACAAAGCGGAAGCGCTGCGGCGGCTCCACGCCGGCCCGCGCGTCCTGGTCCTGGCCAATGCCTGGGACGCCGCCAGCGCGCGGCTGATCGAGGCGGCCGGCGCTCCGGCCATCGCGAGCTCCAGCGCCGGAGTGGCGTTCGCGCTCGGGTATCCAGACGGCCAGCGGATCGCGCGCGCGGAGATGCTCGACATGATCCGCCGGATCGCCCGCGTGGTGCGGGTACCGGTCAGCGCGGACGTCGAGGCCGGCTACGGCACGACCGCGCAGGCGGCCGCGGAGACCGCGCGGGGAGTGGTCGCCGCCGGCGCGGTGGGAATGAACCTGGAGGACGCGGACGAGGGCCGGCTGCTTCCGCTCGAGGTGCAGGTCGAGCGGGTCCGCGCGGCCCGGGCGGCGGGCGAGTCCGCCGGCGTGCCGCTGGTGATCAACGCGCGCACCGACGTGTTCGGGACCGACGACTTTCCCTCCGCACAGCGCCCGGCCGAAGCGGTGCGCCGCGCCAACGCCTACCTGGCGGCGGGCGCCGACTGTGCCTTCGTGCCCTTCGTGACCGACCGGGACCTCATCGGCCGGCTGGCCCGCGAGATCAAAGGGCCGCTGAACGTGCTTGCGACGCCCGACAGCCCGCCCGTCGCGGAGCTCGAGGGCCTGGGTGTGCGCCGCGTCTCCGTCGGAGGCGGGCTGGCCCGCGCCGCGTACGGCCGGGCGCGGAGGGTCGCGATCGAGATCCAGGAAAAGGGGACGTTCGAGTCGCTCCGCGAAGAGACGATCTCCTATGCCGAAATGCAGCGGCTGCTCGGATCGTGAGGGCGCGCGTGACTTCGGAGCGGGTCCAGATCTTGAGCCTCGGGGAGCTGCCGGAAGTCGAGCGGCAGCTCGAGCCCACCTTCGACGTCCATCGGGCGACCGGCCCGGAGATCGATGGGCTGGTCACCCGGCACGGGCCGGCGATCCGCGGCGTCGCCACCCGCGGGCGCGACCGCCTCGACGCCGCATTGCTGGCGCGGCTCCCCGCGCTCGAGGTCATCGCCAACTACGGCGTCGGATACGATTCCATCGACGTCGCTGCCGCCGCCCGCCGGGGCATCGTCGTCACCAACACCCCCGAGGTCCTCAACGACGAGGTGGCGGACTTCGCCGTGGCGCTCCTCCTCGCCACCGTGCGCCGGCTGCCGCAGGCGGACAGGTTCGTGCGGGCGGGGCGCTGGCTGCAGGGGAACTTCCCCCTGGGCCCGACGCTGCGCGACCGGACGGTCGGCCTGGTCGGGATGGGCCGCATCGGCAAGCGCATCGCGCAGCGGCTCTCCGCCTTCGAGGTGCCGATCGTCTACCATTCGCGCACTGCGAGGCCCGACGTCCCTTACCGGCATCATCCGGAGTTGCTGGCGATGGCGAAAGAGGTGGACATCCTCCTGGCCATCCTGCCGGGCGGACCCGCCACCAAGGGCCTGATCGATGCTCCGGTCCTCGCCGCGCTGGGACCGGACGGCATCCTGATCAACGTCGCCCGGGGCTCGGTGGTGGACGAACCGGCGCTCGTCGAGGCTCTGCGCTCGGGCACCATCCTCGCCGCCGGGCTGGACGTGTTCGCGGACGAGCCGCGCGTGCCGCAAGCGCTCCTCGAGCTGGACAACGTCGTCCTGCTGCCGCACGTCGGGTCGGCCACGCACCATACGAGAGGCCTGATGGGCCGCCTGGTGGTCGACAACCTCCTCGCCTGGTTCGACGGGCGAGGCCCCCTCACGCCCGTACCCGAGACGCCCTGGCCACGCACGGCCTGAGGCGGTACAAGGGCAGGCCTCCGGAGGACACCATGAAGAAAGTCGCTCCGTTCGCCCTGGCGCTGGTGGGTTTCGCCGCATTCGCTCAGAGCCCGGTCCGCGTGCGCGGGACGATCGCCCGTCTGGACGGCGACGTGCTGACCGTGAAGTCGCGGGACGGGAAGGAGGTCCGCGTGCAGCTCGCGCCGGACGCGCAGGTCGCGGTGGCCAAGGCGACCACGCTGGCGGACATCAAGCCCGGCACTTACGTCGGGTCGGCCGCCGTGAAGCGCGCCGACGGAACGCTCGTCGCCAAGGAAGTGCACACCCTCCCGCCCCAGGTGCCCGCTGGGCACATTCCCTGGGACCTGGAGCCGGGCTCGACGATGACCAACGCGAACCTGGAAGGAGTCGCGAAGGCCGCCGGCGGCCAGGAGATCACGCTCCAGTACAAGGACGGCACCCAGAAGATCCTCGTGCCGCCCGGTACTCCGATCGTGACCTTCGTCCCGGGGGACCGGTCGGCGCTCAAGGCGGGCGAGACCATCTTCACCACCGCGCGCGTCGAGGCGGACGGCAAGCTGTCCACGCAGCGCATCCAGGTCAGCAAGGACGGAGTGCGCCCCGCGCACTGACCTGCTAGCCAAGGGCCGGCGGTTCGGCTCGCGGGACAGCCGGGAAGCCGCTGTCCTCTCCAATCTGGTGAGACGCGCCGCGCGGGATGCGTGGGGAGACCGGGAGGCACAGCTTCGCCAACCGCCCCGGACCGCGGCCGAACCAGAGGAGGTCCCCGATGATCGTGGAATTCACCGACGCCGTCACGGCAGCGGCCGTCTACATCAACCCCGCGTTCGTCATCAACCTGCGCCCGGATCCCGCCGACCCCGACAACGTGAGCATCATCAAGCTCAGCGACGGCGAGTCAGTCCGGGTGAAGGGCGATCACCGGCAGGTCGCCGACAGGCTCCGCAGGACGTAGGCCTGGACGGCGGCCCTACGGACGGGGCCGGTGGCCGGTCCAGGCCAGGGTGAGCAACAGCGTCGACTCCTCGACCGCCTCGAAGTCGTGCGCCAGAGCGGGCGCGAGCGCGAGCATCCGGCCCCTGCCCAACTCGATCGCCTGGTCCGAGGCGAGGTGGACCCGGATGCGGCCCTGGAGCGTCTGCACGGAGACGCTCTCCTCGGCGCGGTGCTCCTGGCAGCGCCGCCCGGCCTGGAGGGCGATCAGCACCACCCGCAAGTGCTCGTGCTTGACGAGCGTCTTCGCGCTCTGCCTGTGCAACTGCCAGGCGTCCTGGGAGCGGAGCTGGGTCGCCTCCGCGTCCAGGTCGATCACCTCCAACGGCGCGGCGGGCGGCTTCATCGGCAACGGCGACTTCGCCACCTCGGCGCGTTCTCGCGGGGCTTTCCCTGCAGGCGTGGCCATCGGTTTCGCTCCTCCGCCTCAAGGTGGCGCCGGGGCCGCCCGGCGTGCAAGATGCGGGCATGGGTTCGCTGCGCATGCCCACTCCCGCGGAGGCGCTGCCCGGGCGCGAAGAGCAGATGCGCGTCCCTCCACGGCACACCGTCCTCCGCACTCCGCTGTCGCCGCCCTTCCCGGAAGGGACCGAGCGCGCCCTCTTCGGCATGGGCTGCTTCTGGGGCGCCGAGCGGAAGTTCTGGGAGTTGGACGGCGTCTACACCACCGCCGTGGGATACGCGGGCGGCTCGACCAGGAACCCCACGTACCGCGAAGTCTGCTCGGGCCGCACCGGTCACGCCGAAGTCGTTCTCGTCGTGTACGACCCGAAGCGCGTCTCCTACGCCGATCTGCTGCGCACGTTCTGGGAGAGCCACGATCCCACCCAAGGCATGCGGCAGGGCAACGACGAAGGGACCCAGTACCGGTCGGCCATCTACCCCACCACGGACGCGCAGCGGCGTGCGGCCGAATCCTCGCGCGAAGAGTACCAGCGCGCACTCGGGAAAGCCCGCCACGGCCGCATCACCACCGAGATCTCCGACGAGCCGCCGTTCTATTACGCGGAGGATTACCACCAGCAATACCTGGCGAAGAACCCCGGCGGATACTGCGGCATCGGCGGCACCGGCGTGTCCTGCCCATCCGGAATTCCGCGGTAGCGTTACCTCGCCTGGCCGGCGCCCGCGTAGAGGGACCGGCGCGGACGGGCGAACACGCGGCGGAGCATCGGTTCGAAGAACGCGTGGTGAAGAAAGCGCGAGGGGGGTTTGCCTCGTCGTGCGAGCCCATGCGCCTGCTTAAGGCGGCCCCACACGGGCGTGTCAACGGCGCGTGCGCCGCAGAGCGTCAGGAACGCTTCCGCTCACCATGCTAGGGTGCCCGGCTGCACTCCGTCCGAGACGCTGCCTGCCCGGACGCCCCTTCCCGCCGTTCGATGATTGGAGCCGTCCATGACTGCCCGTGCCCGTTGGCCGTTTCGAATCGGGACCGCCGGTGCGGCTTGCATCAGCGCGCTCGCGATCCATGCCTGCGGAGGTTCCTCCACCTCGCCTGAGCAGTCCTCGAATGCGTCCTCGCGATCGCCTCTCGTCCAGCACGAGGCCGACCGCGGCGACTCCGACGACGCGGACGAGGGCCGGGGCCTCCGGATCAAGACCCTGTCCAACCGCGCGGACCTGATCAGCGGCGGCGATGCCTACGTCGAGATCGCGCTGCCGAAGCGGCAATCCGCGACCGCGCTCCGCGTCCAGCTGAACGGCCGCGACGTCCGGAGCGCGTTCGCGGTCCGCGCCGACGGGCGCGTGCTCGGCGTGGTCACCGGCCTCATGGACGGCGAGAACGTGCTGATCGCCAGCGTGGGAAAGAGCCACGCGGCTCGCCTCGTCATCACGAATCATCCGATCGGCGGTCCGGTCATCGCGGGACCGCAGACACAGCCGTTCGTTTGCGCCACGCCGAGCCCCGAGCCGTCCCCGTTGGCGCCTCTGACGAATGCCAGCGGGCTCCAGACCAGGGCCGTCGATGCGCAATGCAACATCGCGACGGAATACAAGTTCTATTACAAGGCGACAAAGGCGGGCTGTACGAACTCGCTGCCGGATCCGAATCCTCCCACCCCTCTGCCCGCCAACGGGTGCTTCAAGACCTATACGCCCGGCCAGGCCGCCCCTGCCGATCTGGCGACCACCGTCACCGACCAGGGCTTGATGGTGCCGTACATCGTGCGCGTCGAGCGCGGGGCGATCGACCGCGGCATCTTCGACGTCGCGGTGCTCTTCAACCCCAACCAGGACTGGAAGCCGTACGCGCCGCAGGCCGCCTGGAACGGCAAGGTCGTGTACACGTTCGGCGCGAGCACCGGCCAGCCACGCCGGCAGTTCCGCTCCGAGCAGAGCTGGGTCGACGACAACGCGCTCTCCCGCGGCTTCATGGTGGTCGACAACAGCATGACCGACTCGCTCTTCAACTCGAACCGCGTCTACAACGCGGAGGCCTTGATGATGATGAAGGAGCACATCATCGAGACGTACGGGGAGATCCGGTACACGATCGGAAATGGCTGCTCGGGCGGATCGATCCAGCAGCTCACGGCTGCGTCCATCTTCCCGGGCCTGCTCGACGGGATCCAGCCGACCTGCACCTATCCGGATTCCGAGACGACCACCATGGAGGTCTCGGACTGCGTCCTGCTCGTGAACTACTTCAACTCGACGAGCTTCGCGGGGCTCACGGCGGGGCTGACGCAGGCCCAGATCAACGCGAAGAAGGCGTCCATCGCCGGGCACATGGACCAGAGCGCCTGCTGGGGCTGGAACAACACGTTCGGCAACAACAACAAGCCCGGGCAGTTCGTCCCGAACGTGGTGCTCAGCACGACGGGCGCCGCGGCTCCGATCGGCGCGCCACGCAACAACTGCCAGCTCCTCGCCGGCGTGGTCTACGATCCGATCACAAATGCGACCGGGCCGCGCTGCGGGGGCTGGGACAACGCGATCTCGATCTGGGGCCCGGCGCTCGGAACCGCGAACCGCGGGCGATCGACCGCGGACAACACGGGCATCCAGTACGGGCTCAAGGCGCTCACCAGCGGGGCCATCTCGGCGGAGGAGTTCGTCGCGCTGAACGAGAAGGTCGGGGGGTTCACGCCCGACGCCGCGCCATCGCCGAGCCGCACCGTCGCGGACGCGAACGCGCTGGCGATCGCGTACCGGACGGGCATCGTGTCGGCCGGACAGCTGGGGAAGACGCCAATCATCGACGTGCGTGGGTTCGACGACCTGACGACGAACTTCGGCACGGGGGCGCCCTTCGGAATCCACCAGATCTGGCGGAGCTTCGCCTTGCGGGAGCGCCTCGACCGGGCGAATGGCAACCACGGGAACCACGTGCTGTGGCGCTTCCCGACCACGCTGCTCGCGCCGGCTGCGTTCACCCTGCAGTCCTTCCTGACGATGGACAAGTGGCTCTCGAACATCGAGAAGGACACGAGCGACGCGCGACGCGAACAGAAGGTCGTCGACAACAAGCCCTCCGAAGCGGTGGACTTCTGCTACCTGACGTCCGACACGACCTTCTCGAACAGGATTGCCGACTTCTCCGTGTGCGACGCCGACGCCAGGCTCGTGAAGCACCAGTCCCCGCGCCAGGTGGCCGGCGGTCCGGTCGCCGAGAACATCCTCAAGTGCCAGCTCAAGCCGCTCGACTTCAGCGATCCTGCTTACGGCAGCGCGACGTTCACCGCCGACCAGCAGGATCGGCTTCGGGCGGTCTTCTCCCGCGGCGTTTGCGATTGGACCACACCCGGCGTGAACCAGCGGGCTTTTGCCGGGCCGATGACGTTCAAGGACGGGCCGGGCGGCAAACCTCTAGGACCGGAGCCGCGGTCCCAGCGCTGTCATCTGAGCCACGATCGGGACGCTTGTACCCCCGACGACGACGACGATGACCACTCCGACCCCCGAGGGGACGCGAGGGACGGCGACTAGAACGCGGCGGAAGCTACTGGGCCGCGAGGCCGGCGCGCCGCAGCTCCGGACCGAGGCGTCCCCGGAACGCAAGCGCCCACATCTTCCAGTCGGCCGCGAAGCTCCACAACGGGTACTTGAACGTCGCCGGCCTGTTGTGCTCGACGAAGAAGTGCCCTACCCAGGCGAACGCGTACCCGCATACCAGGGCGGCGAGGACCAGCGCCGGCCTGCGCAGCGCGATGGCCGACAGGACGAGCAGCAGGGAGAGCGTGGTGCCGACGAAGTGCAGCGCGCGCGTCGCCGGCCGCGAGTGCTCGCGCAGATAGTAGGGCCAGAACTCGGCGAAGGTCTGCACGCCTTGCATCCTACTCCGAAGCGCCAGTCATGCCAGAGCGGTCCGGAGGGACTGCGGATGGTCGAGTCGGAACTCGTCCCGGGACGAGTCGGTCACCGGGAATCGCGATGCTCCATACACCACCCAGGAGCCTGAAACTTGCGCGTGGACGACCCCGCCGACACGATCCGGCGGTGGCCAGCCTCGCTCATGTCGTCGTCGGGATGGCCGGTGGCCGCGCGTTGGACCGTTCGCCGCGTCTTCCATGGCGGCCGACGATCGCTCTGGCCGTCCTGTCGTTGCTCGCGGACGTCGATGTCCTCGCGTTCCGTTTCGGGATCCCGTACGCGGCCCCGTTCGGGCACCGAGGCGCGACGCACTCGCTGGCGTTCGCCATGTTCGTTGCCCTGGCGGCCGCCATGATGCTCGCGCGCGAGGGCCGGTGGTCCTTCTCGCACATGGCGGTCGTCGCGTGCGCCGTCGCCGTGAGCCACCCGGTGCTCGACGCCATGACCGACGGCGGACTCGGCGTGGCGCTCTTGTGGCCCTTCTCGAACGCGCGCTTTTTCGCTCCGTGGCGCCCCATCCCGGTGGCGCCTATCGGTGCCAGAATGCTCAGCGGCAGGGGACTCCATGTCCTCTGGATCGAAGCGATCGCGTCCTTGCCGCTGCTGGCGTGGGCCATCTGGCCCCGGCGCGCAGATTCGTGAAGCTCGAGGGTCGGTCAGGACCGCGAGTCGTCCGTCGCACGCGCGCGAGAGAGCATCTGCTGGCCTAGCTCCGACTGGCCCGCGCCGGGCGATTCTGGATGGACAGGATGTTGCCGGCCGGATCCTTGAACCACGCCACCCTGAGATCGCCCCCGCGATGGATGTCACCCTGGTGGGTGAGGCCAGGGAGGTCATACTTCTCGAAGCTCACTCCCCGGGCCCTCAGCTCCTTCGCCGTTCCCTCCACGTCATCCACTTCCCACAGGGCGGCCGTCCCCTGGTTCGTCCCGGCGAACTGGGAACGGTACACGCACAGCGTGGTGCCGCCGCTCCGATACACCACCGCGACCCCCGGCTCTGCGCTGACTCTCTCCAGTCCCAGGGTCTCTCCGTAGAACCTCGCCGCAGCCTCCAGGTCCTTGACCGGCAACATGGGCTGTACGCTTGCGTCTCGCAGCATGCTGGCGCTCCTTTTGCCACCCTCCCCGGGCCGCCATGCTACAGGAAACGGAGGGCTCTTTGCCGTGACGGCTTCCGATACCCATCGCGCCATCGAGGCAGTCTTCCGGATCGAGTCGGCCAGGCTCATCGCCGGTCTCGCGCGGTTCGTGCACGACCTGGGTGTCGCCGAGGAGCTTGCGCAGGACGCTCTCGTCGCGGCGCTCCAGCAATGGCCGGAGTCGGGCGTTCCGGACAACCCGGGCGCCTGGCTCATGACCAGCGCGAAGAACCGTGCCATCGACCTGCAACGTCGGAGCAAGCGGCTGGAGCGCAAGCACGAGGAGCTCGGCCACCAGGTCGAAGCGCAGCAAGAGGCCGCCGTACCCGATCTCGAGGAGGCGATCGACGAGAACGTGGGCGACGACCTTCTCCGGCTGGTGCTCATCTCTTGCCATCCGGTGCTCTCCACCGAGGCGCGCGTCGCCCTCACGCTCCGCTTGCTCGGAGGCCTGACCACCGAGGAAATCGCGCGCGCGTTCCTGGTTCCGGAGCCGACCGTCGCCCAGCGCATCGTCCGGGCCAAGCGGACCCTCGCCGAGAAGCGGGTCCCTTTCGAGGTCCCCCGCGGGCCTGAGCTCGCCGTCCGGCTTTCCTCGGTGCTCGAGGTCCTCTATCTCGTCTTCAACGAGGGCTACTCGGCCACCGCCGGTGACGACTGGATGCGCCCTGAGCTCTGCGAGGATGCGCTCCGCCTCGGCCGCATCCTCGCCGAGCTCGTCCCGCAGGAGCCCGAAGTCCACGGCCTGGTCGCGCTGATGGAGATCCAGGCGTCGCGCATGGGGGTGCGGACAGGCCCGGCCGGAGAGCCCATCCTGCTCCTGGATCAGAACCGCGCCCTCTGGGACCGCCTCCTCATCCGCCGTGGCCTCGCCGCGCTCGAACGGGCCGAGGCGCTCGGCGGCGAGCCCGGCCCGTACGCGTTGCAGGCCGCCATCGCCGCCTGTCACGCACGAGCGCGAACCCCGGCGGAAACGGACTGGGCGCGCATCGCGGCGCTGTACGGGGAGCTTGCGCGCGTCGTGCCATCGCCGGTGGTGGAGCTGAATCGGGCGGTCGCGATCGCAATGGCCGAAGGGCCGGCAGCGGGCCTCGAGCTGGTCGATGCGCTCACGTCTGAACCATCGCTCGAGCGCTACCACCTCCTGCCGAGCGTCCGCGGCGACCTGCTCGCAAAGCTCGACCGGTTCGACGAAGCGCGTGCGGAGTTCGAGCGCGCGGCCTCGCTCGCGCGGAACCGGCGCGAGCGCACGCTGCTCCTCGAGCGGGCCGCCGCGTGCGCGCGCGGGTCGGCGCAGTCGCCCTGAAATCCGTTCCGGCGGAGGCTGCTGGCGGTGCAATGATCCACGTGCGAAGCGCCTCGCATTGCGCACCCGACGTGCCGGGGGTAGTCACCGCCGCGAAGGGAGGGAGGAGCACACGAAGCAGCTTGTATCTCTTCACAACCAGAGCCAAGGAAGACACGCCATGAGCACGATCAAGGCCAAGGACGGCACGGAGATCTATTACAAGGACTGGGGCAGCGGGCAGCCGGTGGTGTTCAGCCATGGGTGGCCGCTGAGCGCGGACGCGTGGGAAGACCAGATGATGTTCCTGGGCGCCCGGGGATACCGCTGCATCGCTCATGACCGCCGCGGTCACGGGCGATCCAGCCAGCCCTGGGACGGCAACGAGATGGACACCTACGCCGACGCCCTCGCGACGGTGGTCGAAAAGCTGGGGCTGAAGGACGCGATCCACGTCGGCCACTCGACGGGCGGCGGCGAAGTCGCCCGCTACATCGGCCGCCACGGCACGGAGCGCGTGGCCAAGACGGTGTTGATCAGCGCGGTGCCGCCGCTGATGCTGAAGACGGCCGCCAATTCCGGCGGCTTGCCGCTCGCGGCATTCGAGGCGATCCGCGCCGGCGTCCTCGCCGACCGCGCGCAGTTCTTCCAGGATCTCACCCTCCCGTTCTACGGAGCCAACAGGCCGGGCGCCAAGGTCTCGGAAGGCCTGCGGCGCTGGTTCTGGCTGCAAGGGATGCAAGCCGGTCTCAAAGGCGTCTTCGACTGCATCAAGGCGTTCTCCGAAACCGACTTCACGCAAGACCTGAAGAAATTCGACGTGCCGACCCTGATCATCCATGGTGACGACGATCAGATCGTACCGATCGGCGCCTCGGCCATGCTCTCGTCCAAGCTCGTCAAGGGCTCGACGCTGACGATCTATCCGGGTGCGCCACACGGCCTGCCCTCGACGCACAAGGACCGGGTCAACGCGGATCTGCTGGCGTTCTTCAAGTCGGGCGACTGAAGAATCGTACAGGCGGATCGGCTCGCGCTGCCTTGGGGAACCACTCCTCAGGCAGCGCGTGCCGTGGTCGTCACCGAAGCAGTCACGGCGAGCGACAGCGCGGCGGCGATGACGGCGAGCGATAGCCAGGTGGGGATCTCCACGACTCCGCTGAACAGCAGCTTGACGCCGACGAAGGCGAGAATGATGGCCAGGCCGGCACGGAGGAAGCGGAAGCGATCCACCACGCCGGCGAGCAGGAAGTAGAGCGAGCGAAGCCCGAGCATTGCGAAGACGTTGGAGGTGTAGACGAGAAACAGATCCTGGGTGACCGCAAACACCGCGGGAATCGAGTCCAGGGCAAAGATCACGTCGGTGGTCTCGACGACGACGAGGGCGATGAAGAGCGGCGTGGCCACGAGCCGCCCGCGCTCGCCGACCCAGAAAGAACCACCGCGGAGCACGGGCGTGATCGGGATGATGCGCGCGACCCAGCTGCCGCAGACGGCGCAGGCGCTGGCGACCAGCTCGCGCTCCTTGTTCCGCCCCCAGAGAATGCGCACGGCAGCGAAGATGACCAGCGCCGCGAATGGGTAGACGACCCACTGGAAGCGCCTGAGCAGAAACACCCCTCCCGCGATCAAGACGGCGCGCACGGCCAGGGCCCCAAGTACGCCCCAGTAGAGGACCCGACGCTGCTGCGCGGGTGGGATCCGGAGCTCGGAGAAGATCAGGACGAACACGAAGACGTTGTCCACCGAGAGGGATTTCTCGAGCAGATAGGCAGTCAGGTAGGTGAGCGCCGGAGCCCTGCCGTAGAGCACGAGGATGACGAGGCCGAACACCAGGCTGAGCCCGATCCAGGCGGCACTCCACCACGCCGCCGAGGGGAGGGTCACTTCTTGCGGCGCACGACGCCTGGCGCGAAAGAGGCCGAGGTCGACGGCGAGCAGCGCCAGGACCATCAGCGCGAAGAGCACCCAGACCCACGAGCTCACGTGCATCGTCACTCACACCGGCAGCGGGTCCAAGGAGTCGTCGTCGACATAGCAGAAGCCCCACTGCTCTCCAGGCTCGAGCGACCGGATGACCGGGTGACGAGTTGTGTTGAAGTGCCTGGTCGCATGCTTGTTCTTGGACGAGTCGCAGCAGCCGACGTGACCACAGCCCATGCACAGGCGCAGGTGCACCCAGCTGTCGCCGATCTTCAGGCATTCCTCGCAACCGTCCGAGCGGGCCTTGATGGGCTTCACGTTCTTGAGATGCTTGCAGGCCACGGGCAGCTCCGTTTCAGTCCAGGTTGGCTCATTCGGCGAGGACGCGATGCACGAGTTGCACGCAGGCGGAGCCTTCACCGACCGCCGACGCCACGCGTTTCACGCTGCCGGCGCGAACGTCCCCGACTGCAAAGACGCCCGGGATGCTCGTCTCGAGCAGGAACGGCGCACGTGGCAGTGGCCACCCGCTGAGATCCTCGTGATCCAGGTCGGGCCCTGTCTTGACGAAGCCCTTGCCATCGAGCGCCACCGCACCTTTCAGCCATGCCGTGTTCGGACTCGCGCCGGTCATCAAGAAGACGTGGCGGATGGGCAGCGTTTCGGTCTCGTTCGTCCGCGCATCGCGGAGCTGCACGCGCTCCAGGTGCCCATCTCCCTCGAGCGCGACGATCTGCTTGAACGCGCGCACCGTGACGTTGCGGCTCTCTTCGATGCGGCGGATGAGGTAGCGCGACATCGTCTCGGCGAGGCCGTGCCCGCGGACGAGGATCTGAATGTGGCGAGCCGTGGCGGCGAGGAACACGGCGGCCTGGCCAGCCGAATTCCCACCGCCGACGATGATCACGTCATCCGCCTGGCAAAGCTGTGCCTCCATGTGGGTCGCGCCGTAATACACGCCCAACCCCTCGAACCGCGGCAGCTCGGACAGCGGCAGCTTGCGGTACTGCACGCCGGTCGCGATGACCAGGCTGCGCGCCTTGACCGACCCTCCGGCTGACATCTCCACGGTGTGGAGCGGACGCTCGCAACGCAGCTTCACCGCAGAACGGGCGATGGCGACCTCCGCGCCGAACTTCTGCGCCTGCGTATAAGCGCGCCCCGCCAGCGCTCCCCCTGAGATGCCGGTGGGAAATCCGAGATAGTTTTCGATTTTCGAGCTGGCGCCGGCCTGCCCCCCTGGCGCGTCGGATTCGAGCACCAGCACGTCGAGCCCTTCGGACGCGCCGTAGACCGCGGCGGCAAGGCCGGCCGGTCCGGCGCCCACCACCACGAGATCGCGGACCGCCGCCGGGTCGAGAAACTTGTTGAAGCCCAGGCACTCCGCGAGCTGCTCGTTGCTCGGGCTCTTCAGGACACGCGCCTCGCCGCAGATGACCACCGGCACGTCGTTCACATCCAGATCGAAGCGATCGAGCAGCGCCTGCACACCGGGATCCTTGTCCGCGTCGATGTAGGCGTGGGGCTGGCCGTTCCGGGTGAGGAACTCGCGGATCCGCAGCGTTGCCGCCGAGTGGGTGGACCCGATCAGCACCGTGTCTCCGAGCGCGTTCGCGATCAGAGCGACCCGGCGGAGGATGAACGCGCGCATGAGGAGCTCGCTCAGCTCCGCGTCGGACTGGACCACCTTGCGCAACGCCTCGGGCGTGACCACCAGCAACTCGCCCGATTCGGTGACGCGCGCACGCACCAGGCTGGGCCGGGCGGAGAGCATGTTGACCTCTCCGCTGAACTCACCTTCGCGGAGGACGGAAATGGGCAGCTCCTGGCCGCCCTCGGGGTGGACGATGGACAGCGC
>Ga0137396_10000897_pt1 | contig 14944 bp, 4 predicted proteins | sample czc16metaG_FD_108284 | JGI IMG/M metagenome (GOLD analysis project Ga0137396, IMG submission 108284) | Vadose zone soil microbial communities from Angelo Coast Range Reserve, California, USA - czcobulk3.16 metaG | ecosystem: Environmental > Terrestrial > Soil > Vadose zone | place: USA...
AATGTTGTTGTACAGCAACGGCGTTGAGTAGCGCCTGCAGGTCCCGTTGATGCTGTCGAGGATTCCCGTCCCGGAGTAATGCCCTGGGGGACAGACGACGAACGCTGGCATGTTCGCGCTCAGTACCGCGCTGTTCTGAATGCTCACGAGGCCCGCAGGCTGAGGCACCGATGAGGTCCACGGCACGGTGCAGATACCCGCGCTGTCTCTGACCCCGGCGCAGGGCCCCTGCGAGCTCGCAAGCGGCGCCCCTATGGTGTTGAACAGCACGCCCGAGGAGGCGGTCGTGTCGTTCGACATGATCGTGTTGTTGACGATGTTCACCGCCAACGCGTCAATCAACGAGATGCCGCCGCCGTCCCAGCCGGCCACGTTGTTGACGATGATGTTGTTGGTAATGAGCGGCGCGTACCACCGGTTCGGCAGCAGCGGGAAGGTGATCACATCCGTGCCGTTGATGTTGTGCAGGCGCAGGCCGCCGCCGCTGCCGCTTTCGGCCGCGTTGCCCATGATCAGGTTGGCGTTGATCACGAGCCCAGGCCCGGTCCCGTCGCTCGGCGATATCGTGTTCGCCGGAGGGACGCAATCCTGGTCGTTCACGGAGCACGGCGGATCCACGTCGGGCGAACCGTAGATCACGATGCCGCCGCCGTTGGTCGGGATCGTCGGGTTGGTGCTCTGGTTGAAGATGATCGTGTTGTGCTCGATGTGACCGTTCCAGGAGAACCCCAGCTGCGCTATGCCGCCGCCGTCGCCGGTGCTCAGGTTCCCGCACACCCAGTTGTTCTGGAGGTTGTAGTTGTCGGAGCCCGTGGCGAAGCTGATACCGCCTGCGCCCGCTGGCGTCGCTGAGAACAGCTCATCGCCGTACGAGGAGTTGAGCATCACCGCGTTGTGGTGGATGTTGACGTTCAGGTTGTGGCAGTACGGCAGCTGCGTATTGGGCGGTACGGACGGACCCGGGAAAGCGGGTGTGCCATAGCAGGAGCCCGGAGGCGCGTTCGTGGCCGACCCCTGCATGTACCCCGGCGGGAACTCGCCCTGGCCGATGTCGATGCCGCCCGACAGGGTTCCGGAGTTGTTCTGCACCCGGTTGTTAGCGATCTGGATGTTATGCCCCCAGCCGTGCACGAAGATGGCGCCACCGCCCTGCGAGCTGTTGGTGATCGTCAGGCCGTCGATGCTCGACGGGTTGCACTGGAAGTTGCTCGGGAACGGATTGGCCCCATTACTACCCGACGTGCAGTCTCCCGCCGTCAGCAGCGTCGTTCCGGTCGGGAACCCGCCCGCCTCACCGCCTGTAAACGTCGGGTCGAACGGATTCGACGGGAAGTTCACGCCCTTCGACAGCACCGTGATGCCGGCGCCTTCGAGCGCGCCCATCAGGCTCGGCTCCTGCAGTTGCTCCGCCAGGTTGCCGTTGAGACTCGCGTCCCAGCCGACCGTCGCCTCGAGCGGCAGCCGGTCGACCTGCGGGTTCTTCCCGTCGAACGGCGTGAAATAGTTCCACTTATTGCCGTTGGGGCTGGCGCTGCTGTCGCAAGAGTAAGTCCCGGTCGGATCGAACGAATTCGTGCCGCCGGTCGGCAGCGGCGCGCCGATCCACCAGCCGTTCATGCCGAGGCCCATCAGACAATTGACCGCTCGGCGCCACGGATCCAGCTTGCCCGCTGGATGCGTGTTCGCGTTGATCACGCTGGAGACCGCGCCGACGCCTTGCAGCTGGACCGGCTTCCACATCAACAGCAGCTCGTTGTGGGCCGCGTTCGTTTTGGTCAGGGTCGTACCGGTCGGCAGCGTGGAAGTGCACGTCGGAAGCGCAGTCGCGCCGGCGGTGGAGGTCGCACTGCAGGTCGGGTCGATGATGATCAAGTCGCCCGGTGCAGCCGCGTCGATCGCAGCCTGGATCGAGCCCAAGGCAGGGACGTGCGTCGGCGGCTTGCCACCGATCGTGACCGTCACGGTGTCGACTGACCGCTTGCCATTGCCGGCCGTGACGACCAGTTCACCGCACTTCGCCGATGACACGGTAGTGCCATTCGGCGTTATGCTACCCGGCCCACCGTACTGTGCCTGCTGCTGGATGGGGCACTGCGGCACGTTGCCGGGCGCAGCAGCGACCACGATCTGCTGGTCAGTCCAGCTTTGAATGGTCGCACTCACCCCACCGATGGTCACGCTGGACAGCGTATTGCAGGTTGCGCTCCCCGGAGTCGGGGCCGTGCAGGGATCACCAAAGCCGTAGTGGCGGGTGACGGTCTTCTGGTTGAAGGGACTCGTCGTGGCCGACGGCCCGGAGTAGCCGTAGTTGGTCACGACCTGGTCGCCCAGCGCATAGATCGTCAAGGGGTGACCGTTACCGGGGCCTACCAACCACGGTCCGACGCCATCGCCATCCACTTCCTTGATCCCCGGCACTGCATCCGGGTAGGCGCAGTCGGGGTTGTTGTACCCGGCGCCCGCGAAGGCGGACGTGGGCACGACCGGCGTATCCATGTACTGCGTCTGTCCCGGCATGAACGGGATGTGGTAGCAGAACTGGCTGTAGGCCGGGTTGTAGAGTGGATCGGGCGTCGAGCCGCTGCCGGGGTCGTTCATGCACGTGACCATCATCGTCGGTGCATACCCGGTCGGGTTGGGCGGATTGACTTCCCAGGTCGAGTACGTCAGGCCGTTGTAGGCGCCCCAGTGGTCGGCATAGACGCGCGAGATCTCGGTTCCAGTCCAGTCCTTGATCGAGACCGGCAGGTCGGCCGGCGCGAACTTCTCGCCGAACTGCGGCGAGAACGGGTCGAATTCCGACGTGAAGTCGTCGGTGATCACACCGGTGAAGTGCGAGGCCACGTGCGTCGAGCTGAAGATCCAGAACTTCGCGAGCGCCGCCGTCTGTTCGACGAGCTGCACTTCCTTGCGGTCGCAGAGACGGCGCTTGGCACCCGCGAACGGCGCGACTTCATGGGAACCCGGGAACAGGCTGATGTAGTCGGGAACGATGCGCTCAGCGCCCACGCATGGCCAGAAGGTCTCGACGCTTCCGGTGTCACCCTCGTGACTCGGCAGGGTGGTCCTGCCGAGCGTCTGGGTCGGATTCTGGGGGTTATTGGGGTTGTAGAGCGCGCTCACCTCTGCCTGGTCGGGAAGAATGTAAATGGAGCTTGCCAGGTTCGGGAACTGGACCGTGACCGGCGCAATGTAGTTGTCGCCGATCAGGATGTTCTTGTCCTCTTCCTTGACGAGCTCATAGCCCGGCGGCACCACCACTTCGACCACGTACTTGCCGGGGGGCAGCATCGGCGTGCCGTACCGATAGGGATCGGTGATGTCAGGATTCGGCACGCAGGCCGTGCAGTTCGTCCCGGTGGGCCTACCCGTTTTCGGCTCGAGCCCCGTCACGCTCGGGAACTGATACATGCCGTCGTACGGCGCCGGCTGCACCTGGTTCCAGTTGTGCATGCCGTCGTAGCACTTGAACTGCGCATTGTTCGGCAGCGGCGTTACCGCGGACCCGCCGTGCTGGGAGTTGTACAGGTCGAGCCATTGTGGCTGGTTGTAGAGCGAGAAGAAGAAGAGGTCAGCGTTCGGGCCGGTGTCCCTGCCCTGGCCCGGGCAGTTCATGTTCGGGACGACGCCGCCCGCGCCGTCGGAGCGGAAGCCCTGCGCCCAGTCGTCGAAGCTGCTGGTCTTGGTCGTGTCAATCAGCTTCAGGGACTGGCTGCCATCCGGCGCCGTACCCTCCTGGTACAGGTTGATCGTCACGCCCGGCACATCGGGCGTCCAGCTTGTGTGGAGCAGCAGCGACGGGTCGTCGAACGGGCGCGTCGATGCATAGATCACTTCACCGTGGATACCACCAGTCTCGCCGGCGGCGAACGGCATCTTGCCGAATTCGATGAATGAGTTCTGGCCGGAGAAGCCCTGCCAGCCCTCGCTCGCCACCCAGGGCGGGTCGACTCGGCCGGTGGAGGTGGAGGAAGTGCTCGCGCCCGGTCTGAGCGGAACGGGGGCGTCGGTGCAGTCGGCATTGCCGCAATAGTAGGCGCCCGGAACCCGCAGATTGGCAGGCAAGGGGATGACTTCAGCGGTATTCGCCAGGTTCGCTGCGATGTTGGAAGTGCCACACGGCGGGAAACCGTTGGCTCCGCACACTGGATTAGGGTGCAATGGATCACCGTCGGCAGGCCCGCCGGAGTCGTAGACAACGTGCGTTCCGGTGCTCTTGTAGCGCGTCGAATCCGTTTCGATCACGTACCAGCTGAACAGCGGGAAGATCTCGTTGAAGCCGGCGTTGCCGTTGAGGTCGGTATTGTTGAAATTGGAGTAGCTGCCGTCGCGGAACCGGTTGTTCGTTGGGACGAGCGTAAGTCCGGGCTCGCCGGGGTCCCTGACACCATTGCCATTCTGGTCGAAGAAGGTCGACGTGTAGATGTTCGCCTGCCACTGGCCGATGGGAATCTGCCCCATGTTGCAACTATGCTGACTCGACCCTGTCCCTGGACAAAAACTGGTGGCCGATCCGAGCCTGACTGGCGTGGAGAGGCCGTCGACCAGCAGGTCGTTCCACTGGTCGAATATGGTTATTCTCCAATCCCCATCGGGAAGGCCGGAGAGCGTGAAGGTCCCGTCGGCATTGCACTTGGTAAAGGCGAAGTCGATGCCGTCAGGATCGCCCAGGCTGACGTAGCACTGGGTGAAGCCGAAGCTGCTGTTGTCGCCGCTGCTGTACAGCCGCTGATCCGGCGTGCGGCTCATACGGTTGGTCGTGACCAAGCCGGTCACGGAATTGGGGCAGTTGGGGGTGACCGTGAGGTCCGGGTTGGTGCCGTTGCAGACGCTCGGCTTGCGGTCATTGATGATCTTCGGGTTGGCAAAGCCGATCGACACGTGGTACCCGGCCGGCCCGAACTCCTGGAAGAAGGCCGGCTCGCCGATACGAAGGAACGAGTCGTGGGCCTTCTGGCCGTCGAGCGTATTGGTCTGCAGCCATTCCTCACCGCGCGCGATCCGGTCGGCGCCCGGCGTCGCCACCACGCCGTACCGTCCCGGCATCAGGTTCGCCACGATCGCCTGGCCCGCGAGCGGCGATAGGGTCTTGCCATCCGATTCGTACTTCGGGCAGGTCACGATGGTGCCGGTGATGCCCGTTTGCGTCGGATCGTTCGCGCCACTGCGCGCATTCTTCGAAATCGGGCATGCATCCATGCCCGTGGACGGATCGATGGTTCCCGCCAGGCTGTTCGACAGCGGCTGGTTGAACATGTCGTAGGTCATCTGTCCGGTCGCGTCGCCCGGACCACCGGCATCGTCGAAGAGCGTGATGTTGAAGCCGCCCAGGCCGGGCTCGTGGGACGCCACAATGTCGATGCCGCCGCCGGCATCGTGCTCACCGTTGAGCGGGAAGTCGTCCTCGAACACGAACACCGTGAGTTTCGCTGGCGGGAATGGGGTCGGTTGCGATCGCACGGTGACGGCCGTCTGCCCGAAGGTGATCGGTGCGCCGCCCATGCCGTGGCCGCAAGTCGGATCCGGGTTGGTCGCCGAGACTCCATTGACGCAATTGGCCGACAAGTTCGCGTTGTTGAACGGGTTGGCGGCGTCGCCGGGCAGGACCGAGATGTAGTAGCGCTTGTTCGGATCCAGATGAACTTGCTTGGGATCCAGTGGCGCTTGCCCTCCTCCTGTCGGATCGGGCCGGCAAACTCCGTTGCCAAGGTCGCATACCGCGGGCTTGCCCAGGACGGTCTGGCCACCTTCGCAGGCCAACGGTCCGGTGCAACCGGCCGCCACGACCGGCATGGAGCTGGCGTGAAAATTGGTGCCGAAGGTGGGAACGATGCTCGTGCCGCCGACGTTGGTGGTCTTCGTCGGGTCGACGTAGAACGTCCGGTCTTCCTCGATGATCCAGCGATAGTCCGTGATCTGAGCTCCGCTCTTGCCGTCCTTGACCGTCACCGCAAGACCGGTCGGCGTCGGGAATGTGAGGGTCACGGTCGCGGTCGAGGCGCTGACGGTGCCCTGCGAGTTCTGCGCCTTGAAGCTGAACGAGTAGGTGCCGGCCCCGGAGACAGTCGCGTTGAGGCCGCCGTTCGGATCGACGGATAGCGTAGTAAAGGCAGATCCACTCGACGGCGTCACGCTGGCGGCGTTGACGGTCAGCGGATAGCCCGCCGCGTCTTTGCAGCCAGCGAGGATGCCCGGGGGTTTGATGTTCAGGGTGGTTGCCACCGTCGACGGGAACGCTGAATTGGGACAGACAATGCCGCTGCCTGACTCAATCGGCGCCGCACCCAGTGTCACGAGAGCGCATGCCGCCCCGGAAGTCGTGCCATTGCCGCAATACGTAAAAGTAGTCGGGGTGCCGCCCGTGTAGACGAACGTCCCGTCCGGGTTGAGCGTCAGTCCGGGTACAGCACCACCAACCACCTTGACGCCGTACACATTCGTGTCGTTGGCGATCACACCCTTGGCTGGATCCGACATGGTGAGCGTCTGGCCCGCAATCACCGAGTTGTAGGTGTCCGGCCGCGCGACGGCGGCGGCGACCTTGATTGTGGTCGGCAAGTCGCCGCCATTGACGCTGATGTACGCGAGCATGCCGCCGTCGCGCGAGACTGCGTTCGCGGACAGGCTAAGCTCGCGGTCGTAGATCGGCAGGGCCGGCGTCGTGCAGGTTGTCGCTGGCGGTACCGGCGTACAGGCGGCCGGCGCGTTCACCATCACGTCGTACGTCTTGCCCGCGGCCATGAAGACTTCGCTCTGCACCAGGGGAACGCCCGGCAGCACGTTGCCGTCTTCGGCAATCAGCGCAAATCCAGGGGAGACGACGGCACCGGGCGCGGATGGAAGCGTCGTGCCCGTCGTCAGAGAGCCGACGATCGACGGCACGTGCATGCGCAGGCCGGCATTGACGAGGCGCACCAGTAGGTTGCCAGTGACGCCAGTGGCGGGCGAGGTCGGGAACAGCGAGTGCACAGCGTTGGTCTTGTCGAACGCGACGCCGTTGACGAGGTAGTAGAGCGGCGTGTAGTTGACCGCCGGCGGATAGCATGCAGCCGCGCCGTCACTGCACATGACACCCGCGAGACTCAGGGCAGCTGTGAGCTGTGCTTCAATGCAGGTCAGGCACGGAACGCTACGGGTCGCAGTCGCAGTGGGAACTTGCGTACAACCTTGGCCGGGGTTGGTAACGGTGACAGTCAAAATGGCGCCACTCGCGTTGACCGAGCCGACCACCGCTGCGGGCGGGACGGTACAGGCTGTCGTCGGTAGGAAATTTATCGCGTCTCCGACTCGATAGCCGCTGCCAGTGGGTATCACGTTGCCGTTGGCATCGAGGGGTGGCGTAACCGAACTGACCGAGTCCCGCAGGACACGAGCGGAGGTCTCGATAAATCCCGGGGTGGTGACCGCGGCCTGCACCGCGTTGTTCTGCATCGGGTCGATTTCACTGAGCAGCAGCGGCACATCGGCGGCGTAGCTCACGACCCCAGGCGTGGCGGGCGTGCCGTAGGCCGTGCCGGGAGCAGCCCCCGAGGGCGCTGTCGTGACGACCAGAATTCCATACAGGCCCATCGGGCCCTGGATCGAGGGATGTGTGCCGGACTCAATCAGGTACGTGCCCGGCCGCGGCGCGGTCCAGGTCAGGGGCGTGGGCGTCGTCGCTCCATATGCTACTTCCGTGGCGAACGACTGCACGCGTTGTCCCTGCGCGGGCGGGTTGAAGGTCGCACCGGTCGTATCACCGACGATCGGCCAGGTAACACCCTGAACCGCATGAGTGGGGCTGCTCTTGTAGGTCGCCGTCGATCCCAGACCGCCGCCCAGCTGACCGACGATGACGAGCGAGGTAGGGATGTTGTTCGGCGGAGTCGCGCTGCTCGTCGGGAACGAAAGATTGTTCGTGAGGTTGATCTGCAGGTTCTGTCCCGTTGGGACCGTAATCACGACGGGCGACCATACGCCAGGCGACCAAACGCCAGACTTCGTGACCGACGGATTCAGCGGACCGCAGGTCGCCGTCGAGCCAGTCACGGCCCCGCCGCATCTGTAGCCCCACATCGGCACGGCAGAGCCGTCCGGCAGCGTAGCCGTGGCAGGCTCCGCGGTCAGATTGACCTGCTGCTGCGCGAAGGACGCGCCGCTCGCGAGGAGGAGAACGGAAGCCGCGAGTCCCGACTTGATCAGGCGCGACTTGAAGATATTGGATTGCATTGATGTCCCCCCCACCGTGTCCTAATTCGATTCGTCGATCACGAATTCACGTGAATCGACCAGCATCATCATCAGCATGCCGCCCGGGAAAACGTTGTTGGTCGTGATCTCGCGCTCGTTGTGGGAGTGCCACATGAACGCGAATCCCGCCTCGCCGGTCGGTGAGTTGGCGATCGTGCCGGACGGCGGCGTCGTGCCGGTAGCGCCGACCGCGCGGACCGTTGCATCGGGCCCGAGATAGGGACTACCGCCGAACCAGGCGCCGTTCGTAAAGAGGTTTGGATCCGGCAACGTCACCGGGCCGCCGGCCGCTACATCGCCGAATGGCTTCGCCTGGAGCGGTTTGTTGTGGTCCTGACACCACTCGAAATAGTTAATCGCAGTCGGCGCTCCAGTGTTGTAGCCGTTTGCGTCCGGCGTGCACGGCAGCTTCGCGAGCGAGTCCGTCGAGGCCGGGTTGTGCCCGTAGGGATCCCAATTCAGGCCCTTGCCCGTCCAGTAGAAGATCCCGTCCATCGCGAGGCCCGGCGTCGTCGTGGTAGTGAAGAGCAGCGGCCCCGCGAGGTTGTTGGTGGGATTGGTCTGGCTCAGGATCAGGTTGCCGTCGCGTGCCAGGATGCGCACGTGGTTGCCGTGCTCGTGGAACGGGTGCTGCCAGCGGCCCTGGCCGATGATCCGCAGCAACACTTGCTCGCCTGGATGCATGTGCGGGTTGCCGTTGTAGGGCTGGTGCGGGTACTGGAACGCGTAGTTCGAATCCATGTCGTCCGGCATCGACCGGCCGTTGATCATGAAATACGCCGGGTGGTAGGGCTCGGTCGGGACGCTGAGACTGCATCCCGGCATTTCAGCGGCGCAGCCTTTTGTTGCGGTGACCTGTGCCAGCGCCTGAGTGTGGATGTTGAGATCCATCTCGGAGAACTGGAAAAGGTACTCCCGGTCGTAGCAGGTCCTCGGATGGTTGTAGGCGGCCGCGGCGAGCCGGAAGTCGCTCTCGCCCCAGTAGGTTTCGGCGACGAGGTTCTGCGCGGCGAGTCCGCTCGTGCAATTCGCCGGAATCGTCGACGGCAACACGATGATGGCGCCATGAAGGCCCATCTCGACCTGCAGATCGCCCTGCGTGCCGCTGTAGTAGGCGCGTGTGCCAGGCGTGGTTGCGGTAAACGTGTAGGTCACGCTGCAGCCGGGCGCTGCCTCCATCGTCAACAGACCCTGCTGCACGGGATTGATCGAGGACGTGCAGCCCACTGGCTGGGATCCGGGCGCGCTGGCGGTCACCGTGAAGCCCGGGAAAAGTATGGAGGTGTTGCCCGCCGCGGCCGGGAGGTTGTTCTTCAGCGTCACCGTGACCGTCTGTCCTGCGGTGACGATCAGCGTCGGGCCTGGAATCTGCATCGTGTTGCAGAACGGCTGCGGCCGACCTGGCGTTGCGATTGGGCTTATTGCCGCCGGCGCATAGCCACCAGGCGCACTAGCGCAACCGTATCCCCACGAGTACACCATCTGGCCGTCGGGCTGGCTGATGTAACCTTCGGTCGCGGTCAGGTTGAACGTAGGGGCGCCCGTCCCCCCGGTGATCCCCGGCACCGCTGCGTTGGCCACCGTCGCCAACAGCAGCGTCGCTGCCGTCGCCAGCAGGGAAAGCATGCGACCCGTCGAAGTTGCGGCTGCCATTTTCAGTGAATTCATCGCCGCTCTCCCTAATTGATCCGAACTTCAGTCATCAGGCCGCCGAAGTTCTCGGCGTCGTTGGACAGGTGGTCGAGGTTGGGCGTGTAGAGGTAATACGTGCCCTTCGGGATCCCCGTGCTGTCCAGAATCACGTCCAGCGACTCGCCGCCCCCGAGCGTGATCGAGTTGGTCGTGTAGTAAAGGTTGTTCCCGGCCTGGTCGCGCAGCAGCTTCGCGTTGTAGCCGATCACCTTCATCGGGATGCCGAGCGAGGCGAGCGTCTGGTACTCGCTGACGTCGAGAGACGAGATGCGCAGCAGCGCTTTCCCGCCAGCCGGAATGCTGATGATCGAATTCAGTGGTTGCGAGAAGTGGTTGACGCCATCGGCTGACGGAGTCTGCAAGCCTCCGGACGTAACCGTGTCCGGGTAGCTACGCCCGTTCAACAGGAAGTACTTGTCCTTCATGTCGGAGAAGCCTTCCGGGTTGAAGGTCATGCCGACGAAGTGGAAGTTCGGATCGAAGCCGTGGATCTGGATGGGGTACTCGACGTCATAGGCGGTCGATCCGTCGCCGTCGTTGTAGGCGTACTTGGCGCCGCCCGTCGCCGTGGTCGCGACGGCGGGCACCGGGTTGCTGCAGAGGATGTCCGGAGCCGAGGCGACGGTCGGTGTCGCGCCATCGCCCTGCCTGCGGCAAGCGGTGCGCAGGTCGCCCTGCTGCGCAACCAAGGCAGTGCCCAGCTGCGTCGTGCTCGGGACGCGGTTCTGCCGCGGCCGCACGTACAGCTGGCCGACCATGCCCATCTGCAAGTGCTCGGGAGGCGTGATGTGGCAGTGCCAGAAGTAGGTGCCGGCGTCGGGCGCGAGGTAGTAGTACGTGAAGCTGCCGCCGATGTTGATCGCGACCGAGGCGTCCGGCACGCCGTCGTAGAACGCCGAGGCGTTCGGATAGCCGTGGAAGTGGACCGTGTGCTGCTCGAACAGGTCCGGGCGCATGATCATGCCGACGTTGGTGAGGGTCAGGAAGAATTCGTCATCCTCGTCGATGGCGAACAACGGCGCCGGCATATTGGCGTTCATCACCCCAACATCCATGATCGGTCGGGGATCCACGTGACCATTGACAGGCGCGCCGGCGGTTCCATTGCCACCGTTGGCATCCACGTCGGGGACGAGTCCCACAGCACCGTTGTAGGTGAACAACTGAGAAATCTCGGTATAGAAGTTTGGGTCGCTCGTTGCCGGATCACCAGGTACGAGCGGCGCTCCCGAATACACCGTATTGAAGACGTTCGGGAACTCCGTGCCGGGCTTGCCATTGGCAATGTCCGCGAGCCCCGACAACGGTCCGAAGCCGAAAAGATATGTCTGAGTTCCATCGCCCATCGTCGCGTAGCCGTCGCCGCCCGAGATCTGCTGGCACTTGATGGCGCCCTGAGCGGTCGTGCCCGGGAGGGGAACCAGGTAGCCGTCTTTACCGGCCGAGCCGCCACACCCGTTCGGCACTGAGCACGTGAGTTGGGTCGGGCCGTTGTAAGCCGGTTCCGCATTGTTGTTCGCGGCGTTCGGATGCGTGATCGTGCTGGTTGGGCACTGCACGCGGAACGACTGCGCGCCGGCGGGCAACGCCAGCAGGACCAACAGAACCGCTGGCAAGCCCCGAGAAATCAACTGGTGGCTGAACATTTGTGACCTCCGGCTTCACATGCCTGCTTTGGCTCAAGAGGCAAACTAGGTAGGTGCCGGAACCCGGGTGGTCGTGCGCTTCTGGCACGGACGAGCGTCCGGATCGTCGCACTGGCCCCTGATGGACGGTGAAAACGATGCATGGATGCGCCCCTCCTGCGCAGCCCTAGGTGTCGTGTCACGCTCGTGAACGCGGTCGCGAGCCTCACTAATCCAGCGTCCGTTCTGCATCGGCGATGCCAGACCGTTGCGGCCGTAATCACTGCGAAATCGGCCGAGCGCGGATTTCAAGATTTGCACTTCACGAGCGGCTCATCGGAGCCAACTAGCTGGAAGACTCAAGCGATTTGCCAGCTTTCCAATGATCAGTTCAGATTTTCAACGACTCGATGGAGGGTTGCGACGAGCAGACCAGCCATCGCTCACCATCGACTTCGCGCAGACGCTCGCGGGTGGCCTCTGTTCAGGCTTCGCAGCTACACGATCCCCCGGCCGGAATCGTGCGGGGCGTATGGCATATGGACGAAAGGCTGATTTACTTTTTACAGCAGGAGAGGTGTCCTTCGCCCCGGTCTTCGGGGGGGGAAGCAATGACACACGCGATGCGCTCCGCATCGCTTGCCAGCGAGTTGGCGGCCTCGGCCGTCGATCGCGAGGCGATCGGCGAGGTGGTCGCCGTCAACGGGGAGATTGCTTCCGTCGACGGCCTCGACGACTTGATCGAGACGATCCCCAGGCTTGCGCTGATGGTCTGTTCCGCGACGGCTGCGGAGCTGATGGAAGTCGAATCTGACGGCACACTCAAGCTGCTTTCCCGCAGCGGCGCAGGCGTTGAGACGACATGCCCGCGCATGCAGATTCCGTTGGGCCAGTCAGGGCGCAACCTGGTCCTGATCGTCTGGGCGGCGCCGGGCACCACCCTGACCGAGCGCGATCTGGAGCAGCTGACCGTCTACGGCTCGCTGGCACGCACATCGCTCGCACGGGCGCGCTCGAACGCTGCCGTCCGCGAAGCTGCCGCCCGCGACGCAGCGACCCTGGCGGCGCTTGGCGATGGCGTGCTGGTCCTCGACCGGAAGGGCGTGGTCCGCTCGATCAACCACGCCGCCGCCGGCGTGCTGGGAGTCAAACGCGAGAACGCGCTCGGCCGCCGCCTGCGCGACATTCCGGGCCTCGCGCCGCTCGCCCTCACGCTTGTGGGGGCCGATCCGACTCACCTCGCGGAGGTCGTGCGGACTCCCCATGGGGAACTGGCCATCCGGGCGCAAGCCTACGAGGGGGGCATCGTGGCGACCCTCCGCAGCCTCTCCAGCGCGAAACCGTTGGCCCGGAAGCGCGTCCAGTCGGACGCCCGTTTCACCTTCGACGACCTCATCGGCAACGATCCCGCGTTCCTCGAGGCCCTGAAGATCGCACGGAGGGCCTCGCAGTCGGACGTGCCCATCCTCATCACGGGCGAGAGCGGCACCGGCAAGGAGATGTTTGCGCAGGCGATCCACAACAGTACTCCCGACACTCCTCCGTCTTTCGTGGGCATCAATGTCGCCGCCATCCCGCGGGAGCTGCTCGAGAGCGAGCTGTTCGGGTACGAAGGAGGCGCCTTCACCGGCGCGCGGAGCAGCGGGCACGCAGGAAAGTTCGAAGTCGCCGCGCGCGGGACACTGCTCCTCGACGAGATCGGCGACATGCCGATGGAGATGCAAGCAAGGCTCCTCCGCGTGCTCCAGGAAAGGGTAATGCAGCGACTGGGGAGCACGCAGAACATCCCGCTGCACGCCCGCGTGATCGCCACCAGTCACCGCGATCTGGAGGAGGCGGTCGCGGCTGGTACCTTCCGGCTCGACCTCTTCCATCGGCTCAGAGTCGTGCACTTGCGGCTCCCGCCGCTGAGGCAGCGGAGAGGAGACGTTCCCCTGCTGGTCGAGCATTACCTGCGCAAGTACGCGGACCGCACAAGGCGCACACCGATCGATGTGTCGCCCGCCGTGATGGCTGACCTCGAGGCGTACGAGTGGCCCGGAAACGTGCGCGAGCTGGCCAACCTCATCGAGGGTGAGGCCAGTGTCCTGCCGCCGGATCAGAACCTGATCCTGCGCGTGTCGGCTTCGATCGGGCCGGTCCGCCGCCGCGCCGGCTGCAGAAGTACCTGGGCGCAGACCTCGTCCCCCGGTGAGATTCTCCCGCTCGAAGAGGTCGAGCGCCGAGCCTACGAACAGGCCCTGCTCCGATACGCGGGAAACGTGGCCAGAGCTGCCGGCGCCCTCGGGGTTTCGAAAGGCACGCTGTACAACAAGATCAAGCGGTACCAGCTCGTTTTGTCGAATCGGTAAGCGGATTCGGTAGCGTGCTCCAGCTCGCAGTTGCGCTTCAGCAGGGCGGCCGCCGCTTCCGGTTAGTTGCCGCTGATCGTTCCGGTCCCGAAAACTCCAGGAGTCGGCGGGATCAGACGGTCCCTCCCGCCAACGTAATGGCATGAGGTGCAGTCCTGACCATTCGTCGAGCCCCCATGGCTCCCGATAGACACCTGTCTGATGCTCATATGGGTTACATTCAAAGTGGTTCCTATTGTCGTCGCATTGGCCGCGGTCGAGATGATAAAAGATGTGGCGCCGGTCATGGCCGTGATCGTGACGGTAAGCGGGTTTATGATTGTCGCCGTCAATGTCTCCGTAGCCGTGGCCGTAGCCGGTGTCGTCAATGTAAAGCTGGTCGCGTTATTAACCGATGCAAGAACGGTATCACCAGCCGGTATACCGGTACCCGAGATAGCCGTTCCTGCCCGCAATGATATGGTGGTGGGTGAGACCATTGTCACTATGGCGCTGCCACTCGTGATGCTGGCTGTAAAAGTAATCGTCGTCGTCGTCGTGTTCGGAATCCCTGTACCGCTGATGGTCATTCCCTGCGTCAGAGCACTGGTGGACGCGGTGGTCACGGTCGTGCTGCCGCTGTTCGTAGTCGCGGTGATTATCGAGGACACTCCTCTACTGACCCAAGGGCTATTTGAACTATGGCAAGCCACACAGAACGTGGGGTTGGCCAAGGGATCGTAAATGCTCGTCCCCAGGTTTGGGGTTATGGAGGGAACCACGCCGTTGATCATCACATTGGATGTCAGTCCGTCATGGTTGTAATCGATGATCGTCGAAAAAGTGGAGCCCGCGTGACATTGAGCGCAGCTCGTGTAAGTGCTTGGGCTCGGGTGCGCGAACGTAACGGTATTTGAAGTGATCGAAGTACCGCTGGCCCAACCGGTCAGGGTTACGATCGCGGGAGCTGCGGTAGCTCCAAGCCAGTTGGAGGCCGCCACCGTGCCGGTCCCCGGCCACGAGTGGCACGAGCTGCAGTCCTGGGTTCCAGGCGTGGCCGAGAAGCTG
>Ga0137396_10000898_pt1 | contig 14939 bp, 16 predicted proteins | sample czc16metaG_FD_108284 | JGI IMG/M metagenome (GOLD analysis project Ga0137396, IMG submission 108284) | Vadose zone soil microbial communities from Angelo Coast Range Reserve, California, USA - czcobulk3.16 metaG | ecosystem: Environmental > Terrestrial > Soil > Vadose zone | place: USA...
CCCGACCGCTGGGCCGTGACACGCACCGACCCACCGGCCGGCGTGTAGCGGATGGCGTTGGCCAGCAGGTTGCGCAGGACTCCGCTGAGGCGCGCGGGATCGGCCTCAACTGGCGGCAGGTCGGCGGCAACGTCTTCATCCAGCCTGACCCCGGCGGCCTCGGCAGTGGCTGCCAGCGACGTCAGGGTGGAATTGACCAGCACAGCCAGGTCGATTGGCTCGCGAGCCAGCACCAGGCTGCCCGTTTCGGAGAGCGCCAACGTGCCGAGATCCTCAACCAGCCGCTCCAGCGTCGTGGTGGCATCGAGAACCGGCGCCAGGTGCCCGGGGTCGGCGGGATAGACGCCGTCGCTGATGGCCTCGGCCTGACCACGAATGATGGAGAGCGGCGTCCGCAGCTCATGCGTCACGTCCGCCAAGAAGGTGCGCCGCCGCACCTCGGTGGCCTCCAGTCGCGCGCTCATAGCGTTGAAGGCCCTGGTGACGGCGCGAATCTCGCCCGGTCCCCGCTCAGCCACCCGGACGCTGTAGTCGCCGGATTCGATCCGGCTGGCGGCCTCCACCAGGTCGCCGAATCGGGTCGCCACCCGCCGAAAGGCACGCCCACCGGTGGCGATCGCCAGCGCCCCGAGCACGAGCACCGCGATGGAAGCCAGCCTGAGCAGCGGCGGGCTGCTGATCAAGCCGAGCGCGTTGGCGACCAGCCACACGCCGACCGTCCCCACCATCGCCGTGATCAGGACCGCGCCCAAGAAGAAGGCGCCGAACCGCCACATGAACCGGCCCCGGCGCCTCGCCCACGGCGGTGGTCCGGTAGGAGGCCAGGCCTCTCCTTCTGGCCACCAGGGGGGCCGCCGGCCGGTCGGCGGTCCGAAGCGTCCGTGTTTCCAGGCCGGCCCGCTCATTGGTGCGGATCCGCGAAGCGATAGCCCACCCCGAACACCGTCTGCAGGTAGCGGGGATTGCGAGGATCTGGCTCAATCTTCCGGCGCATGTTCTTGATGTGGGCGTCGATGGCGCGCTCGTAGGATTCGAACGCCACGCCGTGCACGGCGTCCAGCAGCTGGGCGCGGGTGAAGATCCGCCCGGGCTGGCGCGCCATAATGGCCAGCAACTGGAACTCGGTGGCGGTCAGCTCGATTCGCCGGTCGCCGATGGTCAGCTGCATGGACGGCACGTGCAACTCGACCTGGTCGCCCACCCGGATCACCTCGGCCGGCGCCTTCAGGCCATCCGCCCGGCGGAGGACCGATCGCACCCGGGCAACCAGCTCCTTCGGACTGAACGGCTTGGTCAGGTAATCGTCCGCGCCCAGCTCCAGCCCAGCGACCTTATCCGACTCCTCGCCCCGCGCCGTGAGCACGATGATGGGGACCTCGCTTGTCTTGCGCAGCGTTCGCATCACGTCCAGTCCGTCGAGGCCCGGGAGCCCCAGGTCGAGGACGATCAGATCCGGGTGTTGCGTCGATGCGGCCCGCAGCGCGGTCGGGCCGTCGCCGGCTGTCACCACCCCGAAGCCGCCGTGCTCCAGGTAGTCGCGAACCAGCTGGACGAGCCGCGGTTCGTCGTCGACCAGGAGGATCCGCTTCACGAGCGTCATCGTAAGGTTCTCGCCAGCCCAGATTCTCCCTCCCCCTCCAGGGGAGGGAAGGGAGGGGGTAACCGTCCCTCCCAACCCCTGCGCGCGTTACTGACCGCGCTGGTCCTGCTGCTGCGGCTGATCACCAGTCTTCGGCGCCGTCGTGCCGTGCGCCTGCTGGTGCCAGCTGTCGAGCCTGGACTGCGGGTCGCCGTAGCCCTTCCCGTACCACCCACCTCGCCCGTACCCTCTCCCCCACCGGCCAAACAGGCCGAAGAAGATGAAGAGGAAGAACAGCAGCGGGAAGATCCAGAAGAAACCGAAACCGAACCCATAGCCGGGCACATAGACGACGCGCCCCGCCTCCCCCGCCGCGCTCGTTACTGCTGAGGACGCCCCAGCGTTGTACGCGACCACGCCCACGATCGCGGCCACCACCAGGGTGACCAGACCCCAGACGATTCCGAACCCACGCCGATTCATCTGTCTTCTCCTTTCTCTTGCGTTGGTTGATCTGACACCACCATGGTGCCCGCCAGTTGTGAGCCAGGTGTGAATGACCTGAGAGCGACGGGCGGAGACCCTACGAGATGCCGCAGGCCGGATCCGGGTGCAGCAGGTAGACGGCCTCGTACCCACCGAGGTAGACGCCCTGAGCGTCGCCGATGACAACACCGCCGAACGGCATCGCCGTGCTGGCGCGGACGGCTCCCGTAACCGGGTCCGCGCAGGCGAGACGTCCGGTCATCCCATCGGTTGTCCAGAGCACGCCATCGGCCAGGAAAACCCGGACGCCATTGCTATGCCGGTCACCGGCGGTCGGGAGTGGTTGGAGGTCGCTGGCCCGCAAGTGCCCAACCGCGCCCATCATCCCGGTCGCGAAGCTCACCCAGACCCCATCGGTCGCCGCCGCCACCTGGACGCCGCCGAGGCCCTGCCCGCCGGCCGCCGAGCTCGAGGCGAGCAGCGCCCCGCTGGCCAGGCTCCATTCATAAACAGTCGGGCTACTCATCGCATAGCGATTGGCGCCCAGATAAAGGACCGTGCCCGCTGGATTGATCGACAGACTCGTGACGGCAGCATCCGCCCCAATCGTTTGGGTCGCGATGGTATGCCCATCGACCGGGCTGAGCCGATACAGCGTCTGCCCGAAGCCCATCCACAGGCTGGTTCCCGATCCCGCCAGGGTCGCAAAGATAGCATTCTGGCCTGTTTGCGCCGGCAACGGTAGACGCTGCTGCACCCGAAGCGAAAATGGGTCAAGGCGGTCGAGAAAATTCGCGTCTGGGCTGCCCGGGTAGTAACCGCCGGCGACCCAGAGAGCCCCGCCGGCGATGGCCAGCGAGAGGGCCCCGGGGAACGGCCCAGCCGTGACCACCGTGCCGGTCTTCCGATCGATCTGGGCCAGCATGGTTCCGACCACATCCACGGTCCCGGGCCCCTGCTGTGTTTGCGGCTGGTACAGGACGTACACCGCATTCTTATCCAGCGCCATGACGTTGGCGCTTCCACCATTGCCAACCGCCGCAACCTGGAAGGTGCGCGCTATCCAGGGACTGACGCTGGGCGACCCGGATGGAGACGCGGATGGTGCCGCGGTGGGCGAAGCGGTAGCCGTCGTCGCCGGCGGAGACGCGCTCGGTGACTTCTCGGCAGTGCGCACCCCACAACCTGCGCAAACCAGGAGGAGGACGATGGCGACGCGTCTAGCCATTCGCACCCCAGTCGATGACGCACTGCCAGCTGCCCGTAATCCGCACGGAACTACCGTCTCTGGACGCCGTAACGGCATCGATGGACCCGGAAGCCCAACCGTAGCTTCCGCGCTCCCCGAGATGCCGAGCGTCGGAAATCGTTACTGGGCCGCGAGTCGCCTGCCACAGCCCGCTCGCCACGCCCGAGGTCGGGGAGTCAGCCGTGCGGATCTGCAGCGGCGTTTCACCCGATTCGTCGAGCGGCATCATCGCGTTGTAGCTGCCCGTCTGCGTCGCGCCGAGCGCAATGGCAAACTGAACCCTGGCCACTTCGCCACCCTTGCCCACTGGCAGGCGGAGGCGCAGAGCCCGGTCGCCAGGGGCGCACGCGACCAGCGGTCGCACCTTAGGCGCTCCCAACGACGGCGATCGGCTGGCCACTTACCGCATCCACGACCACACGGGCGCCGAGCGGCGCGGTGAGGACTGCGGTAGCAGTTCGTATGTAGCCAACCAGCGCACACACCGTCTGGGCAGAGGAGTTGTGCGACAATTCGGTCACCGTCACGACGACGGCCGTCGGGGACTCGGTCAGACTCAGCGCGTAGCTCGCCGTGCACGGGCCAGTCCCTGCCGGCGCGCCCGTAAAGCCCGCCGTTAAGGTCCGGTGATCACTGGCGATTCTGGCGCCGTTGACGAATGCCGCGCCAAAGTCTCCGGCGGCGAGTCCCGAAGGGAGCCATGCCGATTGTGGACTGACGGCCAGTACGGCCACGGTGCCATCAACCCGCGCGAATGCGAACAGCCAGGCCGGCAGGGTCCGGTCACCCCGATCGGTCAGGAACTTCTGTGCCCCAAAGCGCGCATCGGTGATGGTCAGGTGGGTCGCCGACGGCGATGGGGGAGCGCCGTGTGATTGCGACCGGAGCAGGGCAATCGCCGCCGCAGCGCTGATCACCGGGTACCCATCGGCAGTGGCCGGCCCGCCCGGGAGCGAAGCCGGCTCGTCAAACGCTCCGTTCATGAAGTCCAGTTTGGCCTGTCCATCCAGGAACTTTGACGGACCCAGCACCAGACTCCCAACGAGCACCAGTGGACGCGGCGAGGCGTCTACTGGGAAGCCGGCCCAGGCCTGGAGGAGCTGAGACGCCGGTTGGTGACCGCTGATGACGCGCTCCGACCCGGGCCCGCCGCCACACGCCGCCAACAGGACGCCGACCAGCGCCCCCAGCGCAACCTGGACCGGCCGCCGATGCGCGGCAGGTCCGAGCTGGCGTGGTCTCCAGACGGAGTGCATAACCTCTCCTCTCCCTCCCCGCCAGGGGAGGACGACCCTTACCCTTGATAACGGTATCCAGCCGGGAAAGTTCCCGGAGCGGTCCACCGGGCGGAACTTCTACGCTCCCCAGCCCGTCTTGGTAACGTGAGCTCCGTGCGGCGGCGGAATCTGCCCGTGCGGCGCGCCATCGGCACGCTGGCGGGCTCGTTTGGGTTCACCCTCCTGATGGCGATCGCCGCCCTGCCAGCGTTCGCCTGCTCCTGCGCTGTGAACCTGACGCCCGCCGACGCCGCCGCCCGGGCCGACGTCGTCTTCACCGGCGTCGTCACCTCGCTCAAGGTTTCTCATCCGAACGCGCCGATGACGTCATCAATGGATCCCGTCGATGTCGGATTCCAGGTCGAAGCCGTGTTCAAGGGATCAGTCGTGGCCAACCAGCACGTCCAGACGGCCGCTTCCGACGCGACCTGCGGATTTCCCTTTGGGGTAGGCCAGCGCTTCACCGTTTTCGGACAGCGGCAGGGCACCACCGTCATGGTCGACCTTTGCAACGGGACGACAACCGGTCGGACCGAGTCGCCCGGCTTGCGGGCGGATGCGCGCCTTCAAGTAAGCGGGGCGCCCTTGGAGATAACGGAGGTCGATAGGGCGCTGCTGCCGTCGGCATGGCCGTGGATCATCGCCATTGGAGGTACGACTCTCGTGGCCCTCGCCATCCTGATCGCCCGTGCCCGACTCGCCCGCCGGTAACCAGCTCGATGCCGGCGACCTGCGGGACCTGGAAGTATTGAGGACCCTCTCGCGGGGTCGGGAACGCGCTAGAGCGAGAGCCGGAAGGTCAGGACGCAGTACACCGTGACGTCGGCGACGACCAAAATGACGACCAACACGATCGCGGCGATCGCGGGGCCCGAGCTGTCCGCCGAATCCTGACGGTCCGGGATCACAGTCCCGCAAGCGTGGTGTCGGCGGATGAGGGGGACGTGGGAGCCTGGTGTGAATTTCCTAACGAACACAGTGCCTGATCTCACAAAGTCTCTAGGCTGGACGTTAGTTAGACATGAGGCTGCCGCCTTTTCAGGACCTGCTCGACCGCAACCGCGAGGCGGTCTATCGATTCCTGGTGGCGGCTGTCGGTCACCAGGAAGCCGACGATTGCTTCCAGGAGACGTTCCTGGCGGCGCTGCGAGCCTATCCCCGCCTGGAGCGCGCGGACAACCTGCGCGGGTGGCTACTCACGATTGCGCGGAACAAGGCGCTGGATCATCACCGCCGGCAGGCACAGCATCCCGTGCCCACCGACCGGATGCCGGAGGCCGCCGCGCCTGCCGCCGATCCTGACCACACCGAAGTGTGGTCCGCCGTCCGACGCCTCCCGGCCAAACAGATGAGCGCCGTGATCTACCGGTTTGTCAACGATCTCCCCTATCGCGACATTGCCCGGCTCCTCGACTGCAGCGAAGAGGCGGCTCGGCGCAACGTCCACGAAGCCCTGAAAAAATTGCGAGGAGCGACCCATGAGTGAATTGGAACTGACCCTGAAACTGCGCGGCGATCTGAGCCGCGAAGCGGCCAGCGCGGCTGTCCGCTTTGCGGAAACCGCGGCCGAGACTGGGGCGCTGGACGTGGCCTATGCCACGGTCGACTCCCCGTTCGGTCCGCTGCTGGTGGCGGCCTCGGCCCGCGGCCTGCTCCGGCTCGCCTATCCCGACGAACCGGTGGCTGCCCTCATGGAGGAGCTGGCCGAACAGGTCTCGCCCCGGATCCTGCAAGCCCCGGGCCGACTGGATCCCTTGCGCCGCCAGCTGGATGAGTACTTCGCCGGCTCCCGTCGCCGCTTCGAGTTCCCGATCGACTGGCGTCTGGTGCACGGCTTCGGCCGCGACGTGCTCCGGGTGACCGCGCATATTCCGTACGGCAAGGTCTCGACCTATGGCGACGTGGCCCTCCGGACCGGGCGGCCGAAGGCATCGCGCGCGGTGGGCAACGCCCTGGGCGCCAACCCGATGCCCATCGTCATCCCGTGCCATCGGGTTGTGCGCACAGGCGGCGGGTTAGGTGGCTATACCGGGGGCTTGCAGCGCAAGGAGCGCCTCCTCCAGCTGGAGGGCGGCGCGCCGCGCTAGTGTCCTAGCTCGTTGCCGATTGCCACGTCCAGCTCGTCCGGTTTGAAACCAGATGGTCCCGGCCCGCCCTGCCAGGCCACCCGGCCGTCGCGCCCGATCAGATAAAGCCGATCGGGCCAGGCGCCATAAGCGCGCGCCACCCGGTCGGTGACGGTGTCCAGCAACACGGGCATGCGGATGTCGAGCTGCAGCGAACAGACCGTGGCCACCCGGCTGCGCTCGTCATCCGACACGGGATCCGTGACCGCGATGCCCTGGCCTCGGTTGGAGCTCAGCACCCAGCCGTCCTCCGGATGCGCTTCCTTGATATATACGACGAAAAAGGCCACCCGGCCCCGGTATCGGTCGTACAGCTCGTGAAGCCTCCCCACCTGGGAGCGGAACGGCGGTCAGGTGTACGAGCCGAAGATCAGCGCGACGGGTCGGTTACCGGCGAAATCGCCGAGGCTGACCAGCTCGCCGGTCTGCCGATGCCCCTCGAGCAGGGGCAGCGTGAAGGGAAACGCGGGATCGCCTTTCCGTAGCTTGGGCGTGGAGAGGTCCTGGTGCGCCGGTGAGGCAATCACGTCGTCCATCGTCAGCGGCGAGTCTGCTGGCGTGTCGGGAGCGGTCGATGCCTCAGCCATCTTTCCCATCTTCTATACACCGTTCGCTGGGCCGCGGTTGCGGGCCTGTTCGAGACGATACACTGGCGGCGATCGCTAATCGGAATCGGGCCCTGGCCGCCGTCTGCGACACGTTCGTCCCTGGCGGGAGCGCCCTGCCGTCGGCCTCAGCGCTGGGGGTGCCGGCCCGCATCATCGGCGAGATCCTGGCGCTGGACCGCCCAGCCCTCATCAAAGAGCTCGACCAGGTGCTTGATCTGTTCGAGAATCCGATCGCGAACGTGGCGCTGGCGGGGAGACCCGCCCGGTTCAGCACCCTGTCGCAGGCGGCGCGCGAGGCCTACCTCCGCCGCTGGGCCGAGAGCCCGATCGCCTTGAAGCGCCAGGCGTTCCAGGTGCTGAAGCGGCTCACCCTGCTCTACACGTACGGCGCCGACGATTCGCCGTATGCCGCACTGACCGGCTATGCGCCAGCGGCCCTGGATACGCCGGCCGAGCCGCCGCGGCTGGCCCTCCGCCATCCGGCGCCCGGCGAGACGATCGAAGCGGACGCCTGCGTCATCGGCTCGGGCGCGGGCGGGGCCACCGTGGCGGCCCTGCTGGCCGCCGCCCACAAACGCGTCGTGGTGCTGGAGCGCGCCCAGCTCCGGACCGAGCGCACCTTCGATGGCCGGGAGCTCAATGGCTTTGCCTCCCTCTACCTGGATCGGGGCATCGCGTCCACAGAGGACAAGGCCATCGCCATCCTGGCCGGGAGCGCCGTGGGCGGCGGGACCGTGGTCAACTGGTCCACGTCCCTCCGGCTGCCGCCCGCGGTCCGCGAGGAATGGGCGCTGGCGGGGATCGACGACGACCTCGATCCCGACTATGCCGCTGTCGAATCGCGCCTCGACATCGACACCGGCGAGAGCCTACGCAACGGCCCCAACGCGGCGCTGGAGCGTGGGCTGCGCGACCTGAACCTGGAATTCCGGACCATTCCCCGAAACGTCCGCGGCTGCGGGGACTGTGGGCGCTGCGGGTTCGGCTGCCGACGCGGCGCCAAGCAGTCCACTCTGCGGACCTACCTGGTCGACGCCTGCCGCGACGGCGCGCAGATCCTGGAGGGCTGCGAGGCGCGCCGAATCGAGGTGCGTGAGGGCCGGGTGGGCGCGGTTACCGTGCGCACCGACGGCGGCGAGTTTACGGTGCGGGCGCCGCTGGTGGCGCTGGCGGCCGGGGCCATCGGCTCACCGGCCATCCTGCTGCGCTCCGGCATCGCCGTCGATCGGGCCGGGCAGACCCTGTACCTGCACCCCACCACCGCCGTGTCCGGCATCTACGCTGACCCGACGCCAGCCTGGGAAGGCGTTCCCCAATCGGTGGTGTGCGAAGCCTTCGCCGACCTGGTTCCCGGCTACGGCTTCCGCCTGGAGTGCCCGCCCGTGCTGCCTGGCCTGCTGGCCGCGTCCATCCCGTGGTGGGATAGCGACCAGCATCGCGCGCTGGCAGCCCAGGCGGCCCAGAGCGCATCCTTCATCATCCTGGTCCGCGACCGAACTCCGGGGTCGGTGACCGTCGACCGCGATGGGCGCCCGCTCATCACCTACCACGTCGGGGAGCAGGAGCAGCGCCACCTGGTGGTGGGCATGATCGCCGCCGCCCGGGTCCACCTCGCCGCCGGCGCTGGGCGGGTGGGATCGCTGCACACCCCGCCCGTGGAGCTCGACCAGGCGGGCGACCGAGAGGCTTTTGAGGATGAAATCGAGCGCCGCGGGGTGGTGGCGAACCGGGTCGGGCTCTTCAGTGCCCACCAGATGTCGACCTGCCACATCGGTCGCGATCGCCTGACCTCGGTTGCCGATCCCGACGGGCAGGTGTGGGAGGCGAAGGGACTCTACGTCACCGACGCCAGCGCGTTCCCCACCTCGTCCGGTGTCAACCCAATGCTGACTATCATGGCCCTGGCCAGGCGAACCGCCCGACGGATGGCTCGCTGAGTCAGCGTCTAGCGGCGCTCGAGTGAGTAGCTCGCCCCGTCGGGTAATCCGCCCAGCGCGCGTCGGATCTCCGCTTCGCTGGCGCCGCGAATCTGGAGGCTGAACTGCACCGACGCGGCGATCGGTTGCGCAGGAGCGGCCGGTCGGGCCGCCGCGTCGGCCCGCACGATGCGCCAATGATAGAGACCCAGGGCGGCGGCCACGGTGACAACGGAGGCGGCCCTGCCGATGTCGACAACGGCGGCTCCCGAGTCCGCCCCGGTGGTGGCCAGCAGGACGCCGAGCAACCGGTACACCAGGGTGGCGGCGCTAATCAGGATCGCGAGCACGCTACCCAGCAGCGCCCCGTAGAGGTACAGGCGACGGCTCAGGGTAAATCGTTCCGTGGGATCCGGAGCGGCCCGCCAATGAGTCAGCCACATGGGTGTGCCCACCAGGGCCAGGGTGATGAAGAGGCTGGCGTGATCGCGCCACTCCGGAGCCGGGCGTCCGAGCAGCAGGTTCAGGACCTGGTCCGAAAGCGTCCAAAGCAGCCCGGCCGCTCCGATCGCCAGGGCGGCGACGGCGAAGAAGGCGACCAGGTGCGTGTAGAGGTGGCGGACGCCCGCCTGGCGGGCCGCCTCAGCCTGGCCGGCATCCTGCGCCAGCTGTCGCCGGAGCCAGACCCAGGTCAGCCCGAAGACCAGCACCGTGGACGCCGGGCCGGCCAGGGCGACCAGCAGGCTGGTGCTGACGCCGCCGGGATGTTGCACCCCCAGCGCTCGAGCCAGGATGTAATAGAGGAGCTGGCTGGCCCCTACCAGGGCGAGCCCCACACTGACCGCCAGGGCCAGGAAGCCCGCCACGACGCGCAGCGTTGCCCGCCGATCGTCGGCGGCCATCGCTCCGCGCGTGGTCCAGCGTGCCTGGAAGCTGTACACCGCCAGCCCGGTCAGCAGGGTCGCCAGGGCCGAGGCGATAATCCCGCCCGGGGCCGCCACCGGCGCCGGCTGCACCAGCAGCACCCAGATCTGCTGCATCAGATTGCGGGCTCCAAACAGCAGAAAGGCCAGGCCGAAAAGCAGGAGCCCGTAGGCATACCAACGCCGCAGACTTGCCGACGCGCCTGTCTCCCCCACCGTGGCCCGGTTGGCTGCCGCAATCCGGAAGTGATACAGCCAGAACGCCAGCAACAGCACCGATTCCCAGGCCGCCCGCAGCACGGCAGCGCCCGCAAGCGGCTCGCCGCCCAGGGCGCCGATGACGTCCTCCAGGAGGCCGCGCACGAAGATGGCGGCCGCCACCAGCAAGACGCCCATCGCCAGATAGAGGTAGAGCCGCCGGATGGCCGAGGCGCGCTCGTCCGGGTGCCGGCGGGCCAGGCGCTGGGCGATCCCCCAGTGCAGGGCCCAGACGGGCAGGCCAACCAGCGTCACGGCGCCAAACCCCGCATACGCGTCGCGGTAGGTGGAGGTAATGGCGCCCGGGCGGAGCAGCAGGTCGAGTGTGGTCGCCCCCAGGTTGGCGAGCCCGATCACCAGCATGCCCAGGCTGGCTGCCCCGACAATGTACAGGTAGAGGCGGCGCTGGATCATCGCCCGGTCACTGAAATTGCCACGGTGAAGGATCCGAGGTGATGAGCCAGGACGCTCCCATGCGGCGGAGGCTGACCGTGACCAGGTGGCTGTTGGCGCCGCTCAGCAGGTCGCCCGAGATGTCGGTGATTTCGAGCTGGACGGTGGCGGTGTCGCCCACCTGGCTCACGCTCGTAATCCGGATGCGGCTGCTCGTCTGGCGCTGGCTGTACTGGACCTCCTGGCGGAACTGGTCTTTGGTGAAGGGGCGCTTTGGTTCGCCCGGCCCGGGCTGCACGGCCTCCGGAGCCAGCAGGTCCCAGGCCTGGTCGGCCTGCTGGGCCCGGATGGCCTGGACATAGGCAGTGACAACGCCACCCGGTGTGGTGAGATCGGGCGATCGCTGGCCCGACCGGTTAATAAGGAGGCTGGCCAGGGCGGTCACGGATAGCAGCGCCACGGCCGCCACCACCAGCCAGGTGAATCGATCGATCTGGGCCAGCCCGCTGCGCTTCAGGATGTCGCAGGCAGTCTAGCAGTCAATTTGGTCTTGGGCGCCTAGGCAGCCAAGCCCGCTGGCGACGCGGCCGTAATGCGGCGTTCACCGGCGTCGAGAATTCGTTTCGCCGCTCGCCCAGCAGAGTGATCGCGACCCAACACGATTGCGATGCGCCATCGCACGTCCGTATTCCAAGTCGCGGGGATGAGACGCCTGTCGCAAGTTGCCAGAACTCGGTGGACGGGGCGATGAGAGCCGTTCCACTCTCTGGGAGGAATTGTAATGCTGGCCGTTATGGAGCGGCGGCGGCGGAGACCAGGCAGTTTCGGTCAGACCATGACCGAGTTTGCCCTGGTCGTCCCTGTCCTCTTCATCCTGGTTCTTGGCGTTCTCGACGGCGGCTTGCTGATGTTCAGCGTGGGCACGGCCCGCTATGCCGCCGTCGAAGGAGCCCGCCAGGCGGCCCAACTGGGCAATGCCACCACGGCCGACGCCAAGACGCTCCAGGTTATCCGCGACCGGGCCGGCACCGACCGCCTCTTCACCGTGGACGAGATCGACATCTACAAACTCAACCAGGACGGCAACGGGAATCTCACGCCTGACCCGACCCTGTTCAACCGCTATGCCGCCGACGGGACGCCGCTCCTGTCCCCCGAGCCCTGGCAACCGGCCACCCGCAATGTCGGCAATGGGACCAGCGACTTCCTCGGGATCACGGTGAAATTCACCTACGGGTGGAAGTCCGGGCTCTTCAAGGCGCTGGGCCCGGTCCAGTCCACCGCAACGTATTACATCCGGCTCGAGCCGCAGAGCTATTAATATGGACCGGTCCTCGCAACTCCTGCATGGCGACGGTCATCGGCACCGCCGCGGCCAGTCGCTCGCCGAGCTGGCGGTCGCGATCCCGGTCATCTTCTTCCTCCTGATGGGCGGCTTCGACGCCAGCATGATGATCTCGGACAAGGTGACGTCCGGCTCGGCGGTCCGGCAGGGCGCCCGGCTGGCGGCCGAGCTGGGTGGCTCGCAGACGAACCCGAACGGCACCACCGCGTCAGTCGACCAGCAGATCGTGCGCAACGTGCTGGCGGTCGCCCGGGGGATGACCTCCGCGACCATCACCGAGATCGACATCTATGGCCCGACGGAAGCGAACGGGATCTACGATCCCGGCGATGACCAGGTCGACCAGTATTTCATCTCGCCGGGGGGAGGCGTCACCCCCGGCACCGCGACGTTCCCGATCCAGAATCGCCAGCAGACGCCGCCCAATGAGACGTCCATCGGGGTGCGATTGGTCTGGCAGTTCCATCCGCCGGCTGGGATCTTTCCGCAGAACATGCAGCTGACGGACTACGCCGTAATGAAGGCGGCCCCCATCCTCACATGAATCGCCGGCTACGGTCCCAGCTGGGACAGGCGGTCGTGATCATTGCCCTGGCCGGCACGCTCATGCTGGCCGGGGTTGGGCTGGCCGTGGATGTGGTGATCGGCTACATGTACAGCGTGGCCACCGAACGGGCCGCGGCGGCCGCGGCGCTGTCGGGCGTAGTCTTCATGCCCGACCAGTTCAACAGCTTCGCGGCCGTGCCGCCGGGTTCCCGCAATGACGCCTGGGACCGGGCCATCGATGAAGCCAAACGCAACGGCTACGACCCGCTAGACCTCGCCAACGGGATGTCGGTCACCCCCAGCCAGGTGGCCGGGCACCCTAATCGCCTGCAGGTGAGAGTCTCGCGCAACGCACCGGTGTTCTTCATGGAGATTTTTGGCTTTAAGCCCTACCAGGTCTCGAAGACGGCCATCGCCACCTACCTCCCGCCCATCTCGCTGGGCGAGCCGGGGAGCCAGCTCGGGACCTCATTGGGCGACCTGGGCCGCACCCGGTTCATGTTCATGCGAACGGAAGGCTGGGGCAATGACCGCGGCATGGGCGATCCGTACACGCCCAGCCCGGTCAATCCTCCGGCGACCCAGGGCGCGTCGACCGATGTGCACCAGATCAGTGCCGTGAACGGGACCGAAGGCTCGAATCCGACACTCGCCGATCGGGGTGGGTACAACTACCTGATCACCGTGCCGACCGGCGGGCCAGGGGGCGTGCTCCAGGTTTACAACGCGGCCTACGCGCCCGACGGGTACGGCACGGCAGCCAATTTTTGCGACAACGACAATGTGAATCCCGCCCTGCGCCGCTGTTCGATCCGTGGCAATAACTGGTACCACGAGGACGACGACATGGGTGGCACCACCGCCCTCAACTACACAACCATGCGCTACAGCCTGTATCGGGTCCCGAACGTGTTCATTCGCAACAGCGACGTGCTCCTCTCCCAGCTGACCGTCTATCCGATCGACGCCAGCAACTGGTCCCAGGCATCCAACCAGTACCGGATCGCGGGGGGCCCGAGGATCGGGCAAAGCGTCACGCAGCAGTACTCGGGGAGCACGCCCAGCAACATGCTGATCTATCACAACTGGGTTGACGTAGCCACCTATACCGGGCCGCAAGACGGGGGTCTGGTGGTCCTGCAGCAGACAGCGGCGTTCGCCACGTACGACCAGGCCGGCGCGCTCATCGCGGGCAGCTACCGGCTCCGCGTCGACACGCTGGACAACATGGGCACCTCCTTTACCAACCTGAGGACGCTGGGCAAGAAGGGCTATGCCGTGCGCGCCGTGAACGGCGACCTCGGCCGCACCACCTGCACGGCCTGCCGCGTGACGGCCTGGGACGACATCTGCCTGTTCACCCCGTTCGACGCCGGCAGCGGTGGGCAGTTTGCCACGCCGATCTTTCTGCTCACGCCAGACTATGCCGGACTCACGGTCACCATCGACATCTGGGACGTGGGCGACATCACCAGCACCACCGGCTTCGTGCGCATCAACATCCTGGACCCAACAGGGGCCGTGGCCACCTCCCCGTTGGGTATCAACATCTACGACCTCGGGCAGCAGCGCTCCAACCTGGCGACCCGCAATTACACCGTCTGGGCGAGCGCTCCCGGCAACACCGTCGCCTCCTTTGTCGCGCTCGACACCAGCCGGGGAATCTATGCGGACAACCAATGGATCCATCTCGAGATCCCGATTCCGTCGACCTACAATCCACCGCCCGGGCAGTACTGGAGCATGCAGTATGTCACCGGTGCTGGGACCGTGACCTACGACACGGTGACCGTGGCCGTCAGCCTCAAGGGCGGCCCCGTCCATCTCGTCTCCTGACATTGGCAACGAGGCCGTCACAGAATCCGTCGCGGGCAGCGACCTCCATCGCCGGCCGGTCGTGGAAGTCGCGAGGCTGAGACAGTCTGCATCGAGTATGCCAGTCGGTGTCGGACGCCGGCGGCTCGATCCGTTGAACTCTTGGAGGGCTGTAATGCTCGCCGTAAGGGAGTGGCGTTAGGGGGAACGCCGGAGGCGGCCAGAGCCGGAATGCCGTGCTCTGGTCGCGCCGGAGTCGATCCATCGAGCTGGGGAGGCAGGAGTGACATGTTTGGACCTCGCCTGACGCGTCTGCGGTCGCAAGCCGGTCAGGCCATCGTGCTGATCGCGCTCACCGGCACGCTCATGATCGCTGGGATCGGGCTGGCCGTCGACGTCGTGGTCGGCTACCTGTACC
>Ga0137396_10000899_pt1 | contig 14931 bp, 15 predicted proteins | sample czc16metaG_FD_108284 | JGI IMG/M metagenome (GOLD analysis project Ga0137396, IMG submission 108284) | Vadose zone soil microbial communities from Angelo Coast Range Reserve, California, USA - czcobulk3.16 metaG | ecosystem: Environmental > Terrestrial > Soil > Vadose zone | place: USA...
GCCGGCCCTCGGCCAAGAGGATGTTCTCATCTCGATGGAAGCGGCGCCGATTAATCCATCGGACTTCTTGTACGTCCGCGGCACGTACGGCGTCCGGCCGGCCTTCCCATCCTCGGTAGGCGCGGAGGGTGTTGGCCGAGTTATCAAGATTGGATCGAAGGTTGATGTCGCGCTGCAGGGTAAGCGCGTCCTGATTCTTCCGACGTACGAGCAGGGCAGTTGGGCAGACCAAGTTGTCGTTCCAGTGCGCAACATCGTGCCGATGAGCGACGAAGCAGATCCCCTGCAACTTTCAATGATAGGGATTAACCCGATTACCGCCTATCTCTTGTTGAACCGATACGTTTCCTTGATGCCCGGCGACTGGATCGGTCAAACCGCAGCCAACTCGGCCGTGGGGCAGTACATCATTGCGCTCGCCAAGCTCGCCGGAATCAAGACGTTGAATGTTGTCCGCCGGGAAGGAGCTGCCGAACAAGTGCGGCATTGGGGAGGTGACCGCGTAGTCTTGCAAGGCGACAACCTGCAACAGGATATTGAAACTGCTCTCGACGGGAAGAAACTTAGTCTCGTCCTCGATATCTTGGGGGGAACTCCGGTCGGAGACTTGGCCAAGTCGCTTAAGATGGGCGGCTCGATTGTCGTCTTCGCCATGCACAGCGGGCAGTTCCCAGCGATCTCGCCCGGAGACTTAATCTACCGCGGCCTTAGCCTCCACGGATTCTGGCTCATCAACTGGATACGCAACGCGCCCCGAACAGAGATCCAGGAGATTTACCAGAAGCTGGGCGACCTGGTAGCTGATGGATCGCTCTCCGCCGCAGTCGAGCATGTCTACCCTCTTGAGCAGTTCAAGGAAGCGTTCGAGCAATCTTTGAGACCGAATCGCAGCGGAAAGATTCTGTTCAAGTTTGGGGCCACGGATGGAACGGATCTCAAGAGCGGCACCGAGGCAAAATAAAAACCAACAATATGAAAGAAAAACAGATTAAGAATCCAGGTCCAGATCACCCGATCTCCATCGAGCGCAATCCCGCTCGCGTTGTCGTTTCCGTTGCGGGCCGTGCGGTGGCCGATACCCGCAACGCACTCACGCTTCGCGAAGCGGACTATCCGCCCGTTCAATACATTCCCCGTGAAGATGTCGATCTTACTCAATTGGAACGGACAGATCACGCCACCTACTGTCCGTATAAAGGCGATTGCAATTATTACAGTGTTCCGGCCGGTGGAAAGAAGTCGGTCAATGCCGTGTGGACGTATGAAGATCCGTATCCCGCCGTTGCGCAGATCAAAGGACACGTCGCGTTCTATCCCGACCGAGTCGATGAAATAACAGAGCGATGAGGAAATTATCATGAGTCAAACGACACAAGAGAAAAACAAAGCGCTGGTGCTCGACGCTTTCGAGACATTGTTCAACAAGCGGGACTACGCGGCCGCTGAGAAGTATTGGTCGGCCAACTATATCCAGCACAGTCCACACATTGAACCGGGTCGCGAAGGACTGTTCAATTTGATCCGGAGCACACCCGACACCCTGCGTTACAAACATCAGCTCATCGTCGCGGAGGGCGACTACGTCATTGTCCACGGACGCTTCACAGGATACGGCCGACCGGTTGCCTGGATCGCCGCGGATATTGTCAGGATCGAGAACGGCCGCCTCGCCGAACACTGGGATGTCCTGCAGGATGAAGCGACCAAAGCCGAATCGAAGAGCGGTCTGCCGATGTTTGGCGACCGCTTCACGGCCTGATCCGTTTTATTAAGTTTGTTACGCCGCGCCGGAATAAAGATCGCGCTGCCAGATTTTAGCGGCGGCTTCGTCGCGCTTCGACATCAGAAACTTTTCCCACGATTTTGTTTCGTGCCAGACCGGCGCGAGTTCCCACACGCAGAAGGTCGGCTTATGCATTCCGTCGCGCGGCCAGAGAGCGAAATCGGCCATGGCGTCGCCGTTCTTGTAGAAGAGCGTCTCCCAAACTTCGTTGTTCCCGCGCCAGGTGTTGACGATCAGAAAATAAAAATCCTCTCCGCACCGGTGCAGAATGACAAAGCCCAGTCCCTTCGCTTCCAATTCTTTTTGCCGCGAAAGAAACGAACGGGCCAGCCGATCGATCTCATCCGGTACTTGTCGATCTTCAGGCCCCAGTTGATACCACTTCAACACCGCGCCGCTGGTTTCGATCGACTCGCCGGGCGTCACCTGTTTCGGGCCATGTTCGTAATTCTGACCAACTCCCAAATCATTCTCTAAAACCGCATCCATTATTGCCATATCGCTAACTTGATTTGGAAATCTTGCTCATCACTGGTCACATGTCACTCGTCACTTCCCTTTACGCACAATCAAAGTTGAACGACGTTAAACGAACATGTTTGGATCAAGAAGAGAAGACTCGTTCACGCCCGCGCCCGCGGCATCACCGGAACTGACACCAACCAAAACTGAACGACAGGCCGATGCGCCAAGAACGCCGACGGCTCGAGGTTTCCTTTCAAGCGAAGTGTCGATCGAAGGTGATTTGAGCTTCCGCAACGAGCTCCAGATCGACGGCAAAGTGAACGGCAAGATCAACGCCACTGGCACGCTGATTGTGGGCAAGAGCGCGCGCATCCGTGGCGAGGTGAGAGTAAGATCGGTGACTGTCCAAGGCACGATTGAAGGAAATGTATTCGCGTCGGAGCGTTGCGTTCTTGAAGCGGGCGCAACCTTGCGTGGCGACATCGAATCACCACGCCTGTCCCTTGATGAGAACGCCTCGTTTCTCGGCCGCGCCAAGATCACCGCGAACCGCGGGTGATCTCCTCTCCGGCCGGGACGACAAAGTCTTGAAATGCTCGTCGCCGTCAGAGATGAATTATTCGTGAACTACGTCTTCGCTGTCGCTCTTGGGATAGGAATCGTCGCGGGCCTGCGTTCGTTGACGGCTCCCGCGGTCGTGGCCTGGGCCGCGCATCTTGGCTGGCTGCATCTGAGCAATTCCCTATTCGCCTTCATGGGATCGACAATCACCGTCGTTATCTTTTCACTCTTGGCAGTCGTCGAGTTAATCGGCGATCTGCGACCTCAAACGCAGAAACGAACAGCGCCCGCCCCGCTCGCAGCCCGCATTCTCATGGGCGGTCTTTGCGGCGCCTGCCTTTATTACGCGGCAAGTAATCAAGGGTGGATCATCGGCGCGATTCTCGGTGCCGTCGGTGGAGTGATCGGAGCATTTGCCGGTTACGAGATCCGGAGAAAAGTAGTCGCCGCGTTGAACATCAAAGACGTGTTCGTCGCCTTGCTGGAAGACTTGGTCACAATCGGCCTCGCCTGTCTATTCGTGACGCGCTGACTAAGTGCCAGTCCGGCGCGGACTCTCGCAAAATCGGGTTAATCCTGTCTAACTCTTGAGTGAATCAGCGGTGCCTTCGATAAGATCTGCGCGGCGGACGGTTGTTCGATGAAGCATTCCGGAAACTCCACCCGATCTGGCCGTGCGGCGCATCGCCGCCTCCACGCGGAGAATTTCCTGGTAGTCGCGGCTCAATCTTTCGTTGCCGGACTCGCGCCCCCCTGCCCCGCTCGTCGCGTGGCGGCGCAGCCTGATTGTAATCGAAACCTTCCGCCTTTTTCCGGACGATTCCGCGACCGATGAAACGCTCGAGCGAACGCAACGGTCCCTGATCTTCCGGCGTGATGAAGCTGATCGCATCCCCCACCGCATGCGCGCGGCCCGTGCGTCCGATGCGATGCACATAATCCTCCGATTGCATCGGGAAGTCGTAGTTCACCACGTGCGAAATCCCATCGACATCGATCCCGCGCGCGGCAATGTCGGTCGCGACCAGCACCCGCACCGCGCCCGACTTAAAATCTTTCAACGCCCGCAGCCGTTGATTTTGCGAACGATTCGAATGGATCGTGCCCGTTTTAATCCCGCTGCTTTCAAGACGCCGCGCGATCTTGTCCGCGCCCCGTTTTGTCCGCGCGAAAACCAGCACCGTGTCGAACATCGGATCGCCTAACAAGTGCAAGAGCAATCCCGCTTTCAAATGCGGCCGCACTTCGTAAACGAACTGTGTCACCGTCTCCGCCGGATTCGCGCGACGACCGATCTCGATAATTTTGGGCGAGCGCTGGAACTCGTGCGTCAGCTTTTCGATCTCACGCGAGAGCGACGCGGAGAACATCAGCGTCTGCCGTTTCTGCGGCAACGCTTTCACGATCCGCCGAATCGGCGGAAGAAAACCCATGTCCAACATTCGGTCTGCTTCGTCGAGCACGAGAAACTCGATGCCCGAAAGATTGGCCACCCGTTGACCCATCAAATCGATTAACCGGCCCGGCGTCGCTACCACAAGATCGACACCGGAACGCAAAGCCGCGATCTGCGGACGTTCGCTCACTCCGCCGTAAACCGTGGCCATCCGCAGCAGAACATGTTTGGCATAAGCGCGCACGTTCTCTTCGATTTGCACCACCAGCTCTCGCGTCGGCGCAACTACCAGAGCGCGTGTCCCGTGTTTTTGCCCGTTGTGCATCGACGCCGCCAGCCTCATCAGAATCGGCCAAACGAAAGCCGCGGTTTTTCCGGTGCCGGTTTGCGCGATGCCAATGACATCATGTCCCGCGAGAATATGCGGGATCGCCGCGACTTGAATCGGAGTGGGCTCGGTGTAGCCGGCGTCATCAACAGCCTGCAAGATTTTGGGGGAAAGATTCAGCGCACGAAATGGCATGAAGCCGGTACTATCGTCCGTTAGGCACCTAAAGCACCTATTATATATAAGAAGGCAGGCGAAACGCCGCTTCTAGCTCGCAGCTCTTCTCTCTGCTTGTCACTCGTCACTCGTCACTTATCAGATAGTTCGGTGAAACCGATTGACTTACTGGTAGCGTGGACTATCAGGCCCTAACGCCCAGCAAGCGAGCATCCGGTTTTCTCAACCGGTTCGGCGGCAATAACAACAGACCGTTGTCCGTCGCGGTCTAAACAATGGGCATGGTCCGCTCTAAGACACGGGGTATTCCTCGTTGGAAATAGAAATGAAAAAGTTAATGAAAACAAAAACAATTGGTTTAGCGCTGGCGCTTTCGGTCGCGGCAGCCGCAATGTGTTTCGCGAACAACCCGACATTGGGCACGTGGAAACTGAACGAAAGCAAATCCACCTTCGGCGACGGCGCCGGTAAAACCACGCTGGTGGTGTGGGAGAAAGTTGGCAAGCAGCAAAAATGCACGGTCGAGGGAACTGACGCTGACGGTAACAAAACTCGCAGCGTGTGGACCGGGAAACTGGACGGCAAATTCTATGCGATCACCGGCGATCCGCAGGCCGATCAACGCTCGTTCAAGACGAACGGCGAAAACACCATCGACATGGTGACTCAGAAGCATGGCAAAACTGTTGGTGACGGCACGATCGTCGTGGCCACCGATCGAAAGAGCCGAACGGTTACAAGCACGATGACCAACGCCAAGGGCGTGAAGGTCACGAGCACGTTAGCTTACGATAAGTCGTAGCCTGTAATTCGGCCGTAGACGCCCACGCGTCTTCTGCCAACGATACATTTAGTGAACAGTGGCCGAACGTGAAAACGTTCGGCCGTTTTGCTACTTGCTGCTCCGGATTCCGGATTCAGCTTTCCACGTTTCAGTTTTTCAGCTTCTCAGCGTTTCAGCGTTTCCCCAAACTCAAACGATTCAACCACGCAACCTCTTGAGAATCCGCATCGCGTTCGTCATCATCACCGTCACAGTCGCGGCCACGATTGTGATTAGCGATCTCGGGCGCCGCGCGGACAGACGCAAATTGCGGGAAACGATTCTGGCAGAGCTTCAGCCGGTCCTCTTAAAGAACTGCACCTTGAGACGCTTCGGCAGCCCTAACGATGGCGGATACCTGATGTGCGAAAATCTCATTGAACCGATCGATGCGGCCTATTCCTACGGCGTTGGCAGTAATGACGACTGGGGGTGCGACGTGTCGCGCCGGTATCACGTTCTAGTTCATGAGTATGACTGTTTTGATCCGGCGCGGCCGACCTGCAATGGCGGCACGCTGATATTCCACAACGAATGCATCGGCGACCGGACCGGCGAGCGGGCATCGCGCTTCTTCGACACGCTCGAAAACCAGATGCGGAAAAACGGCGATCCGCCCGAGTCGGGCCGGCGCGTGATCATCAAGATGGATATCGAGGGCGCAGAATGGGACGCGCTCCTCGCAACCTCCGACGAATTTTTCTCGTCGATTTCGCAGATCGCCATGGAGATGCACGGCTACAACGATCCGAAAATTCTTGAGGTGCTCCGGAAACTGAAACGCAACTTTTACCTGGTGAACCTTCATTTCAATAACTGGTCGTGCACGTCGGCGGCGGCGCCGCTCCCGGCGTGGGCTTACCAGACGCACTGGGTCAACAAACGGATCGGCGTGCTCGATTCGACCGCGCCCGTGCCCGCAGCGATGAGCCCCCTCAACGCGCCCGACTCGCCAACATGGCCGGATTGTCAGTTGGGTCGCTGATTATTTGCACACGAATCATACCTCTCAACTTCTCAACGTCTAACTGGGACTGTAACATGAGCGCCATGAACAAGATTTCGCGCCAGCTAATCGCCACCGTCATCGCGGTCGCACTTCTTTCACCGGTGATCGTCCAGGCTAGATCGAGATCGCATGGTCCGCTCAGCGAAGACGCTGCCCTGAACCTGCTTCTTCAAACAATCAAGCGCGACAATGTTTACGCGAAACGCATTTCACTCGATTGCGTCACTTTCGCCACCGACGAAACAACGAGGATATATTTCGAAATTGTTCTGCGGGAGAATCACAACGCCAAATGCGGCGGTGATCCCGACACGACTCCGATCGTCGACCGCTACCGCGTTAATCGCGCGTCTGGGAAAATCGAATGGCTGGATCGCGTTGCAGACAACTGGCAGCCCTACAATCCGGCGAAAATCAGATAGCGCGTTTTCTTTCCCTCGTTTCAGCTTTTCGGAGTTTCAGCTTTCAGCGTTTTCTACTTTAGCCTTTGTATTCGCTCGCTGCCGGCTCACTCACCGCTACCTCGCGGCGTTACCGGCCATGTCGCTCATCCCGGCTCGCTCCATTCTACTTTCTACTTTTCTTTAGCTGCTGAGATCTGACCCTGGTCTCTTTTCAGAGAAGCTTCATTATGGAAGCGCTTTGAGTTTGCCTGTTGGGAAAAAAGCTCGCGCCGGCTGTGGCAAATTTGCAACAGTGGTGGCGAGCGCGACACCCATTTTTAGCCGCAGCTCTGGCGAAAGAACGCTTTCTTGAGGGGGTGGTGGTACGTAGAAGTCGATGAGCTTCTCGGCCGCCTGACGCATAATCTTCTCAGGGTTTCGTTTCGCAATATCCGTTATGTCCCTGATAAAAACCTCCACGCTAACTTTGCCTGCCCCGACTTCGATCAGTTGAGCAATGAGGCGAACCAGGATTCGCTCCGCATCTGCTGCAACAGTATCGAATTTCTTGTCGATGTGCCTGATGATATCGTCCATCAGATCTTGGTAAGACACCATCGTTGTCGTTAATTCGTAGTACGCTTGTTCTGACGGACAACGAGCCCGTACCGCCCGACGAAGCAACTCGATTCGTTTTGATTGAGGAGGATACGCCGCAGAAAACTTCACTCCAATCCGCTCTAATCCTTCGAACAATAGCAAGGCAAAGACCGGAGCTGCGTATGCTATGCGGCGATTCAATCGCGTCTCAGCTCCGATGAGAAAGAATTCCAATCCAAGAGCGTCCGCGCTTTCCTCCTGACTGCTAAATTCAGGCGACCGGAGCCTTCGGTTCAGGGCAACATGGCCAAGTTCGTGTCCAAGCATAAAAATCTCGGCGTTTGTCACCAAACCTTCTATCCACTCGCGAGGGCCTGGAGCGATGGCGAATTGAGCATACTGGATTCTTTTGCCCGGCCGTAGCCATGACCAGCGAACGTGTCGTCTCCATTGGTCGAAGACTTCCGCAACGAGCTGTGCAAGCCGATCTATGCCGAGCGCGACTTCATTTTCGGGGCCCGAGTCATTGTGTCCAACATGAATTCCGGCCATTGCCCGTCCAACGGCATAGGCGAAGTCCATCATTCCCGTCGTGAATTCGATTACAAAGCCACCACCCGAAACGGGAATAGTTGCAAGATCCGGAACAAACCGGCCTACTTCGCCAATCGCGACGGCGCCGCTCGTTACCAGCTCTCTAAGCTCACCGGGCAACGCTGGAGCAAGAACCTCGTATTTTTGAAGCGCACGATCCTTTCCCTCGCGGAGAGGATATTGCGGCGGGCTGGAAGCCTGCTTCTTGGCTAGGCTCGCTTGGGCTGGCGTCACGCCACTTATTCTCTAATCCAAGATTGAAAAAAGCCGGCTCTGGCAAAGCCTTGCGCCTGACCGGCAGCCAATTCATTTAATCCGAACGCACTACAGAATAGTAAACACGCGTTGAAGAATGCGAATACCCACTCGTACGGTTCGGGCGATTTCTGCATATATACCGCTAGATATGCGATCACGATCGCTGCTGCAAAGGCGGTAATTTTTTTTGGAGCTTTGAAGAGTGCAAATAAAGTGTTGGCCGTAACGTTCACGGCCGCCGTAGCGACAGCAACACTCACAATGTTCGTCGGGGTGAAGAACTCGTTCGTCGCAGCAGCAATGACAGCGTCTGAAAACAGGGGGTTCATCATGTCAGGGGCCTTTCTTTGAATTTTCTGCAGTCTAACTAACGCTTGTCTTGCGTGGCAATCCAATTCTGACGCGGCGTGAATGTTGAGTCTTAAGATCTGGCGCTGCTGGCAAAGAAGTCGTCAGACAAGCCGGTATCAAGATCGCACAAAAGCTCAGTGAAAAACTGATTGAGCGAATTCCTGGCAAAATACTTATCGAGATAAACAAGAAAGTCGGGTTTCGGCTGATTACCAAAGCTGGACAGACCGGCGTCGTTAATTTGATGAAAGGCGTTCCTGTCGTCGGTGGCGTCATAGGCGGTGCCGTTGACGCAGCGGCTTGCCGAATTGTTGGTGACACTGCACAGAGCATCTTTCGTCCGCCGGACGACGTCCAATTTGCCTCGTGAATGCAGAGACTTCCGTTGCGGTGTCACTGCTGATGACTCCATTCGGCGAATGTCGATCTTACGGGACGTAAAGCTCGCTGCCTGCCTCGGCAAACTCTTTTGCTTTTTCTTTCAGTCCTTTTTCAAGCGCTTCGTTTTCACCGATCCCCTGCTCTGCCGCATACTTCCTGACGTCTTCCGTGATTTTCATCGAACAGAAATGAGGGCCGCACATTGAGCAGAAGTGCGCGGTCTTGGCGCCTTCTTGTGGAAGAGTCTCATCATGGAACTCGCGCGCGGTTTCGGGATCGAGAGACAAGTTAAACTGATCTTGCCAGCGAAATTCAAAACGCGCTTTGCTGATCGCGTTGTCGCGGTATTGCGCGCCGGGATGGCCTTTCGCTAAATCGGCGGCGTGCGCGGCGATCTTGTAGGCGATGACGCCGTCTTTCACGTCTTTCTTGTTCGGCAAACCGAGATGTTCTTTCGGGGTGACGTAGCAAAGCATGGCGCACCCGTACCAGCCGATCATGGCCGCGCCGATCGCGCTCGTGATGTGATCGTAGCCGGGCGCGATGTCGGTCGTTAACGGACCCAAAGTGTAGAACGGTGCTTCGTCGCACCACTCGAGTTGTTTCTCCATGTTCTCTTTAATCATGTGCATGGGGATGTGGCCCGGGCCTTCGTTCATCACTTGGACGTGCTGTTTCCAGGCGCGCTGGGTCAGTTCGCCTTGCGTGTAAAGTTCGGCGAACTGCGCTTCGTCGTTCGCGTCCGCGATGGAACCCGGCCGTAAACCGTCGCCGATGGAGAAACTGACGTCGTAGGCGGCCATGATCTCGCAGATCTCGTCCCACTTCGTGTAGAGAAAACTTTCCTGATGATGCGCGAGGCACCATTTCGCCATGATGCTCCCCCCACGGCTGACTATGCCGGTGGCGCGCCGCGCCGTCATCGGGATGTATCTTAATAGTACCCCGGCGTGAACGGTGAAGTAATCGACCCCCTGCTCCGCCTGTTCGATGAGGGTGTCGCGATAAATTTCCCAGGTCAGTTCCTCCGCGCGGCCGCCGACTTTTTCGAGCGCTTGATAAATCGGCACAGTGCCGATGGGCACGGGCGAGTTGCGAATGATCCATTCCCGGGTGGCGTGGATATTCTTGCCGGTGGAAAGATCCATCACCGTGTCGGCGCCCCACTTCGTGGCCCAGCGCATCTTCTCGACCTCTTCCTCGATCGACGACGCGACGGCGCTGTTGCCGATGTTGGCGTTGATCTTTACCAGGAAATTGCGGCCGATGATCATCGGCTCGCTTTCCGGGTGGTTGATGTTCGCCGGGATAATGGCGCGGCCGCGCGCGACTTCGTCACGGACGAATTCGGGAGTGATCTCGCGCGGAATGTTCGCGCCGAAACTTTCGCCAACGTGCTGCTGGAACAAAGAATTGCGGAATTCGGATTGCGGATTGCGGATTGGGTCCCCATTTCGCCCTTCGCATTTCGCGTTTCGCATTTCATCGCGCCCGTGATTCTCACGGATCGCGATGTATTCCATCTCCGGCGTGATGATTCCTTGTCGCGCGTAATGGAGCTGCGTGACAGCGTGCGATTTCGCGCTTAGCGGTTTGTTCTTAGCTGATCTCTGAAATCTGACCTCTGACTTCTGGCCGTTTCGTTCCGCAGCATGTTTCTCAGACAAATATCCGTTGTCCTGCGGACGAACGGCGCGTCCGTCAATCTCTTCGACATCGCCGCGATCGCGGATCCATTTCGCGCGCAGCGGCGGAAGTCCGCGTGTCACGTCAAGATCGACATCGTCATCGCCCCACGGTCCGCTGGTGTCGTAAACGCGGACTGGCTCGTTCACTTCGATCTCGCCGCTCATCGTTTTCGTGGGCGCGAGACTGATCTCGCGGAACGGCACACGAATGTTTGGGTGAATTGTCCCCGAGACATAAATCTTCTTGGAATTGGGCAACTGATCAGAACTAACCGCGGATGTCGCGGATTTAGACGGATCAGAATTCGATATCTGGTCTTTCATTTGTTCGCGGCCATTCGCGTGTTTCGCGGTTGGCATTCTCTTATCGATCTTCATCCGTGTAATCAGCGGTTAAATAAAAAGCCATGCGCGGAAAAAACGCATGGCTGAGAAACTGCCCGACCTCCCTTCGGCGGCATTACCCGCATCAGGTTCAAGGGGTTCGTCTAAGACGTCTCAGCCATCCGGCTCCCCCGCACTTTCACGCGAAACTACGGCTCGAGGAGCCGAAGTCAAAGCGTGAAAAGAAGGTAGAGGTCAGCGATCACAGATCAGAGGACAGAAACCGAGGCTCGAGTTAATTTGTGATCCTGCAAGTTGTTCGTGAAACACCGAATTGTTTTAATCTTGATCTCTTGCGCGCTCGCCGGCGATTTGTCCGCGACCGCGAACCCACCGCAGCGAAAGCAATTTCTCTGGCGGGTCTTGAATGCGCCGGCGCCGTTTTATCTGATCGGATCGATGCACGCATTGCACAAAGACGATTACCCGGCTGATTTAGACGAATTCAATCGCGCAATTGATCAATCACAGAAATTCATTTACGAGCGCGACCCGACGGCGAACGATCCAACGGACCTTTGGCGCAAGCTCAACGCGCACGCCACTTATCCGCGCGGCGTGACGATCCAACAAAAAGTGCGTCCATCCACGTTCGCGTTGTTGAAACGCATTGCCCGCATCCCGCTCGGGGCCTACGAAAGGCAAAAGCCGTGGGCGATCGCAGCTTTCAATTTAAAAGCGCAGGGAATGGAAACGGTGAAATCGAAATGGAGCATGGACCATTACATTTACGAAAAGACGCGCCACCGAGGCGAAACCGGCGGACTCGAGACGATTGATGAGTTTGCTCGCAGTCTTTACGAGATGAACGATCGCGAGAGCGAATCTTATCTTCTGGAAGCGATTGAGTACGGCCAACGCTCGCCGGAGCTTCTCAATGCTACAATCGCGGCGTGGAAATCAGGCAGCGCAGAGCGGATGTATCAGCTCTACTCTCCGCGAAGAAATGGAGTCGACGGCTACTGGCGTTGGATCGAAAAACGCAGCTCGCTCTGGATTCCGCGTATCGAAGACGCAATGAAATCGGGCAAGCCGACGATGATCATCGTGGGCGCGTTGCACTTGTGCGGTCCGCGCGGGATCATCGCGGAACTGCAAAAGCGCGGCTACAAGCTCGAGCAGATGTGACGCGCGCTATTTCGCGGCAGCTTCCGCTTTGACGTTGGTGTGGAAAATGGCCATCCAGGCGCCGTTCTCCAGTTTCCAGACCGAGCCGGCGTTGTAAGTGCCGGAAGCATCTTTGCCGTCCATCGTGCCTTCGATCTTCACCACGTAAGTCGTCACGATGACGTCCTTTTCATCAGAGAAAGCGGTGTAGTCGCTGATGGCGAACGATTTCATGTCCCACTTCTTCATGTCGGACAATTCCTTCGCCATGTCGGAGATGCCTTCGGCATAAGCTCCGCGGAAATCTTTATCGACGACTTTCTGGAAATCGTCGGCCTTCTTGTCTTTGAACGCCTGCCACGCGGCCGTCTCCTTCGCCTTGATGGCTTCCTTGTCCGGCGAAGCGATGGAAACGGCGATCGAGGCAATCAATGCCGTCACTGCGTAAGCGAGATATTTTTTCATAAGTCCTTTCGGTTGTTGATTTCAGATTAGGAAGACGGAGTGAAGCGTCAACCCCACAATAGTTATTTGTTAATGGTTGATAGTTCATGGCAGCCAAATGCAGGCGAGACGCCTGCCATCACAGAAAACCTTCGTGCGCTTCGTGAACTTCGTGGTGAGAGAATCGGATTGCGACGCGCATCGCTCCCTCTACAATTATCGGATGAAGAAATCGCTGTTCGTATCGATTCTGTGTGTATCGCTCGCGTTAGGGTTTGGTTTGCGGGCGCAGACCAAGAATGCCAACAGCCAAGAGCAAAGCGCCAAGAAGGATGAAAATGCGAAGCCGATCGATTCGTCAAACATGGACACGTCGGTGAAGCCGACGGACGACTTTTTCCTCTACGCCAACGGCGGCTGGATCAAGCGCACTGAAATCCCACCGGAATATTCGCGCTGGGGCAGTTTCAATATCCTGATCGAGCACAACAACGACGCGCTCCACGCAATCGCGGAGAAAGTGGCCAAGACGAAGGCCGATCCGAAGACCGCGCCGGAAATGCAGAAGGTCGGCGATTATTACACCAGCGGGATGGATGAGAAAACGATCGAAGCGATGCGGACAAAACCGTTGCAGGACGAGTTCGGCAAGATCGACAACCTGAAAGATCGACAAGATGTGTTGAAAGAGATCGCGCATCTGCACCTGATCGGCGTGAGCGCGTTCTTCAGTTTCGGATCGAGCCAGGATGACAAAGACAGCACGCGCGAGATTGCGCAAGCGGTGCAGGGCGGGCTCGGAATGCCGGACCGCGATTATTACACCAAGGACGACGACGCTTCGAAAAAATTACGCGACGCGTATGTCGCGCACGTGACCAAGATGTTGACGCTGCTCGGTGAGTCGGCGGAGAAAGCCGGCACTGATGCGAAAAAGATCATGGCCCTCGAAACTTCGCTGGCGAAGGCGTCCCGCACGCGAGTGGAACTGCGCGACCCAGAAAAGAATTACAACAAGATGACGCAGGCGCAGCTGCAGACGCTGACGCCGGATTGGAATTGGGGCGATTACTTCAAGGAAATCGGGCTGAGTGTGCCGGGCGACATCGACGTGCATCAACCTGATTTCTTCAAAGCGGTCAACGCGGCGTTTACATCGACATCGATCGACGATTGGAAAACTTATTTGCGCTGGCACCTGATCAACGGCGCGGCGTCCGCGCTCTCGAGCGATTTCGTGAACGAAGATTTCAATTTCAAGGAGACGACGTTGCGCGGCACCCCGAAGATCAAGCCGCGCTGGAAACGAGTGATTCTTTCGGAGGACGGCGAGATCGGTGAAGCGCTCGGCAAACTTTACGTCGCTGAATATTTTCCGCCGGAAGCCAAGGCGCGCGCGCTGGAGTTGATCAACAATTTGAAGGAAGCGTTGGCCGACCGAATTAAAACGCTCGAGTGGATGGATGAGCCGACCAAGAAAGCGGCGCTCGATAAACTGGCGGCGTTTCAGGTTAAGATCGGTTACCCGGAAAAGTGGCGCGATTACTCGACCCTCCAAATCGATCGCGGGCCGTTCGTTCTGAATGAGCTGCGCGCGGAAAATTTTGAAGCGAAGCGCGAGCTGAACAAGATCGGCAAGCCGGTCGATCGCACCGAATGGGGCATGACGCCGCCGACGGTGAACGCTTATTACAACCCGAAGATGAACGAGATTGTTTTCCCGGCTGGAATTTTGCAGCCGCCATTCTTTTACGCGAACGCCGACGACGCGGTGAATTACGGCGGCATCGGCGCGGTGATTGGACACGAAATGACCCACGGCTTCGACGATCAGGGCCGGCAATACGACAAAGTGGGAAATTTGACCGATTGGTGGTCGCCGAAATCTGCGGAAGAATTCAAGAAACGATCAGGCGCAATCGTCGCGCAGTACAGCGAATATGAGCCGTTGCCGGGATTGCACGTAAACGGCGAGCTGACCCAGGGCGAAAACATTGCCGACGTCGGCGGAGTGAAACTCGCTTACGCCGCGCTCCAAAAAGCGCTCGATAAACATCCGAAGGCGCGCGAGCAAAAGATCGACGGCTTTACGCCTGAACAGCGGTTCTTTCTTTCGTTCGCGGCCATCTGGCGGCAGAAGATCCGCGATGAAGAACAAAAGCTGCGGTTGAATGTCGATCCGCATTCACCGGCGCATTA
>Ga0137396_10000900_pt1 | contig 14926 bp, 13 predicted proteins | sample czc16metaG_FD_108284 | JGI IMG/M metagenome (GOLD analysis project Ga0137396, IMG submission 108284) | Vadose zone soil microbial communities from Angelo Coast Range Reserve, California, USA - czcobulk3.16 metaG | ecosystem: Environmental > Terrestrial > Soil > Vadose zone | place: USA...
CATGTGCAGGGCGTGCAGCCCGGTCATCGCGAAGTAGAGGGAGAAGAACAGTTCGGCTGGCCGGGCTTCGGGCCCAGCGAAAGAAAATGCGCTGCCGGGCACCAGATGATGGTGAAACTTGTCGGCGTACTCGATTGCCTTGATGACCAGGAACACGCAGCCGAGCGCAATGGTCAGCGCAAGAAACCCGGCGAGCATCCTGCGCCGACCCACCTGTGACGCATACACCGCCAGCGCCATCGTCAGACTGCTGGAGATCAGAACGGCCGTGTTCGTGCCGCCCAGCGTCACATCGAGATGGCGGCTGGCCTGGGCGAAGCCTGCCGGATGCATGGCGCGAGCTACCGTGTACACCATGAACAGACCACCGAAAAACATGATTTCGGTCACCAGGAACACCCACATGCCCAGCGAGGAGGCTTCCCGCTGCTGCTCGAGGTCTCGGAACTGCTCGGCGAGTGCTGAGTGCGCTTGAGACACAGCCACGTTCCTTTGGGTCAGTCCTGAGCCGCAGGCTGAAAATGCCCCAACTCGGGCGCAGGCGCAGGGTATTTCAGGTCCGGCCGATTGGCAAAGTCATAGGGCTCCCAGCTAACGACTGGTGTCACGTCGAAGTTGTGCGGCGGCGGTGGCGATGGTGTTTGCCATTCCAGCCCCGTGGCTGGCCACGGGTTGGGGCCGGCGACGGGGCCATAGCGCATCGACCAGATCAGGTAGAACATCGGGAGCAGATAGCCGATGCCCAAGATGGAAGCGCCGGCGGTGGACAGCACGTTCAACACTTGAAATTCGGGCGGATAGGCATGATAGCGACGCGGCATGCCCAGGTAGCCCAGAATGAATTGCGGGAAAAAGGTCAAGTTGAAGCCGACGAAGAGCACAACGGCCGAGAACCGCGCCAAAGCTTCGGGATACAGGCGGCCGCTGATTTTTGGCCACCAGTAATGCAGCCCGCCCAGGTAGCCCATCACCGCGCCGCCCACCATGATGTAGTGGAAATGCGCGACGACGAAATACGTGTCGTGGACATGCACATCCAGGCCCAGCGCGGCGAGGAACAGCCCCGTCAGTCCCCCCATGACGAATAGACCGATGAATCCCAGTCCATAGAGCATCGGCGTCGCCCAGGAAACCGAACCCTTGTAGAGTGTGGCCATCCAGTTGAACACTTTGACGGCCGAGGGAATGGCTACGAGGTAGCTCAGAATGGAGAAAATCATCGCGGCATAAGGAGATACCCCGGCCACGAACATGTGGTGCGCCCATACGAAGAAGCCGATGACCGCAATGCCGAAGCTCGCGGCGGCCACGAGGTGGTAGCCGAAGAGCTTCTTCCGCGCAAAGGTGGTGATGAGCTCGGTCGTCACGCCCATAGCTGGCAAGACCATGATGTACACCGCGGGATGCGAGTAGAACCAAAACAGGTGTTGGAACAACACCGGGTCTCCGCCCAGCGCCGGGTTGAAGATCCCCAGATGAAAGACGCGCTCCACAGCAACCAGGGCCAGCGTGATGGCCACCACCGGCGTGCCGAGGATCATGATCAGGCTGGTCGCGTAATGCGTCCAGACAAACAACGGCAGCCGGAACCAGGTCATGCCTGGGGCGCGCATGGTGTGAATGGTGACAATGAAATTCAACCCGGTCAGGATCGTAGAAAAACCGGTGATGAAGATCCCGACGACAGTGGTCACCACGTGCGTGTTGGAATAGAGGCTGCTGTAGGGTGTGTAAAACGTCCAACCGGTGTCTACTCCTCCTCTGATGATGGAATATAGGGTGAACAGACCGCCGAGGTTGAAAATGTACCAACTGGCCAGATTGAGCCGTGGAAAAGCCAGATCCTTGGCGCCGATCATCAGCGGGATCAAGAAATTTCCCAGCACGGCCGGAATCGAAGGGATCAGGAAGAAAAAGATCATCACTACGCCGTGCATGGTAAAGAACTTGTTGTAGGTTTCTGCTGAGACGAAGTCGCCCTGCGGCGTGAGCAGATTCAAGCGAATCAGCACCGCGAAGGCACCGCCCAGGAAGAAAAACAGCGTGATCGAGACCAAGTAGAGCAGGGCGATGCGCTTGTGGTCGGTGGTCAGCAGCCACGACTTGACGCCATAGCTCACGTTGAGGTAGTTCTCGTGCCCCAGGGTTGGTACGCTTGCTCCAGTGCCACTGCTCATGGGAGTTTTCTCGCCTCGCCAGCCGGCCGCTTGCTCTCCGCAGCGGTGCCGGGTTGTCCCGGAGCGGCCTGAGGCGGCGCCAGGGATTTTATGTAGGCAATTAATTGCAAGACCTGCTCTTCGCTCACCAGACCCTGGAAAACGGGCATGTCCGGCCCATAGCCGGCTACAATTTTTGCGCGAGGATTGAGAATAGACTCGCGCAGGTAGTCGTCGTCCGCCACGACCGTTTGCCCGCCTTGCAGGCGCACCGTCGAGCCGTAGAGCCCTACGAGCGAAGGCCCGCGGCCCTTCCCGCTGCTGGCATGGCAGTTGTTGCACGCGAGTTGCTGGAAGAGCCTTTCGCCAGCCTCGGCAAGCGAACCTTCGACGGGCCCGCCGGCTAGCCAGGCCTCGAATTCGGCAGGTTCCATCACCGTCACCCAGCCGCCCATCACGGCATGATTGGTGCCGCAATACTGTGAGCAGAACAGGTGGTAGCGGCCCGCTTTCGTGGGCCGGAACCAAATCGTGGTGTAGCGCGCGGGAAGCACGTCGGCCTTGATGCGAAACGCTGGAACGAAAAAGTCGTGGATGACGTCTTCGCTGGTCATGGTGAGCTTGACGTCGCGGCCCACAGGCACGTGAAGCTCGTTGATCTCCATCTGCCCTTCGGGATGCTGCAGCTTCCACATCCACTGCTTGCCGACGACGTAGATCTCCATGGCTTGCGGTGGCGGATGCTGCATGGACATATACAGGCTGGCGCCCCATCCAAACATGACCATGGATAGAAGCAGCGGAACCACCATCCAGAACGTTTCGAGCTTGATCGAGCCGCCGATGGGCGCACCGATCTCGTTGGGGGCGCGCCGGCGGTATTTGATGGAGAAGGCGATAATGAGAACCAGAACCAAAAGGCTGATGAACAGCGACACAGCTAGTAGAAAGAAGAATAGCGCGTCCACGCGGCCAGCCATCGTGGAGGCGCGTTCCGGGAATAAGGGCAATCCGGCTTGCACGGTCAATTCACCCCGGCGGAAGTCGAAGGCGGGGCGTGCTGCTCCCGCCGGCGGAAAAGAAGAATGGAAACCACAAGGCCGAGGACGGCAAGAATGCCGCCGAAACGCACTAGGCGCATGACCAGCGCGCCGTACTTGCCGGTCGTGGGATCGTACTGGTAGCAGAAGAGCAGGATGCGGTCGACCGGCGTGCCAATCTTGTTGGCAGAAGCCTCGACCAGTCCCAATCGCAGATCCCGCGGCGCAGGCTCAATCCCGTAGAGGTAGCGGGAGATCCTACCCTGCGGGGTGAGAATCACAAAGCCACTGGCATGTGCGTAGAGCTTCGTTTGCGAGTCGTAAGCGTAGCGAAAACCCACGGCCCGCGTCAGGGCTTCAATCGAAGGCGGCTCGCCGGTTAAGAAATGCCAGCCGGCTTCGGTGCCCGCACGATGGTAGCGTTCAAGGGCGTCTTGCTTTTTCGCCGCAGCCATCGATGGGGTCTCAAGCGGGTTGAAGCTGACGACCACGACCCTGAATTGTCTGCCCGCATCGAAGGACAAAGCGCGGAGGCTGCTGGCAAGGCCTTGGAGCACCTGATTACAAAGCATCGGGCAGCTGTAGTACACGAGCGCCAGAATCACCGGCTTACCTGCGAAATAGTCTCCCAGGCGAACAACGCGCCCAGCCTCGTCGTGGAAGGTCAACTCAAGCGGCACCGCAGCGTTGAGTTGCGGATCAAAGCTTACTTGGCGCAGCAGGGGCGGCAGGCTGCTTACCGAAGGTGTTTGGGCAGCGATCGGCGCGGTAGGCACCAACCACAGCAGAAGAAGCGAAGCTGCCAAGCAAGCCACTGGAGCGCGCGCTTGCCACCAGCTAAAGACGTTTCGCTTGGGAGAATTCATGGCCGATTCTCCTCGCTTGTTTTCGCTTGGGGCATAGGGGGTTGATCTGGCGATGCCTTCTTTTGCGAGCCGATTCCCGTGCTGGGGAGGCCTCGTTCGCCCAGCAGCTTGATGGCCTCGTCTATGGGGATCCTAGCGATACCCGTCTTTTCGTCCACCCAGCCGTAGCTACTCAGCGCGGCTTCAGCCTCGGCGCGCGTTTGCCGGAGTTCGTCCTGAGGGGATATCTGATGGCCAGGAGCCCCTTGCAGGCGTGGCTCTGGTGGAAGGATTCTTCCCGCGCTCTGACGCAACGGAAAAGCATAGGACGCGCGCCGCGCGTCGCGGGCGCTGAGGGCCCGGTAGAGACCCCAAACAATCAGCATCGAAGCGAAAACCGTGAGCAGGAGCATCACCAAATATTTGAAGATGGTCTCCGCTTTGACATCCTGCGGCTCAAAGCTCACTGAAGGATTCGTTGCCGCAGAGCCCTCGCCCGACACGTGCCTGGAATCAGGTTCGCTACTCATGCTCCCCTTCCAGTACCACAGCCAGATAGGGATCGCCCACCGGCAGCAGGGGCCTGGTCTTCAGATGCCACGCAAACACCGCCAGCCAAACGCCGCCCATTCCCACCGGCGCGGCGATGTCCATCCAGTGGATATGAAAACGACCCGGAGAGAACTCCGGCGCCGTAAGCCAAAACAGATCCACCATCCGCATAACGACCACCAGCATAGCCAGCAGTGCCAGCTTAGGACCGGTGCGTTTCAGATCTCGAGACAGGAGAAGGAAAAATGGAAGAGCAAAGTGAAACAGGATCAGCAACACACCGACCCAGCGCCAGCCGCCTTCCAGCCGATGCAGGTACCAGGGAATCTCTTCGGGCAAGTTTCCGGACCACATGATCAGAAGCTGTGAGAACGACAGGTAGGCCCAGATCATGACAAAGGCCAGGAGCAGCTTGCCGAGGTTATGCATATGCCGAGGTTGCAGCACTCGACCCAGAGGCTGGTATGCGGTGAGCAGCACCAATGCGACGATCACAAAAGCCATGGCCGAGAGGACCTGGCCCCCGATGATGAGCAGGCCGAAGATACTTGAGTACCATCGCGGTTCGAGCGACATCATCCAGTCCACGGCGGCAAACGTTCCGGTCAGGCCATAGAGGGCCAGGCCCGGGGCGCTCAACCACTGCATTTTCAGCAGCAGCCGGCGATCGCCGGTGCGATCCTGCTCGTGCGACCATTTGCCCAGCCAATGCGCCAGCGCAAGCCAGACGAGAAAGTACAGCACCGCGCGAGTCAGGAAAAACCGCACATCCAAATACTCAAGCTGCTGGCGCGGCAGGTTCATGGGTTGCGTCCAGCTGTAAATCCAGTGCCGGCCGAAGAACAAGGGAACGAACAGCAGTGCCATCAGCGGCAGAGTTCTGCTTCCAGATTCCAGCAGCCGCCGGATGACCATTCCCCAGCTTCCACCGGTAAGATGGTGCAGCATGGCGATGGCCAGACAGCCCAGGGCCATTCCCGTCCAGAACAGAAAGGCCAGCAGGTAGGAGTGGAAGAATTGCGCGGGGCTGCGGAACGCTCCCAGAATGCACAGACCCAGCGCCGCAACCCCGATCCAGAGCGCACGCCATTGCAGCCGGTTCATCTCCGGCCCAGCCATGTAGGCGGCGGGCTCGATCATCGCGGACCTCCTGCGCCCAACCGCGCGCGATCCTCGGCCGGCAACTCCGCAAGGGGAGCATGCTGGCTGAATTGCAAGGCGCGGATGTAAGCGACAATGGCCCAGCGGTCGCGGGGGGGAACCTGCGCGGCATAATCGGGCATCGCTCCGAAGCTATTGGTTATCACGTCGTAGAAATGGCCCACCGGAGCCTCGCGTAAGCGGTCAATGTGATACGAGGGTGGATGACGAAAACCGCGCCGCGGGACCATGCCGTTGCCGTCGCCCAATAGCCCGTGACAAACCGAGCAGTAGATGTTAAAGCGCTCGCGCCCGCGGGCGAGTAGTTCCCGCGTCACCGGGATGGGAAAGGTGTTGGCATCCTTCGGCACATTCAAATTATCTTCAGCCAGACTGCCCCGCGGCACGGTTCCAACAACCAAGGGGCGAGCCGACCGGCCGTCGTCGAAAAACGTGCTGGCAGTGAGTGGATTGTATTTCGGTTGGTCGGCCATCTGCTGCCGGCAACCACCCAGTAAGAACAGTGCGACGCCAAGAATCAGAAACACGCGGCCCGGCGGCGTGCTGGACCTTTCAAGAGCCCGAATTCGGTCGAGCAGCCTAATGGGGCACCTCGAAAACACCGCGCGAGTCCAGCGATTCCAAAAAACGCTGTGTGGTCTGACGATCGAATTTCGGATCCGTGGCTTCAACACACAAAAAGAAACGGTCGCGCGAAGCCAGCGCAAATCGCGGCACATGGAAGACCGGGTGATAGGGCATGGGCAGACCATTCAAACCGAGCATCCCCAGCACTGCGGATACAGCTGCGCCCAGAATCGTCAGCTCGAACGTGACGGGAATAAAAGCCGGCCAGCTATGCAGCGGCCGGCCGCCGATGTTCAGGGGATAGTTGATCGCGGCAATCCAATACTGCATGAAATATCCGCCCAGGCCGCCGACGATGCCGCCAATCAGCGTGAGCAGCGGCACTCGGGTGTGGTGAAACTTCAGCGCTTCGGCCAGCCCCTCCACAGGGAATGGCGCGTAAGCGTCCATGCACCGGTAGCCTTCCTTGCGCGCACGCTCCGCCGCAGCGACTAACCCAGCCGGAGTATCAAACTCGGCCAGCAACCCATAAATCGGCGGTTTGGTCCTGCCCATCAACATCAGTCGTTGCTCCCAGCATCAGTTTCCGAGACCAGCTCGCGCATTTCAAAAATCGAGATCATGGGCAAGAAGCGGATAAACAGAAACAGCAGCGTCAGGAACAAGCCCATCGAGCCAATATAAACAGCCCAGTCCCACCGCGTGGCGGTGTACATGCCCCAGGAGGAGGGCAGAAAGTCGCGGTGCAGGCTGGTGATGACGATCACAAAGCGCTCGAGCCACATCCCCAGGTTGACGGTCAGGGAGAGAACAAACAGGACCGGAACCTTCGTTCGCACACGCTTGAACCACAACAACTGCGGGAGCACAACGTTGCACAGAATCAGCGCCCAATAGGCCGGCCAGTAGGGGCCGACGATGCGGTTCCACGCAGTGAACCCTTCGTAGGTATTGCCGCTATACCAGGCCATGAAGAGTTCCATGGCATAGCCGTAGGCCACAATAAGCCCCGTGGCCAGCATGACTTTGGCCATATTCTCCAGATGGCGCATGGTGATGAAGTCTTCCAGGCCATAGGCGGCGCGTAGCGGAATGGCCAGAGTGAGGACCATCGCAAAGCCTGAATAAATCGCGCCCGCCACGAAATAGGGCGGGAAGATCGTCGAATGCCAGCCAGGTATGATCCCGACGGCGAAATCGAGGCTCACCACAGTGTGCACCGAAACCACTAGCGGCGCGGCCAGGCCGGCGAGCAGGAGATAAGCCGTCTGGTAGCGATGCCAGTGCATCGCCGATCCGCGCCAGCCCATGGCCAGGATACCGTAGAGGATGCGCGCGGCACGCGTTTCGGCTCGGTCGCGCAGCGTAGCCAGGTCAGGAATCAGCCCCACAAACCAGAACAGCAGAGAGACGGTGAAGTAGGTCGACACGGCGAAGACGTCCCAGACCAGCGGGCTGCGGAACTGCGGCCAGACACCCATCGTGCTGGGATATGGAACGAGCCAATAGAAGAGCCCCGGCCGGCCCAGATGCAGCAGTGGGAAAAGCCCCGCAGACGCCACCGCAAATAGCGTCATGGCTTCGGCGAAGCGGTTGATTGAGGTGCGCCACTGCTGATTCAGGAGCAGGAGAATGGCCGAGATCAGCGTGCCCGCGTGCCCGATCCCGATCCACCAAACAAAGTTGACAATGGCAAAGCCCCACCCAACGGGGATATTGATGCCCCAGACGCCCACGCCCTCCAGCAGCAGGTAGCCGATCGCGTAGAACAACAGCATCATCAGCGAGAACGAGAGCAGGAAGCCCGCCAGCCAGCCCGGAGTCGTGGGACGCGTTAAGACAATGGTGCTTATCTTGTCGGTGACCGTGGCGAAGGTGTGCCCCGGACCGATCACCGGCGGGCGCCGGCGTTCAGCCGTTGTCGGCAGGCGCGGGCCCTCAGCTCCCATGACCTTCCGCCTTTTCGATTTCAGGGTTCGGGTTGCGCACGGCAGCCAGATAGGTAGTGCGAGGCCGGGTGTTCAGTTCGCCCAGCAAAGCGTAGTTGCGCGGCTCAGCCTTGAGTCTGGCGACGCGGCTTTGCGGGTCGTTGAGGTTGCCGAAAATGATGGCCTCGGCCGGACAGGCCTGCTGGCAAGCGGTCTGAATCTCCCCGTCGCGCACCAATCGGATTTCTTTTTCGGCTTGGATACGCGCGGCGTTAATGCGCTGCACGCAGTAAGTGCACTTCTCCATGACCCCGCGGCTGCGCACGGTCACGTTGGGGTTGCGCATCAGCTTCAAGCTGGGCGTCTCCCAATCCGAGTACTGGAGGAAATTGAACCGCCGTACCTTGTACGGGCAGTTGTTTGAACAATAGCGTGTGCCCACGCAGCGGTTGTAGACCATATCGTTCAAGCCTTCGGCGCTGTGCACGGTGGCGCCGACCGGGCAAACCAACTCGCACGGCGCGTTTTCGCAGTGCATGCAGGGCACCGGCTGGAAGTAAGTCTCAGGATTATCCGCCGAGCCGCGATAATAGGTGTCAATCCGCAGCCAGTGCATTTCGCGGCCGCGCATCACTTCGGTTTTGCCCACGATCGGAATGTTGTTTTCCGCCTGGCAGGCTACCACGCACGCGTTGCAGCCGACGCAAGCATTCAGGTCGATGGACATGCCCCAGGCATAGCCCTCGTACTTGTACCCGGGGTAAAGGGAAAGCGAGCTTGGCGGTTCCTCGCCCAGTTCGTGCGCAAAGGCGGGGTTCCGGCGAAACTCCTCGAGAGTGGCCGCGCGGACCAGCGCGCGGCCCTCCATGTTGTGGTGGAACTGCACACAGGCCAGTGGGAATCGGTCGCCCGTCTTGCGGAGCGTCAGCCCCGAGCCAAACCACGGCGAGGCGGAGGTGCGCAGTTGGTAGGCGTTGAAGCCGGTGCCCGTTCCGACATGGCCCGCACGCGTGCGACCGTAGCCGAGATGAAGCGTGACACAACCGTCCGCCTGACCTGGGTCGATCCATACCGGCACGCGCAGCGAGCGTCCGCGGTAGCTGAGCTCGACGACATCGGCGTGGACCTGGCCATGCTCCCCACCCGTTGAGTCGATGCGGTAGGTCAGGCCGAGCCGCTGGGCCGTGGCCGGGCTGACCATCGCGGCGTTGTCCCAGGTGAGTCTGGTGATAGGCTTCGGCAGTTCCTGCAACCACCCGTTATTGGTGAATCGGCCGTCGAAGACAGCCGGGTCTGGCCGGAAGACAATTTCGACTCCTTCGGGAGCCGGGTCGCCTGCTGCCTTCTCCTGCGCTCCCGCTTTTGCTGACACTGCGGAGGCAATTGGGAGAGCAGACGACCACTCTGGCTTCAAAGTTACGCTGATGGGCGGCAAAGCGGTGCCCGCGATGACTCCGTCGTTCAGCGATTTCCGCCACAAGCGCTCGAAGTCCGCACCGGGCCGCTGCGTCTTCCAGTGGTCGCGCACAATATCGTAGCCAGACCGTTCGGGCTGGCTGGTGAAAGCGGCCAGGAACTCGTGCGCGGATTTGCCGTTGTACAGGGGAGCAATCAGCGGCTGTACAATGCTGGCGGTGCCGTCCAAAGCGCGCGTGTCGCTCCAGGCTTCCAGGTAATGCGCCTCGGGGATATGCCACTGGCACAGCGCTGAGGTCTCGTCCTGGTAGAGGCTCAGGTGCATTCGCATGGGAACCTTCAGCAATCGTTCGCCAAAGGCCAAATCGGCAGGGGTGTTATAGACGGGATTTCCGCCCAAGATGATCAGCCACTCCGCCCGTCCCGCATCCATATCCGCAACCAGCTCGCGCAGCGAGGCCGTCTGATCCACCGGCTCGGCCTCGACAGGGTCCGTATAGATCACGGTTGATCCCACATTGCCGAGCGCATAGTTGACAACATGGGCCCACAGGTGCACTCCGGGCGATTGGTAGTCACCGGGGATGGCAACGCTCCTGCCCCCGTGGCGCAGTAGGTCTCGGGCCAAGGCACCCAGCCAGGCCGCGTAGGGTAGACCGCCACCTGCTTCAGTTACGCCGCGAACGGCGAGGGCCAGAGTTCGGGTGAAGGTTTCGATTTCGCTCGCGCGTAGCGGCAGCCGGTGGTCGGCCATCGCGCCGGTGTTCGAAGGCGTGCACTCGACCGCGTACAGTCGACTCATGGTGGCGGGGTCAGGTTGGGGGCGGCGCCGGCGAGCGAACTGGCGCGCGTACCGCAGGCATCCGGGGCCGCTCGAGAGCAAATCGGCATCCAGCGCAATAATCACGTCGGCTTTTTCAACTTGATAGACGGTGTTGACGTACCGGCCGAACGCCTGGCGCGAGCCCTCGCGCACTGGGTCGCGGCTGACGGGCTCGTACTGGTGCCACCTGGCCTCGGGGAACCCGCTGAGCAGGCTGCGAATCTGGTGCGCCAGCGTCGGCGAAATTACGGTTTCGGTGAGCAAACGCAGCCCGGCTCCCCGACGCAAGCGCTGCCGTTCCAGCAGCACTCGAATTTCAGCCAGCAGAGCGGCCCAGGGTCGGATGTCGCCGAGGTAGGTCAGCACCTGCGATCGATCCGGGTCGTAGAGCGTTAGCAACGAAGCCTGTGAGAAAACGTCGGTGGCGCCCAAGCTGGCTGGATGATCAGGATTGCCTTCGATCTTTGTGGGACGACCTTCGTGGCTCTCGACCAGCAGGCCGATGGCAGAGCCGGCCAGCGTCATGGCGGTGGCGAAAAACAGCGGCTTGCCGGGCACGAGCTCTTCGGGCGCGCGGGCGTACGGCATGATGGTCTCTTTCGGTTTGCCGGTGCATCCGCTGAGCCCGGCCAGGGCCAGCGAAGCCGCCATGAGCTTCAAGAATCCACGGCGGCTGACCGCGTCCGCCCATTCCGAAGCGTACCGCGGGAACTCGCGGTGCAACAACTCTTCAAAGTGTGGGCTTCCAGCCAGCTCTTCAAGGCTGCGCCACCACTGTTTGCCTGAGCTGGCTCGGAGCTTCTCGCGCGCTGCTGCGAGATCCAAGGCCCCGTGGTACTGGGTCGGCTTGGTGTGCTTGCATTCCACGGAGATCACCGGTGGCAGGTGGAGCAGCTTGTGAGTTCCTCCACGCTGCGGATTTTGTAGAGCTTGGCCAGCCGGCTGCCTTGCTCCAGTTGGTCGGATGGCGGTTGCCAGGCCATGTCGAAGACCTGGTCGCGCGGGCGCAGATAGAGCTCGGGTTCACGATGGCACTTCAGGCACCACTCCATTTGCAGCGAAGCCACTTGGCGGACCAGAGGCATCTCGTCTACACGTCCATGGCAGGTGGCGCAGCCCACGCCCTTGTTCACGTGAATGCTGTGGTCGAAATAGACAAAATCCGCAAGCTGATGCACTCGAGTCCATTCCACGGGCTTGCCGGTGCGGAAGCTTTCGCGGACGGGCTCCAGATAGGGGCTGTCCCGAAAAATCTGCGAATGGCAGTTCATGCAGGTCTTCGTCGGCGGGATTCCCGCAAACGCGGACGTTTCTACCGACGTGTGGCAGTAGCGACAATCGATGCCGTCGTCGGCTACATGGTGCTTGTGGCTGAATTGGACGGGCTGCTCCCGCTCGACGTTGGCTTCCGTGATATAGGACGACCGCTGGAATTCGGCCAGGAGCCACAACAAGAAGGCGATCAAGAACAAGGCCGAAAACAAGCTGACACGCGAGATCGTATTCGTGCTGGGGTGAAAGATTTGGGCCATCTGGACTGCTCACACCTCAGTGGCAGAACTCGGACCCTCGTCTCCGCTTCTTCAGCAGGAGAGCGTGCCCCCCGAAAAGAGATTGGAAAGGGCTTATCTACACTAAACCGTCAGCAAACGCAACCCGGCTGCAAGCACGAACTTCCTTGCTGGGTGATCGGGATTCTCAACGCGATTGCCACCCAACCACAGCCACGTGATTTGAGCCGGACACGAGACGGGGGTGGCCTAGCGTTTCGCTTGTGGCGTTGAATGCCCCGCGCCTGGACGGCGCGCTAGCCCAGGCGGTGCGCGATGCTGGATTTGAGCGAGGCGATCTCCTCGACAAAATCGAGAAAATTGTTGCGCGAAAGCAAGGTAAGGCTCACTTTGCGCTAAGCGAAGCTTGCTGGAGGCGCTTGGGAGGTTCTTCGACTGGTATATGGCGGTGCGCTTTATGTTCCGGTCAAGGATATTTCCTCGACAAGTGATGTATTTCGGCTGCGGCCCGACATAGATTCCCCACTCATTAAGAGTGGAGGGCACCGGGGAGGATGGTGGCAAGTGTGTTGGTTCTTGGTGGAAGCGTCGCCCCTATCCTCCATTGGGGCTGCTCCCTGAGATTGAGATACGTTCTCCGGACACGCTGAGGTGGCCGGAAACAACCAGAACGCGTAACCTCACGGCAGGATCCGGTGCCCAGAGGGGGAGAGCAATCACACTCTCTAGCACCCACACTCTCTATAATCATGGGGAGGCCGAGTCAATGCAGCGAATTGCTTACGCAAATCAGCTAGTCAATTCTAAGGATCGGAGGCGGGGGCGGCGTGCTCTACCGGATCTGCCCGGAGAGTGCTGGAACTTTAGCCCGGCAACCTGGTCGTGTGCTCGAGGATTGTCCCGACGATTGCTGCGCGAGTAGATACCCCCATCTTGCTCATCACCAGCCGCAGGAAGGTACTCACCGTATGGCGGCTGATTTGCATTCGATTCGCAATCTCCTTGCTGGTGAGCCCATGCATCAGCCACTCCACCGTTTCCCGTTCTCGGGGCGTCAAGCCATATAGCTCCGCCACCCGAGAAACATCTACCCGTCTGGGAGTCCTTCTTTCGAGCAACAAGGCTGCATTCGGTTGCAGAGACTCCCCGGGGTGGGCGGTCAAATAAATTGCACGGCACAAGTAACGCCTCTTCCCCGACATGAACTCTGTGAAGGAATCGGATGGAGGCAATTGTCCGGCGCGGAAGACCATGCCTCGAACCTTCTCGGCGAGGAAAGTTTCTAACGGCTTTGTTTCTTGAGGACCCGACGGGAAGGTAAGAATGCGGACTGCCTCATCGTTCGCGTAGAGAGGCTTCTGCGAGGAATCGATCAGTAGGAATCCCGTTGACGAGGAGGTGGGCGTGACTCTCGTTTTGTCACCCCATTCTGAATTTGGGTTCTCGCTTGGCACGTAAAGCTCACGCACCCCGGCCGCCTCAACCTTCTGAGGAGGAACCTATGCGGAATTCCACAGCTAATGACTATATGTTTTGCAAATCAGACGAGGCAATGGGAAAAACCGCGGTGTTTCCTGCTCTGCACCATGCAGCAAAACACTGCGTGGACCGCCCCGCCGGCGGTCCTTCAATTGCGGTCCCTTCTACGAACCCAGGATCGTTCAGCAGAACGGATAGGGCGGAGGCTTGATAAAGAGTAGAAACGCGGGCCGGCAATTTCTTTCCGCCTTCATATCTGAGGTTTCCGACAACCGCCAGGAGTCTCGCAGGCGATGCCGCGAGACATTACCACTCTCGCGGCTGTGCCCGGTGAAAGCCGGTCAAAGCTTTTCTTTGCGATCCCCTAACTTGGCTGCCCTGTACTGCACTGCAGGCCAGTTTCGTCCGCTCCATAGCTGACGGGGTTTTGTCAGCACTCTGCTAAGGCCCTTAGGGCGGCAGCCGTGCGGGTCTTCACCTCGAGCTTCCGGAAGATGTTCTCCAGGTGCTTGTTCGCTGTTCGGGGGCTTATCTTCAGCCGGGTTCCAATCTCCGTGTCAGTCTTCCCCTCGGCGACATCGGCGAGCACCTCGGCCTCCCGCCGGGTGATCCCGAGACGTTCAAGGAAAGCTGGCTCGACCCGCTTGCGCTCCTCAAAGAGTAGGAAGGTCTGATCCGCATCAGACAGTAGCCGCACTCCCAGACGTTTCCCCTCGCGATGCACCACCAGTACCTCCCACGGCCGCACGCCGTGGGTATCACGAAGCGAAGTCCGCTGCCTCAGCCAGCTCTGGAGAACGTCCGGCAGGCGGTCGGTCACCGATGGGCTACCGAAATACTCGACCAACCACTGGCGGGCGCGCGCGGTGGCAATCTGAATGCGTTGATTCCGTGTCAGGATCACAACGCCCCGATCCAGCCCGTCTACCGCTTTCCGTAGCAGCGCCAGCTCGTGGCCCATCCTGGCTATCGACACCGCGTTCTGATGGGCCTGAACCAGAAAGCGATGTAGCAGCTTCACCGGAAGCCAGGTGCCCTGCGGAAACTGCTGGCTCCGGTGGAGCGAGAGTCGGTTGAGCATGTCCTCAGGCCCTGCCGCACGTGGGAAACTCTTCTCCACCAGGGACCGGTAAAGCTCCCCGTATCGCGCGAGGCCGTGGGCCTGGCCCGGGGCCAGAAAATCCGAGATTTGAAAGGGCCGGCGATCGCGGGTCCTCTGATCGAGGCGGGTCTGGGAGGCGAGCTGGGAAGATCGCTCCACCGCCAACTCCTGCGAATGGTTGAGAATACGTGAATTATCGTATTGACCAATACCAATTGTCAATCAAAATGGGCGCGCCCTGTGGAAGTGAGTTCACCTTCCAGAGAGCAATAGCTATCAGGCAGGTACGGCATTCGGCCTGCCTGTTGGCTCCGAACCGCCAAGGGAGTTCAGCTTCAGGACACTC
>Ga0137396_10000901_pt1 | contig 14922 bp, 17 predicted proteins | sample czc16metaG_FD_108284 | JGI IMG/M metagenome (GOLD analysis project Ga0137396, IMG submission 108284) | Vadose zone soil microbial communities from Angelo Coast Range Reserve, California, USA - czcobulk3.16 metaG | ecosystem: Environmental > Terrestrial > Soil > Vadose zone | place: USA...
ACAAGGCGCGAACCAGGTTGCGCGATCTGCTCCAGGAAGACATTCGCGAGCAGGCGCGGCAAGAACGCCACGCAGCGAAAACACAGACGGGAAGCAGCGATTGAGCTACAATAGAAAAAATTCAGGGGTGCACTTAGCAAGCGCGGACACGTCGCAAGGTTGTGTTCGGAGTCGAGCCGAAGAAACTTCCGAAGCAGCATGTCGCGGAGTACACGACCATGTTGTGTAAAGAAGTGGAAGTAGTCCTCGAGCAAGAGGGTTTTGTGCCCGTGCCAGAGGCGGCGCGCGCGCATCTCGCCGACTGCAGTTCCTGCCAGAATTTCATCGCGGACTTAACCGCCATCGTGGCTACCGCTCATTTGCTTCCCGCGGAAGTCGAACCGCCGCGGCGCGTGTGGACCTCTCTGCGCGTGCAATTGGAAGAGGAAGGCATAATCCGGTCCGGTGCGCGGAATGCCTGGTGGACAAGTCTTTACGATCTCTTCCGCCCGCGCGTGCTGGCCACCGGGGCTGTCGGACTGTTGATTGTCGCCGCCACTGCTTTGCAGCTTCAGCGTCCGGCCACGCAACCCACCGAAGCTCGCAACGCATATGACACCCTGTACCAGGACACCAGCCTGACGCTGAACAACGATGAGGCTCATCTGCCGGCCATGCAGCTTGCCGGCAATTCCGGTGTGGACGTATCGCTGCGGCAAAATCTGGATATCGTGGACAAATTTATCGTCGATTGCGAGCAGCGCATGAAAGAGCAGCCGCAAGATGATCTGACGCGCGAATATTTGAGCGGCGCTTACCAGCAAAAGGCGGAATTGATATCCGTGATGATGGAACGCGGGGGGAGCGGATACTGACATGAGCCTGGAAACAATGGGACGTAGAATCCTGCCAGTGCTGGGCGCGGGAGTACTCCTCTTGCCTTGTGCTTTTGTGCAGGCCGCGCCGCAGCGCTTCGAAAGACATTTTGCGGTAAAAGGGCGCCCGGTCATTGTGCTGCAGAACGTGGCCAACGGACGCATCGAAGTAAAGTCCTCGAAAAATTCGGAAGTGATCGTTTCGGCGACGCAAGCCTCAAATAAAATCGGGATTGAGGCCGAGCAGGCGGACGAGCGGGTCGATATCATCGCCACGGTGCTCGATAATTCCGCGCCGGCCAATGAATTGGAGGCCAATTTTCAGTTGACCGTGCCCGAAGAAGCGGAACTTCAGCTGCGGACACAGACCGGGCTCGTTTATGTCGAGCAGGTGATGGGCGACATGACCCTGCAAAGTGTCGGCGGCGATATTCATCTTAAGGAAGTTTCCGGCTACATCGTGGTGCGCACTACCGGCGGATCGTTGGTTTGCACGCAGTGCGCCGGCAAGCTGGATTTCAACTCGGTGAGCGGCAACGCACAGGTGTTGCAGCCCGGGCTGACCAACGTCACGCTGTTCACTATGTCCGGCAATATTCTTTTTGACGGCGACTTCATTCGCACCGGAATCTATACGATGAAGAGCGGCAAGGGCACCGTCGAGGTGCACTTCTCCGGAAGCGATTCTTTCGACCTCAAGGCCCAGACCGCCACCGGTACCGTCGACAACCAAGCGGAAGCGTATTTGAAGCCGGATTCGCACGGCGTGCGGCACATCGCATCTAAATTCACCAAGGGCTTGTTCGGCACGGTCGGCAGCTGCCTCGCTAAAGTCGAACTCTCGTCTTACAGTGGTACAATCCGCATCCTGAAGCGCGATTGACACGCGCCAGGCTGAGAGTTCCGGCCGGCCTGCTCAAGTTACGTGCACTAAATGACGATTCCTCCGCGACCAACACAATCGCGCCCGCAGGTGCTTTGCCTGGCAGGCTTTATGGGCTCGGGCAAAACTACGATTGGCACGCTGTTGGCGCGCCAGTTGGCTTGGCGCTTCGTGGATCTCGACGATCGCATCGAAGCGGTCGCCGGGCTGCGCATTCCTGAGATTTTCGAGCGTTTAGGCGAGGCGGCATTTCGGCAGATGGAAGCCGAGCAACTGCGCGCCGCGCTCGGCCGCGCCCTCGAACACAAGGAATTCGTGGTCCTCGCGCTTGGCGGCGGAACCTACGCCCAGGCTGGCGCGCCGGAGTTTCTTCGCGCGGCCGGCGTTCCCGTCATCTGGCTGGACGCCTCCCTTGATGTCTTGTTGGCGCGCTGCATGACCATGAGCAGCCGTCCGCTGTTTCGCGACGAGCCCAGCTTTCGCGCCCTTTACGCGCAACGCTTGCCTTCCTATCAGCAAGCCGACCACCGCGTAGACAGTTCCGGAGAACCAGCCCGCGTGGTTGCCGAAATTTTGCGCCGAGGAATTACTACCGCTGGCACCGGGGATGCTCACCTCGTGGTCGAAGAGCCGAAATCCTGAAATCTCCGCGCCTTTGCAGCGTTTCCGAAATGGAAGTCGCGGGTAACACAATGAGCGCAGACGCGCGGGATATTCGCGCTTCGCATCGTTGCTGTGGCAAGCTTTAGTTGCGGCCACGTTAAGGAGCAGTTCGATAATGCGCAAGTCTTTGAAATCTACAATCACATTGGGCGTCCTGACGGCGTGCATCCTGGCGTGCAGTTCCCTGGTTTCGCAAGCGCAAAAAAGGGCGGCGGTCTTCGCCGCGGACAAAGGGAAATTCACCATCCAGCTCGACGGCCAAACCGTCGGCCACGAAGAGTTTGAGATTTCGCCGGCTTCGGCAGGCTGGGCCGCGCAGGGCACCACGGACCTCAAGGCTCCCGATTCTCCCGCCACGCGCGTGACCGGCATGCTCACGCTGCAAGCCGATGGCGCTCCCATCAGTTACGAATGGACTTCGCAGGCGGAAAAAACCAACGGCGCGCGCATCCTCTTTGCAAACGGCGTGGCCAAAATTACCCTAAAAATGCAGGGCGCACGCCCCTTCGAACAGGACATGAGCTTCGGCACGCCGCTGATCGCCGTGCTCGACAACAATCTGTACTACCAATACGGCGTGCTGGCGCGCGTATATGATTGGTCCAAACGCGGCGCGCAGAATCTTCCCGTGCTCATTCCCCAGGAACTGACGCCCGGCTCGGTCACCGTGGAATCAACCGGCTCGGTCACTGCCAAGGGCAAGCCCTACGATGGGATGCGCGTCACCACTTCCGACCTCGAGGTGCTGCTGTTCCTCGATTCAAATCACCGGCTGATGCGCCTTGAAGTTCCCGCCGCCAAAGTCTCCGTCGCCCGCGATTAAGCGCGACACCTCGGCGCAAAAATGAAAACGCGGCGTGACCTTCATCACGCCGCGCCAAAGCTAATAAGAAATTCCTAGCGCGCAAACGAACGCTGCAACGTTGGCTTCCCCGGAGTTGCGAACGGCGCGCCTGGGCGCCGCAGCGGGTAGCCCTGCGGAAGGCCATGCGCGTGCGTCAGCGCATGCCCATTCGAATGGCCGGCGCTCACGTGACCGTTGCCGTTGCCATTCCCCGACGCGGGCTGCGGCAGCCGCGCCGGATTACCGATAGGGCGGAGATTCGTCGGCAGTGCTCCAACGTGGTCGCTGATCGCCTGCAGCCTCTTCAATATGGACTGCCACTGTTCCCAATCCAATTGGCGCAGGAACGGCCGCAATCCCTGGATGAACGGATCCTCCAGCAGCGCTTCGCCGTCGGATTCCGGAATGAAGAAGCGATTCAGCCCCACGTTCAGCGCTTCGGAGATCTTCTCCAAAGTGCCGAGGCTGGGCGTCATCTGGCCGCTCTCGATGCGCGACAGGTACGAGCGCGACACCTTCGAGCGCGACTGTAGCTGGCTTTGCGTCATGGTACGCGATTCGCGCAACTGGCGTATGCGCTGGCCGATATTCTCGACCGTCTCGCGGTTGGCAAACTTCTCTTGCGCGGGTTCAGCGCCGGTCTCCTCCGGAGGTGCTGGGGGAGGAATCAGGAACTCCAAACGCTGAGGCAGGGCGCGCACGCAACGCCGGCAATTCCCCGTGCGCGTCCGGTACTGGACTAGACCGCATGTCTTACAGCGAATGACTTCCCTATCCAATTCTAAGGAACTAACCGCTTCTTTCTCTAATTGTGCGGACACCGGCACTCCTCGCTGACTTTTTCCGGCGCGCGGATAGGAGAGGAACGTCGGAACGTACTTCGGGGGGAAGGCAGTGACTGGCGCGAGGGGAGTCTCTCGCGAATGGCCTTTTTCTGTCAAGAGTATTTTTAGACTTTTTTTACCTGTGCGCATATGCAACACAAACGCTACGCCAGGCTTTCGCCTGTTCGCTCGTACAGTTCTCTTGCAATTTCCGGGCTGGGCTTCGCTCTATTGAACCCGCGAGCGAAGGATTTGTTGCCTCTCTTGTTACCGCAAACGCGGCGCGAACACCACACCAATTTTCAAATTCTTCCCAGGCTGAATCTACTTACTCGGTTCGCTGACAATTCCTGGTCGTCTCCGGGTCCGTTCCATTCTTCTCTGTGGACTCTGTGCCTACTGTGGTGAATCCCCTGCCAACGTAAGGTAAGCTATTCCTTCTTTGAAGGAGATTCGAGACCATGCCCACACGCGAAGACGCCTGGAAGCTTTTGTGCGAATACACGCAGTCGGAAAGCCTCCGCAAACACATGCTCGCCGTGGAAGCCTGCGTCCGCGCCTATGCCCGCAAGCACAGCGCGGACGAGGAACTCTGGGGCATCACCGCGTTGCTGCATGACTTCGACTACGAGCGCTGGCCCAACGAGGCCCACGCTCCGGACAAAGAGCACCCCGCCGAAGGCGCCAGGATTCTTCGCGAGCAAGGCTACTCCGAGGAAATCGTCCGCGCCATCCTTTCGCACGCCGACTATTGCAACGTGCCCCGCCTGTCCCCGCTCGAGCACGTCCTCTTCGCCTGCGACGAACTCGCCGGCTTTCTCACCGCCTGCGCCTACGTTCGCCCCTCGAAAAGCATCCTCGATTTGGAAGTGGATTCCGTGAAACGCCGCATGAAAGACAAGGCCTTCGCCAAAGGCGTCAGCCGCGAAGACGTCCGCAAAGGCGCCGAAGAGCTGGGCGTCTCCCTCGAAGAGCACATCACATTCTGCATCGCCGCCCTTCGCGAACACGCCGACGCCCTCGGCCTGCGCGGCACCATAGCTGTAGCGGCCGGGCTTCAGCCCGGCTAGCGGGCGATAAGCGAGCGCTCCTGGGTTAGGTTTGCACTTCTGGATGTCTTTTCTTCAGACTCTAAAACGCCCGGTGGGAATACAGAGTAATGGCTGCACCGAGTAACATCGCGGCAATCGCCAGGGCAATCACCCCCGCGGTGAACCACACTTTCGCGCTATGCGACGCAAACAATTTCGATCCCGCCGTCTCGCCCAGCAGAGAAGAATTTTCTTCCCCTAGCCGCGTCTCGCCCCGCGCCGTCTCCGGCTGCTCCACGAATTCCACCTTGCTAATGAAGCTATATCCCCTGCGTGGGATCGTGCGTACATAAGCCGATTCCTCATTCGAATCACCCAGAATCTGTCGCAACTTGTTGACCGTGGTATTCACGTTCGCGTCGAAATTCACGTGCGTGTCCGAAGGCCACAAGCGCGCCCGCAGCTCTTCCCGCGTCACGATTTCGCCGGGCCGCTCCAGCAGCGTGATCAGCACCTGGTAAACCTTTCCCGGCAAGCGCAGCCGCGCGCCATTCTTCAGAAGATCCTGCCGCTTTAGGTCCAGTTGGAACGCGCCGAAGCGCACGTAGCGGGTGGGAAATCTCTCCGTATGGCCACTCTCTGCCTTGCCCTCCGCCAGAAATTCCGTGTTCATGGTCTTCACCCCGGGTCGGAAAAAGATTCCGAATAGCGATCTTGCTCGACCACTCGCTAAGAACATGTGTTTCTGGCCACCCGGGGTGCGATTGACAAACGATTGTCCACCAGTTATATCTTAGGTGTATATACAAGTCAAGCTGGGAGCCTTCCCGATGCCTGCCCGCCTCTCCGAACTCAATCTCAACGGCACCGGCTCCTGTGCCTCTTTCAATTTCCGCAGGGCCGCGCGCGCTGTCACCAGTCTCTACGACCAGGCCTTCGAACCTTTCGGCATCCGTTCCACACAGTTCAGCATTCTCATCGGCATCGCCAAAACCCAGCCCACCTCCATCTCCGCCCTCTCCGACCTCCTGGTTATCGACCGCACCACCCTCACGCGCAGCCTCCGCCTACTCAAAAAGCAAGGCTTCCTCTCCATCTCCGACCGCTCCACCAAACGCCAGCGCTTCCTCACGCTGACGTCCAAAGGCGAATGCACTCTCGCTGCCAGCCTTCCCGCTTGGCGCAAGGCCCAGCACCGCTTCGTCGAATCCGTAGGCGCCGATTACTGGACCAATTTCCGCGACGAGCTGGAGAAACTCGCGCACATCGCGCTGTCTTTGGAAGATTCGCCAGCCGAATCCGAGCCTGCGGCCATCGCCACGCATTGACCTTGCCTACGACGAATTGGGTCGGCATTCTAACCGCCTGCGCCTACGTTCACCCCTCGAAGAGCATCCCGGAACAGGAAGTAGACTTCACACATGGCGGGTGGCCACGAGGCGGGATGATTTTCGGGTGCCGCATCCCTTCGCGCCTTGCTTTTGGCGAAGGGTCCGGGGGTTGACTTTTAGCACAGGTCCGGCGGCTTCAAGAATGCTTGCCCAGGATGTCCTCTGGGTCGGCTCAGAGCCCTCCGACGGGATCTTTCCCAAATCGTCGCCCACCCAAGACGCAACATCGTCCGCAATCCATTCAAAATCCTGAACTTACAGTTTACTATTGATAAACGTCCAGATCTGTAACATGATTGTGCGTGTTATCTCGAACAGATTCGCCACCACGCAGCGCCCCTAACCCCTTTAGATTACGCACTTCCGTGACGCCTCGCTTTTTGCACTATTTTGGTGCAAATAAGTTCTTTAGAATCCGCACTTACAGACACCCCTCCTGTAACTCCTTTACAATCCGCACTTACAAAAACCCGGGGGGAGGGGGGTACCCAACACCCCCCGTCGAACTTCGCATCCGTCGTCACATGTGGCGGGTGGCAACTTCTTCTTCTTTCTCGGAACTCACGCTAGAATTGGATAGCAATGCTTACGCAAATCGCAGGTTCTGACGCCGCCGCCACTCTTCATCCGCGGCGCAAAACATACGCTGTGAACGTCGGCCACGTCCGCGTAGGCGGGGGCGCGCCCATTGTCGTGCAGTCCATGACCAACACGGACACGGCGGATGCCGCCGGTACCGCGCAGCAGTGTCTCGAGCTTGCCGAAGCCGGCTCCGAAATTGTGCGCGTCACCGTGAATGTTCCGGAGGCCGCCGCTGCCGTCCCCGAAATCAAGAAGCGCCTGCTCGCTGCCGGCTGCAAAGTCCCCATCATTGGCGATTTCCATTACAACGGTCACGTCCTGCTCACGAAATTTCCGGACTGCGCCGTGGCCCTCGACAAATACCGCATCAATCCCGGCAACGTCGGCGCCGGTCAGCGCCGTGACGAGCAATTTTCCACCATCTGCAAAATCGCGCGCGACAACGGAAAGCCCGTGCGCATCGGCGTAAACGGCGGCTCGCTCAATCAAGAGCTGGTCATGCGCAAAATGCAGGAGAACACCGACCGGAATCTTGGCAAGGATTCCGAAGAAATCATCAACGATTGCATGGTGCTTTCCGCGCTGCAATCCACGGAGCTCGCCCTCGAATCCGGTTTGCGCCACGACCAAATCATTATTTCCTGCAAGACTTCGCGGCCGCGCGACCTCATCACCGTGTATCGCGATCTCTCCGCAAAGACCGAGCAACCTCTGCATCTCGGCCTGACGGAAGCCGGCATGGGCATGAAGGGCCAGATTTGGTCCGCGGCCTCGCTGGGCGTTCTGCTTTACGAAGGCATCGGCGACACCATCCGCATTTCCCTCACGCCGCGGCCCGGCGGCGACCGCCGCGAAGAGGTTTACGCCGCCTGCGAACTTCTCCAGGCGCTTGGCCTGCGCTCGTTTTCGCCCAGCGTAACCGCGTGCCCCGGCTGCGGACGCACCACCAGTTCCACATTCCAGGAATTGGCCGAACGTATTCAGAGCTACATCCGCGACATGATGCCCATCTGGAAGACGCAATACGACGGCGTGGAAACGATGACCCTGGCGGTCATGGGCTGCATCGTCAACGGACCTGGCGAATCGAAAGCGGCCAACATCGGCATCAGCCTCCCTGGCACAGGGGAAGCCCCGCGCTGCCCCGTGTACATCGACGGCAGAAAAGACGTAACCCTGGAAGGCAACTACGACGAGTTGGCCGCCGCCTTCCAATCGCTGGTCGACACCTACATCTCCAAGAAATATCCCCGCAAAACCGCCGAGGTTAGTGCAGCACGATGAAGATCAGCCGCGAGGACGTTCTCCGCGTAGCCGACCTGGCTTATCTCGACCTCAGCGAGTCCGAGCTTGAAACTTACCGCGCGCAAATTGACGAAATCCTCGAATACATCGGCAAGCTGAACGAACTCAATACCGCGAACGTTGAACCGATGGCCCAGGTGCTGGCCGACGACCAGACCGCCGACGCGACCCTGCGCGAAGACGTGGTTGTCCCCTGCGACGTGGCGCCCGAAATCCTGAAGCAAGCGCCCGACCCCGAACCTCCATACTTCCGCGTTCCAAAGGTGATCGAGCGTTGACTATGCCGGTTACTTGGACAATTAGCGGGGTGCAAGAAGCGCTCACGGCGAAAAAGATATCGGCGCGAGAGCTCGTCGCCGACTATTACAAGCGAATCGACGCGCGTAATCCTGAACTAAACGCCTATCTGACGCTGTCGAAAGACCGCGCCTATGCCCAAGTCGAACGCGTAGACGCATTGGTCGCTGCCGGCAAACCGCTGCCTCCGCTGGCGGGCGTGCCCATTGCCGTAAAGGATGTCATCAGCACGCGCGGCGTGCGCACGACCTGCGGCTCGAAAATCCTGGAGAACTACATTCCGCCGTATGACGCTACCGCCGTCCAGCGGTTGGAAGCGGCGGGCGCGGTCATCCTGGGGAAGACCAATTGCGACGAATTCGCCATGGGCAGCTCGAATGAGAACTCAGCTTACGGGCCGGTGCGCAATCCGGAGGCGCCGGACCGCGTGCCTGGCGGTTCCAGCGGAGGATCCGCTGCGGCGGTAGCTGCCGGATTGGCGGTGGTGTCCCTGGGCACCGATACGGGAGGGTCGATTCGTCAGCCAGGGTCGTTCTGCGGAATCCCCGCCATGATGCCGAGCTACGGCCGCGTGTCGCGCTACGGTCTGATCGCCTTCGCTTCCTCGCTCGACCGCATCGGTCCCTTTGCCACAAGTGTTCGCGATGTAGCCACCGTGTTGCAAATTATTGCCGGGCGCGACGCGAACGATTCCACATCCACCACTGCGCCCACCCCCAATTACGTCGCTGAGGCTGAAAAACCGGTGAAGGGGCTGCGCATCGGCATCCCAAAGGAATATTTCGGCGCGGGCATGGACCCTGACGTCCGCAAGAAGATTGAGGCTGGCATAGAGCTGTACCGGAAGCTGGGTTGCGAGATTCGGGAAATTCGCATGCCGCACACGGATTATGCCATCGCGGTCTACTACATCATTGCCACCGCCGAGGCTAGCTCCAACCTGGCGCGCTACGACGGGGTGCGGTATGGCCTGCGCGTGGAGGGCGATTCCTTGCTTTCCATGTACCGGAAGACTCGTGGCGCGGGCTTTGGCGCGGAAGTGAAACGCCGCATCGTTCTCGGAACGTACGTCCTTTCAGCGGGATACTACGATGCCTACTACCTGAAGGGCCAGAAAGTGCGCTCGCTGATCGCCCAGGATTTTCGCGATGCCTTTACCAAGGTAGACGCGATCGTGACGCCAACTTCGCCAGTGCCCGCCTTCCAGCTCGGCGAGCGGACAAACGACCCATTGCAAATGTATCTTGCTGATATTTATACGGTTACAGGATCTCTCGCGGGGGTACCCGGGATTTCCGTGCCCTGTGGCAAAATCTGTGGGAAGCTCCCGGTCGGTCTGCAGATTTTCGGCCCGCCTTTCGCGGAAGGCCGCGTCCTGCAATTGGCGCGGGCCTTCGAGCAAGCGGGCGGGGCCGCGCTGTAAGGGCTGATTTCAGATCACCGAGCGTTAATTTTTCGCCAAAAGCGTCGTGCCTCCATCCAAGGCCATCCTCGAGAAACTGGACCGAGCGCAGCGCAGCCTGCTGCGGGCGGCTGATGCTATCCCAGCCGATCTATGGAAGACATGTCCCCGCGAGGGTGCCTGGTCGGCCGCGGAACTCATCGCCCACATAATGACCGTGGAGCGCGTGGTGGTCGGGGCAGCCCTCAGGATTCTGAGGAAGCAGCCAAAGCACATTCCGATGTTAAAGCGATTTCGCCTGCCCTTTGCGCTTGCGGAAATCCGCTTTGTTCGCATGAAAACGCCAATTCCCATGGATTCACAGCTCTTGCGCGAAAAGGACGCAATGCTCGCGGAACTGGGACAGGTTCGGGGGCGGACGCTGGCGTTGATAGAGGAAACCAGGAACCGCGATCTGAGTGTCTACCGATGGCGCCATCCATTCTTAGGGTCATTGAATGCGTACGAATGGTTTTCCTTTCTGGGGTCACACCAGACCCGGCATGAAAAGCAGATGCGCGAAATTGCAACTAAGCTACCGAAAGTCATATCCGGTTTGCAAAAATAGGACAAATTTTACCGCTGCGTGAATTTTATACGCGCGGGTACTAGATCCAGAGCACGCTTTCGCAGGTGCGAAAAAGGGGCTTTTTCCTGCGGTTTTAGGCACAAAGTACTAGCCGAATCGTTTTTCGCGTAACTAACGGAACGACTATTGCTCTTACATAATGCAGCCCGTAGGATGAGCCCAGCATCTAAACGGGTAGGGCCAAGTAAGGCGGAGAAGAAAAGAGGGCCAAGGGCCGTGGTTACCGTTAAAGCGAGCCAGAAAATATTCACCGATTCCGAGGTGGCCAACCTTACGGGGATTTGCTTGGACCACCTGCGCAACTTCGCGAAGAGCCGCCATTTGGGGTTCATCGCGCGAGCCGCGGAAGCGGCGGGGATCCAAGCGGATCAGTGGCTTTTCACCTTGTCGGATTTGATGGTGCTGGTGACACTGTTCCCGCGCTGCACACACTAATCCCGTTGCGCTGCCACTGAGGCGGCTGGACCAATAGGCTCCCGCTTTGAAGTGATGTTTTTTAAGCTCTCCGGAGGAACCGGAGAGCTTTTTCATTTAGATTTCAAGGAATTTTTCAACCGCTTGGCTAAAGGTCGTTTGAAAGCGTCCGCAAATCCCTGATTTTCGTACCGGTTGCCGAGCATCGTCCGCAGCGCTATGCTCGTTCCCGGAGGCAAACCGAGCGCAATGTAGCGCATCGCACTCCCTCGGAACACCTTATGAGCCGTTCTTCCGTGCCACTTTGTATTCTCTGCCTCGGTGCATTCGCGTGCGTGGCAGCGAGCACCTCGGCTAAATACTGGTGCCGCGACGAGCATAGTGCGTCAGCTGTGTCAGCCGACCGTCAGCAAGCCGCCGACACCAAACAAGGATCGGCCGAAGATGCTGCCGCAGCGGCCCGCCTGACGCGGGGCAAAAAGCTGGTCCTGAAAGACGGAAACTTCCAACTAGTGCGGGAGTATCAGCGGAAGGGCGATAGGGTCCGGTATTTCAGCCTGGAGCGGGGCGATTGGGAGGAGATTCCGGAGGCGCTGGTCGACTGGGATGGCACGGCGAAGGCGCAGGCAGAGTCCGACAAAGCTTCGGCGGCGCTGCTGGGGAAAATTCACGCCCAAGAAGAAGCTACAAAGATCGAGACAGTGTTAGACGTTGACGCGAGCTTGCAAGTGGCGCCGGGGATATTTCTGCCGCCGGGCGAAGGAATGTTTGCGATTGAAGGGAAGTCGGTGACGCCGCTGGAGCAGGTGGGTTCGCAGGTGAAGACCGACACGAGAACATTCTTGAAGCAGGTGCTTTCGCCAATACCCATTGTGCCGGGAAAACGCAACGTGGAAATCCCGGGCGCGAAGGCGAAAACTCGCATCACTTCGAGCGGGCCGGAGTTTTATTTGCGGGAGGCGCCGCCGGATCCGGACCGAGTTTCCAGCGTATATCAAAGTAGCCGGCCTGGGGAATCGGGGCCGGAGGTGGAGTTGGTGCGCGCCACGATCAAAGGGAACAAGCGGCAGTTGGAATCGATCCGCAGCATGTTTGGGCAAGACGTGGGCACGGAACGGAAATCCATTGCCATTCAGAGATGGGAAATAGCCGCGACGGTGTACCGGTTCACACTCGGTGAGCCTCTGCCGCCCGGAGAGTACGCGCTGGCGGAGATTTTGCCGGACGGAATGAATTTATTTGTTTGGGATTTTGGAGTGGACGGACCGCCCGCATCGCAAACCGCCAAGCATTAGAATCGCACTGCTAATCGACGAATGTAAATTTTGCGATGTTTGCCGTATCGGCGGCGCAGATGCGCCGTCTCCAGGCGGAAGCTTATTGCTTTGTGCCGGCCGGCAGAGGCGGCGGGCGGCGCTCCATTTCCGTGGGCACGGCGATGGAACGGGCGCCATTCTTTCCAACAGCGCGGACGGCGAAGAAATGATTGTCGGTCGAGACGCCGCGCAGCACCGTTTCGCCCGGTGATACGGCGAAGTCGTAGACCTGCCAGCGCGGCTCGGTCGTTTCGCGCCACAGAATTTCGAATCCGGCGCGTTCGGGATCATCTTCGGCGGACCAGGAGACTTTGGCATCCGGAGTAACGGCGCCAGTGAGCCGCGCATTCGTGGGCGGCACGGGAGCCATCGCCAACTGGCCCAACGCCTCGGCATTGTCGCGGGCGACGTCGCCGAGAAAGCTCGCGTTCAGATATTTTGCGAGGTCACCGTACTCGATGCCGTTTTCCGTGCGCGGCGTCTGATGCTGGTGAGTGTAATCCTCGAGCGGTTCCGTAAAGCGCACGGCGGGCAGTCCGGCTTTGTAGAACGGATAGTGGTCGCCGCCCCGGCCGTAGCGATCGACGCGAAAAATCATGCGGATATGTTCGCGGCCGTCGATTTCCTCTATGGCACGAGCTAGTTCGCGGCCGGGCGAATCGCAATCGTCGATTTCGCCGTTGCCGGAGAACAGGCGGACGCGATGCGGCGCTCCCGGAGAAGGATCGTCGCCAACGATGTCGTCATCGAGCATGCCGCCGATGGTGTAGCCCTGCTGTTTGGCCCATTCGAGCAGATGATAGCCACCGAGCAGGCCTTGTTCTTCGCCGGGAATGGCGGCGAACAGGATCGTGGCGCGGTATCCGCCCTTGCTGTTTGCGGCGGCTTTGCTGAGCAGGCGCGCGGACTCCACGCTGACGGAAACACCGGAGGCATCGTCGTCCGCGCCAGGAGCGTCCGCTTCCGTGTTCATCACGTCGGAGGGCCGCGAGTCGTAGTGGCCAGAAACGATGAAGAGGGTTTTCGCGAGCTTTGCATCGGAGCCGGGAAGAATCGCGTAAACGCTTTCCAGATGGAGCGGCTTGCCGGAAGTTCGCTCGGAAGTGGAATCGAATTTGTCGACCACGATTTGCAACTTGCCGCCGGAATCCTTGGCGATTTCATTCAGGCGAGCAACGATGCGATCGCGGCCGCAACCAATGCCGCGCTTCGCGTCGGTCCACGAGGAAAGAGACAGCCGAGTGCCGCAGGCGACGAGTTGGTCGATCAGGGCGCGCATCGATTTTTCGTCGACACTTTTCCGTGCAATGGCCGCGGCCGGGCGAGGCAACAGCTTCGGATCCGGCTGGCCTTGCTGGGGCTCCGCTGGATCACGCGGAGCGGACCGCTGAGCGAAGGCCGGCGCGATGGCCACCCAGAGACAAACACTCGCGACGATAGCCCCCAGAATTGCGTGACGTGCGGAACTGCGGTTAGTCATCGGCTACGCTCCGAAAAGAGTGTGCTCAGCAGCCCGGCATTCTAGCCTAAATGCGAAGTCGACACGAAACGGCGCGAAACTGGGGCACAATGGTTAGCGGCTGGCGCAGGGCCTGCGACCTGGAGGGTGCGCTCATGGATTTCTCATCGCAACGGCAATGGATCAACGCGCTCTGGCTTCTGTTCGGTTTGTACTGGATCGTTTCCGCGTTCAAGCTGAAGAAGACGAAGAAGCGCGAATCATGGAGCCAGCGGTTCCGCTACGTACTGCCGCTGGTGGTTGCGTTTTACCTGTTTCGGCCTGGGGCGCACTATGGGTGGTTGGGCGCGCGCTTCGTTCCTACGAGCGATGCCGCGGGGTGGCTCGGTGTGGTGCTCACCGCCGCCGGCGTGGGCATCGCGTTTTGGGCGCGCTGGCATCTTGGCGCCAATTGGAGCGGAGTCGTGACCCTCAAGGAAGGACACGAACTGATTCGCAGCGGTCCCTACCGGAACATCCGCCATCCGATCTACACAGGAATTTTGCTCGCGCTGCTGGGCACCGCGGTCGCCGTGGGCGAAGTACGCGGCTTGCTGGCCGTGGCTGTCGCCTGGCTTTCGTTTTACACCAAGGCCCGCCGCGAAGAATCCTTCCTCACCCAGGAATTCGGCGACCGTTTTGCCGAACACACCAAGCGCACAGGCATGTTCCTGCCCCGCTTCTCTTAGCGCCGTCGCCATAGCATGGGCATCAGGGCTTTGGACAAAGTATTTGACTATGAATTCAGTTCATGACGCGATGCGCTTGGAATTCAGAGCCGTTCCGATGCACGCGTATCCCATAAATCACACCGTTGCCGTGCTTCGAAAACTCAATCCAGTTCTCTTGGCCGTCCGAGAAAACAAACCTATTCCCTGGGACCGGCACTAATACCGACTTCCATTCTCTCGGCATTTCAACCATAAGGTGTCCACTTCTTGCCGTGAGCACCACCGTGAGCTTGTTTGGCAGGTCCGAAGAGTACACTCC
>Ga0137396_10000902_pt1 | contig 14917 bp, 13 predicted proteins | sample czc16metaG_FD_108284 | JGI IMG/M metagenome (GOLD analysis project Ga0137396, IMG submission 108284) | Vadose zone soil microbial communities from Angelo Coast Range Reserve, California, USA - czcobulk3.16 metaG | ecosystem: Environmental > Terrestrial > Soil > Vadose zone | place: USA...
ATACACGCGCTCCACCGCGACGTCGTGGCCGGCCTGGCCGAACATCGTCTCGGCGCGACGCCGTCCCGCCGAGCCGAGACGCGCGGCGCGGCCGCGGTCGGCGGGCGGGACGAGCAGGCTCGTCTCGCCGTGGACGACGATCTCCGGCACGCCGCCCGCCCCCGCCGCGACGAAGGGCAGCAGAAAGGGCAGCACCGGGACGAAGAAGCGCGCCTCGATGTGGCAGTAGGGCGACAGGAAGATCGTCGCGCCGTCCTCGCGCAGCGCGCGGGGCAGCCGCACCTGATCCCACACCTGCGTGCACCGACCCGGAAGGACGCGCGTGGCGACGCCGGGAAGGGCCTCGTCGACCACGGTCGAGGCGTCGCCGTAGACGACGCACGACCAGCCCGCGCGCGAGGCCGCGCGCAGCACCTCGGCGAGGTAGCGACGGATGCCGGTGCGGACCCCGGGTCGGAGCTCGCGGCCGTCCACGCCGAGCCGCGGTCGACGCGTCATGCCGTCATCCCTTGCGGACCTTGAAGATCATCTCGCAGAATCCGACGTACCGGCAGTCGGCAATCTCGTAGCCGAGGGCGCGAAGCTCGGCGGACAGCGTCGCGCGCGAATAGTGCGTGATGTGCTCGTGGGCGTAGGCGCCCGGCAGGAGTTTGCCGTAGACCCACTCGAGCGCCCACCAGAGCCATCGACCGTAATCCGGCGTCCCGACGATGAGGATCCCGCCCGGCTTCAGGACGCGCCGGGCCTCGGCGAGATGCGCGGGGGCGTTCGGGACGTGCTCGATCACTTCCGACGTGATGAGCGTGGCGACGCTCCCGCTGCGCAGTGGCAACCGATCGCCGCTCGCGCGGATCAGCCGCCGATGGCGCGGCCGGAGCCATCGCAGCTTGTTCTGGAGGATGTCGATCCCCACGGCGCCGTCGAGGTCGAGGAGGATGCGACTCGACCCGCAGCCCACGTCGACGATGCCGTCGCGGCCGTCGAGATAGCTCAAGACGATGCGGTGGCGCGTTCGCTGCCAGTACCGCTGGAGCCAGATCGGGCTGTCGAAGGCGCGATAGTCGTAGTCGGCCGATTCGACCGAGTTACGGAGCCGCCACATCCGCACGAGCGTCTTGAGGAACGCCCAGCCGAACCTCACGAAGTGCACGTGCGACCGGCCCGACCCGCGTGCCATGTAGTGGAAGGGCACCTCCCGGATCCTCCAGCCCTGCGCGTACACGCGGATCAGGATCTCCTCCAGCGCGTCGAAGTCACGGGCCTGGAGGTCGAGCCCCGCGAGGGTCTCGCGGCGGTACATCCTGAACCCGCTCGACAGGTCCTGGATCGGCAACGAGAGCGCCCGACGATACGTGCGGTTGAGGAGTTGGCTGAGCAGGCGACGGACCCGGCCCATGTCGGCGCGGCCACCGGGCAGGTACCGGGAGGCGATCAGCACCTCTGCCTCGGCGCGGCGGCGCCAGAACTCCTCCACGAAGAGCGGGCGATGCGACAGGTCGGCGTCCATCGTGACGACGAAGGGCGCCGTGGTCGCGGCGAAGCCGGCGAGCAGCGCCGCGCCGTAGCCGCGCTCGCGCTGTGGGACGACCCGGGCGCCGCGGCGCTCGGCCGCCTCGCGCGTGCCGTCCCGCGAACCGCCGTCGACCACGACGACCTCCGACGTCACGCCGAGGCTGCCGAGCACCTCGCGCAGGGCGGGCAAGAGCAACTCGAGATTCTCGCGCTCGTTCAACGCGGGAATGACGATGGCGAGATCCGGCGAGGGCGGGATCCCCCGGGAGACCGAGCCGGCGCGCCCTCCGAGCGGACCCTCGGTCAGCCGAGAATCGCTCACGGGGTCCGGCCCTGGGTAGCATCGGACCCCCGAATCCGGTAGATGACCACGCGGCGGCCCGTCCGGTCCTCCTCGACATGGGCGCGCTCCAGGTCCGCGCGAATGGGATCGCCGGCCACGAGCCCCAGCAGATCCGGACGCGACTCCGGGAGCCGGACGCTGTCCACGATCAGGAACCGGGCGCCACGCGCTCGCCCGTCCTTCAGGAGGTCATCGAGCGCGGCACGCGCGAACGGAAGCCCCCGGCCCTCCGCATAGAAGCTGAGCACCGGGTAGCGCCCGATGACGAGGGCGCCGGGCCCGGCGGTGCGGCGTAACCACAGCCCGGCCTTCTTCTCGACGGCCGCCCCATCCTGCCGGAACCATGGCCGGGCGATCCACGGAAGGAAGCTCAGCAGGACCACGACGAGCAGGATCCTGCTGCGCACCGACAGGCGCCGGGACTGGTCGTCTCGCTGTCCAAGGCGTCGTAGGCCGATCGCCGCGATGATGCTGAGCACGGGTATGAGAGGAGCGCCGTAGCGCGCGTCCACGACGAAGAGCACGAGCCCGAGGAGTGGCAACGGCGCGACGGCGAGAAACCATTCCACGGACGTCGACCCGCGCCCGTACCGGAGTTGGACCAGGCCCAGCGCGAGCAGCGCAATCCCGCCCGACTGCAGGAGCGCGGGCGCGACATACTTGTCCAAGAGGTGGAGGTTCACCAGGATGCGACTCGCGACCTCCCCGGGGTGAGCGAGCACGTAGCCGACGAGCGTTCGCGGAACATCGGGCCGCGGCTCCGTGATCGCACGCTCGATGGCTGCGCCGGGACGCTCGTCGCCGACACTCTCGGCGAACGCGAGCGTCTGTTCCAGCTTGCCGCTCCAGTGCCACCGCCCCGTCTCGCGCTTGACCAGCGCCATGTACGGGGACAAGACCGCGAACCAGACGACCGTGAGCACGGCGAGCCCGGCCAGGACGCGGCGCGGCGCACGCCAGGCGACGAGCCGCGGCGCGAGCGCCAGCACGACCCAGGCGAACGCCAGGTAGGCCATGCCTTCCGGACGCGACAACGTCGTCAGCGCCCCGAGGACTCCGGCGAGGGCCGCGGATCCGATCGACCCCGTGCGCACTGCACGCGCGAGAACGGCGAGGAACGTCGTGAGGCACAAGCCGGCGATGGGTTCGGAGAGCACGCGGGTGCTGGCCTCGACCGCCATCGGGCTCACGGCCACCAGCGGGCCGGCGAGCCAGGCGACCCGCGCCCCGGTCGTTCCGCGCGCCAGCCACAGCGTCGGCCACACCCACAGTCCGCCGAGGACCGCCGAGACGACGCGCGCGACCCATTCCGCGTCGTCCGAAAGCCAGAGAACCGGCGCGAGGAGGACGGAGTACAGGGGTGGGTGGAGCACGGTGAACGCACCGATGTCCCCGAGGAGCGCCCGGGCGTTGTTCAGGTAGGTGATGCCGTCCACCTCGATCCCTTCGCGCCGACTCGCGACGGCTAGGCGGAGCAGGATCGCGGCCCCCGAGAGGGTGAGCCCGGGGAGCCAGAGGCCGCCCCCAAGCCGGCCGCCCCCGCCCTCCGCCTCAGCTCCGGAAGCCATCGCCCCGTCCCGGCGCGAGGACCGCGTCGTAGAGCTGCTGGATGCGCTCGACATGAGTGGCGAGCGTGAAGCGCGCGCGCACGTCCACCGCCGCCGCGCGGACGCGGGCCCGCGTGGCATCGGAGTCGGTCAACGTGCTCACGATTGCTCCGGCCAGCGCGCCCGGGTCCTCAGGCGGAACGAGGAGCCCGTTTCGACCATCGACGCAGACCTCGGGTATTCCTCCCACGCGCGTGGCGACGACCGGAACTTCGGCCGCCATGGCCTCGATCAGGACTCGGCCGAACGCCTCCTGCCTCGATGGGACGACGACCGCCGCGGCCATTCCCAGAAACGGACGGGGGTCGGCTTGGTGCCCGACGAACGTGGCCCGCACGTCGGCCGCGCGCGCGTCCGCCTCGAGGGCGGAGCGCATCGGACCGTCCCCGACCAGGAGAAACCTCGCCTGCGGCAGCGTTCGCTGGGCGACACGCGCGGCCTGGAGAAAGAGGTCGGGACCTTTGCCGTGCTCGAGGCGTCCGATGTAGACGACGACCGCGCCCTCCGGGGGCAGCCCGAGCGTCTTCGTGAGCCCGGCGTCGGCGGCCCCGGGGCTGAACCGCTCGAGGTCCACGCCGTTCGGAACGACGTGGACCTTCGTCGCAGAGCCGGAGCGCCCGCGAAAGCGCCCGGCGGTGGCGGCCGAGTTCGCAACGACCGCGCTCGACATCCGGAGCAGGAGACCGTCCAACCACGGGTCCCGATCGACGATCCTGACATGCCAGATGACGGGGACCCGGGATCTCCGGGCCGCGAGCCCGGCGTACAGGGCCCCACGACTCCCGTGCGCATGGACGAGTCGAATCCGCCGTGCGGAGAGGAGCGCGCGGAGGTCGCGGACCGCGCGGCCGCCCGCGAGAACGGTCCAGGGCCGCACCGTGGGGAGCGGTCGGAGGGCGATCGGGACGCCCACGCGGCGCAGCTCGATCGCCATGCCGCCCTCCCCGGGCACGTGGACGTGCGGAGCGAACCGCCGCCGGTCGAGCCCGCGCACCAACCCGAGAAAGCTCTCTTCGCCGCCACCGATCCGGTCCGCAAAGTTCGCCATGAGGAGGACCGGCACCGGCTCGCTCACCCGGCCCGATCTCCGGCGCGCTCAGCCACGGGCCACCGTCCGGTACAGCTCCAGCGTCGCCTTCGCGCTGTCGGCCCACGACCAGATCGACGCCGCGAGCTCCCGCGCCGCGGCGGCCAGGCGCGCCGCGCCGGCGGGGTCGTCGAGGACCTCGCCGAGCGCCGCGGCGAGGGCCGTCGTGTCACCGGGAGGCACGAGCCTCGCGCTCGCACCGTCCGTCAGGAACTCGCGGAACGCGCCCACCGCCGTCGCCACGACCGGCGTCCCGAGGCTGCAGGCGATGCGGAGCGACCCGCTATCGGTCACCTCACGATAGTTATACACGGCGACGTCGGCGGCTCTGAAGTACAGCGCGACCTCCGCGTGGGGCACGTAGATCGGACGGAACGTCACCGCGTCGGCGACGCCGGCGGCCTCGATCGCCTGCCGATACTCCGCTTCGCTGCCGACCAGGAGCGGCCCCACGATCACGAGACCGGCGTCGGGACGACGTGCGCGCACGGCGGGCAACGCGCCGATCAGCTCGAGGATGCCCTTGTACGGCCGGATCGCGCCGAAGGCCAGGGCGAGGCGACCACGCGTCGCGAGGCCGAGGCGACGCCGCGCACTCTCGCGATCGACGTCCTCGCGGGGCGCGAAGAACGCATAGTCCCCGTGATGGATGAGGGCGATCCGCGCCGCGGGGCCGAGGCGTCGGGCCGCGATCGCGGCACTCTCCCGTGTGTGCACGACGATCCCGTCGGCGGCACGCAGCACCCGCCACCACGTCCACTCCTCCCAACGAAGGTTCTCGTGGCTCCGCACGTTGTGGGCCGTGGCGACGAGCGGGCGACGCCGCCGGATGCGCGGCCAGAGCCACCCGTCGAAGCGCGTCGAGACGAGGCTCTGGACGTGAACGACGTCGGGTCCGGCCCGCGCCAGCTGGTCTCGGAGGGCGCGGACGTTGCCCCAGTAGCCGGCGTCCGGGGCGAAGCACTTCGCGGCGCCGAACCGGCGCGGCAGGTGCTCGAGCTCCCAGGCGACATTCGTCAGGAGCGACACGTCCGCGCCGGCGTCGGCGAGGGCGGCGCAGAGGCTCCACGCATAGTGGGCCAGGCCTCCCCAGCCGCCGGTCTCGATCATGGCGACCTTCATGTCACGCCTCATTACGACCTAGGCGAACACATGCCTGTTACGTTAGGTTATTCGGACGGAAAGTCCAACAAACCCAGGGAGGCACCGAGCCGGGAATGCGACACGCCCTCATCACCGGGGGAGCAGGCTTCATAGGCAGTCATCTCGCCGAAGCGCTCTTACGGCGCGGCGACCACGTCACCGTCGTCGACGACCTGTCGACCGGTCGGCTCGAGAACATCGCCGGTGTGATGGATCATGCGGGCTTCCGCTTCGCGATCGAGACGGTCACCAATGAGGTGGTCATGGACCGGCTGGTGAGCGAGTGCGACGTGATCTTCCATCTGGCGGCGGCCGTCGGGGTGGAGTTGATCGTCAGTGATCCGGTGCGCGTCATCGAAACCAACGTGTTGGGCACCCACGCCGTCCTGACCGTAGCCAACCGTTACCGCAAGAAAGTCCTCATCGCGTCGACGTCGGAGATTTACGGCAAGAACAGCGAAGTGCCGTTCGGCGAAGAAGACGATCGGCTGCTCGGGCCGACCACGAAGGCGCGCTGGAGCTACGCGACATCGAAGGCGGTCGACGAATTCCTGGGGCTGGCGTACCACCGTCAAAAGGGGTTGCCCATCGTCGTGTTTCGCCTCTTCAACACGATCGGCCCGCGGCAGACCGGGCAATACGGGATGGTCGTCCCGCGTTTTGCGCAGCGCGCCCTCCGGGGCGAGGCCCTGGAGGTCTACGGGGACGGCCAGCAGAGTCGCTGCTTCTGCGACGTGACGGACACCGTCAACGCCATCATCGGTCTCTCCGAGCACCCTGGCGCCGTTGGCCAAGTGTTCAACGTGGGCTCGACCGAGGAAGTCACGATCCTCGACCTGGCCCGAAAGGTTCTGGCGATCGCGAACGAATGCGGAGGACGGCACGTAAGAGGCGCCGACCGCATCGTGCTGGTGCCGTACGACCAGGCGTACGAGGCGGGATTCGAGGACATGCGGCGTCGCGTCCCCAGCACGAGAAAGATCAGGGACGCGATCGGCTGGGCACCGACGATTCCGATCGAGCAGACACTGCGCCAAATCGTCCTGAGCCTTCAATGAGGGCGGGCGCTCCTCCTCAGACTCTCGCGACCCTCGGCAGGGCACGGAGCAGCCGCATGCACGCCGCTTCCTTCGCCCGGAGCAGTGCCGCGCGGCGCCGGTCGAGCGGCGGATACTTCAGCGCGAGCCCCGCCATGCGTCCGAGCGTGCTGAGCGCGATCGCTGCCACGAGGACGGCCGCCGCACCGCGCCTCTGGTGCTTCTTGAAGTAGCGGACGTAGCTCAGGTAGTAATCCACCTGGCGCGCGGAGGTCTGGAGCGTGCTCGCGCCGTGCCAGTGCACGGCCCGCGCCGCGGGGCAGAAGGCCACGCCGAAGCCGGCCTGCCGCAGGCGGCGGCACAGGTCGGTCTCCTCGAAGTACATCCGAAACCCGGCGTCGAACCCGCCGACCGTCCTGAACGCCTCGCCGCGGATCAGCATCGCCGCGCCCGAGACCGCGTCCACGGACACTTCGCGGGAAAGGTCGAGGCCGTCGTAATAGGAGCGCCGGATCCACGGGTTCCGAGGCAGGAGCGAGTGGACGCCGAAGAGCTCGCCCAACGCCACGCCGATCGTCGGAAACCGCTTGCACGAGGCCTGCGGCGTGCCGTCACGATACGTGAGGGACGGCCCGACCAGGCCGCACGCGGGATGTGCATCCAGAAAGCGCCGGAGCGTCCCGAGGCTCCCGGGCGCGAGCACGACGTCGGCGTTCAGCGCGCAAAGGTGTCCGGCGGGCCGCGCCGCCGCGGCCCGGTTGATCGCGGCGCCGTAGCCGGGGTTGTCCGGGTTCTCGAGGACCGTCACCTCGGGAAACGCGGCCCGCACCGCCGCCGGCGTACCGTCCGTGGAGCCGTTGTCCGCCAGGAGGATGGTGGCGTCGAGCCCCGCGGCCGCCGCGCGCGCCGCGGCGAGCGCCTCTAGGGCCAGGTCGCGCGTGTTGTAACTGACCACGACGACCGTCGTGTCGGTCACGCGCCGGTGAGGAGCGCGCGGCGGCAGCGCAGGAAGAGGAGCCACGCCCGCCGCTGGAGCGGCCAGAGCCTGAGTGACGTCGCCAGGTATGGCGCCGCCTCGCGCCAGCGCCCCTCGGCTGCGAATGCCAGCGCCAGGGCGTTGTGGGCATCGGCGACTGAGCGGCGTGCGGCGACGCCGGCCGCCCTCACCTCCGCGGGAAAGAGGCGCTGCGCCTTCACGAGCGTCTGGTATCGCATGCGGTCCATCCGGCGCCGGTCGCTGGACACCGTGTTGGGCCGCAGGCGGTAGACGAACGTCGCCTGCGAGCTCCAACGCACGGGATGGCGCGCGCCGAGCCTGAGCCAGAGGTCCCAGTCCTCCGTTCCACGGATGGTCTCGTCGAAGTCCCCAAGCTCCCGGACCAGCGCGAGGCGGGCCATGACGGCGTCGACGCAGATGAAGTTACGACGGAGAAGATCGGCAAAGATCCGGCCCTCGGCCCGACCGCTGGGCGGCGGGTAGAGCGCGGAAAAGCGTCGCCGCACGCCGGGCTCGTCCTCGAGCCAGCCGTCGGTGTAGACCCAGGCGGCGTCGGCGCCCGCGATCAGGCCGCGGCGGCATTCGAGCGCACCGGGCAACAGGAGGTCGTCGGCGTCAAGGAACACCACGGTATCGGTCAAGAGCCGGGCCAGGCCAGCGTTCCGGGCGGCGGCCGGTCCCCGGTTCGCCTGCCTCACGTACTCGATCCGCCCCGCGTACTGCCTCAGCGCGTCGGCGGTCCCGTCGGTCGAGCCGTCGTCTACGACCACGATCTGCGCGGGCGCCGGCTCCTGGGCCAAGGCGCTCTCGATCGCGGTCGTCACGGTGGCCGCCGAATTGTACGTCGGGATCACGATGCCGACGCTCAGCACGGGTGGGCCTCGCGCGCCCGTTCCTTCTCGACCACGATCAGCGTCCGGTACGCGGGCGCGCGATCGAGCAGCCCGAGCAGCGGCGTGAGGGGCCGCGCGATCACGCGCAGCGCGTTCGTGGACGGGCGATGCCCGCGCCGGTCCCACTCGGTCGGGGCGAGGAGGTCGCTCAGCAACGACGAGTAGCGCGCGCCGCGGGCGCGCGCCTCCCAGCGCATGAAGAAGCGGTGGGCGGGCAGCCACGCATTGGCGAGGATGGCGACCCGCGCGCCGTCGAGCGATCTCGAGATCTCGCCCTCGCTGGGGAACGGATGCGCGAGATGCTCGGCGAGCCAGCCCGGGCGTGGCAGTCCGCGCGCCGTGAGCCAACGGTCGTGCTCGCGGTCGTGCGTCTCGGCCGCCCCGCCGGCCGGAAACCCGATGGCGACCGTCCGGCGCGCCACCCGCACGCACTCGCGGACGATCGCGGCGCGCGCGACGGGTGCCACGTGCTCCAGGACGTCGATCATCAACACGAGGTCGAAGGAGTCCGCGGCGAACGGCAGCGCCGCGCCGTCGGCGCGCACCGCGAGCATCCAGGCGCTCGGGCGCCGCGCGGCGCCGGTGTAGTCCGAGAAGTCCGTCTCGGCGCCGACGAAGCGCCGCGCGAGGAACTTCCCGAGCCCCTGCGAACCGGGCCCGATCTCGAGGATCCGCCGCGGGCGCCCTTCCTCGATGAGCGAGATGACCGGCGCGTAGCGAACGAGTTGACTCATCATGGGCGCGTCGGCCGCGTCCGCCTGAAGATCCGCCGGACGCCCTCCATCGCGAGGGCCCAGGCGAGGCGCGGGAGCGGCCCGAGCCGCCGCACGTCGCGGTCCCAGCGCAACTCGAATCCGGAGAGCTCCCAGGCCTTGGCCTCGACCAGGAATCGGTAGAACGCGAACAGCACGCTCAAGAGCAGCCCCGCCATGCCGTCGCGATATCCCCGCGCGGTGATGAAGCGGAACCAGAACGCGGAGAACCCGGCCCACAGCGCCGCCAGCGGTCCGCCGAACGGCTGGCCCTCGGCGAGTCGGGTCCGGGCCTCCTTGCCCGCGTAGGTGTCGAACTTGAGGATGACGTCGGTGAGCGTCGTGCCCTTGCGGTCGTGGACGATCCACGCGCCGTTCTCGACCGGGAGGTACGCCACGCCGCCCTCGATGACCGCCGCGCTGTGCAGCCGGTCCGGATAACGGCCCGCGCCGCGCCGGAAGCAGCGCAGCTGGTAGTCGGGAAAGCCCCCGGTGTGGGGCACGGGCAGGCCGCAGAAGTAGTTCATCCGCGGGATCCAGAAGCCGGCCGCCGTGTGGTTCGCCGCGACGTGCTCCTCGAGGCGGCGCACGAGCTTCTCCGGGATCAGCTCATCGGCGTCCACGATCAGGACCCACTCACCGGTGGCGGCGTCAATTCCATGATTCCGCGCGAACTCCATGTGTGGAATCCACTCCTGCTGGAGGATCGCGGTCGCCAGCGGGGCGGCGAGCTCGCGCGTGCGGTCCTCGCTCGCCATGTCCACGACGATGCGCTCGTGGCACCAGGCGAGGTGCTCGAGACAGCGACGGATGTTGAGCTCCTCGTTGCGCGCGACGACGACGGCGGAGAACCGGGGCCGGCTCTGCTCCGGACTCATGCGGTCTCCCGCGCCGGCCGGCGGGCGGTCGCGATCATGACATTGAACGCGTCGTGGCCGGCCAGCACCCAGGCCCGATCCCGCAGACGGGCGAGGGCCGTGCGGAAACCGCGGGCGGGCGGTGGCGGCGAGACGCGGACGGCGTCCCCAAACTGGTCCGCGTCCTCGATGCGCACAGCCGCGAGCCCGGCCCGCTCCAGGGCCACCCGCAGCGCCCAGGGCGAGAAGTGATAGAGGTGGAACTCGACGAACTGCTCCCAGCCGCGGCCCATCCACGCGGCGGTGACGCTGTTCACGTTCTGGGTCTGGACCACCAGGAGCCCGCCGGGCCGGAGCCAGCGCGGCGTCTCGGCGAGCGCCGCGACGGGGTCGGTGAGGTGCTCGAGCGTGTCCCACATCGTGACGACGTCCACGGGTTCCTGACCCGGCGGCAGGGGCCGCCCGAGATCGCCCTCGTACACGGGAGCTCCCGAGGCCGTGGCGGCGAGACGCACCGCGGAGGGCGAGACGTCGAGTCCCGCCGCCTTCCAGCCGCGCGCGCGCGCGACCGTGAGAAAGCGGCCCGGGCCGCACCCCGCGTCGAGCAGGCTCCCGACGCCGGTCTCCATCTCGATCCTCGTGAGCCGGCGGTGGGCCAGCCGGGTCTGCGCCTCCTCGGTCTCTGCCGGATACTCGCGCTCGAAGTACTCACCCGAATAGAGCGCGGCGGCCTGGGCGGGCGACGGCTGCGGATCGTAGAAGACGAGACCACAACCGCGGCAGCGGACCACCTGGCGGCCCGAGCGCGTCGCGGTGAACAGCACCCGGAGATCGCGCGAGCCGCAGAGCCGGCAGTCGACCCACAGGGACCACACCTCGCCGGTCACGGCGTCAGCCCTGGAGCACGGTGCGCCAGTCGGCGGCGAACTCGACGCGCCAGGCCGCGCCGCCCAGGAGCAGCACCAGCGCGACGTACGCGAGCGCCGCCGCGACGCCGGCGAACACGAGCGAGGGGACGCCGTGGACCCAGACGGACGCGAGCACGGCGAAGAGCAGCGCGGCGAGCACGCTCGCGGCGAGCGGCACCCGGACGGCGGCGAGGACGCGGACCGGCGCCTGCCGTCGCACGATCAGCGCCGTGACACCCACGGTCGCGCCCATGAACGCACTCGCCACTGCGAAGCCGAGGAAGCCGAGCCACGGGACGAGCGCCAGCGTCAGCAGCCAGACGAGCGCGGCCCAGCCGAGGCTGAGGCGAAAGACGAGGTCGGCGCGGCCCAGGCTGTAGAGCGCGTGGACGAGGATCGTCGAGGTGCCGCCGAGGAGCGTCGTCACGCAGAAGAGCCGCACCGCAGGGATCGCCGGAGCCCACGCCTCGCCGTAGACGAATCTCACGATCGGATCGGCGCCCGCAAGCATGAGGAGCGCCGCCGGATACAGTATGGTGGCGATCCGGTTCAGCGCGCGCTCGGTCGCGAGCGCGAACCGTCCGGCGTCGTGCTGCACCCGCGACAGCGCGGGAAAGAGGACCTTGCCGGCGATCGTCACGATCTGGAGCGGCTGCAGGGCGAGCGTCGACGCCCAGTTGAGGAAGCCCACCGCCGTCACCCCGCTCCACGCAGTGACGACCGTCGGCAGCGCGGCGTCGCGCGCGATTCCGATCAGGGCGCTCCCCTGGAACGGCAGGCCGAACCGGAGCACCGGCGCGAGCTCGCTCGGCCTCCAGGCCGGGCGCGGACGCGCGGGCGCCGCGCTCCAGACGATCGCGACGTTGGCGAGACGCGCAAACAGCGCGCCGAGGACGAAGCTCCAGAGGCCCGCGCCCGCCAGGGCGGCCGCGACGGCGACCGTGTAGAAGACGACCGTGTCCGCGGTCTCGGCGATCGCCAGCGGCAGGTACGCGAGCCGCCGCTCGAGGAGGACCGCCGCCGGCATCCGCACGGACGCGAGCGGGATCAGCGGCGCGAGGCAGCGAAGCGGGGCGGCGGCGGCGGGGTCGAGCCAACGCGCCACGAGGGGCGCCAGCCCCACGACGCCGAGGGCCAGCACGCTCGCGAGGGCGAGGTTCAGCGTGAAGGTCGTGCCCAGCGTCACGGTGGGGTCGAGGTCGCGCCGCTGGACCAGCGCCGCGCCGAGGCCGAGGTCGGAGAGGGTGACGCCGAGACCGATCACGAACGAGAAGATCGCGTAGAAGCCGAACTCCGCGGGCGTGAGGAGGCGGGCCAGGGCGATGCCGCCTGCCGCGATCACGAGGAGGCTCGCGACCCGCTGCGCCGCGAGCAGGATGAAGCTGCGAAGGGTCCGGCCGCGGAGCCCGACTGCGTCGGCCGTCGTCATCGACCTCCGTGCTCGCTCACGTACGTATCCAGGATCCGCTTCCAGGACCCCTGGGCCCGGAGGATCAGCTCCACGCACTCGCGGACCGCCCCCTGCCCGCCCGCGGCGCGCGTGACGAAGTGCGCGACCGCCATGACCTCCGCCGCCGCGTCGGCGACGGCCAGAGCGAGCCCCGCGCGCTGCATCGCCGGGACGTCGAGGAGGTCGTCGCCGAGGTACGCGACGGCATCGGCGGCCAGGCCGAACTCGGTCACGAGCGCGTCCACGGTCTCGCCCTTCCGACGGGCGCCCAGCACGACCGAGTCCACGCCGAGCTTCGCACCGCGCGCCTGCGCGATCGGGCTCGACTCGCCCGTCACCATCGCCGTCCGGAGGCCCGCGCGCTTGGCGAGCGCCACCGCGACGCCGTCACGGGTGTGGAATGCCTTGAGCTCGTCGCCGCGCTCCGAGAGGATCATGCGGCCGTCCGTCAGCACGCCGTCCACGTCCATCACGAGGAGCCGGACACGGCGGGCCCGCGCCAGCACGTGGCGGGCGAGCCTCACGCGGCGCGCCGGGCCGGGCGCGCCGGCGCCGCCGTCTCCTGCGCCGCGAGGACCGGGAGCGCGACGATCACGGCGGCGAAGAACCAGAATGGCTCCATGATGCGGACGATGATGAAGGTGTTCGCGCCGATCGCGTGCGTGAGAAGCCCGACGAGGCCCGCGACGAAGCCGACCGCCAGCCCGCGCTCCTCCCCGTCCTCGAGGGAGCGGATCGCGGTGACCCCGCTCCGGAGCAGGGACCAGCCGAGCCAGAGGAACGCGCCGAGGCCAAAGATCCCCGTCTCGACCAGGGTCCGCGCGTACTGGGCGTCCATGAACGCGAACCCCGTCACGCCGTAGCCGAGGAACGGCCGCTTCGCCCAACCCGCGAGCGCCGACTGGAGGCTGATGAGCCGCGCGGACGTCGACGGGTCGAAAGCGACGCGCCCCAGCTTCACCGTCGCCTGGCCGGTCTCCGGCTGGAAGGTGTAGAACAGCCGGTCCACGACCGGCTTGGGCAGCAGCGTGAGCATCACGGGCGAGGCGATGAGCGTCACCACGAGCGCGCCGACGACGAGCCTCCTGCGCCTGGAGAAGACGGCCATCGCCGCGAGCACGAACGGAACGCCGAGGAACGAGGCGCGCGAGAGCGTGTACGCGAAGGGCAGCCCCATCAGCGCGATCAGGCCGACGCACGTCACGCGCACGGGGATGCGGCGGGTCTCGAGCGCGATGCCGCCCGCGATCGCCATCATGAGGAGCAGATAGCCGCCGAAGGTGTTCGGCTCGCCCTCCGGGCCTTCGAACGGCGCCGACACGCGCTGGCCGGACGGGATCTGCGCGGCGCCGATCAGGCTCACGATGACCGCCGTGAGGAACGCCGCGGTGACGAGGCGCCACGCCTGCGGTCGGTCCCCGAGGTTGTTCACGACCATGTAGTAGACGACGAAGTACTCGACGTACTTCAGGACGTAGAAGAAGCCGCCGGCACCCCGGACGGTGCCCGTCGCGTAGCCGACGAGCGTCGCGATCGCGGTCACCGCGACGTACGCGAGGATCGGCCGATTGAGCGGGGTTTTGAGCGTGAGGCCGAGCTCCTTATTGACCGCGGTCTTCGCGAACCAGCTCAACGCGACCACGAGCAGCAGAATGTCCTCGCTCCGGACGACGATCCGACGGCCCTCGGCGAGCCCGGCGCCCCCCGCGCCGAGCTGGGGCGAGAGCAGCATCGAGAAGATGACGAGGTAGAGGCCGATCTCGGTCTTGATGAAGACGACGAGGAACACGGCGAGGGCGATCGCCAGGACGAACGCGGAGTCCATCGGCCGGCGGCGAGCGGGCGCTACTTCACCCGGACGACCTGGTTCGCGAGGCCGGCGCGCGTCAGCTCCTGGCTCGTGACCTGGCCCTCTTCGGGCGTCGCGAAGTTGCCGAGCCGTAGCGTGAACGTCGCGGCCTCCCCCGGCTGTGCTGCCACGCGCACCCGGTGGCCAGCCGCGCGGAGCCGCTCGGCCAGCTGCACCGCGCCGCGCAACGGCAGCGCCGCGCCGACGCGCACGCTGGGCGGCTCGCCGTCGCCCAGCACGACGGCGTCGCCGAACCCCTGCTCGCGGAGCGTGGCGACGACCGCCTGCGCCTCGCGCGCGCTCGGGACCCTCTCGACGAGCACCGCGTACACGGCCGCGTCCGTCTCGCGCCGGCGAATGCGTACGGTCGCGTAGCCCGCCCGTGTCAGCTGGAGCTCGACGCGCTCCACCTCCGCCCGCGTCATGAACGGCCCGAGCTCCAGCGTGAAGCGCACGCCGGCCGCCGCCGGCGGCGCCGGGAC
>Ga0137396_10000903_pt1 | contig 14910 bp, 12 predicted proteins | sample czc16metaG_FD_108284 | JGI IMG/M metagenome (GOLD analysis project Ga0137396, IMG submission 108284) | Vadose zone soil microbial communities from Angelo Coast Range Reserve, California, USA - czcobulk3.16 metaG | ecosystem: Environmental > Terrestrial > Soil > Vadose zone | place: USA...
CGACCGCCATGACTGGAGCAGCCCAGGATCGGCCGACGGCACCAAGCAGCCCAACTACGATGGCAAACGCAGAAGCGCCGACCAGCATCCCGGCCATGCCTGACCGGAGCACCGAGAACTGCATTGGGGGCCTGGACAAGCGGATTACAGTCCACTCGCGGCGTGCAAGCTGTCGCGTCCCGCAGCCGTCTGGTAGACCTCCAGCGTCCTTTGCGCCGATTTCTGCCAGCTGAATTGTTTCTCCCTCTCACGTCCACGGCGAGATAGGTCGGCGTGAAGGTTCCTGTCTGTCATGACTCGTCTGATCGCGTTGGCGATCGAGTCGACGTCGACAGGATCGAAGTAGAGTGCTGCGTCAGCGCATACCTCTGGTAGCGCGCCGGTGTTCGAACACACCACCGGGACTCCGTGGGCCATGGCCTCGATGGCCGGAATTCCAAATCCTTCGAACAGCGATGGGAAGGCAAAGGCGCTAGCGCACGAGTAGCACGCGGCCAGTTGATGGTCGCTCAGATATCCGGTGAAGCGGACTCTCGCAGCAGCTTCGCGAGATGCCGCGAGCACTTCGTCGGCTCGATAGTGTTCGGGGCCGGCGATGACTAAATCGACATCAAGCCCAGCGGCTACGACACTGCGCATCGCCTCGATGAGGCGGACGAGGTTTTTCCTGGGCTGCAAGTTGCCAACCGCCAAAACATAGCGCCGCTGCGGGTCAAGGCCCAGAGCTGTGAGCTCTCTACGCGCGCCCTCGTAGCTGAGCTGCATCGCGGCTGGGCCGGCAGCATTGGGGATCGCGACCACCTTTTCGGGTCTTACACGGTAGTGCTCGATGATTTGGTTCCGGCAGAAGTCGGACACAGTGATCACGTGTTGTGCCTTACGCATCGACAATGGAACCGTTGCGGACAGCACGCGCAGGTCACGTTTTGAAAACCACTCTGGATTCGTTGTGTACGAGATGTCGTGAACCGTCACAACAATTGGGCAGCGAGCCCAAAGCGGCGCCGTGTAAGTCACATGTAAAACGTCGAGCGAGTCACGGATAGCGTGAGTCGCAAGACCAACGGTGAGCCTGACCCACGGCGCTGCGTTGGCCATTGGTCGAAAATGAATGCGACTGTCGGACTCAACCCACGGGCGATCGACGTGGTAGGCATAAAGATCGAAGTCGCCCGGCAGTTGAGAGAAACCGCTCACGAGGCCGCGCACATAGGTTTCATTTCCAGTCTCTCGACCGCCAACCATGTGAGCGTCAAGGCCGATGCGCAGGCGTTGAGTCAAGTCGAATGGACTCTACTAGGCCCGCATTGACGGCTGCGGCCGTGCCGCATTCAGGCTTACGCTAGGCTCGAATGGATCGGCCGTCTTCCATGGCTCGCGTGTCACCCACAGCCTCACTGTGGAGGCGCCTGTTGCTCGAACACCGGACCACGACCAGCCGATTCTGGATCACCACCGCGCTTGCGATCCTGACCTGCGCATTAGTACCCGCGTATGTAGTTCGTTGGCATATCGGCCCAGTGCCGACAACAGTTCTCGAAAATGCCTTGCTGCTCACCATCGCAGCCTTTGTGGTTGAGTCTGCCCGAGATCGAACTCTTCCGATCTGGCGCACCCCAGTGACAATTCCGGCGATCCTGTTCCTGGTCGCCGGCGCGATATCGATCGCAATCGCTCCAGATCATCGAGCGGCGGTCGGTCTCTACCGCGCCTACTTGATTGAGCCCATTGCATTTGGCCTGGTACTCGTAAACGTGATTTCGTCGCCAAGGCGCGCACTCGCAGTCGGTGGGGGACTCGCACTTGGCGGCACGATCGCAGGGCTGAGCAATGCAGCAGTGGTCATCAACGCGCTGCTGAATCACGCTTACGACGTAGTCAACGCCCCTCCCGTCGTCATCTACAACACCGCCAACGCGGTCGCGCTCTATCTCGTTCCTCTTGTCGGATTCGCCGGCGCGGTTGCGCTTCATTGGACTGGTCGCAACGAGAAGGCGATCGCGTGGGCTTTCGTGATCGTCGGAAGCGCATGCGTGCTTCTGAGCTTCTCGCGTGGCGGCTATCTCGCGCTGGTGGTCGTCGCGGTTGGTCTTGCCCTCAGCCATCGTAGGCGGTGGCTTCTGCTGGCCGGCGGCACGGTCGCCGTGATTGTGACGATGCTGATTCCAGTGATCAGAAGTCGGGTCTGGACCAACATCGACCTCAGCAATCCGCACAACACGCTGGTCGGCCGTTTCCACCTTTGGTCAGTAACCCTTCAGATGCTTCGTGACCACCCGCTGTTCGGTGCCGGACTTTCGGGGTTCTCCACCACGATCGGCCCTTACTGGAATCCGACGAACATCGATCGGTACACCTACCCGCACAACATCGTCCTCAACTTCTGGACCGAGACCGGAGTACTCGGCGTGATCGCCTTCGGCTGGATCCTTGTCACCGGATTTGTGTACGCCTGGCGTGGTTGGCGGCAGGCGATCGAGTGGAAAGCCATCCATCTGGGCGTCCTACTTGCGCTGGTTGCCGTCGTGGTGCACGGTCTGGTCGACGTTCCTTACTGGAAGAACGACCTCAGCCTTGAGTTCTGGGCGCTGCTGAGCATCACGTTGGCTCCTATTGCATCGCTGGCGCGCGAAGCAACACCTGGTCAAAGCGCCCGGCATTCCTAGCCTTTCCACGTAGGATTCGGCGACGATGGCCGATGCGAAGCTGACGGTCGTGCTCGTGTCCTACAACACCAAGGCACTCCTTGTTAAGTTGCTCGGACACTTGCAAGGCACGGACTGGCTCGTTCCCGTCGTGATCGACAATGCATCCGGTGACGGGTCGGCCGATGCCGTGGCGACTCAGTTTCGATCAATCGAGCTCATCCGGAATACGGACAACGTCGGCTTCGCGCGTGCGGCAAACCAGGGCATTGCGCGCGCCTCGACCCCCTACGTGGTCCTATTGAATCCCGACACCGCCATAACGCCTGCTCTATTGAGCAGCCTGGTCAAGTATCTCGAGGATCATCGCGACGTCTGGGCTGTAGCCCCGCGCCTGATCGCATCCGACGGAAGCGTTCAGACGATGGCCGCGGGCTTTGCTCCCACGCCTTGGCGTGCATTCCTATATTTCCTGGGCATTTCCTACCTGATTCCATGGCCGGCGTCCGGGTTCTCGGTTCCTCCCAGGATCGCTCGTCCCGTTGATGTCGACTGGCTGTCAGGGGCATGCTTCGCCTTCCGGCGGGAAGTCGTTGACCGCGTTGGACCGCTCGACGGCACCTTCTTTATGTATGGCGAAGATATGGATTGGTGCCGGCGCATGCGAGCGGCGGGCGGCCGACTGGTGCTTCTCGCTGACCTCGATTTGAAACACGAGCGGGCCGCCAGCTCAGGTCATGAGGTCGCGTCAACCGCCTGGCTGACCGGCCTGGCCCGTTACGTGCGGCCCCAGACGACTCAACTGGGCGCTCGCTTGTTTTTCATCGCAGCAGCGATGGGTTTCGGGCTGCGTGGGATGCGTTTCGTCTGGCCTGGTTCCAGCGGTCGGCGGTCGACCCTATGGCGATATGCCGGGGCCGCCGCGCGAATCGCAATGCAGCCATCTCAGCCCTCTGACCCGCAAGCGGCTCCGACGAAATGACTGCTGCCAGAATGCACCTTAGGGGATGAACGACGAGGAACGCGGATTTGCACTTCGGGCCAACATCGCGGCTTACGAGAACTTCGCCGAACGCGAGTACATCAATGGGGCGCCACATCTCAAGCACGATTCAATCGGGCGAATCTACCGATCCCTGGTTGGATCCGCTCTGAAGCGATTAAACGAGGACCCTGCGACAGTCGAAGTTCTGGAGCTCGGCGCCGGAAATGGCCTTGCCTCGATGGCATGGTTCGAAAGCGGCGTCAGACTCACTGCGGTCGACTCGTCGGAGCCCATGCTTAAGGGCCTCACCCAGCGGGCTGATTCCTTCGGTTTGAGGCCCAAGACTGTCGTGGCTGATGCCCTCGAGTACCTCGACTCGAGCTCCGACACATTCGACATCATCACGCACGTCTCGATGCTCCACCACGTCCCCGACTACGTCAACCTGCTGCAGAAATCGGCGGCGCACGTGCGCAGGGGTGGGTGCTTGCTCTCGTTCCAGGATCCCCTGCGCTATGACCATATGCCCGCACATCATCATTTCCTCGACCGAGCCGCCTACTTCGCATGGCGACTTGGCCAGGGAAACGTCAAGCGAGGACTGAGAACCCGCTTGCGGCGCCTCCGAGGCGTCTATTCGCCGAACGAGGTGGTCGACTTCGAGGACTACCACGTCGTTCGAGGCGGCGTCGACAGCAGAGAGATCACGAAAGCACTAGCGGCTTCCTTCGCTGAAGTCGAGGTCGTTCCGTACTGGTCTACCTACAGTCGCTCTCTCCAGGCGCTGGGCGAGCGGCTTCATCTTGCTTCCAGCTTTGGAATCCTCGCCTGCGGGCGGAAGCCGAACTGACCAATCCGCCTACGACGCTGCTACGTCGTCAGCCACCGATTGGAGCGACCCGTGCACCAGCCAGCACCGATTTGCGGTGGCAGCTGGTGCTGGTTGCCTCGATTGGAGTGCTTGCGTTAGCGGCGCGCATGTACAACCTTACCGGCAGGAGTCTCTGGCTAGACGAAATCGTGACCGCACGCTCGGCTCACCTCAACTCTCTCGAAGAGGTGATCGCGCAATCGTATTTCGACGTCAATCAGATGCCACTGTTCGTCATCTTCACCTGGCTGTTGCGTCCGTGGGGCGATGGTGAAATCATCCTGCGGCTTCCGGCGGTAGTTGCCGGAGTATTGACAGTCTTTGCCGTCTATCTCCTCGCGAACAGCCTTTTCGGAACCCGCGCGGGACTTGTTTCCGCGCTTCTTACCGCGGTCCTTCCGTACGCGGTCTGGCAGTCTCAGGACGCCCGCAGTTACACCCTGTTCACATTCCTTACGACCATGCAAATGTACTTCGCTTACCGGGCCGTCAAGCGTGGCCGCGTCGTCGACTGGTTGGGCCTGGCCGGCTTCACCACGCTTGATCTCTACACGCATTACCTGGCGTTCTTCCCTACGGCAGCCGCGGCGACTTACGTCGGAGTGCTTTTGCTCGCCGACGTGCTGTCGGGAACCCCGCGGCGCGTCAAGGCGTCGACGATTTCCGCACTCGCCGTAATAGCTGGCGCCGCAGCATTTACGCCGTGGCGCCCCTTATTCAGAGAAGCCCGGCTCCAAGCTGCGCTCTCAGCGGTGTTGCTGGCTGCAGCCTTGGCACTGGGGATTGCCGCCGCCTTCACCTTTAGGAGCAAATTGCTTTTCGTAGTCAGGGCAAGGCGGGCCACGTTCAGGCAACTCGCGCTTGGATCTGGTGCGGCGGTCATCGTGGTCGTGGCGTACCTCCCCTGGATCCCGCAACTCCGTGCCTTCCTGAACCGACCGGACGCATCGATAGGCAGGCTGAGCCTGGGTCATGCAGCCAGCTTCGGCGATGTGTTTGCCGTGGTGGCGAGACTCGGCTTCTCGGGCTTTCTGCTCGCCGCGCTTTGCGTCGGCCTTGGAGTTGTGTGCTTCTGGATGTTCAGGGGCAGGGCCGCCGAATCCGGGATTCTGGTGGCCTGGTTGGGGTTGTCACTTCTGCTATTCCTCCGCACAGCCGGTTCATCGATTCTGGCGATCGACATCAAATACCTGGCTTTCCTGCTGCCCGCTGCAATCATCGTTCTGGCAGCCGGGATCGACGGTACCGTGCGGGCTGTCGAATGGGCAGCGGGGCGCGTCCGACCCTCCCGGTGGTCTCGGTCTCCAATCCCCGCAATGGCCGCAAGCGTTGTGCTGATCGCAATGATGCTCGTGCAGGCGCTCCCGGCTTTGGCTGCCTCGTACCAGGCCCCAAAGGACGATTGGCGCACCGCTGCTCAACACATCGCAGCGTCAAGCCCCCCCAACTCCGTTGTACTGGCCGTCGGCGACTATTCCGACTGGACAGTTATCTGTCTTGACTACTATTTCCGGCGTCTACACGCATCAGTGACCACAATCGATGTCAGGTTGGTCAACAGCGACGTCGCGGCCACGCTCGCTTCCGGCAAAGGCGCTGTCTGGGGTGTGGTCATCTACCCCTCTGCAGAACAGAAGGATTTGCTCGAGGCGGCCGGCCCGGAAGCGACGCAATTCGTCGACATCACCAACCACATCCACGTCGTCAGGGCCAGTGATCAAGGGCTGTCAGCGATGGAACAAGCAAGTCTGCTGCTGCATTGGGAGGCGCGCGTACAGGCGTCATCAGATGCGTCAGCCAAGCTGCTCGACCTGTACACCGGCAAGGCCCAACTCAGCGGTAACCTGCTTCCCGATCCTTACGTAGGTGGTTGGTCGTTGCAGTCGGGCGTGCGCGCGGAACCCGCGGCACTATCGTTCGCACCGACAGCAGTCACCGGTGAGTTGAACGCGACCGTCTCGGCGATGGTCGAACCGGGCGAAACCTACCTGGTTAGCTTTGAGTGGCGCAATGCCGCATTGCATGGATCGCAAAGGGTTCTCGCCACTGCGTTCGACAGGCGGGGCCACCTTCGGGACGCATTTCCCCCTGGAGACGGCTATCAATGCGGACACTCGGATACCTGGACGCGCTCTTACTTTGCCTTCCGCGCACCCACCGATGCGACAACCGCCAGCCTGTTCCTGCGAGTTAGCGGGAGCGGCTCAGCCGAGTTTCGCAACGTCCAAATTACCCGCTTTTCGGTGACTGCGTGAAGGTCTCAGGATTCACAATCGCCCGCAACGCCGTGAAATTTGGCTATCCCATCGAGGAGTCTTTACGCTCCCTGCTGCCGCTGGTCGACGAATTGGTAGTGGGGGTCGGAGATGGCGAAGACTCGACGTGGGACGTCGTCAATGGAATCGGCGATGGCAAGATCAAGCCGTTTAGGAGCGTTTGGGACATGTCCCAGCACGATGGAGGCATGTTGCTCTCAGAGCAGACCAACATCGCCTTGGCTCGATGCACTGGAGATTGGGCAGTCTATCTGCAATCCGACGAACTGCTGCACGAGACCGAGATCGACACGATTCGGCGTCGATTGCTGCAACATCTCGCCCGCCCGACAGAAGCCCTGTCTTTCCTTTACGTGCATTTTTATGGGTCATACGGCACGGTGCAAGACAACTGGTGCACGTGGTATCGAAGAGAGGTGCGCGCCGTCAAGACCGGCAGAGGCATCACGTCTGTAGGTGACGCCGCAGGCTTCAAGCTGCGGGACGGGAATCGTCTGCGCCGTTTGATCCGAGCCGACTCCGGAGCGCACGTCTACCACTACGGCTGGGTCCGGCCGCCGGATGTGATGGTCGAGAAGCAGCAAGCCGTCTTGCGCTTGTACGAAGGTGATGACAAGAGTGCGGCAATCCCGGAGTACGCGCGCGTCAAAGCAGGCCAGCCGTACCGGATGCTGGGCCACCTAAGACGATTCACCAGCACCCACCCTGCGCTTATGCGGCGAGCTGCCACCGTTCAAAGTTGGACCTTTGACGCGGGCATTGAGCATCAACCTGCCCGCTGGATACGCTACCTGCGCATTGTGGCGGAGTGTCCCCGCGACTCGATGCGAGTCTTCGTCTCTCGACTACTCCTGACCTGGAATACTTACGTGCCCTACCCTAAGCTGCGCTAACGTTGCCGCGGCCGCCAAGGTCTGCACTATGAGCCGGCTCTTCAAGAACGTCACCTACAACGTGCTCGGCCAGGGCGTCGTCCTGGCCCTCGGTTTCGTCGGCGTGAAATTCATCTTCAGCCACCTGGGCGCAGACGCGTTCGGCATCATTTACTTCACAGCGGTCATGACCGGAGTCCTAACCGCAGCCCTGGAGCTTGGGGTTTTGTCGACGACGATCCGGCAGGTGTCTTCGCATTTCGCGACCGACCGCGCATACGTTGAGAGGCTCGCTCGCACCGCATCTCTCTTTTACTGGGGTGTCGGAATCATTTTGTTTGTCGCGATATTTGTGGCTGCGCCGTTCCTTGCCGACCAGTGGATCAACCTCACCACCATCGACCACGCGACCGCAACGACGATGCTCAGGTTTCTAAGCATCACGACTCTCATCACGCTGCCTCGAGCTCTCTATTCGAGCCTGTTTCAAGGTAGACAGCGCATGGAGCTGAACAACGCAATCGACGTGTCCTCTAGCGCGATTCAGCAGCTGGGGGTGATCGTGATCCTGGCGCGGGGCGGGAATGCGTTCGCTGCCGTTCAGTGGCTGGCTTTCGCCGCCGTGTTGAGCACCCTCGCCTACATGATCGTCGTGGCCCGCCTATTTGGCCCTAAGGCATTGATCCCTGCCTATTTTCCAGAGGTTGTGCGGCGAAACATCGGGTTCACCGCTCATATGGGCGCGCTGTCGGTTCTCAACATGATCCTGCTGCAGTTCGACAAGGTGGTGGTCAGCAAGCTCTTGCCAATTGCCAGTGTCGGTTACTACGCGTTCGCTTCGACTGTGGTGGTCCGTCTCTCATTCGCCGCCGGAGCGATAGCTCAGGCCGCCCTACCTTCCTTCTCCGAGTTTCACGCTCGCAACGAAACCAACCCGCTACTACTCCAGTACCGGAAGCTCCAGGACCTCATCAGCTTTGGCATGGTCCTTCCGTTTACCGCAGTGATCTTTGCCGCTATACCCATATACAGCTATCTGTTCAATCGGCAGGTCGCGCACTTGCTTCTGCTGCCGACCGCGGTGCTGTGCCTGGGGTTCTTTATGGGGGCGACCGTCAACATCCCCTACACATTTTCAATCGCGATCGGTAGACCTCAGATCGCCTCGCGCACAAACCTGCTCGCGCTGTTCGTCGTGGTTCCGGTGACGACCCTCCTCATCTACTGGTATGGACTTATCGGAGCGGCATCATCGTGGGTGGTTTATAACCTTTTCGTCTACGCGTACATGATTCCGCGAATCTGTCGCGAATGCCTCTTCGTCTCGCCGATTGGTTGGTACGCGCATGTCGCCAAAGTCCTCGTACTCGCCGGGGCCACGTACGGCCTGGCCTGGCTATTCATACCCATCCCCCACTCCTACTCGACGCAGTCGCTCGTCGTTGCGTATGGGCTGGCATCGGCGACATTCCTGGCCGGGGCATTGCTTTTCATGGGCCCCGAGCTCAGACAAACAATCTGGCGGCTTCCGAGGCGCCTGGCGACACGCGAGGCAGGTCCCGTCCTATAGCGCGCCTTTACTCGCCCCAGGCAAGCTGGCGCAGGTAATCCCTCATTTCGTCGTCCGCTTCATCATATTGCCGGGTCCGGTTGTCGGCCACAAGCAGGTTGGCCTGGGCATCCTGCCGGAACGTGTTGCTCTGCGGCCAAACCTCGTGCGTGTATCCGAGACCATCGCGGCCCACCACGACCACTTGCTGACCATGAGTGGTCAGCTGGGGCGTCATGCCTTTCTTGCCGCTCTCGAAAAGCCATGTCGCCCACTTAGTCCGGAGCGATCCGGGCAAAAGCCCAAGCCAGCGCGATCGCTCGATGATGAAGGCATTGGTCCGAAGGTGCGGGTTCGGAACGGGCTGGAAATTCGCCCTGTAGCGCCTCAGCTTCCGCAACCGATTCAGGTGCTTGGCCCAGTCAGGGAGTGACCTGAGCCGTCCAACCTCCTCCATGCGGACCAGATAGTTGCTGTAAAAGCTTTCCCATGACCCTGTCGCCCCCGCCGCCGCTACACCGGGGCGTATGACGTTCTCGTGGAGCTTGCGTAGCCAACCAGCTGCGAGCAGGGTCGAATACGAATTGACGAAGCAGAGAAATCGGCCCTCGGCCTGCCCTGCGCTCCAGAAGTAAGCCCTCAGGTCGCTTACCGAACGAGGAGCGACCAGTTCCCGATGTGGGATGCCAGACAGCAAGGCACGATGATTAGTCAAGTCGTCACCGCGAAATCCGTTGAAGAGGACTAAAAGGCTGTGGTCGATCTCAGCCGGATGCTCTCGGTAGGAGCGAAGGAAGTCTCGAAATGGCTCTAGGCCGGCAGGTTTCCAAACCAGGTGAACGACCTCGATTTCGGACATCTGAGCCTAGCGGCGGATGAGAAAACCGCTTGGCGCCCAGGTGAAGCCGAACTTCTTCTCCCGATCATGGTCATGCAAATAGTCCTCTGGGAATTCGCTGAAATAAGCGTTGATCGCCTCGAAAGGGCCAGGACCATGTGACGGGTACACGGGATGTCCATTGACGTTGGAGTCTTCGACGATCACGTAATCGCCCTCAACCAGCAGGGGGCGAAGCAACTTCATTTCAGCGAAAACGTGAGCCATTGCATGGTCGCTGTCCAGGATTGCGAATACCGGACCTGGAAACTCCCGCCGCAGCGATGTGATTCGCTCGGCGACCATTGGATCAGTCGACGACATCGTCAGAAGCTCGACATCGGGGTCCGCGCGCGTCGCCGGCGAGACTGTGTCCGCATCGATGTCTACGGATAGCAACCTGAAAGGCTGACCTATCTGGCGCATCACCGCGGCGAAGTAAAGGGCGGATCCGCCATAGCGAGTGCCGAACTCAATCACGAGCGCGGGCCGGAGATCGACAAGGATCTCCTGGTAGTTCCACATGTCCGATGGGGACTTCAGCGTGGTCACCCCCATCCACGTGGTTTCGGTCCACAGGTGGGAGTTGTAATGCCAGATGTGATAACGAGTCGGCGCGGATCTCAAGAAGCCCAGCCGTGCGTAGATCTTGTTGATGATCAGCACTAATGGATCGCCGATCGAATTAGAGCGTTGTAGCGCATGGCGGTTGTCCAGTTTAGCGACGCCCGTTGAACGGTCGCCACATCGGTCCGCTTTTGTTAGAGTGACCGGGCTCGTTCTCCAAAGACCCTATGAAGCGACTCCAAACCTCAGTCCTGGCAACGCTCTTAGCATTGGCGTCAATGTTGACGCTCGTTCCTCATGCTGAAGCGTCGACGATTCATCTCACTCGCGGCCAGGCTCAACCACAGATCATGAGCGCGGCAGCTGACCTCGCGGCACTACCAGCGGCCGTGCCGCCTTCGGCAGCTGTTTACCAGAACCTGGTGGCCCTGAGCCCGCGGTCAGCCGCCAACTCGCGTTTGCAACGAGAGGTGTTCGGATTCGTCAATGCGGGCAACCTCGGCAATTCCGCAATTGGGTATCCAAGCTGGGACTTCAGTCTTTTGAGCACCGTTGCGTATTTCGGTTTGCAGGTCAACAGTGGCGATGGCCACCTGGTGCACAACACAACGGGTTGGTACGTTTACCAATCCCCGACAATGCGCAGTTTTATCAATGCTGCGCATGCCAGCGGGGTGAAGGTGATTCTGTCGATCAACCTCCACGACTTCGGCACCAATCCCGATAACCAGGTATGCGCTGGGCTGGCGAGCACGAGCACGCAAAACACCATCAATGAGATCGTCGCAGAGGTAAACGCGGCTCAGATCGAGGGCGTCAACGTGAACTACGAGGGCACCGACACAACGTGCGCCAACGGCCTCAGGAGTCGCGCTCAGCTGACGACCTTTGTGAAGAACCTTCGAGCGGCACTGCCAGCTGGAAAATACCTGGCGATCGACAGCTATACGGGGTCCGCTGAGGACAATCTCGAGTTCTTCGACATCACCGGCCTCGCGCCATACGTCGATTCGTTTTTCGTGATGGCGTATGACATGGACTTTGAGAATGCCCAGAACCCACCCCTGTCTTGCAGCAGTTATTGCTTCAACCCGGTTTCAGCGCTCAATACATATCGATTCAACGTGACCAATTCGGTGGCGCAGTACACCGCCCTGGTGCCGGCCAGCAAGGTCATCCTCGGCCAGCCGTACTACGGACGTAAGGCATGTGTGGCGACCCCTTGGGGCGAGCACCAATACCTGGACACCCATCAATACCAGGCCAGCCCACCGAATTTCGTGTCGCCCATGTATCAAGACGCGGCAACCACACCGTCAGACTCCGCGACCAGCAGCTTCCAGTCGCACCGCGATCGCGGTGAGTTCGCCGCCGAATGGGATACATGGTGGTCGAAGGACTTCGGCTGCTGGCGCCAGCAGTACTGGGATGACGTGCAGTCGCTCGGCGCCAAGTACGACGTGGTCAACCAAAACAACCTACGGGGGATTGGCCTGTTTACCCTCGACTACGGCGGCGGATCCCCTGAACTCTGGGCACTCCTGGCAAAGAAGTTCACCACGACTACCTCGTGGGCATCCCTCGGTGGCGGACTGACCTCAGGTCCAGACGCCTCGTCTTGGGGCGCCGCCCGTGCTGACGTATTCGTGCGCGGCAGTGACAACGGCATGTGGCACAAAGTTTGGAATGGCAGTTCATGGAGCGGATGGACGCCCATGGGTGGCGTTCTGACAGCAGATCCGGGCGTGGCTTCTTGGGGCCCAAATCGAGTGGACGTATTCGTGCGCGGCACTGACAACGGCATGTGGCACAAATGGGGGGACGGTAATTCGTGGACTGGGTGGGAAGGTCAGGGTGGTTATCTCACCAGCGGTCCGGACGTTGCTTCATGGGGCGCGGGGCGACTGGATGTATTCGTCCGCGGTGCCGACAACGGCCTCTGGCACAAGTTCTGGGCCGGCGGCTGGAGCGGATGGGAGCCACTCGGTGGAGTACTCACCTCTGACCCGGCGGCGGTCTCCTGGGGTCCGAATCGGGTTGATGTCTTCGTCCGCGGCACCGACAACGGGCTGTGGCGCAAGGCTTGGGATGGGGGGCGATGGACGGGCTGGGAGCAGCTAGGGGGAAATCTGACCTCCGCCCCGGATGCATCTTCTTGTTCATCTGGCCATCTGGACGTATTTGCGACCGGTGCAGGTAATTCAGTCATGCAGCTCGGTTTCAACGGCGCCTGGAATGGCGGCTGGGGCGCCTGGCAAAGCCTGGGTGGACAGTCGACCTCAGCGCCTGGCGCGGTCTGTTTGACGGGCACTAACTCGGTCATGCTGTTCGGCCGAGGCACCGATAACGCCCTCTGGGAAGCGACAGTACCCGCGTCCTGATTTGATCCGCGCGATCAGGCTAAGGATCAGGCCAGGGAGCGCTTACACAATTCCAGGTATCGGGTCGTGACCTCTTCCCAGTTGTAGCGTTCCAAAGCTCGGAGGCGCGCGCACTCGCCTAGCGCCTTGCGACGCGCTTGGTCTGGCCAGACTTCGCGGAGCAGGTTGGCCAGCTCTTCAGCTGTGCTCCAGAAGAGACCGGTATCCGCGAGCACCTCGCGGTTGCTTTCGGTCTCGCGGGCCAAAATCGCATTGCCAGCCGCCATCTGCTCGACCAGGACGGGATGTGTACCACCGACCGTGGCAGCAAGTACGAACACGCCGGCGTGTGCGCTTAGCTGCTGATAGGCAGAGCCGAACTGGTAGCCCGCGAAGATCGCATTCGAAGGTGCAAGCGCGCGCAGCGATCGCTTGTAATCGTCGGCATAAGAAGCATCGCCTACGACTACCGCTGGTGCTTCGATACCAGCCAGGCGGACCCCGCTCAGGAAGTCGTGAGGAGCGTTCTCAGGCACAAGTCTGCCCACCCACAGAAAATAGTTCCCCAGCTGTACGCCCAGCTTCTCCAGCGCCGTGATGCCACGATCGGCTGGCGGGTCGGCGCCATACGGAATGAGCTCGGTGTCGCGCCCATACTGATCTCGGTAGTAGCGCTGCACAGCCTCTGCGTCAGAGACAACGATGCTGCTTCCTTTGGCTGCCAGACGCTCCGACGTGCGGAGGTACCAGCGGGCGACGCGGCCCCACTTGTCGCGCTGCCAGTCGGCGCCATCCACGTTGAACACCGTTTTTCGGCCCAGCATCTCCAGCCACCGCACCACTGGTGCGTTGCCTACACCCATGCAGACGATCGCGGTGTCGCGCTGCAAGCTGACCGAGCTGAAAGCGGTGTGGCTCAACGTTTCCAGGTGTTTCTGCTTGACCGCAGGCAGGTATCTGAGACGCATTCCGAGGTACTCGGACGATCGCTTTGGGTAGTGCATCGATCGGCAGTAGACGACCACTTCATGGCCTCGTTCCACCATTCGCCGACCGACCTGCTCGACGCAGGTCTCGAACCCGCTGTAGCTGGCGGGCACTCCTCGAGTACCTACGAAGGCGACCCGCATACCGAGGGCTAGGCTAGCGGTTCAGGAGCCTTGAACGCTCGCTTGCCAAAGGGCGTTGTCAGTGCCACGCTCGAACAGATCGACCGTGGAAGTGCCCGTCAGGCAGACCGCGCCAGGCGACGAGGTCCACGTCCCCCCCACGCTGCGCCAAGCTGTCCAGCCGCCACTGTAGCCGAGCTGCATCAGCCCAGAGCCAACACCGGTAGCGAAAATGTCAAGGTGGCCTGACGTGCATGATGCCGCTTCCGGCGCCGAAGTCAAATTACCGCCCAGCGGTTCCCAGCCATTCCATCGCCCGCCATCCCACCACTTGTGCCAGAGCCCGTTGTCGGTGCCACGGACGAACACATCGACTCAATTAGGGCCCCAAGAGACAGCGCTAGGGTCAGCGGTGAGCACTCCACCCAGTGGCTCCCAACCGGCCCACTGTGACCCATCCCACCATTTGTGCCAGAGCCCGTTATCCGTGCCGCGGACGAACACATCGAGCCGCCCAGAACTCCAGGAGGCTACGTCAGGACCGCTGGTGAGGTAACCGCCCAAAGGCTCCCAGCCGGACCATACGCCACCGCCAAGGCCAAACTTGTGCCACATCTGGTTGTCGGCCCCCCGCACGAAAACGTCGATTCGGTTGGCACCCCACGAGACCGCACTGGGGTCCGCCGTAAGGTAGCCGCCCTGCGAGCTCCAGCCACTCCATGTACTGCCATTCCAGGTGTTCTGCCAGATCGCATTGTCAGTGCCACGAATGAAGACATCAGCGTGGTTTGAAGCCCAC
>Ga0137396_10000904_pt1 | contig 14908 bp, 13 predicted proteins | sample czc16metaG_FD_108284 | JGI IMG/M metagenome (GOLD analysis project Ga0137396, IMG submission 108284) | Vadose zone soil microbial communities from Angelo Coast Range Reserve, California, USA - czcobulk3.16 metaG | ecosystem: Environmental > Terrestrial > Soil > Vadose zone | place: USA...
GCACGGATCGAGGAGTTCCGGCGCCTCGGCGTGGGCGAGATGCTCTGCTGGATGAACTTCGGCGGTCTACCTCAGGCGCGCGTGCGGCGCTCGATGGAGCTCTTCGCCCGCGAGGTCATGCCCCGGTTCCACTGAGTCGAGCCGCGCGCGGCTCGGGAAACATCACGAGCATGAATTCCATCGTCACTTCGCTCGGCTCAGGACCAATCCTATCGCCTTCGCGAAGGCTCCGACCGTAAACGGTTTCTGGAGCAGCGGGCCGAGCTTGGGCGCGTCGACCGACGCGCTGTCGCTGAGGTAACCCGAGACGTACAGGACTTTGATCTCCGGCCGCGAGGCCCGGACTCGTATGACCCACTCGTCGGCGAACGACGGGGGGATCCCCACGTCCACGACCATCAGGTCGATCCGGCCGGTGTGCCGCTCGCTGAGGGCCAACGCCTCGTCCCGATCGCCCGCCTCGAGGACCAGGTAGTTCTGGAGGTGGAGGATCTCCCGGATCAGATCGCGCACCTCACGCTCGTTTTCGACCACGAGCACGGTCCTGGCGTCGGCGGCGGCCACCGGCAGCGACGGCAGCGTCGGCATCTGCGGCGCCACCGCCAGCTCGGCGACCCGCGGCAAGTAGATCTTGAACGTCGAGCCGGCGCCGGCGTCGCTCGTGACGCTGATCTGACCGCCGCACTGCGTGACGACGTCGTACACCGTCGCGAGCCCGAGCCCGCTGCCACGCCCGGGTTCCTTCGTCGTGAAATATGGCTCGAACAAGCGCGCGCGGGTCTCATCGTCCATTCCGTATCCGGTGTCGCCCACCGCCAGCAGCACGGCCTGGCCGACGTTGCCGGTCTCGATCGTGAGGCGCCCACCGCCCGGCATGGCGTCGCGCGCGTTGACCACGAGATTCATGATCACCTGGCCGATCTGGTGCGGGTTGGCGCTGACCCGCGCGAGGCTCGGGCTGAGCCGCGTCACCAGCTCGATGGCGTCGCCGAGGAGGGGCTGGAGCACGCGCGTCACGTTACCCACGAGCTGGTTGAGATCGACGGGCACCGGCGCCGGGGCCGCCCGACGGCTCCCCGCGAGAATCTGCTGGGCCAGGGCCACCCCCCACTCGGTCGCACGCTTGATGGCCTCCGCGTTTCGGCGCAGCGGGTCGTCGGCGCGCAGACGCTTGAGCATCATCTCCGTGTAGCCGGTGATGACCCCGAGCAGGTTGTTGAAGTCGTGGGCGACGCTGCTCGCGTGCCGGCGCAGGGTGGCGTTGTCGGCCAGCGCCTGCTCGAGCCGCGCGGACTGATCGCGGGCGGACACCGCGCCTCCCTCCGTCATCGCGGCGCCTCGTCGCCAGCCGAGCTCGGTGGATCGGGAACGAGCGACAACACGATGGTGAACGTCGTGCCGCGGCCGCGCGCGCTGTGGAAGCTGATCGCACCGCCGTGGTCCTGGATGATCTTGTGCGTGAGCGCGAGGCCAAGCCCCGTTCCGCTGTCCCGCGTCGTATAGAACGGATTGAAGATCCGGTCGGTCTCCGACGGCTCGATGCCGACGCCGGTGTCCTCGACCTCGACCTTGACCCGGTTCGTCGGCCGCCAGTGCGCCGCGCGCACCGGGTCGCCCGTCCCCGCCCACCCGGCGCGCACCGTGAGCCGGCCGCCTCGCGGCATCGCGTCGAGCGCGTTGGCCACCAGATTGACGAACACGCGGTAGAGCGCGTCCTTGTCCGCCTGGATCGACGGCACGTCGCGCGCGTACTCGCGCACGACCTCCACGCGCCGTTCGTCGAACTGATCGACGTACAACTCGAGGGCGCGATCGATGAGCTCGGGGAGTCTCACGAGCGTGAAGCTCATCCGCGACGGGCGCGCCAGCTCGAGCAGCCGCTCGACGATGCCGTTGATCCGTTCCAGCTCGCGCGGCACGACGCTGCTGAACCGCTCACGGAAATTCGGATCGTCGAACTTCCGGTCCAGGTGCCGGCTGAACGTGAGGAGCGACGTCAGCGGATTCTTGATCTCGTGGGCGAGGCCCGCGGCCAGGGTGCCGAGCGCGGCGAGACGGTCCGACCGCCGCAGGTCACTCTCGAGCTGGCGCACGAGTGTCACGTCGCGGAACACGCCGATGACGCCCAGATCCTTTCCCTCGCCGCCCTTGAGCGGCGCCGTGCTGAACTCGATCGGCAGCGTGGTGCCGTTGCGGCGCCGCAGCGTGAGCGGCACGCTCGCGATCGGCGCGCGTGTCGCGAGCGTCTCGGTCAGGAGGTCGCTGAGCTCCGGCGTGTGAGCGAACAGCTCGGTGCAGTACCGGCCGGCGGCCTCACCACGGAAGAACCCGGTGAGCAGCTCGGCGGCCGGATTCAGCGTGACCACGCGGCCGTCGAGGTCGATGGTGACGATGCCGCTCGTGAACGATCCGAGGATGTTGTCGGTGTAGCCCTTGAGATCGGCGAGCTCCTCGAACTGCCGCCGGAGACCGCCGTGGGCTTCCTCCAGCGCCGTCCGCTGCTGAAGGAGCTGCGCCGCCATGTCGTTGAAGGCCGCGGCGAGACGCCCGATCTCGTCCCCGGTCGAGGGCTCGATCCGCTGGTTCAGCTCGCCGCGCGAGATGGCGGCGGCTCCCTCGGCGAGCTGCTGGACCGGGCGCGCGATCCGCCGGGCCACCAGCGCGGCGGCCATGCCGCCGAGCAGCAGCGTGACCAGGGTGAGGGCGCCGAGCTCGAGCCGTGTCTTGCGTATCTCGCTGTCCATGCGGGTCCGGGAGAGACCGAGCCGTACGGTGCCCCACTTCCGACCGTCGACCATGACCGGCACGGCGAAGTCGTAGACGGCGACGCCCGCGCTCGTGACCATCTCCTGGGTCAGGGGCTCCATGGTGGCGGCCGCCCGCCCGGGCGCGGCGCCCCGCAAGACGATCCCCACACGCTCGGGATGCCGGCTGTGTGCCGCCACCTTGCCGTCGGAGTCGAGCACCACCGCGTACACGACGTCGGACTCGGTCGCGACCTGATCGACGTTCTGCTCGAGCGCGGTGAAGTTGTAGAGGAGGAGAGGTGCGTACGAGATCGCCGCCAGGTTGCGCGCCAGCGCGTCGCCGCGGCGCAGCAGCTCCTCGACGATCGCCACGCGCTGGCGATGGTCGACCACGACGATGACGGCCGTCATGACGAGCACGCTGACCAGGAAGGTACCCAGCAGGAGCTGCGCCCGGAGCGAGCGCACCCTCATCGCTTGCGCTCCAGCCAGATCTTGCGGAACGGAATGTACGGATCGCCGAGGCCGTTCACCTCGATGCTCCGGACGTAGGGCTGGAATAGACGCTCGTACGTGTGGTGGAAGACCGGGATGAGCGGCGCGTCGCCGAGGATCGTTTGCTCGGCTCGCCGGTAGAGATCGATCCGCTGCTTGAGATCGCTCGCGTCGCGGGCGGCCGTGAGGAGCTCGTCGACGACGGGGTTGGCATACCCGAAGAAATTACGCGGTCCTCGCGAGTGGAAAAGCTTCGCGAGAAAGTCGTCGGGATCCGGAACGTCCGCGTACCACGCGTAGAGAAACACCGGCAGCTTGCCCTCGTCGAGCAGCTTGACGTACGCGCGCCACTCGGTCTGATAGCGGACCTCGGCCGTGATCCCGACCTCCGCCAGCGCTTTCTTGATCTGATCGTGCTCGCGCACGATGTCGGCGCGCTTGGCGCCGGACCAGATGACGACGGGCGGCATCCCACGGCCGCCCGGATATCCGGCCGCGGCCAGGAGCTCGCGCGCCGTCTGCGGATCGTAGGGGTACCCGATGAGCTGTGGATTGAAGCCGAGCATTCCGCGGGGAAGGATCCCGCGCGCGAAGATGTACTGGCCGAAGAACACGCTCTCGATGAGCGCCTCGCGGTCGATGGCGTGGACGATGGCCTGGCGCACACGCCGATCGTCGAAGGGCTTGGTGCGCGTGTTGAACCCGTAGAAGCGCACGCTGAGCATCGGCCGCTTCACGTAGATGCGGTTCGAATCCGCCGCCAGCGCGCGCCGGTCGGCTCGCGGAGCGACTGGGGCATCCTCAAGGTTCCCCTTCTGGAGCTCGTCGGTCATCGTGTCGTGCTGCTCGCCGGGGAAGATGCGATAGATGAGCCGCGTGAGCCGTGGCGGGCCGTCGAAGTACTCGCCATTCGCGCCCAGCACGATCTCCTTCCCCCGCTCCCACCGGAGGAACTTGAAGGGCCCCGTCCCGACCGGCTGGGCGCCGAAGGCGTCGCCCTGCGCCTCGACCAGGTCGCGCGGCACGATTTTGGCGTGCCCGACCGCGACGACGGAGACGAAGGACTGGTGCGCCTCGCCGAGCGTGACCTGGACCGTGTGCCGATCAACGGCGACGAGACCCGCCACTGTCTTGGCGCGACCCTCTCGGAACTCGCGCGCGCCCCTGATGTTCAGGAATTGCTCATTGGCGTTCGACTTCGTGCGCGGATCGAGGATGCGCGTGAACGAGAAAACGACGTCGTCCGCCGTGACCTCGCGGCCGTGGTGGAACTTGACGCCACGGCGCAGCTCGAACGTCCATGTGAGCCCGTCGCGCGAGGCGCGCCAGAACTCCGCTAGCGCCGGCTTGATCACCAGCGTCTGGTCGAACTGCACGAGGCCGTCGAAGATCTGCTGGGAGACGGACCGTCCATAGGTGTCGCTGATGCGCGCCGGGTCCAGAGTCTCGGGGTCGTTGCCCAGCGGCCGCCGGTACGTCCCGGAGGGCGCCGAGCCGTTGAAATCCTGAGCCGAGCTTTGAGCGCCCGGTCGCAGCATAGAGGGACCGATGACGAGGAGCGAGGCCGTCGTGCCCGCGAGGACGAGCGCGCCCAGGACGAGGACGAGCCTGAAGGGGGGCAATCCGCCCCCCTTCAATCTCATGATTCGACGAATCCCGATAGGACTAGTCGGCCCCACCGTCAGCGGTGCCGACCGCCTGGAAGAACTGCGTGGAGTCCGACGTCCCCGACTCGATCACCGGCGCCACCAGCTGGAACGACGCGACAACCGCGGCCACCACGACGATCCCGGTCCACACTTTCGCCATTGCTCTCCTCCTCGACGGGTTGAAGGGCCCTCCCCATGAGCGCCCCGACGACAAACCGCGGGAGGGAAAGAGCAATTCCGCCGCCACCAGAAATCGACGCGACGTTTTTGTCCAAGTGCTTGTTTCTCGACGGCGAATGTTTCTTGAGGCTTCGCGTGCTTCGTCGACGCTTCGCACAGTGATTGTGCGACGCGCCCAACCAGTGGGCGCCCAGTAACTGGGCGATCAGCGCTGCGCGGGCGCCCGGATGCCCCATCGCGCAAGCTTCACACGAAGGGAGTTGCGATGGATCTCGAGAATCCGTCCGGCCTCGGTCAGGTTCCACCCGACGCGCTCGAGGACCCGCAGGACGATCTGCCGCTCGAACTGATCCGTCGCCTCGTTGAGGGGCAGGGCTTCGGCCGCCCGCACCTTCGTGGCCTGCTGGGGCAGTGACACGTCGAGCGGCAGGTCGTTGAGCTGGATGACGGGTCCCTCGGCCAGAACCACGCAGCGCTCGATGACGTTCTCGAGCTCGCGCACGTTGCCCGGCCACCGGTACGCCTTCAGGGCCGCGAGCGCCTCGGGCGACGGTCCCTCGACGCGCTTGTGGAACCGCCGGTTGTCGCGCCGGATGAAATGGTCCACGAGCAGCGGGACGTCCTGGATGCGTTCGCGCAGCGGCGGCACCACGACCGGCACGACGTTGAGCCGGTAGTAGAGATCCTCGCGGAACGCGCCGCGAACGACGGCTTCCTTGAGGTTCGTGTTCGTCGCGGCGATGAATCGCACGTCGATCTTGACCGGCCGGGTGCCGCCGACCCGCTCGACCTCGCGCTCCTGGAGCACTCGCAAGAGCTTCGCCTGAAGCTCGGCCCGCAAGGTCCCGATCTCGTCGAGGAAGAGCGTGCCCCCCTGCGCGAGCTCGAACTTGCCGAGCTTGCGCTGGTGGGCGCCGGTGAACGCGCCCTTCTCGTGGCCGAACAGGTCGGACTCGATGAGGGTCTCGGCGATCGCGGCCGGGTTGACGGCGACGAAGGGCCCTTCGCGTCGCGGCCCCTGGTGGTGGATCGCCCGCGCGACGAGCTCCTTGCCGGTGCCGCTCTCGCCGGTAATCATCACGGTCGTCGACGTGCGAGCGACCTGCGCGATGAGGCCATGGAGCTTCTCGATCGCCGGATGCCGTCCCACGATCTCGTCGAGATCGTGCGCGCGCGCCAGCTCGGAGCGAAGAAACGCGACTTCGCGCTCGAGCGCGCGGCGCTCGAGGGCGCGTCGAGAAAGGGACAGGAGCTCGTCCTCCTCGAATGGCTTGGTCAGATAGTCGAAGGCGCCGAGCTTCATGGCGGCCACCGCGGTCCGAACCGTCTTCACGGCGGTCACCAGGATCACCTCGATGCCCTCGTCGAGCGCCTTGATGCGCTCGAGCACCTCGATCCCGTCCATCCCGGGCAAGCGGATATCGAGGAGCACCAGGTCGACCGCGGAGGCGCGGACGGCGTCGAGGGCGCTCGGACCGTCGGGCACGTCGACCACGTCGTAGTGGTCCTCGAGGATCAGCCGAAACGACTCCCGGACGCCGGAGTCGTCATCTACCACGAGGACGACGGGGCGCGCCATCCCCGGACTCTAGCATCAATCCCAGCCGCTCTGGCAGCGACCTCGAGTCGACGGCAACGCATAGGTTCAGAGACCGTCGCCGATGTTCAGAGACCGTATCGAACGCGTGACATTGACGCGGCGGTCGACCGACCGAAGAATCACCTGGTGCTGGCGCGAGTCCTCTCCGCTGCGCTCGTGGGCGTCGAGGCCGCGCTCGTCCGCGTGGAAGTCGACGTCAGTCCCGGGTTGCCTATGTTCACCACGGTTGGTCTTCCGGACTCAGCCGTACGCGAGAGTCGTGAGCGTGTGCGCACGGCCATCCGAAACGCGGGATTCGCATTCCCGTCCGAGCGGATCACGGTGAACCTGGCTCCCGCCGACCTCCGCAAAGAGGGTGCCTCGTTCGACTTGCCGATCGCGCTCGGCATTCTCGCGGCTACCGGGGTGGTCATCGACGGACGCATCGGCCCATTTGCCGTGGTGGGCGAGCTGGCCCTGAACGGCCAGATTCAGGGCGTGCGCGGGGTGCTCGCCGTCGGGCTCGCGTGCCGGCGCCAGCGCATCGGCACGCTCGTGGTGCCGCTCGCGAACCACATGGAGGGGCTCGCGGTCGACGGCCTCGCGGTGCTCGCCGCGCCGACCTTACGTGACGCTGTCGATCTCCTGAACGGCGCCGACCCGGTGGCGGTCACGACGGCCGCGCCCGCGCCCGCGGCTGTCACGGACGATCTCGATTTCACGGACGTTCGCGGGCAGGCCCACGCCAAGCGCGCGCTCGAGATCGCGGCAGCGGGCGCCCACAACGTGTTGCTCGTGGGGCCGCCCGGCGGCGGAAAAACGATGCTGGCGCGACGATTGGCGGCGATCCTGCCCCCACTGTCACGCGACGAGGTGATCGAATCGTCGACCATCTGGTCGGTCGCCGGCCTGTTGCCGCGCCACGGCGAGCTGATGAGCCGACGCCCGTTCCGCGCCCCGCACCATACGATCTCGGTGTCGGGCCTCATCGGCGGAGGAAGCCCGCCGCACCCGGGCGAGGTGACCCTTGCACATCTCGGCGTGCTCTTCCTAGACGAGCTACCGGAGTTCCACCAGCACGTGCTCGAGTCGTTGCGTCAGCCGATCGAGGACGGCCGCGTCACGATCGCTCGTGCCAGCGGCGTGAGCGATTTCCCCGCCCGGTTCCAGCTGATCGCCGCCGCTAACCCGTGCCGTCGTGGTTGCCCTTCACTCGACAGCTGTCTCTGTACGCCCGCCGAGCGGGCCCGATACCTCGGCCGTCTGTCGCGCCCGCTCCTCGACCGCATCGATCTGCACGTCGAGCTCCCGGCGCTGCCGCCCGCTGACGTTCAGGGTTTGGCCTCGGGCGACGCCAGCGAGGCTGTCCGGGCGCGAGTGGAGGTCGCCCGCCAGCGTCAGCGCGACCGCTTCCGCTCGAGTGCGATCCGCGTCAATGCGGCGATGAGCCCGCGCCAGGTTCGACGCTTCTGCCGGGTCTCCACCGACGCCGAGCGATTGCTGGCGGCCGCGATGACGCAGCTGGGGCTCTCGGCCCGCGGTCACGACCGCGTTCTCAAGGTGGCCCGCTCGATCGCCGATCTGGCCGGGTCCGACGGGTTGACCGCCGAGCATTGCGCCGAAGCTATCCAGTACCGTGGGCTCGACCGTCAGTGGCGAGCGTGAGTCGCGCCGCTCATTGCTTCTGCACGACGACGCGGCCATCGGGGTTCACGAAGACTCGGTAGCGGCTTCCGTCCTTGCACGCCACCGTGTAGTCGTTGTCACCCTGCTTCGTGGCCGTGACGACTTGGCCGCAGGGTTGGCCCTGTAGAGCAATCACGGCCGTCAGATCCTTCAGGACAGCCGGGTCATCCGCGGCCAGCGCGGGCCCGGCCATGAGAATCGCGGTCGGCACGATCGAGGCACGGACCTTGGTTCGCCAGCTCATGGTTCCTCCTCTCAATTGAATCAGAGATTCTTGAATTTGTCCGGATCCACCAGGATGCCCCAGAGCGCCTCGCGCGAGGACGAGACGTCGCGGGCGAGCACCGGATCACCATCCTGGAGCAGCGACAAAACCTTCAAGAGCAGCAGATCATAGGTCTGTCGGAGCTTCGTTAGCATGGACTGGTCGCGCAACTTGTGGAACTCACGAAACTGCTCCAGCAGGTCGTCGACCTGGTTCTTGAGAGAGAGTTTGGTGAAGACGCCGATCGCCTTCGTATCACGCAGGCGCTTTTCGAGGGTGCCCAGATCCAGAGTGGCCACCTTCGCCGACGGCGCGGCTGGCGGAGCCGCAGACGGTGGCGCCGCCGGTGTCGGGGCTGCGGGTGTTTGTGCCTCCGGCGCCGGAGCCGCCGGTGTCGGTGATGCCGGTGCCACGGGTGCGGGCTGCTTCTCGCGATCAGGAGCATTCGGCTTCTGAACGACCTCTCGAGATGCCGGCGCACGCTCAGGCGGCGACTGGACCGGAGGAGCCGACGCCGCAGCCTTCGGAGGCTCGGCGCGTGGCGGCGTGTGGGTCTCCACAGGCCGTTGAGCTTCGGGCTTGCTCGACGGGGCCGGAGCGGCCGGCGCGGCCTCCCGGCTCGCGGAGCCCTCGGGAGGGCCCGAGCTCGGCGGGGTGCGGTCGCATGCGTGGCAGAGCAGCACCAGAACGCCGACCGCCAGAACTCTCATACTGTTCACGATCGTCACCGTTCTCTCCGTCCCCGGCACTCCGGATCGCGGTTCCTCAATCCAGAATGCCCCACATTCGATCCGATGCGACTTCGTGCCACGTAGAATGTGCCTCATGTCCAGGCTACGAGCGCACACCCTCCTGGTGTGGGACGGCGAGCGCCCGCCGCTGATTCTCGTACACGGGGCCGCGAACTCGGCGCGCGTCTGGGGTTTCTGGCAGGACGAGCTCGCCCGCCGTGGATGGTCGTCGCACGCCATCGACCTGCGCGGTCACGGGGCGAGCACGGCTGTCGATCTCAGCGCGACTCGCATGGCTGATTACGCCGATGACGTCATCGCGTTCGCGCGCACGCTTCGTCAGCCTCCTGTCCTCATCGGCTGGAGCATGGGCGGGCTCGTGGCGATGATGGCGGCTGCCGCGTGCAGCGCGCGGGCTTGTGTGGGCCTTGCGCCCAGCACGCCGGCGCGAACCTTCGATGCCTCGGTCTCGCTTCGCGGCGGTGTCTTCGGTCCCGAAGAATATGGAATCGTCGATCGCGATCCCGACCATCAGCCGGCCATGGCGGATCTCGATCGAGCCGAGCGCGTGATCGCCCTCGAATCGCTAGGCTCGGAATCTCGCTTGGCGCGTGACGAGCGCAAGGCCGGCGTCGTCGTCAATGTCACGTGCCCGCTGTTGATCGTTACCGGGACCGCCGACACCCAGTGGCCTCGACAGCGATACGACGACCTTCACTTCGCCGCTGACCACGTCAGCATCGACGGCGCCTCGCACTGGGGACTGGTCGTGAACCGGCGCCTGCTTACAGGGATCGCCTCAGCGGTCACCAGCTGGCTCGACCAAGCGATCGCACGCGGGGCGTGAAGGAGGCCGCCGGCCCGATCTGGCGAGCTCGGTTCCGCCGACTGGTGGAGATTTAGCGGCGGCCGCGAGGCGGGATGTTGGTGTAGACGATCGCCCCGTCTTCGCCGACAGTCCGATAGACGGGGGACGGCGGCGCGCTGACTCCGCCGTTGGTGGTGCCGTCGAAGTGATACAGCACGCGGGTCACGTAGTCGCGAGTCTCCGGATACGGCGGGATCCCTCGATGCGTGACCACCGCCTTCTCACCCGCGTTGTAGGCCGCCAGGGCCATGGGCAGATCCTGTCCGAAGCGCTCGATCAGCCCGCGAAGGTGCCGAACACCGCCATCGATGTTCTGCTGGGGGTCGAAGCTATTGCGCACGCCGAGCATCGAGGCCGTGTCCGGCATGAGCTGCATCAGCCCCTGAGCGCCCTTCACTGAAACCGCGCGCGGATTGAACGCCGACTCGACCCTGATGACGGCCTGGACCAGCCGCTCCGGAACGCCGTAGCGCTCGGAGGCCGCCTTGATCTCGGTCGCATAGCGCGCCGTGTCGGCAGGCGGCAGCCGCAAAAAGCCCGCCGAGGTTCCAGACGAATAGCCAGCCAGGTTCTTGTAGCGGGGATCGGTCGGGGCGTTGGTGAAGTGGACCGTCCCGTCGTTCTCGGAGAGACGGTAAACCTGGGCGCCGGCCGGCGCCGAGGATAGAAGCACCGTACACACCACACCCAGGAAATAGCCGAGGCGCGACATACGGCTATGTTAGCCGAGCCGCAGTCGCGCCTTCAAGACAGAATACAGGGTCCGGAAACCCCTGAAGCAGCCGAAATCAGGACAATAACGCCATTCGCTCAATCTCGGGCCAGGCCGGTGCGTCCTCGAGCGCGTGCTTCAGGACCTCGGGCACGGAATTCACCAGGTGGATCGTCATCTCATCGCGGACCCTGGCCGGGACATCCTCCATCAGATTCTTCGCGTTTCGCCCGGGGATCAGCAAGGTGCGGATCCCGGCGCGATGTGCGGCCAGCACCTTCTCCTTGATACCGCCGACCGGGAGCACCCGCCCGGCCAAGCTGACCTCACCCGTCATGGCCAGACCTCGGCGCACGCGGCGACCGGTCAACAACGACACCAGCGCCGCCGTCATCGTGACGCCCGCCGAGGGCCCATCCTTCGGAATCGCGCCCGCCGGAACGTGCACGTGGATGTCCGACGTCTCCCAGAATTCCGGGGCGATGCCGAGCTCATCGGCGTGCGACCTGACCCACGAAAGGGCCGCCTGGACCGACTCTTTCATGACGTCACCGAGCTGCCCGGTCAACGTGAGCGTGCGCTTGCCTTGCATCCGCGTCGCCTCGATGACCAGGACGTCGCCGCCGACCGGCGTCCATGCCAGGCCGATCGCGACGCCCGGGACGCGTGTGCGCTCCTCGACCTCCTCGAGCTCGAAGCGCGGCACGCCGAGAAACGACGTGACGACATCCGGCGTGATCCGCGCCGCCGCCATCTGTCCTTCGGCGCGCCGGCGCGCCACCTTCCGGCAGACGCTGGCGATCTCCCGCTCGAGGTTCCGCACCCCGGACTCGCGCGTGTAGCCGCGGGCCAGGAGGCGCAGGGCCTCGGGCGTGAACTCGATGTCCTTCTCCGTATCGAGCCCGTGCTCCCGCGCCACCTTGGGCACGAGGTGCCGCTGGGCGATCGCGATCTTCTCTTCCTCCGTGTACCCGGCCAGCGGGATGATCTCCATCCGGTCACGCAGCGCGGGGGGCACTGTGTCGATCACGTTCGCCGTCGTGACGAACAGCACGCGCGACAGATCGAACGCGACATCCAGATAGTGGTCGCGGAACGAAACGTTCTGCTCCGGGTCGAGCACCTCGAGCAGCGCCGAGGCCGGGTCGCCGCGAAAGTCCATTCCCAGCTTGTCGATCTCGTCGAGCATGAACACCGGGTTCTTCGTCCCGGCGCGCCGGAGTCCCTGGATGATCTGGCCCGGCAAGGCGCCGATATAGGTCCGGCGATGGCCGCGGATCTCAGCCTCGTCGCGCATGCCGCCGAGCGAGATGCGATGGAATTTCCGGCCGAGGGCGCGCGCGATCGACCGTCCGAGCGACGTCTTGCCGACGCCCGGAGGACCCACGAAGCAGAGAATCGGGTCCTTCCCGGACGGGCGGATCTTCTTGACCGCGAGGTACTCGAGAATCCGCTCCTTGATCTTCTCGAGTCCTTCGTGATCCTCGTCGAGGATCGTGCGCGCCGCGCCGATGTCGACGTTGTCGGCCGTCTCTTGTTGCCACGGCATCGACACCAGCCAGTCGATGTACGTCCGCGCCACGGTGTACTCCGCCGCGGCCGGCGGCATCTTCTCCAGCCGGTCGAGCTCGCGAAGCGCTTCCTTCTTCGCTTCCTCGGTCATGCCGGCGGCCTCGATCTTCTGGCGGAGCGCATCGATCTCCTGCGTGCGATCGTCGGCGTCACCCAGCTCCTTCTGAATCGCCTTCATTTGCTCGCGCAGGTAGTACTCCCGCTGCGTCTTCGACATCTCCGACTGGGCTTCCGACTGGATCTTCGAACCGAGCTCGAGAACCTCGACCTCCTTCGTCAGGGCCGCGACGAGCCGCTGAAGACGCTCGGCGACACTGATGGTCTCCAGGAGCTCCTGACGCAGGGCCGTGGGGAGGGTCGGAAGCGACCCGGCGATGAGATCGGCGAGCGCGCTCGGGCCTTCCGCGGCGCCGAGGATGTTCGCGAGCTCGTCGGGCAGAGTCGGGGACAGCGAGACGACCTTCTGGAAGAGCCCGGTCGCCGTGCGCGCCAGCGCTTCGACCTCGAGCGTGACCGTCGAGGGCGCCTCGTCGGCCAGACGCTGGATCCGCGCGCGGAGGAACGGCGCCTCCTGCACGACGTCGCCGATGCGGAATCGCGTGAGCCCCTGGACCACCAGCCGCAAGGTACCGTCGGGCTGCTTCAGCGCCTTGTGGATGACGATCACGGTGCCGATCGAATGAAGCTCCTGGGCGCGCGGGTCCTCGGCGGCCGGGTCGCGCTGCATGACCGCGCCGAGGATCCGACTGCCCTGGAGCGCTTCCTGGACGAGCCGCACCGATCCGGGGCGGCCGACCGCCAGCGGGATCACCGCGTGCGGCAGGATCACGGTGCCGCGCAAGGGCAGAATTCCCAGGACGTCTGGGATGCTCAGCTCGTTCTCGTCGCGCTCGCCAGCCATGTTTCTCCTTTCGAGCTAGAACAGGTCGACGGGCTTGAGCTGGCCGGATGCCGCGCGAACGAGAGCCTCGCGCGGCTCCTGGGCACGACTCTGACCCGTTGTCTCGCCACCCTCCTCGCGGAGGTAGGTGACCAGATCCTCGATCTGTTTCTGCATCTCGATCATCCGGCGTCTCATCTTTAAGATGACCTCGATGCCGGCAAGATTCACACCGAGGTCGCGCGTGAGCCTGAGTAGCCGGGCCAGCTCGTCGACGTCCTCGGTCGAGTACATGCGCGTCCGACCGACGGTGCGGCTCGGGCGCACGAGGCCTTTCTTCTCGTAGAAGCGCAGGGTCTGCGGGTGGACGTTCAGCATGTCGGCGACCACCCCGATCATGTAGAGCGGCTTGCCGCGATCCGTCACTCCGCACCTCCCCGATAACGTTCGAGCGCAGTCCTCGTTTCGACAGGCATCAACCTCGCGAGCTGGCGCACCAGCTCGTGAGTTCGCGCGTCGAGCCCGGTCGGAACCTCGACGCGAAGGGTCACGTAGAGATCGCCAGTCGATTCGCCCGTCAGTCTAGGTAGCCCCTGACCGCGCAGACGAAACACCTGACCACCGGTCGTTCCAGGCGGCACGACCAGCACGGCTTCCCCCGAGGGAGTCGGCACCCGGATTCGGGCGCCCAGAAGGGCCTCCCACACGCTGATCGGGACGTCGCAGTGCACGCTGTCGCCCTTCCGGCGAAAAAACGGGTGCTCTGCGACCCGCGTGCTGATGATCAGATCGCCACGCGGCCCTCCGAATGGACCGGCATTCCCTTCCCCGGCGACGCGAATCTGCGCTCCGGAGTCGACCCCGGCGGGCACTGCGACGCCGATCGGCTCGACGACGCGGCGGACGCCGCGACCGAGGCACGCCGCGCACCGCACACCCTTGTTGGTCCCGCTCGCCCCGCACTCCGAGCATGGCGAGAACCGCGGGACCTCCAGCCGCACGCTCGTTCCCCGAGCCACTCCGGCGAAGGACAGGTCGACGACGGCGTGGACGTCGTCGCCGCGCCGGCCCTCCGCCAGCGCATCGTCGTCCCCGACCGCGTGCCCGAACCGGTCGTACATCTGGCGCGCGGTCGGATCGCCGAGCACCCTGAACGCTTCCGCGATCTCGTCGAAGAGCTCGCGGGCTCGCTCGTCCCAGAAATTGACGTCGGGCGAGTACTGCCGCGCGAGGCGCTGATACGCTCGGCGCACCTCGCGCGGCGCCGCCGTCGCCGCGATGCCGAGAACCGCGTAGTAGTCGCGACGCATGGACGGCTCTACTTCTTCTTGTCGCCCAGATCCTCGAAGTCGGCGTCCACGACTTCGCCTTCCTTCGGACCCGACGGGCCCTGGGTCGGCCCGCCCGGAGCGCCCGAGCCGGCCGGCTGGCCCTGCGACTGAGCCTCGCGGTACATGATCTCCGCGAGCTTGTGCGACGCCTGACTCAGGCTCTCCTGAGCGCGCTTCATCCGCTCGACGTCCTCACCCTTCAGCGCCTCACGC
>Ga0137396_10000906_pt1 | contig 14895 bp, 15 predicted proteins | sample czc16metaG_FD_108284 | JGI IMG/M metagenome (GOLD analysis project Ga0137396, IMG submission 108284) | Vadose zone soil microbial communities from Angelo Coast Range Reserve, California, USA - czcobulk3.16 metaG | ecosystem: Environmental > Terrestrial > Soil > Vadose zone | place: USA...
GACCCAACCCCACCAGGCTCGGGAATTCCGTCCCATGCGGAACACGGTGCAGGACCGCCCCTGGGACCGATACGGGCTGGATCCGCTGGAGCAGTTGCAGGTGCAGAAGGACGCGGAGGCCCGCGGACTGGAGATCATCGGGTTCGTTCACAGTCATCCCGACCACCCGCCGCGGCCGTCCCAGTTCGATACCGAGCATGCCTGGCCCTTCTACAGCTACGTCGTGGCGGCGGTGGCCCAGGGCAAGATGGCGGAGGCGCGGGCCTGGCGGCTGGATGAGGGGACGAAGACGTTTCGCGAAGAACCGCTCACTATCGACTAAGAACTTGACAGCGTATCTATCAGGTTTTATGATTGGTGTTAACACCGATCGGTGCCGACCTCGCTGGCTTCGGGTAATGTCGTTTCCCCCAAGTCAGCGAGCACTTTATTCGAGGGCCTGAAGCTAGTCGGGGCCAGCCTCGATCAGCTCGACGAGCATCCGGTCGCGGAGCATCATGAAGCAAATCTGCCGCCCGTCGAACGCCACCGCCGGCGTCGGCCGACCGAGCGGCAGCCCGCCCCGCTCCCGCAGCTGGCGCAGCTCGGTCTGGAAAGGGTCGGCCAGGAACGCCTGATGATAGATGCGGACGCCTCGGGCCAGCCAGTCCTCGAGGACGGTCGACCCGGGAAGCTGCTCCACGACCTCGAGCCGTGGTCCGGGACCGCGGAGGAAAACGCCTCTGATCCCCTGCCCGACATCGGTGAACGGCTCGCCGGTAGCCGCATAGCCCAGGCTCGCCAGCGCCTCGACATCCGCAGCCAGGTCAGCCGAGGCGACGCCGAGATGATGAAAGGTCAGCCCGCCCACCCGGGGATCCTCAACGCGACCGACGCCGCACCGGCGGGCAGCCGCCACGTCCACAGCCGCCAGCCCGGGGTGGGGTCCGAAGATAGCTCTGTGCCGAGCCACCAGAAGAGTGACCGTCCATCCGCCTTCGCCATCGCTTCTTTCCGGGTCCACAGCCGGTAGAAGCCGGGCCGGCCGGACGCCCGCGCGGCCGAATGCAGCCGGATCGCTTCCGCCGGGGCGAAGAATCGCGAAGCCAGTCCACGCCAGTCCACATCGGGCCGGAAACGCTGCACGTCCGCCCCCACCTCACCGGTCCGGGTCACCGCATAGAGAACCTGCTCGCCGGAGTGGGACAGGCTGAACTGCAAAGGCGCGTGGCCGACGGACGAGGTCACGATGGGCTTCCCGCTGGGGAGCCGGGTCAGCTGGACGGCGCTGGGCGCCATCCCCAGGTAGCGGCCAAGCAGAAGGCGGAGCTGGCCGCGGCTCACCAGAAAACGCCGCCGGTCGGTGGGGGAGGGGAGCGCTCGTGTCCGGGTGAGCTCTTCGGCGTTCAGGAGGGAGGCCAGGGCGGCGAGCCCGGCCGGTCCCCGGCGGAGGGACCCGATCCAGACGTGCACGTCGTCCCCCCCCAGCTCGGCCCAGGCCTGGTCGGGACTGGTCCGGACTCGGACGGCCGATCCCCCGTCTGTGGCGACCACCCAGCGCCTCACGTGCGGATCGGCTTTAGCTTGCGGTAGAACTCGACCGCCGAAGCGTTGGGACCGAGGGGCACCCCACAGGTGGCCACTGGCCGCGCCGGATTGCCCTGCACCAGCGTCATGGGCGCCACGTTGCCGGAGACCACGCTCCCCGCCGCCACCACGGCGCCCCGGCCGATGGTGACGCCGGGCAGGATGATCGCGCCCGGACCGATGAAGACCTGGTCTTCGACCCGGACGGAGAACGTCGCGCCGGCCAGCAGGTGCGGCGTCACGTCGTTGAAGTGGGCGATGATCATGCTGCGCACGCCGAGAAAGACGTCGTTGCCAATCGAGATCAGCTCCGGACGCATGGTCTCGATGATCACGTCGGTGCTGATGAAGACCCCGGTGCCCAGGTGCACGCCCCGCCAGCGATGCAGGCGCACCCGCAGGCCACTCCCTCCGGGAAGGAAGAGCGCCAGCGCCTGGAGAACGCGGATCTTCACGGCGTGCATGGTGGGCCTAGGGTCGGGTGCGCGTCCCCGCTCCGAGCTTCCGGCGGATCAACCGCTCCAGCTCGCCCAGCGTGCTGAAAGCGCGCAGCTGGTCCAGCTCATCGTCATCGAAACGAATCCCAAAGCTCTCCTCGATTCCAAAAATGACGTTGACGTGAGAGAGCGAGTCCCAGCCGGGGATATCCGCATAACGTGTGTCCGACGCCAGCTGGAGCTCGGGCACCCGGAACAGTTTCTGCACGATCCCGACCAGCGTCGGGTGGACCCTTCCGAGCTCGCTCTCCCCGTCCGGCTCCGCCGCCGGCAAATGGCCGGCATCGAGGGGAAACACGCTCATCAAATCCCAGTATAGGAACGCCCCTAGGGCATCCGGGATGAGATTGTTCTCCGTTCCCCTGGGGCGGACCTCCCAATGCATTCCGCTTTGTCCCAGGCCCGTGCGGTTTGCCCATGACCGGCAGGACAACGCGACGGAGCGGGGCTGGACTCTCATCTTGCGGCGATCAGGACGGGTCACCGACACTCGTGGTGTGGAGCCTGAAGCCCTCCAGGCGCCGGCATTCGACCGGTTACTGGAGCGGGCCGCCGCGTGTCGGGAGCACGGGTCTCCCGAGGAGGCATATGGTTGGCTGCGGCGGGCCGCTGCCAGCGCCGATGGGCTCCTCGACCGGCAGGCCGCCGCGCTCGAGCTCGCGCGACTGAGAGCGGCCGCGAAACCCGCCGCCAGGCGGCAGGTGCGGGTGGCCGTGGCCGGCAGCTACACCACCACCCAGCTGGCGCGGCTGGTCGGCCTGGCGGCGTTCCAGGCGGGCATCGACGTCGAACTCTACGAAAGCCAGTACGGCCAGTACAGTCAGGACCTGCTCGATCCGGGGAGCGCCCTGTACGCGTTCGGGCCCGAGGTCGTCATCCTGGCCGTCCACGAGGGCGCCCTCCAGCTGCCGGCGCTCAGCGACGAGCCAGAGGCGGAGGTTGACACCGAGCTGAGGCGCTGGCAGCAGCTCTGGTCGCTCGCCAGGGAGCGGGCAGCGGCGCGGGTGATTCAGCACACGTTCGCCCTCCCCCCGGCGCAGCCGCTCGGCCACCTCGCCGGCCGGCTGGGCTCGCGGTATGCAATGGGGCAGCGGCTCAATGCGCGGATGATGCGGGACGCCCCGGCGGACGTGGCCTTCGTCGATTGCGACCGGCTGGCTTCCTGGTATGGGAAGCGGGCCTGGTCGGACGACCGCTACTGGCACCTGACCAAGCAAGCACTCGCTCCCGACGCCCTCTGGTTGCTGGCGACGCACACCGCGGCGGTGCTGGCCGCCACCCTGGGCCTGGCCAGGAAATGCGTGGTGCTCGACCTGGATGGAACGCTGTGGGGCGGCGTCATTGGCGAGGACGGCGTGAGCGGGATCGCACTGGGCGGCGGCCCGGCCGGAGACGCCTACGCCAGCTTCCAGTCTTTCCTGCTCGGCCTCAAGCAAAAGGGGATCCTGCTCGCGGTCGCCTCCAAGAACAACGACGCCGATGCCCGGCTGCCGTTCCAGCAACATCCCGACATGCGCCTGCACCTCGATGACTTCGCGGTCTTCAAGGCCAGCTGGGCAGACAAGGCCACTACCCTGCGGGTGATTGCCAGCGAGCTGGGCCTCGGCCTCGACAGCCTGGTCCTGGTCGACGACAATCCCGCCGAGCGGGCGCTGGTGCGGGAATTGCTTCCCGAGGTCGAGGTGATCGACCTGCCGTCGGATCCGGCCGGTTACGTGCGCGCCCTCGCCGATTACCCGGGGCTGGAAACGGTGGCCCTCACGGAGGAGGATGCGCGCCGTACCGACCAGTACCGGGCCCGGCGGGAGGCCGCGCAGCTGGCGCAGTCGGCCGGCAGCCTCGAGGCGTTCCACCGCGGCCTGCAGATGTCGGCGCGGGTGGCCCCGTTCGATGACTTCCACCTGCCGCGCATCGCGCAGCTGATCGCCAAGACGAACCAGTTCAACCTGACCGGCCGCCGGCGCGGGCTGCCTGAGCTCGAGGCGCTGCGTCAGGAGGCAGCCTACATCCATTTGTCGCTTACGCTGCGGGACCGCTTCGGCGACCACGGCCTGGTCGGCGTCCTGATCGCGCGCCAGGAGGACGACACCGCCGTCATTGACACCTGGGCGATGAGCTGCCGGGTCATCGGCCGTACCGTCGAGGCCGAGATGCTCAAGCATCTCTGCCAGGCGACCGTCGCCCGCGGATGCCGCCGCCTGCGGGGAGTCTACGTTCCGTCGACCCGCAACCAGCTGGTGAAAGACCTGTTCGCAAGCTTTGGCTTCCAGCTGGTGGGGGACCAGGACGGCACCACCACCTGGGAGTACGACCTGGACCGCCAGGGCCCCATCCAGAACGACGTCATCGCCGACTGGGCGAAGGCGGAGCTCGCGCCGGCGGCGTTCGCGGGAGAGCGGGCAGCGGCATTGGCGGAATGACCCCGCGGGTGGTGGGCGTCTTTCCATTGGAGGCGCGCGCCCAGCGGCGGCGCCTTTTCGACGCCCTCGAGGCGGCCTTCCCGCTGCGTTTCGCGGGCCGCGCCCTGGCGGAGATGGACGGCCTCGACGGCGCGGTATTCGTGGGCGCGTCCCCGCCCGCGAACCCGCCACCCTGCCCCTGGCTCTGGTTCGTGCACGACCGCGTTGCCAGTCCAGCCGGTGCCGGGGTCCAGATTGGAACCGATCCATTGGTGGATGCGCGGCTGCGGGGCGTCACGTTGACCGATGGCTTGGCCGGCGCCGCCAGGCCGCTCCGTCCGGCTGACTCCGAGCGGGTGCTGGCGACGACGCCTTCCGGTCCGGTCTGGCTCGCCTCGGCGGAGCAACCGCGGCATTACCTGGCCTCGGTCGCCCCAGCGGAGCTGGCTGCGGACGAGCCCTTGCGCGCCCGGCTCCGGGCCGGATCATTCCTGGGGCTGCTGCCGCTGATCCACTTCCTCCGTGAAATCTGTGCGGAGCGGCCCTGGTCCCAGCCACCTCCGCGGGCCTGCTTCATCATCGATGACCCCAACCTGCACGCGCTCACCTACGGATATGTCGACTTCCGCCGGCTGGTGGCCCACGCCGCCCGCGGCGGGTACCACGTGGCCATCGCGAGTACCCCTCTCGACTACGGCTTCGTCCACCGGCGAGCCGGCGCCCTATTCCGTGAGTGCTCGGGACAGATCTCCCTGGCCATCCACGGCAACAACCACGAGCGCCACGAGCTGGCCCGCGTCCATGACGAGGCAGCTGCCCTGGCGCTAGGTGCCCAGGCGCTCCGCCGGAGCCGGCGGTTGGAGCAGCGAACGGGCCTGCGGGTCTCGCGCGTGATGTGCGCGCCCCACGAGGAATGCAACCAGGTGATGGTGAGAGCGCTGTTTCGCCTCGGTTTCGACGGCCTGGCCAGGGAGCTGATGGCCCCGGTCAGCCAGCCGGCAGCCAGGGCGGGCGGGGTGCTGGCCGATTGGGAGCCGGCCGAGCTGATCGGCGGCCTCCCCGTGCTGCCCCGATATGGTCTGGGGGCTGACGGGGAGGACCTGGTCTTCCGCTCCTACCTGAACCTGCCGATACTCGTCTGCCTCCACCACCAGGACCTGGCCGGCGGCCTGGACGTGCTTGACGCCACGGCAGCCGAGGTCAATCGCCTGGGGCCCCATGCGTGGATGTCGCTCACCGACATCTGCCGGTCGAATGCCGTCTGGTGGCGGATGGGGAATGCGCTGGTGGTCCGCCCCTACGCTCGACGGGTGGTGCTCCCCGTCGATCGCGATGTGGAGCGGATCGTGGTCGAGACGCCCCCGTCCGAGCCATCGGTCGACCTCCGAATCTCGTGCGGCTCGGCCTCCACCTCCGGACCGGCGGGCGGTGCGTTCGACGTCGCCGGCCCCTTCCCCTCGCTGGTCGAGATTGAAATGTCTTCGGTGGACCTGGTCGATGCCGATGCCGTCCCGGCGCCGTCGCCGCGGGTCTGGCCCGTGGTTCGGCGGCTCCTGACCGAATCCCGGGACCGGCTGGCGCCCCTCCCGCGCCCCCGGAGGCTGGCCCGACGCCTGATAGCGTAAATATCGGTATAGCTGATATCCTCGGTAAACAAACTCATGCGGAACCCCGCCGACCGCCTGACCCTCTACGGCGAGCGAAACGCCCCCGCCCAGGAACCCCCCGACCACCAGGAGCACGTGTTCCTGGAGGTGCTGGGGGAAACCGTGGAGACGGCCAACCGGAGCGGCTTGCCCTATTTGCTGGTGGGGGGGATCGCCTCGGGCATCATGGGCCGGCCCCGCTGGACGCACGACCTGGATCTCTTCGTTCGCCCTCAGGATGCTCGGCCGCTGCTGCGGGTCTTTGCCGAGGCCGGCTTCCGCACCGAGGAGACCGACCCGGTCTGGCTATACAAGGCCTTCAAGCACGAGGTCCTGGTAGACCTGATTTTTTATGGGACCGGCGGCATCTACCTCGACGATGACATGCTGGCCCATAGCACCGTCCGGGAGTTCAAGGGCCACCACGTCCGCATCCCGTCACCGGAGGATCTCATCGTGATCAAGGGCCTGGTCCACAAGGAGGAAACCTCGCGCCATTGGTTCGACGCGTTGGCCATGATCAGCCGCTGCGACCTGGACTGGGAGTACCTGCTCCGTCGGGCACGGCGCGGCTCCCGGCGGATGTTGAGCCTGCTCGTCTACGCCCAGTCGAATGATGTGCTGGTGCCCGACGGCGTGATCCGGCGGTTGTACGCAGCGATCTACGAAGGATAAGGAGGGCAGCCTGAAAGAGCCGAATGACTATGCGAGCGAGCACTTGCGCGACCAGCTCATCCATGACCCTCGCTTACACGAGCAGGACCTGACCGTACGGGTGGAAGAGACGCGGGTCACGGTGGGCGGTCGGGTCTCCACCCCGGAACGGCAGCAGGCCGTCACCCTGGCGGCGCAGGAACTGATGCCGGGCAAGGAAATCGCCAATGAGACCGTCGTCGTGGCCCGGCGGGAGCCTGAGCCCGACGGCGACGAGCGGATCGCGTGATCCGGGTCGCCGCGGTCGGCGACCTGCATGCCGGCGTCGACTCCAGGGGCCTGCTGCGACCGGCATTCGAGCGGGTGGCGGAGCGGGCCGATCTGCTCCTCCTGGCTGGTGACCTGACCCGCTGCGGCGGTCCGGACGAAGCCCGGGTCCTGGCGGAGGAACTCAGCGACGTTGAGCTGCCACGTATCGCCGTGCTGGGCAACCATGACTACGAGGCGGGCCGGGAAGACGAGGTGCGCCGCATCCTGGAGCAGGCGGGCATCCAGGTCCTCGAGGGCGAATCCACTGTTCTCGATGCGGGGGGCGTTCGGGTGGGGATCGCCGGCTCCAAGGGCTTCGGCGGCGGATTCACCGGCGCCTGCGCGACCGATTTCGGCGAGCCGGAGATGAAGGCGTTTGTCCGCCACACCAAGAAGCTGGCCAGCCACCTGGAAGGGGCGTTGCGGGAGCTGGACGGGGTGGACGTCAAGATCGCCTTGATGCACTACGCCCCGGTGGAAGCCACGTTGGGGTCGGAGCCGCTCGAAATCTACCCGTTCCTGGGCAGCTACCTGCTAGCCGAGGCGGTCGACCACGGCGGGGCGAACCTGGCGATCCACGGCCATGCGCACCGGGGGGCGGAGAAGGGCGTGACGCCTGGTGGCGTGCCGGTCCGCAATGTGGCCCAGCCCGTCATCAGGCACGCCTACTACGTCTACTCTTTCAACGGAAAGGCCTCGCTGGCCGCCACTTCCTGAGCGCCCGGAACGGCGCGCTATAGTCGCGGTCGTGCGCGAAGACTGGACGACCGTCTACGAGACGCATAACCGGATCGATGCCGACCAGGTCCGGACAACCCTGGAGGGGGCCGGCTTTCAGGTCATGGAGCGAGGTGACACGGGGATGTTCGTAGAAGCCTCCTCCACCAACTTGGCCGGCTTCATCGCCCTGGCCGTACCACCGGAAGACGCCGACGATGCCCGAGCGCTCCTGAAAGACCAGGTGAAACCGTCGGGCGGAGATACCAAGAGCGAGAGCCCAATCTCAGTGCGTCAGGCTGCGAACGACGTCCTGGCGTTACGCAGCAGCCACTCCGTGGCTGGCTGCAAGTACTGCGGGATCCCAACGCTGGACCTGCGCGAGGACGAGCTGGAGAGCCGGGAGCTGGCCCTGCTCCGGGCGGCCGGCCTGGGAGTGAACAGCGCGTCATTTACTGACTTCGAGCCTGGTGAGCGGATCTGCACCGACTGCGCCGCCCACGAGGTGGAGTGCGATATGTGCGGCCGGCAGATAGACGCCTTCCTGGACGGCGGCATCTACCGGCGGGCGAACGCGGATGAAGCCTACGTCTGCCTGAGCTGCGCCGGCCGACTCGACGACAGCCTCGAGCGAGACCGGGACTGGTAGTGGCCCGCGAAACTCAATTCGTCCATGCCTGAACTAGACGGGCCGTTCCTCGGAACCGCCCGTCTCTGCCTGCACTTCCTTCAGGAAATTACCGTCGCTCCGTCACGACGGTCCTCCGGTGTTGAGTCAGTCAGGCCCCGCTTTTCACCACGAAGTTGCCGGCCACAACGGTTTGTGGAGTTTTGCCCCCGGTGCAGGGCGCCGAGTTCGCGTCGCTGTGGAGCTGGTCGGTAGTTGGGGAGGGAAAGTCATCGATGGTCAGGCTCAGTTCCGTAGTCGTTGCAAAGAGGCCAGTCGGCGTCCCTTCGACGGTGCCGGTCACGATGGCCTCAGCTTGGGCGCCGTTCGCACCCGGCACGGTTACCTGCAGACAATCTACGTCAAATTTGGCCTGCGAGGAGGAACAGTTACCCTTCCCCAGCACTGTAATGTGCCCGGTCGCTGAGGTGTCCGGAGCGCCGGTATCTTTGTGGGCGCTGAGGTTGACGTCGAGGGCCCCGCCCGTTGGGGGGCAAGTATTCGCCGATTGGGCGAGCCGGACCGCTCCCGCGGCGAAGTCATGCGCCGAATCCGCATACGCCGGATGAGCGAGGCCGGCCAGATTCAAGATCGTGGCCAGCAGCGGGCTGCCTACGGTTACTGTGCAACTGATTCCCGCCGGGTAAAGGAGCAGAGCCTGGACCGAGTCCTGCAATTCCTGCAGCGTATTCGTATCCAGGGTCAGGTTCAGGTTAGTGCCGTCGTCGCATGAGAGGTTCACCAGGCTGTCTGCGAAGGCCGTGGTTGCCGACGCCCCGGCTACCAGGGCCAGCGCGGCGACCAGGCCGAGAACCGCGCGCCTCATGCCAGTCCTCCGTTTCCGGTGGGGGTCCCGTGTTTGATCCGAAGCAATCATCTTCTCTCCCTCCCATTCCTAGGCTCGAACAAAAAGGTCAACTTGCCAGGCAGACCTTGCGTATAACCTCACTTCCTCTTATTGGTGCGCTCTTTAAATCAGCGCAATCGCCGCCAAGCTCAGCCCGCTCGACCTGCCGCGCAGTGCACGAATGAAATTTGACTCTGCGTGATTCGATCATGGAACGGACGGGTCAAGGTGCTGTACAGGCAGTTTTGGTAGTGAGCCAATCCCGATCCCGAGTCACGGGAGTCTGTCCCGCAGGTCTCGGGAACCTCAGCCAGACCTTGTCCCAGAACCCTGGGGGACAACTGAGGAACAGATCGTCCTACGAAACGATGTTCTCGGGCGCACAGGAGGTCGATGCAGGTTTGCATCCTGGGTCTTCACTCTTCCACGCACCAAGCGAACGACATGGGGCAGCGGCGAGGTTGCGTGAACGTCGAGAAGCTAGCTGGCGTCGGCGAGGATTAGCCGACGAGGTGCACTGGCCCACCTTTGAGGCCGACAGCCACGGTCGTCGACGGCCACCGTGCCCGGGCCGCCCTCATAGACGAGTCGAGGCAGGCGAGCGGGGACCCTCCAGAGGGCGAAGCGTCGATCTCACTCAGCCAGGCGGCCAGCGACATCCTGGCGTTACGCCATCGTCATTCCGTTGCCGGCTGCAAGTACTGCGGGATCCCAACGCTGGACCTGCGCGAGGATGAGCTGCAGAGCCGGCCGGTCGCCCTTCTCCGGGCGGTTGGCCTGGGGGTCAACAGCGCGTCGTTCAGCGAATTCGAGCCGGGCGAGCGGATCTGTACCGAGTGCGCCGCTCACGAGGTCGAGTGCGATCTGTGCGGCCGGCAGATGGACGGCTTCCTGGACGGCGGGGTATATCGCCGGGCGAACGCCGACGAAGCCTACCTGTGTACGAGCTGCACGGGCGAGCTCGGCGACGCCCTGGGCAAAACGCCCGACTGGTAGGTCAACGGCGGGCAGCGCCCCTTCGGCCGCGATACTCGCCTAGGACAAGGGTACTGTCGGTGACAAAGGCTAGGACTATCTGCCCACACCACAAATAGATAAATCACATTGTCAAGTTGTTCGGTCAGTGACAGCATCAGTAGTAGGAAGGGCATCACGCCGAGAGCGCGCGAAAATCCGGCCGGATTTGAGGTGTGGCGCACTTCTCATTCAGGCAGGTGTAACCAAGGAGACTGTTATGAAAGCGCTGCTCGACTACGACGCCATTGACTCGCTGACCGCCGTCGAACTGCCCGATCGCAACCTTTTGCAAACGTGCGCGCTGATTGCCGACTCGTTCAACAACTGGGAGCTAATCTCGGTGGACAACGCTGCGGTAGCGCTTCAGGCCTGCAACGTTGCAAGCGGGAATGCCATTGCGATTCCCGTGAGTGTGCTCACCCTTTTCAACTTCCAGATCGTCCAACAGTCGGTCGATACTTCCTATGAGTGCGAAGTGACGAATCTTGCGGTCTTCAACTCGGCGTTCGGCATCACGGGTTGATGACAACGGAGTCCGGATCGGCCTCTGCTGAAGGGTGGTCGGGTCCTTCAGACACGGGGCGTGAAGGGCGAGCCGGGCTGGTCCCGGCTCGCCTCCGTGCCCTGGGGCTCTGATCGATGCAGGTTGCTCGTTCCGACCCACCGGCAGATACGCTGTCGACGCCCGCGGGGCGGCCCAGGTGCGGCATCCAGGTACCGGAGCGGCCGGACCTGGCCCTCGGCGTGGTGCTGGTGGGTGAGCTGGCGGGGAGCGCCTTCACGAAGTCGCAGTGGCTCATCGAGCGGGATGGGCATTACATTCAGGTCCCGGAACTGGTGTACCGGACCGTTGAGTATGCCAACGGCGAGCGCACGCCTGAGGAGATCGCCGGCTTGGTCACAGGGGCGACGGACTGGACAGTCACGGCCGAGCATATTCAACAAATTGTGTCCACCAAGTTGATTCCCTTAGGGATCATCAGGCCGGTTACATCCAGTGGCTCGGTGCCGCCGGTGCCGAGGCCTATGGCGGCGTCGCCACTCCTGCTGCGGATGCGAAAGCAGGTGCTGGGGCCGCGGGCGATCGAGGCAATCGCCGGCGTTCTGCAGTTCCTGTACGCGCCGGTCGTCCTCATCCCGCTCTTGACCGCGGCCACGCTCGCGCAGGCATGGCTCTATTTCCACCACGGGCTGGCGGCCAGCCTCCGCGACTTCGCCTATTCGCCGGGTGCTATCGGACCGGTCCTGGGGCTGCTCATTGCGTCAATGCTCTTTCATGAGTTGGGCCACGCATCGGCCCTCCGTTATGGTGGCGGCAGAGCGAGAAGCATCGGGGTGGGTCTCTATGTCATCTTTCCCGCCTTCTACACCGACACCACCGATGGCTACCGGCTGGGGCGGTGGGCCCGAGTTCGCACGGACCTCGGCGGCTTCTACTTCATGCTTCTCTTTGCGCTCGCGATTATTCAACTGTACTTCGTTGTTGGCCAGGAATGGGTGCTCGCCGCTGTGCTCGTCATCGACATTGAAATGGCCCGTCAGCTCATCCCGTTCATCAGGTTCGATGGCTACTGGGCGCTCACCGACCTGCTGGGAATTCCCGACATCCTGACCTTCATGAAGTCAACCTTGCTGCGGGGCATGCAGCGCCGGTCCATGACCGTAGGATGGCCCGAGCTGAAGCCTTGGGCGCGGCCCGTATTCGTCGCTTACATGTTGCTCACCACGCCCATCCTGACCCTTCTGGTGCTGATGCTGTTCGTGCGCGGACCGCTGCTCTTCTCAGCGCTGTGGTCGGCGCTCGGTGTTGCCCAGGAGAGGCTTGGACAAGCCTGGGTCAATGGCCAGGGTGGGCATGCCATGGCCGCGGGTGTGCAGTTGATTCTGCTGGTGGCCCAGGCGGCCGGTCTCTCGTACGTGGTCTACTCCGTCCTGCGCGGCCTCTTCCGGGGCTTGTGGCGCTGGAGCCAGCCGAGCACGCGTCGCCGCCTGGCCAGCCTGGCCGTCAGCGCCGTGGCCATCGGCCTGCTGGCCAGCTACTGGAACTCGAGTCTCGGCCTCGCCTCGGGCGGGGCGCCCCAGGGCGTTCAGACTTTCCTGGTCAGCCAGCGAAACCATGTGCAGGGGCCGGTCTCGTATCCGCAGTCGCCTCCAGTCGGGGGAAACCACTCGCCAATCTTGCAGAACTGCGGCTTTTATCGCACGCCGGTAGAAAATGAGCATGCGGTCCACTCGCTGGAACATGGGGCGGTCTGGATCACGTACCGGCCGGATCTGCCTGCCGGGGACGTGGCCGCTCTGCGTGTGCTCGCCCAACGGATGTCGTACGTGCTCGTGAGTCCATTCCCCGATCTGCCCACGCCGGTGGTCGCCTCGGCCTGGGGCCGCCAGCTGCAGCTCAACTCGGCCGGAGATCCACGTCTCGACCAGTTCTTGCGGGCCTTCCGGCGTGGTTCGCAGGCGCCCGAGCATCGCGGCGGGCCCTGCACCGGCGGGCTCGGCTCACCGGAACGGTGAGGCACAGACTCGTCTGAGACACCTCGGGGCCGAGAGCTCGCGCTGGGCCGGGCCGGGCCCTGTGTGGGAAGAGGTCACCGAGGTCGCATGACATCCGGGACCGGCGGCACGCCCGCTGCCGATTTCGAAGGGCAAGGCAGGGTTGTCGCACCGACACCCCACTCGTCCGCCAGCGAGGGAGCGAGGGTCAGTGCGCGAGTTTATTAGCCGACCAGGTGGACGGGGCCGCCCTTGAGGCCCACGGCCACGGTCACGGTGTCCACGGCCACGGTGCCGGCCCCGGTCACATACTGCATGCTCCACCAGTACTGCCCGGGCGGCGGGTTATAGCTCGAGGGGATGGGGATCTCGATGTGCACCCAGAGGTTGTCTGACGACACCCCGGTGTTGGTGTCCTGGGCCACGAAGGTGGCGGTGGTGGTGCCCCCGGTTCCCGGATAGATGCTGTACGTGCCTCTGGCAAGGTTGGAGCGCTGCGCGCCAAGGTTGTAAATGTTGATTCCCTGGGGCGAGCTGGCCACGGCCCCGGTCGGGTCCAGGATGTTGATCCGGACGAACCCGCTGGAGCTGGAGATGTCGCCCACGTCCCAGATATCGATACTCACCGTCAGGCCGGCATAGTCGGGCGTCAGCTGGAACAGATTCATGCTGAAGCTGCCGCCTGGACCAGCATCGAACGGGGTGAAGAAGCAGATCTCGTCCCAGGCGGCCACCGCGCAGGTGGGGCAGGCGGTCCGGTTGACGTCGCCGTTCACCGCCCGGACGGCGTATCCCTTGTGGCCGGTGGGGCTGGCCCCGGTAAAGCTCGTTCCCGCGTTGTCGAGAGAGTCGACACGCAGCCGGTAGGTCCCGGGCGCCAACGCCCCGCCCACCTGGTAGTTCGACAGGGCCGGCGTCGTTCGGAGACTGACCAGCCCGTTATCCTGGGCCCCCGAGTAACTGGTCACATCGACCCAGTTGTGATAGATCAGCATGTTGGTGGGCAGGCCGCCCGCGTACTGCTGGGTGACGGTTTGGCCCTGGTTCGGGCCGCCCATGATGACGTACTGCTGCGCCGCGTTGGCCCAGTTGCGGGCGTCGATCGGGTACACGGTCAGCTGGGCCAGGAGCTGATCGCTGCTGCGGATAAAGACGTTGCTGACCCGGAAGAGGGTGTAGCGCATGGTCGAGTAGTACGCCGGGTTGTTGAGGTCGATGGGTCCACCGTCGTCTTCGTGAAACCAGTTGTTCCCGCGGACGGAGCAGGTCCGGGCGGCGGGATTCTGGTTGTCGTTGTTGCAGTAGTTGGCCGCGGCGCGGTAGCCGTCGGGGGCGAAGGCCGCGTTGTAGATCTGAATGACGCCGCCTGGCCCGCCGACCGGGACAGTGATCCGGTAGTTGTACCCACCCCGGTCGGCCAGGGTGGTATCGCGGGGCTCGGTCCCATTCGCGTAGCTGATCTGGTGGACGTCGTCCGTCGCGCCGGCCGATGCCGGCGGATTATACGGGCTCGGTGTGTAGGCATCGCCCTGGCCGCGGTCGGTGTGCCAGCCCTCTTCGCGGACGAAGAAGAACCTGGTCCGGCCCAGCTCGCCGAGTGAGCTGCCCGCCTGGCTGCCGGGCTGTCCGAGCGAGATGGGAGGCAGATACGCGGCGATGGCGGTGGCTGAGACCTGGTACGGCTTGAACCCGAACATCACCATGAAGAACACCGGCGCCTGCCGTCCGACCGTCACCTGGAGTTGGTTGGTGTGCCCAGGCACGCGGCTGGGGGTCACCAGCACCCCGTCGGCCGTATTGGCGAGGTCGAATCCGTTGCGGGCCGCTTCGTCGACGGCCCGGTCGGTGGCATCGTTGCGGGACCCCAGCGGGACGGCGCTGGCACCAGTGAATTGGTCGGGCATGAAGACCACGCCGGACAACGCGGCGGCAGCGGCGGCCCGCTCGCTGGAGACCTGGTACAGGTAGCCGACCACGACGTCGACGGCCAGCCCGATCCCAGCGATCATGAGCGTGCCGGTGAGCGCGATCAGCACGATGGCCTGACCGGCTTGCGACCGCAGACGCGTCAGGCGAGGTC
>Ga0137396_10000908_pt1 | contig 14862 bp, 8 predicted proteins | sample czc16metaG_FD_108284 | JGI IMG/M metagenome (GOLD analysis project Ga0137396, IMG submission 108284) | Vadose zone soil microbial communities from Angelo Coast Range Reserve, California, USA - czcobulk3.16 metaG | ecosystem: Environmental > Terrestrial > Soil > Vadose zone | place: USA...
GCGAGCTCAGGCGGGCTGCGGGTGACGCTCCCAAGCGCGTGTGGCGAGAATTTCTTCGATATGCGCGAGCGCGGAGTCGATTTCGTCGTCGCGGTTGTAAAAGTGCGGGGAGAGCCGGATGCCCGCCTGCGGGCGGTAGTCCACCAGGACGTCGCGGGCCAGCAACTCGCGGGTCACCTCGCGCGCGTGCGGGCAATCCACGGAAACCGTTCCGGCGCGCTCCGCGGGGTCCATGGGCGTGTTCACGCGCCAACCGCGGGCGAGCGCGCCTTCGATGATGCGCTTGGTCTGCCCCATGGACTTCGCGCGGATGCGCTCGACGCCGACTGTGCCGATGATCTCGAGGCCCGGCTGGCAGGCATAAAGCGCGGGGATATGCGGAGTGCCGTTCAGGTAACGGAAGGAGTCTTCGCGGCGGTCGATGGGACCCACTTCAAATTCAAACGGGCGCTTGTGCGCGAGCCAGCCGGTGAGCGTGGGCTTGAGCTTTGCGCGCAGGTCCGGGCGGACGTAAAGGTACCCCACGCCGGGCCCGCCGCAGAGCCACTTCAGGACGCCGCCGACGGCGAAATCGGCGCCAAGCTCGCGCGCGTTGACCGGAACGGTGCCTGCAGCCTGGAAAAGGTCCAGGATGACGAACGCGCCGACGCGGTGCGCGCGTTCGAGGATTGCGCGCGCGTCCACGATGCAGGAGCTGCGGAACAGCACGTAGGAGATGGGCACCAGCAGCGTCTGCTCGTCAATGGCGGCGAGGAGCTTCTCGAGCGGGATGCGGATGCCGTCTTCGCTTTTGACGATTTCGACGCGCGCGCCGCGGCTCTGCTGCTCCTGATAAAAATAGAGAATCGAGGGGAACTCCATGTCCACCATGACCACTTTGTTGCGCGGGCCGCAAAAGTCGAAGCAGGACGCGATCACCGCCTGGGTGAGCGTGACGTTCTGGTGCAGCGAGATGTCGCCCGGCGCCGCTCCGACCAGCGCCCCGATGCGGTCGCCCACGCGGACCGCCATGTCCCACCAGCCTTCTTCCCAGGCGCGTACGCCACGGGTGGCCCAGGCGTCGGCGTATTCGCGCATGCAGTCGTAGACGCCGCGCGGCATCGCGCCCAGCGAGTTGCTGATCATGTAGGTGGCGCGGGCGAGGATGGGAAACTCCTCGCGCCACTTCAACAGCTCATCCATCGGTACGTTCTCCACTGGCTGCCCCTTAGCCTGCTGACCGAGCGAATAAATAAGTTACCACACCGAACCGGCGGCGAGCCACGGCGAACCGCCCGAACATTCGTCGGAGCGCTCCCTTGCCTACCCTGCATAATCCATCCAACTCAACGGCCCTCGAGAAGCTCGGTGGCCGGACGCTGCATTCTGAGCGAGTACGTGCAGCAGGCTTTGTCCCTAGCCACGGCACAAACGCTGGAAGGCTCACAAAGAGATGGTCCGGGCGGGGCGGCGCAAGCGCGCCCACGCAAGGTAGCAGAGCGAGATGAAAGCCAGCCACGGCAAGCCGGCCACGAGCGTGATTCTCATTCCCGGGATCCACCAGGTCGAAATTCCGACGGCCGTAAGCGCCGCGAGCCCGCCGAGTGAAGTCCACGGCCCCGGCGGGGCGAAGCGCAACGGAGCAGGTTGCTCGGGCGCGTCTGACTTTCCGCGCGAGACCTCCGGCCCAGGGCTTCTACGGGCCCCGCTTGCGGCGCCTGGGCTTGCCATGTCTTGCGCGTGGCGCCGGCGAAAGGCCAGGTGCGTGACAAAGATCATCATCCACACGAACAGGCCGCCGAAGAACGCTGCGCCAAGCATGTAGAGGTAAGTAGACTGCTGAAGAAAATGCTCGAGGAGCAGCGCGGCAAACATCCCAGCGCTCGACACCAGCAGCGCGTGAACAGGCGTGCCGTGGCGGCTGAGCTTTCCCAGCGCCGCGGGAGCATAGCCGCCGCGCGCCAGCGAAAATATCATCCGCGTGGTCAGATAGAGGTTGCAGTTCACGCTCGACAAGGCCGCGGTCAGCACAACAAAGTTCATCACTGCCGCCGCAGCCGGGATGCCAACGGTTTGGAAGACGCGCACAAACGGGCTTTCCGCCAATCCAACCTGATTCCAAGGCATGACGCCGACCAGCACGGCTATCCCGCCGACATAGAACAGCGCCAAGCGCAACAAGGTCTTGCGCAGCGCGCGCGGCACGGCCACCTGCGGGTCGCGCGCTTCGCCGGATGTGACCGCGACGACTTCGATTCCCAAATAGCTGAAGATCGCCATGGCGATGCCCAGGCCCACGCCCAGCCAGCCGTTGGGGAGGAAGCCGCCGTGCGCGGTGAAGTTCGTCGTGCCGATGGGTTTGAACCCGATTCCCAGGAGCAGCGCCGCGCCAAGAATCAAGAACAGAATAATCGTCACCACCTTGATCATCGCAAACCAGTATTCAAACCAGCCGAAGCTCGCCACGCTTTGCGCGTTCACATATACCAGCGACGCAGAAAACGCCGCCACCCAGATCCAAGCCGGCACGCCCGGAAACCAGTAGCGGCAATAGATCGCCGCGGCCACTACTTCGCTGCCGATGGCCACCACCTGCCCCAGCCAGTAGGAGTAGCGCATCACGAAGCCGGCCCAGGGATGCAGGTAGACCTCGGCATAGACGCCGAACGAGCCCGCCACCGGATGCGCCACTGCCATTTCCGCCAGCGCCCACATCAGCGCGAGAGCAATCGCCGCGCCGACCGCGTAGCTCAAAATCACTCCCGGGCCGGCCAAGCGCACCGAGACCGCGCTACCCAGAAACAGCCCGGTACCGATCGCGCCGCCCAACGCGATCATGGAGAGTTGACGAGGGGTGAGGTTGCGGCGCAGGCCGGCTTCGCGCTCGAGGATGGAGCGAGCCTCAGCAGCTTCAGCAGAAACCGCCGGCGCGTTCGCGACGACTGGATCTAGCTCACGTGAAGGCATGGCAGCGGTGGCTCGCCATCCTACCAGAAACCAGGCAAGGGTTTTCGACGTAGGAGTTAGCGCGACACCTGAGGCGGTTGTGTTGTGATCTTGAAAAGCCTATCCGTCGCTGATGCCTGTCCAGGTCCCAATTGCTCGACGGTCATGCTAAAACTGCCGTCGGGCTCAATGCTATCCCGTACTGCTCCTCTAAGTTGTAGTAATTGCCGTGGACTGTGCCCTCGCCATTGGCGATGGTCAGTTTGCGGATGCGCACGTCTTCGACCCAGCGGGGATTAGCTGCCTCGGCCCTACGATTGGCGATAATCCGCAGGCGAGCCACCTCTTTGAGACCTCCGGGATCCGCATCTCCTGGCGCATCCAGTTGCTTGAAGTCCCGCTCAATCTGTGCTCTGACCAGATCGCTGATACTACCGTTCTGCACTTTGATGTCGAACATAAGGGCCGCAGCACGCCCGGAGGAAACACCGTAGGTGTCGCAGAGCGCGAGGGCTTGTTCGTACAGCGCAGTTCCAAACTTGACTTGGATGTCCTGGAATTCCTGCCTCCGGCCCAGCGCTTTGAACTGCCCCTGCCACGGCTCAAGCAAAACAAATCGCCTCAGGTCCTGAATCGAGCGAGCCCAGGCGAGTTGTTCCTCGCGGCTGGCCCTCAGCATGGCCTGAAGTACCGGGTGGTCCCGATCAAAGATTCCTTGCAGGACCTGGGGATAATTCGTATCCATCTCTTGAAGAAGCGGCTGAAGGCTGCCTTGGCCCAGGTTCCACTGAAGCACGCCGAAGCTGATGCCCTGGCCATCGAAATCACCTGAAAGGCCGGCAAAACAATCGGGGAAGGGCCGGTTTGTTTCGAAGGCGCCGGTGAGGGCCATGCACCGGAATTCGAGTGGCTTGTTCGCGATCAGCGGCTTCTCGATTTCAGCCCCGGCGAAAAGGGCAGCCCAGGTCTGAGGTCCAACTCGGCCATCCACGACGAGGGCGTTAGCCTGCTGAAAGGCTGTGACCGCTACTTCTGTTCCCCCTCCGAAAACTCCATCGATGGGGCCGAGGTAAAGTCCGAGTTCCCGCAGGCGAGTTTGAATCTTAGAGACTTCTGGGCCAATTGAGCCGCGTTGATAAAGAGCCATAGCGCCCCCTTTGCACTCCTGTCGTTAGACTACTTAAAGCGTTTCTTAAGCTTGACGTCGAGGCCGAAGGTGCCGTTCTGGTCGCGCAGAGCCACGATGGAAACGTTGCGGTTGACGTTGTATTCCACCTGGATCACTTGCTGCTGTGTCGAGGTGACGTTGGTGGTGTAAGTGATCACCAGGTCGCGGGTGACTTGCTGCTCGATGGTGATTCGCGCAGCGGTGTTCTGTTCAGTGCCGGTGCCGGTGCCGGCCAGAAACGGGTCCACGCGGAAGCGGCTGATGCCAAACAACCGCTCGATGCGCCCGCCCAACTGGCTTGAGATGGCCTCCGAGAGCAGCGTGGTCGCGCCCAGCTCCGGCGTTTGCACCGCCGTGGGCCCGCGGAGTTCGCTCTCTTCCGAGGGGCGACCCAGGGCCAGCAGCGCGATGATATCGCTCGAGGGCAGCGGCGGGTCGGAGCGATAGGCCAGCGTAAGGTGGCTCGCCGGCCCGGTAAAGTTCAGCGTAATTTCGTACTGGCGGATCGTCGTAGTGGCCTCGACGTTGAGCACCGGGTCGAGCCGAAACGGATTGGCAAAGTTGATGTCGCCGCGCGACAGCCGGAAGCGGTTGCCGCGGAACGTCATCTCGCCGGCCAGCAGGTGGATGTGCCCGATCAGGATGGGATGCTCCCAGGTTCCGCGGACGCGCAGATTGGCTTCGCAGTCCACCCGCGCGCCGGTCCATTCCACGCGCGCTTCGGGGCCCGAAACGCCCTCGATATCGAACTGCAGGTTGCGCAGGAAGGGCGAAGTGGTAGTGGGGGCGCGTATCGGCTCCTTCGATGCGAGGATCATCGATGCCAGGTCAAATCCCTGCGCCATCAGCAGCCGCTCGACCACTACGCGCCCGGAAAGCAGCCCCGCCTGTGCCGTGCCCGAGAGCCGCAGGGTGCCGCCCGCGAGCCAGCTCATGCCTTCGGGGTAGCGGATGCGGACTCGCCTGGTGCGCGCGGTGAGGTCGTAGCGCAGCGGGCCCTCGCCGTAGGTCACCGAACCGCTGAGCAATAGCCGGCCGCCGCCGGTTTCTGCGGTGACGTTATCAAAGAGAAGCCGGCTGGTGTCAAACACGATCTCGCCGTTCACCTGGCTGAGCCCGGCGGGGAAGTCGCCGTAGTTGGCTGCGGCATTTTCCACTCGCACCTTTCCGGTGATGCGCGGGCTAGGAAACGTGCCTTCGATCGCGGCGCTCACCTGCGCGGGGCCGCGCGCCTCAAGGCCGGGCAGAAATCCGCCCGCCAAGCGGAGGTTCATCGTGCCCGTTAGATTCAAACCCAGGCGGCGGTCGCCGGCAAAGCGCACGAAGCCAGAGATGTGGAAATCGGTGTCGGCGCCGCGCAGGTTGGTCTGTGCAAAGCGCACCTCGTCGCGTTGGTAGCGGAAGCGCACCGGGCCGACGTTTTCCAGTTTCACGAACTCGTAATCGAAGACCAAGCGCGAAATATCAGCCTCGACCGCAAGCGTCTCGGGCCGGGCCAGCGCGCCACCCAGTTGAAATCGTCCATCCACGCTGCTGTGGCCCGTGAGCGCGGCCAGGTGGAACCCCGTCTGGATTAACGGATCGAGGTCCATCCCCTGAATCGTCAGGTCGCCCGCGATCGGGTAATCTCCGGCGAGAGCAACCTCAAGCTTGCCTTGCAAGCGCCCGGCAGACATCGCCGAGTTCAGCTCGAGGCGCAACCGGCGGCCGTCCGAATCGAGCTTGCCGTCGAAGCTGCCGAGCGCCTCTTTGCCCACGCGCAAATCCACCAGCCGCAGAGTGCCCTGCAATTGAGGCGCGAATAGGGGACCGTCGCCGCGCAGCTGAAAATGCAACTGACCGCCCAAGGGCAGCCGCGTGGTTTGGATGCGCTCGATGCCCTCAAGCTGGATGGCGGCGCCAGTGAGATCGAAGACGATCTCCCGACTGGCCGTGCGATAGCTGAAGCTGCCAGTGATGACGCCGGAGGGAAGGCTGGCCGGCCGCCCGGCATTGGTGGGCGACGCCTGCCCGGGTCCATTCTCGGTGTGCACCTTGGCTGATAACAATCGCAGCTCGGCATTGGAGATGCGCACTTCCTCGCGCCGCAAGCCGAGCTGGCCGCGCGCATGCTCAAAGCGGTAGCCCCACGCTTCAACTTCGGCCACGTCGAACAGGCCGGTCAACTCCGGGTTGCTGCGCGTGCCCCGCCCGTGGAATGTCCCGCTGAGCAGGCCGTGCGCCGGATAGGACCAGCCAAGAAGCTCCTGCAAGTCGTCGGTGGACGCGCGAACCAGATCCGCTTCGAGGTTCCAGCGGCTTTTCGGGGAGAAGCTCCAGTCGTCGAGCGCGAGCCACACCTCGAGCTGCGCCGAGGCGCGGCCATGGCTCGCGCGCGTGTGCTGCAGGCGGAGCTCATCAGGCGAATAGGTCAGGTCGCCTTCTACCTCGTCCCAATAGAGCCGGTCGTAGCTCGCTTGCCATCCTTTCACGTGGCCGGCGAACGTCGGACCTTCCAGTGGCCCCAACACGCGCCCCTGCCACTGGGCGCGACCGGTGATGCGTACGGGCTCGGCGTCCACGCCGCGGAGGCCATTGATGAAATCGTCCCAAGGTTCGAGGTCCCGCGAGTCCAGCGTCACTTCGAGCGCCGAATCGCGCGCGCCGAGGGTGCCGCTCATCTCCAGGTGACTGGTCGGCGTGGAGATCTCACTTGGCTGGATATCCACTGCGCTGCGTTCCATCACGTAGTGATACCTGATCCGCGCCGACGCGGGGATCTCGTCGCGACGCGGGGCGAGCGCCGGAGCCCAGAGCGAGAGCCCGCGCGATTCAAGCTGCTTGAAGTCCGCGTTCCACGTGGTGACCGAGTTCACATCCACCGCAGCGTTCCAGTGCAGTGTGGCGATCGGGAAGTCGCGGTGGTCGAGGGCCGCGAGAATGGCCGCCAGGCTCATCCCGCGCGTGTGGGTTTCAGCGCGGAACTTCAGGCCATTGAAAACCAGGCTCACTTTTCCCTCCACGACGCCCCCGAGAGCGCGCCCCTCGAAGTCAGGGATTTCCAGTTGGCGGCTATCCGCCTGGTAGCTGCCGCGGCTGCTGATGTCCGAAGTGTGGAACCACGTATAGGGCAGCTCTATCTCCCGCGCGGCGTAGCGCCCGCGGACGCTGACCTGTTTGCGCGCGTAGCTACCCTCGCCGGAGAAACTCACTACGCCGCCCGGCGCATTGGGTTTGCGCAAGATCCTGCGGATGTCACCGAGGTCAAGGCTGCCCCGGTAGCGGAAACTCCAGCCCGGCTTGGCAAAGCTCGCGAGGGTGGCCTGCACGTCGAACTCGGATTGCGGCAGTTTCCACCGCAGTTGGTTCACTTCCAGGGTGTCGCGCCCGAGGGTGAACCTGAGGCTAACGTCTGAGGGAAACGAATTGTAATGGCGCGCTCTCAGTACCATCTGCTGCCAGCTCAAGCGGCCCACGTAAAAGGGGTTTCCTGCGGCTGCACCTGTTCCGTCGCCGTAATCGAGCGCGAAGCTTAACTTGCCTCCCCCGACCACGAGCGGCACCTGCAAACTGTTGAACAGGATGAAGCCATCGTTCAATCGCAAGCGGCGGATGGCTAGCTCGAGAATACGCTCGCGCACGGGCCGGCTCGCCGTCGTTGTGGCTTTCCGCGTAGGCACGTTGCTGCGACCTTCGCCCTCGAAGCGCACGTGCACCGCGGGCCGGTCCACCCGCACTTCGTCGAGTGAAATCTTCCGGCGGAAGAAGGAGTCCACGCGGATGTCGACCAAAACGAAGTCAGCGTGAAAGAACGGCGGAAAACCGGCAGGTTCGAGGCCGTGGATGGTCAAGTCAGTTAGTTCAGCGCGCAGGCCAAACAAACGGAAGCGGAAGCGAAACTTCCCAAGCTCTACCCGGCCGCCCGTTATCTTCTCGAGTTGCCCGACGATTACACGACGCGCCCAGCGGTCGGCCAAGCCCGTCCAGAGCACCAAGCACAGGCTGAGCGCGACGATCGGTACGGTAAGCCCGGCGAATTTCAGAGCGCGTTTCAGCCATTTTCTCCAGCGTGTTTGCGCTTTGGCAGGGGTGGGCGACGTCACGGCGCGTCCTCCCCCAACTGGAGCTCGATCCTGAGCCGTGAGCGGGTTTCCTCGAGCCAGCGTGCGGCGCGCTGGGAGATTTCGCGCTGGATAAGCAACTCGCGGATCTGGTCCTGCACGTTCTCCAGGGGTGGCGCCGCCTGACCCCGTGCGGCGAGCGACGGAACGAGCTGCTCGCGGTAGTATTTCTCAATCGCCGGCGTGTCTACTTGGCTGGTTGGCCGGAACTTGTAATCCAGATAGCGCGTGAGATAGAGCTGCTGTTCGACCAGGCGCCGCACCGCCGCCGGGGAGAGTTCGAGCTGCTGCAAGCGCGCGCGGTAAGCCTCCGGCGATGCAAATTGTTTCTCCAAGCGCTCGAGTTCGCGGCTGACTTCGGCCTCGCTCGGCCGGGGGAAACGCGCCGCGGTGGCTTCGGCGTTAACAATCCACTGTTCGAGGAGCTGGGTGAGCAAACGGTCGTCGCTGGCCGCCTGATCCTGCACCAATTGCTGGTAGCGGCCCAATTCTCGCAGCTCGCTGAGCATGAGGATGTCGTCTTGGACACGCGCCACGATGCGGTCCACCACTTGCTGCGGCGCCGCTGGCCCGGGTATTCCCGAATGTCCGGCACCTGCGGGTGCACTGAATGACAGGAACACCAGTGCCGCAAAGATACGCCGAAGCGCGGAGGCGAAGCGGACAGGCAAGAATGCTTGTCCTACCAACTGAAATGGAAACGCGCGTCGCATCAGAAAATCGCCCCGAGGTTGAAAAAGAACTGGAACCGCGGCAGCCGGGCCAGTGTCCGGCCAAAGCAATTGGGCGTACCCGGCACACAAACCGGAGATGGCGGCGGCAGTGGCACGCAGCCCGCGCTGCCCAGCGTACACGATACAAAAAACTGCGGGGAATTGATCTGATATGCCACGTCCACGCGCACCGGGCCGACAGGGGTGCCGTAGCGGAAGCCGAAACCGATGGTGTGCGAGAAATAGTTCAAATCCGAAGGCGACGGCGGAGTGGCGCGCAAGGTGATCCGGTGCACATTTTGGAACACATTGCCCGCGTCGTAGAACAGCGCGCCGCCCAGGCGAGTGCCCACAAACGGCAGCCGCATCGGGAAGCGCAGCTCCTGGTTGAAGATCAGCATGGCCTGACCGCCGACGGGAAAGCCGGTCGTGGGATCGCGCGGCCCAGCCTGATTGAGTCCAAACCCGCGAAGCGAGTTTCCCCCGCCGCCGAAGAAGCGTTCCGGCAGAGGGATTTCCTGCGACACCGTGTTGCCGATGGGCGTCTGCACACCAAATCGCGCGGAGCGGGCGAACAGGAAGCGGCGATAAATGGGATGAAATGTTGAATTCTGCATGAACAGCCGCACGAAGCTGGCGCTTGAGCCGTAGGGCTTGCCGGCAATGCTCAGGTCCATGTTGTTAAAGTCGCCGCGCGAGGCGTCAGCAGGGTTGTCACGCCTCTCGCGGAACCACGTAACCCCCACCAGCGAGACGCGGGTGGGCTGATTGAATAGCTGAATCTGTTCCAGGGGGATGCGCAGGGAGCTGACCCGAACTTTGCGAAAAGAGTAGCGATAGAGCAGCGAAGTCAACAGTGAGATGCGCTGGGCCAGTTGCACCGAACCCTCAAAGCGCGTAGAGGTGAAGGTGAGGATGTCCCGCGATTTGTCGGCCAGGCCCGTCACCTGCAGGCTGAACGCGGGCTTGCCAAAGAAATTCTGCGTCGTGTAGCTGGTCAGGGCGCGGCCCTGCAATGTGCTGGCGCGCGCCTTGAACGAGAGCGTGTCGGCGCGGCCGGTCAGGTTTCCCTTAGCGATTTCAAACAGCGCTCGCGGGCTGGCGCGCACTTGCCCGCCCACCGGGTCTGACGCGCCGCCCAGACGCTGCACTTCGAGGCCACCACCGTAGGCCAGCGTGTAGCGCTTGGCTTCTTCCACCAGAACGACCACCGTCTTTTCACGGTCGGTGCCCGCAGGGTTTTGCGGCGCAATCGAGACACGGCTGAAGATTCCCAGGTTGTACAGCCGCCTCTGCGTTTCCACCACTTCGCCTTCGCGCAGCGGCCCGCCCGGCTTTACCTCCACTTCTCGTTGCACGATATTCGGCCGGGTGTGCTCGTAGCCCCCAGTGAGCACGCGCGCTACCCGAATCTGCGGACCTTCGACAATGTGATAAATGAGCCGCACACGAGGCGGTTGCACGGGCTCTGCGCCCGGCGAGTGGCCCGGCTGGGCTGGTTCAACTGGGATCTCTTCGGCTGTGTAGCTGAAGCGCACCTCAGGAAAGCCCTCGTTGTAATACAGCGCCAAGATGTTGTCGCGGTCGCCGGAGACGTTGAACTCGGAGTAGGGCTGCCCTGGGGTCGACCCGATCACGACCAGGAGATCATCCTTGCTGAGGGTGTGGCTACCTTCCAGCCTTAGCTCCGCGATGCGCGTCTGCAGCCCTTCCTTGATGTGAAACCGAACGAACAGGTCGCCTTTCTTGCCGCGGTAATCGTCAATCGTCTCGCCGCGCACCTGGACCTCGCGGAACCCGTTGGCGGCGTAGAGCTCGCGGATCGAATCGACATCGTCCTGCAGCAGCCGCTGGCTAAAGCGCCCGCGGCTTGCAAACGCGGCGACGACCAGGTGCAGCCGGCTGCGCAGCAGGTCATCACTAAAATATTTGTTCCCGTCGAAGGTGATGCCCCTCAAGCGGTGCCGTCCACCGCGCGCTACTTGATAGGTGATCACCTGCTCGGCGGGCTGCTCTTTGCCAGCGTTGCTCTGGCTCACAGCCTCAGCCACGGTATAGCGCACGTCCACGTCGAAATAGCCTTCGCGCTCGAAGTAATCGCGGATGCCGCGGCGGCCTTCCTGCAACAGATCCTCATCTACCGAGCCTTCCTGGTAGATGGGCAAGAGTTTGCGCAGCGTCTTTGCTGAGATCTTCGCACCAGCGACCTCGACGCGCACTTTGGGACCAGTGGTCACCTCGAACTCGAGCGGCAGGGTGTTCGACTTGGGGTCGTAAGTTCCACGGCGCAGGCTGACGCGCGCTCCCAGGTGGTCTTTGCCTACCAGCAGCTTGCGCACACGTTCGGTGGCGCGGTTCAGGAGTGCCAAGGTCACCTCGCGGCCTGGCTTCAGTTTCGAACGGCCGAGCACCGCACTGTCGGGGAGCTCAGTGTGATTGTGCAGCTCGATCGAGCGCAGCCGCGCCCGGGGCCCCGGCGCGACGCGCACAGTGATGTCCATCTGGCGCGTCGCCTCGCGCGGCGCTAGCTCATAGGTGACCTGCGCCTGGTAGAGTCCTTCTTCGTTTAGAGTCCGGCGGAGTCGCTCGAGGGCTTCTTGGAGCGTGCTTTGGTGAAATACCTCGCCCAAGGCCAGGCGCAGCGAGGCAAGCGCCACTGCTTCGCTCGGATGCTCGCGCAAGCCGGTCAAGCCGGTCACGCGCACCAGGTTGATGTAGAAGTTTTGACGGGCGACGATATCCAGTCGCACGCCTCCTGCTGTTGGGCTAGTTTCAGCACGAAGATCGGCGTAGCGCCCTGTGCGGTAGAGTTGCCGCAAACTTTCGCGCACCCCTTCCGAACTGAACGGTAGGCCGGGCTGGAGTGCCAGCGAGGCGGGATTCTCCTCCAAGACCTCACCGGTCTCGCTGATAATGCGGATCGCGACGATGCGCTGGCCGTCTGGTGGAAGACTTGTCTTCGAGGCTGTTTCAGTGGCCGCCTGCGCCGCGGTGGGCTTGGCCGCCTGCTGGGTGGCCTGTCCGCGCAGGTCGGCCGTGGCCAGACACACCGCCGCTATCCAGATCAGCATCTGCTTCGGGCCGCCCAGGTGGCTCTGCATCATTACCCAAAGTGAGAAGAAAGGTTAGCACAGGCGGTTGTCTGCCCCGCAGAATGTTCCGCGATGCAAACACCGCATCTCGCACTCCTCTCGGGACGTAGCAGCGGCGTTCCCCCGCTCTCCCGTGACCCGAAAAGCCCGCCGGAATCGAAATGGCGCTATGATGAAGCGCTGGCCAAGCGGCGTTGCGAACGGTCTTTGCGCGCCAGCGGCCATCCGAACATATACATGGACCCGCAGCTCTACGAGAAATATTCCCGGCAGATTCTGTTCACCGAAATCGGCGAAGCCGGCCAGTTGCGGCTGCTGGAGGCTCGCGCCGCGCTGGTGGGTTGTGGCGCGCTGGGAACAGCGCTGGCAAACCTGCTGGTGCGCGCCGGGCTGGGGAGCCTGCGCATCATCGATCGCGACTTCGTCGAGCCGTCCAACCTGCAACGCCAGACGCTGTTCGTCGAAGCCGATGCGCGCGACGTGCTGCCCAAGGCGGTCGCGGCCGAGCGGCGCTTGCGCGCGATCAACTCCGGCGTCGAGATCGAAGGCGTGGTCGCCGACCTCGGCCCGCACAACGCGGAGGAGCTGCTTGCCAGTTACGCGCTGATCCTGGACGGCACCGATAATTTCGAGACGCGCTGTCTGCTCAACGACGCCGCCGTGAAGCTGGGTGTGCCGTGGATCTACGCTGCCGCGGTTTCAAGCTACGGCGTGACGATGACCATCTTGCCCGGGGTGACCGCATGCCTGGCTTGCCTGGTCCGGACGCCCGCGCAGCAGGGCGTTGAGGAAACCTGCGACACGGTGGGCGTTCTAAGCGCCGCTGCCGGCGTGATTGCTTCGATCCAGGCGGCCGAAGCCATCAAGCTGCTGGTTGGAAAGCGCGAGGCCCTGCATGGGCGGCTTGTCTCGTTCGATGTGTGGTCCGGGCGGTTTCAGGCCATTAGGGTCGCGCGCAATCCCGACTGCGTCACCTGTGCCCGCCGCGAGTTCCGTTACCTTGAAGGCGAGGCCCAGCCGCGCCTCACGCTGTGCGGCCGCGATTCGGTGCAAATCCACGAGCACGGCCGGCGGCTCGACCTCGCGGCGCTCGGCCGGCGCCTGCAGCCCACCGCGGCCGAGGTGCGCAGCAACGATTTCTTGCTGCGCTTTCGCGTGCCCCCTTATGAAATGACCGTTTTTGCCGATGGCCGCGCCATCGTTAAGGGCACGCGCGACCCCGGCGTGGCGCGCTCGCTCTACGCTCGCTACATCGGCGCTTAATTCTCGCCGAAGACTTGCCGGCCTAGGTCTGATACGGCCCGAAACGCGCTGGCGGGTCAGGGTGCAAAATGGGGCCAGCGGCCCGCGCGGCTCTCGCGCGCGGTGCATAGGGGTGGGCCAAGAACCGCTCCCGCACAAAACCCGCCGGAGAGGAGCCGTCCGTTGAGTCGAGCCTTCGCCTGCCTTCTCGTTCTCTTCTTGTGCTTCGCCGGTTCGCCTGCCATTCCGAGCCCGCCGCGGCGGGCGATCGAGGATTCCGGCCCTTCAGGGTCAACCTCCCGCAGCGTGAACCCTACCGGAAGGAATTTCTCCGAGAAAACTCTCAGGCTGTCATGGCCGCTACCCTGGCTGATGGGCGAGAGAGCCCTCGGCGCGAGCGCCAAGTCCAAAGATACTCAAACCACGGCTGATCCCCGCCTTACGGACTTGCACAGCAAACTCGCGCGCCAGCTCGAGCAGACCGCGGCCGAATTCGACGGCGTGATGGGCTTGGCGGTGAAAGATCTGACCACCGGGGAATCTTTCGCTGTAAACGCCGCCATGGTTTTTCCCCAGGCCAGCTCGATCAAGATCACAGTCCTAATGGAATTGCTCCGCCAGGCCCAGGCCGGCAAGCTCAAGCTCGACGACCGCGTCGCGATCAAGCAAGTTCAAATGGTGGGCGGCTCAGGCGTCCTCCAGTTTTTTGGCGACGCCTCCTCAGCCATCTCACTGCGGGATCTCGCTGTCCTGATGATCGTGCTGTCGGACAATACCGCAACGAACATCCTGATCGATCAAGTCGGGATGGCCAATGTAAACGATACGCTCGCGCGCCTCGGACTCGCGCAAACCCGCTTGCAGCGCCGGATGATCGACACCGCAGCGCAGCGCGCTGGCCGGGAAAATCTCTCCACGCCGCGGGAGATGACCACGCTGCTGGAGCTGCTCCACGGGGGCAAAGTGCTGGACGCGTCGCACACCGCTGCCCTGCTGGAGATCCTCAAGTACCCGAAGGAGAATGCGTCGCCGCTGCGCAACGGCCTGCCAGACGGAATTGCCCTGGCCAATAAGGGCGGCTCGCTCCCCGGGGTGCGTTGCGATTCCGGGATTGTGCTGCTGCCGGACCGCCCGTACGTGATCTCGATGATGACCACCTACGGGCACGACTCGCACGCGGCCGAGCGCGCCATCAGTGAAGTCTCGCGCCGGGTATTCGAGTATTTCGAGCGCCTCGCCCGCTCCAACGCCCAGGGCGTCCGTTTACCTTGAGCAGGCCGAATGGCCCGGAGCGAACGAATCCTCGGAGAGATTTCCTCGCCCGCCGCGGGGGCGGGTTTCGCCTAGGTGCGAAATCGGAAGAGATGGACCTGCCACTTTGTCCAGGGGTTTTGGCCGGTCTTCTGAAAGCGAGCGAGAGCTTCCCGCGCACTGAGCCTCTTCTCTTGGGGGCCCTCCGGACATGGAAATGTGTACGCAAGGCCCCCTCTCTGCTCCTCCTGCGCGTACGCTTGCAGGCACTGAAGCAGGTCCGGCCGGCTCAGATCAAATGGCACCCAGTCCGTGCTCGCGAGGATTCCGTCCCATACGAAGCTAGGGCACGCTTCTGTCAGCAATCGCAC
>Ga0137396_10000909_pt1 | contig 14853 bp, 13 predicted proteins | sample czc16metaG_FD_108284 | JGI IMG/M metagenome (GOLD analysis project Ga0137396, IMG submission 108284) | Vadose zone soil microbial communities from Angelo Coast Range Reserve, California, USA - czcobulk3.16 metaG | ecosystem: Environmental > Terrestrial > Soil > Vadose zone | place: USA...
CGCGACAGTCACTGGCGACATTCTCTACGTCGATGGTGGCTCTCATTTTGGCCGCTGGTAGTCATCCGTCATTTTCATGCGCCTTCCCCGGGGTTGAGTCGGCCCGGATCAGCACGCCGTCTGTCCGCGGCCCGTAAGGATCTCCCGCTCGGGCGCCGGGCCCGCGTCATTCCGCGTCCATCGGCGTCACTGCCAGCTGGAAGTGCCGCCGAACCCCGCGTGAAGATTAATGGTGGAGGGTAAGGGATTCGAACCCTCGACCTCGGCGTTGCGAACGCCGCGCTCTCCCAACTGAGCTAACCCCCCGAGGTCACGAGACGAGCGTATCTTACCTCACGCTTTGGCGCCGTCGTCGCCCTTGTTGAACGCACGGAGCAGCGGGCCGAAGAGATCGAGAGGCAGCGGGAAGAATGTCGTCGTGGACCGCTCGGACGCGATCTCCCGCATGGTCTGCAGATACCGGAGCTGGACGGCGATCGGGTGCCGGGTCAGGACCTCAGCCGCCTCGGAGAGCTTCGCCGCCGCCTGGAACTCGCCGTCGGCGTTGATGACCTTGGCGCGCCGCTCGCGCTCGGCCTCGGCCTGCTTGGCCATCGCGCGCTGCATGTCCTGAGGCAGGTCGATCTGCTTGACCTCCACGGTCGCGACCTTGATGCCCCAGGGCTCCGTGTGCTCGTCGATGATGCGCTGGAGCTGCTGGTTGATCTTGTCCCGTGCCGACAGGAGGTCGTCGAGCTCGACCTGGCCGAGGACGCTGCGCAGCGTCGTCTGCGCGATCTGCGACGTGGCGTAGAGATAGTCCTGGACGGCGATCACCGCCCTTTCCGGGTCCACCACGCGGAAATAGATGACCGCGCTCACCTTGATGGAGACGTTATCGCGCGTGATGACGTCCTGGGGCGCCACATCGAGCGCGACCGTCTGGAGGCTCACCTTGACCATCTTGTCGATCAGCGGCACCAGGAGCACCAGCCCCGGACCGTTCCCCTGCCCGCCCGGGTTGAGGATCGCCCTCGTGCTCCGTCCCAGGCGGAAGATGACGGCGCGCTCGTACTCGCGCAGGATCTTCGCGAACGACCCGATGAAGAAGATGACGGCGAAAACCACCACGAGGATCAGCAGCGAGTCGATCGAGATCATGGGTTCCCCCCCTCGGCGTCGGCCTTGCCGACCTTGAGCGTGAGCCCGTCCACGGCCACCACGCGGACCTGGGTGCCGAGCTCCACCGGGCCCGTCTGCGTGACCGCGCGCCACAGCTCGCCCCTGATCAGCACCTGGCCCTCGGGCGCCAGCCGCTCGCGCACCACGCCCAGCGTGCCCACGAGCCCGCTCGGGCCCATGAGCTGGCGGCGGGCCAGGGCCCGCACCCCCGCCGCGACGACGAAGAGGAACATGCCGGCCGTCAGCCCCACCATCGGGACGATCGCCCACCACGACACGCGGAAGCCCAGCTCGGGCGCGTCGAAGAGCATCAGCGAGCCGAGCGCCATCGAGACGATGCCCCCGATCGCGAGGACACCGTGGCTCACGATCTTGATCTCGGCGATGAGGAGCACGATCCCGAACACGATCAGCAGCATCCCGGCGTAGTTGATCGGAAGGCTCTGAAAGGCGAAAAACGCCAGGATCAGCGAGATGCCGCCGATCACGCCGGGCAGGACGACGCCCGGGTTCGAGAGCTCGAAGAAGAGGCCCAGCATTCCGAGCATCATGAGCACGTACGCGACGTTCGGGTCGGAGATCACGTTCAGCAGGCGGTCGCGGAACCCGATCTCGATCGGCCTCACCGGGGCGCCCTTCGTCGCCAGCGTGACCGTCCGCTTCGGCAGCTTCACGACGCGCCCGTCCAGCTTCTCGAGCAGGTCGGGAAGCGAGTCGGCGACGAGGTCGACGACCCGGAGCTTCACCGCCTCGCGCTCGGTGATCGCCACGGCCTGGCGCACGGCCTTCTCCGCCCAGTCGGCGTTCCGCCCGCGTTCGAGCGCGACCGTGCGGATGAAGGCGGCCGCGTCGTTCTCGGCCTTCTTCAGCATCGTCTTGTCGCCGCCGCCCCCGAGGGCCACCGGCGACGCGGCGCCGATGTTCGTCGCCGGCGCCATCGCCGCCACGTGCGCCGCCATCGTGATGAAGACGCCGGCGGACGCTGCGCGGGCGCCCGTCGGCGCGACGTAGATGATCACGGGCACCTCGGCGTTCATCATGCGCTGGACAATGGAGCGCATCGAGCGCTCGAGGCCACCGGGCGTGTCGAGCTGGATCACGAGCGCCTGGGCGCCCTCGGCCTGGGCGCGGTCGATCGCGAGGCCGACGAGGCGAAGCGTCACCGGGCTGATCACGCCTTCGATCTCGATCTTCGCCACGGGCGCGGGCGCCGCCCCGGCGGACGCCGGCGCCATGAGCAGCGCCGCGAGCAGGGCGGCGCGCGTCCTCATCGGTCCCGCGCCAGGACGCTCACGAGCTCGAACATCAGGTTTGCCGCGAGCAGCGAGGTGATCTGGCCGGGGCCGTCGTACGGCGGTGAGACCTCGACGACGTCGGCGCCCACCAGCGCCAGGCCCACGAGGGCGCGCACGAGCACGAGTGCCTCGTACGAGGTGAGGCCGCCGACCTCGGGCGTCCCCGTGGCCGGCGCGTACGCCGGGTCCACCGCATCGATGTCGAACGAGCAGTAGACCGGCCCGCCACGGAGCCGGCCGAGCCGCTCGGTGACCCACGCGGTTCCCTGCTCCTTCACCGTCTCGATCCGGATCACCTCGATGCCGTGGCGGTCCTGGAACTCGAAGTCTTCGGAGCCGTAGAGCGGCCCGCGGATCCCGATCTGGATCATCCGGCGCGGGTCCACGAGCCCCTCCTCCACCGCGCGGCGGAACGGCGTGCCGTGGAAGAACTTCGAGCCGAAGTACTCGTCCCAGGTGTCCGGATGGGCGTCGAAGTGGACGACGCCGAGGGGGCGGCCGTGGCGCCGCGCCAGCGCCCTGAGGATCGGCAGCGTCACGGAATGGTCGCCACCGACACAGACAGGCATCGCACCCTCGGCGGCGACCTCGCCGATGCGGCGCTCGATCGCCTCGTACGTGCGCTCGATCGAGATGGGCGCGACGTTGACGTCCCCACAGTCCGCGACGTGAAGCTTCTCGAACGGGTGGACCTTGAGCACCGGGTTCCAGGGCCGGATCAGCGACGACTGCTCGCGGACGGCGCGTGGACCGAAGCGCGCCCCGGTCCGGTAGGAGGTGCCGCCATCATAGGGGATGCCGAGGAGCGCGACGTCGAGGCCCCGCGCCGTCTCGGCCTGAGGGAGCAGCATGAAGGTCGCGACCTGGCCGAACCGGGGGTACACGAAGGCGTCGCGAGGGCCGCGGCGATCCACCGCTCTCCCGCCTAGAGCGCGGCCCTGAGGCCCGCGACCGCCGTGAGGAGGCGCCCGATCTCCTCGTGGGAGTTGAAGACCGAGAAGCTCGCGCGAGTCGTTCCGACGACGCCGAGCCGGCGCATGAGGGGCATGGCGCAGTGATGCCCGGCCCGCACGGCGATCCCCTCGGCGTCGAGGAGCGCCGCGACGTCGTGAGGGTGGAGGCCGTCGACGGCGAACGCGACTACCGCGCCACGGTCCACCGTGCTCGGCGGCCCGAAGACCCTGACGCCCGGGATCGCCCCGAGCCCGTCCAGCGTCCGGCGCGCGAGCGCGCGCTCGTGCTCGGCCACACGGTCCATGCCGAGCTTCTCGAGGTACTCGATCGCGGCGGTGAGCCCGACCGCCTCGGCGATCGGGGGCGTGCCGGGCTCGAAGCGCCAGGGCAGGTCGTTCCACTGGGCGCGGTCGATCCAGACCTCTTTGATCATCTCGCTCCCGCCGCGCGTCGGCTCGAGATGCTCCAGGCGCTCCCAGCGCCCGTAGAGGACCCCGATCCCGGTCGGGCCGAGCATCTTGTGCGGCGAGAAAGCGTAAAAATCACACTCGAGCGCAGACATATCGAGCGGGAGGTGAGGTGCGGCTTGAGCCCCGTCCACGACCGTGATCGCGCCGACTCGGCGCGCTCGTCGCGCTATCTCCAAGACTGGGTTCAGCGTGCCGAGGACGTTGGAGACATGGGCGAAGGCGACGACGCGCGTCCGCTCTGTGAGCAGACGGTCGAGCGCGTCGAGGTCGAGGAGCCCCCCCGCCGTCACGGGCACCGCGGCGAGCCTGAGGCCCTGGCGGCGAGAGGCCATCTGCCAGGGGATCAGGTTCGAGTGGTGCTCCATCTCCGTCACGACCACCTGGTCGCCCGGCGCGAGCGTCCGGCAGAGTGCGTCGGCCACCAGGCTGAGCCCGTCCGTCGTCCCGCGCGTGAGCACGATCTCCTCGCGCCGCGCCGCGCCGATGAAACGCTGGACACGGTCGCGCGCGTGCTCGTAGAGCTCTGTCGCCTCCTCGCCCAGGGTGTGGATCGAGCGGTGGACGTTGGCGTGACTCCGCTCGTAGTACTGGCTCATCGCCTCGATGACGCTCAGGGGCTTCTGGCTCGAGGCGGCCGAGTCGAGATAGACGAGCGGGTGGCCGTTGATCACCCGTGCGAGGATCGGGAAGTCTGGCCGCGTCTTCTCGTCGAGTCTCATTGTAGCGGGGTCCGCGAGGCCGGGGCGGATCGAGGGTGGCCTACCACAGGCGCGCGGGGCTTCATTGTAGCGGGGTCCGCGAGCCCGGAGCGAGTCGTGGGTGGCCTGCGCCAGGCACGTCACCGAGAGCTTGCTCGAGCACCGAGAGCGGCAGCGTCACGCAGCGCATCCGCGTCGGGCGGATATCGGCCTGGAGCACCGCCAGGACGTCGATCGCCGCCACCCGCCGCGCCTCGGCGACCGGCCGGCCCGCGACCAGCTCGGCCGTGACGTCCGCTGACGCGGCGCAGATCGCGCACGAGTCTCCCGTGAACCTCGCGTCGGCCACACGGTCATCGGCGAGCCTCAGCATGACCCTCACCCGGTCGCCGCAGAGCGGGTTCACGTCCTCGGCGACCGCGTTCGCGCCGGGCAACTCGCCCCGGAATCTCGGCCGCCGCCAGCGCTCGCGGATCACGTCGCTGTAGGGCCCGATCGCCGTCTGCGTTCCGCTCATTCGATCTCCCCGCGCGCCGCGTTGGCGCGATACGGCGGAAAGCGGTAGGCCATGTCCCGCGAGAGCAGGCCGCCGTGGCCGAGCTCGGCGAGCGCCCGGTTGTCGAGCCGGTCCCCCGCGAGGACGCGCGGTAGCACGAGATCGAACGTGGTCGCCTGAGAGAACATGCCGCAGGTCGGCATCCCGAGCACGGGCTTGCCGTCCCAGGTCGCCAGCCAGAGGAGGCTGCCCGGGTGCGCGGGCGCGCCATGGCGCTCCATCCGTGCACCCAAGAGCGTCAGCCCGCCGAAGACCGGGTCCAGCGGGTCAAGCGCGCTCGCCCCAGCGACGACCAGCACCTGAGCGCCCGCGTGCGCGAGCGTCCCCAGCTCGTCGGCGACCGTGCGCGCCGAACCGGTCGCGTAGCGCACGGGCAGAAGCCGGCTTCCGAACCACTCGATCTTTTGAGTGAGCGCGGCCTCGAAGCGCACCCGCTGCTTCTCGTCGAGCCGCTGCTGGCCGACGGCCCCGACCGTCACGTGCCGGAAGGCGTCGACCGCGACGAGACCGCCGGCGGCGCGGGCGGTGCGCTCGACCGAGCGGAGCGTCTCGCCCGGGATCACGAGGGGCGTGACCTTGCACTTGGCGACCGTCTCCCCGGGCTCCACGGGCTGCAGGTCGAACAGCGTGAAGACGGAGATGCCCTCGAGGGCGTTGACCTCGGCGAGTGCCGGCCGCCGGATCCGGAGGAGACCCCGACGCGCGGCCGTGAGCGTCCACTGGCCACCCGTGTAAGCTTTCACCTCCACACCGTCGCCCACGACCGCCGCGGCGAGCCGCCGGCCGGCCTCCTCCTCGTGGAGATCGCCGGGCTCGAGCGCGATGAGATGGATCTCCTGCCACGGCGCATCGAGCAGCGTCTTAGCGGCTTCGACGACCAGACGGGCGCCCTTCTCCACGGCGACCTTCCCCGCAGCGTCGCGGACGTCGTGACAGAGCACCCTGTCCACCAGGGCGTCGACGCTCGCCGTCTCGCGGCGCTGGGCGATGGCCTTCATCGCCTCTTCGCGCTGAGCGGCTGACCCGTGCCGCCGCCGCGGACCGCCTGGATCTCCGCCAGGATCGCGAGCGCGATCTCGGCCGCCCCGCGGGCGCCGAGGTCGAGGCCGATCGGGACTCGGATGCGCTTGATGGCGGCGTCGCCGACACCCTCCTCGGCGAGGAACTTGAGGATCGTCGCGCCGCGCCGCGCGGAGCCGAGCATCCCGATGTAGCCGACGTCGGAGCCGAGGGCTTCGCGCAGCACCGGGAGGTCGTACTTGTAGTCGTGCGCGACCAGGACGAGGGCCGTCGACGCGATCAGCGGGTACTGCCTGACGAGCTCCGAGGGTATCCCGACGCGCAGCTCATCCACGTCCGGGAACCGCTCGCGCGTCGCGAAGCGCGGCCGGCCGTCCAGCACCACGATGCGGTAGCCGAGCACGCGCGCGAGCTGCGTGAGCGGCATCGAAACGTGTCCCGCGCCCACCACCATGAGGAGCGCCGGCGGCGTGAACACCTCGACGAAGGCGCGCGTCCCCTCGAGGAACAGCGTGCGCGAGGCGCCGGACTCGAGGGCCGCCCGCGCCTCGCGGGCGAACCGCTCGTCGAGGAACGCGTCGCCCAGCGTCCCCTCGCGTGTGCCGTCGTCGAGCACGAGGAGCTTGGCGCCGGGCCGGCCGTCGAGCCGCGTGACGATCGCGCCCGCGTGGCCCGTGGCCGCGTGCCGGCGCACGCGCTCGTAGAGGGCGAGCGCCGCGTCGTCCGGCCGGTCGAAGGCGACGGGCTCCACGAAGACCTCGATCGTCCCGCCGCACGTGAGGCCGATCTCCCAGGCTTCCTCGTCGCCGAGGTTCATCTCGATCAGGCGGGGGCGCATCGTCTCGAGCACGTCCTCGGACTGCTCGATCACCTGCGCGTCCACACAGCCGCCGATCGTGACGGAGCCGAGGACGGCGCCGCCCTCGCCCACGAGCATCTTCGCGCCCTCTTTGCGGGGCGTGGTCCCGCGGGTGTTCACGAGCGTGGCGACGGCGACCTTGCGGGCCGATCGGCGCAGCTCGTCGATGTGGTCGAAGAGCTCAGCCATGGGAATCCAATGATACCGCTACAGACTCAACTTCGTCGCGAGATCGCGCAGCGCAGCCAGATTGTGTCCGGGCGCGAAGTGGTCCACGAGCGGAAGCGCCGCGGCCATGCCGCGCGTCAGCGGCTCGTACGACGGATTGCCGAGGAGCGGGTTGAGCCAGATGACCCGTCCCGCGCGGCGCTTGATGCGGAGGAGCTCCCGGGCGAGGAGCTCGGGCTCGCCCGTGTCCCAGCCGTCGGAGAGGACGATGACGATCGTCCGCCGGTCCACGAGCTGCGGCCACTCGCGGTTGAACTGGGCGAGCGACTCGCCGATCCTCGTGCCGCCTGACCAGTCGCGCACCTCCGAGAGCCGGCGTAGCACCTGGCGGTAGGAGCGCGCGCGGAGGTGGTCGGTGATCCGCGTGAGCCTGGTCGAGAACGTGAAGGTCTCGACCCGTCCGAAGACACTCTGCAGGGCGAACAGGAACTGGAGGAGGAAGCGGCTGTAGAGGTCCATCGAGCCCGAGACGTCGCAGAGCAGCACGAGCCGGACCTTCTTGCGCTTGCGCTCGCGAAAGCGGAGGTCGATCAAGTCGCCCTTCGTCAGATTCGCGCGGAGCGTCCGGCGGATGTCCACGCGGCCCCGACGCCTCACCGGGCGTCGTCGCCGGGTGATCCGGTGCGCGAGGCGCCGCGCGATCTTGAGCGTGAGACGCAGGACCTCGTCGAGCTGCTCGGCGCCGAAGGTCGCGAAGTCCCGCCCGATCAGCGCCTCGGTGTCCGAGGCCGCCGGCACGCTCAGCGGCTCACCGGTGTCCTCGCCCTCGTCCGCGCCGGTACCCCACGTCTCGAGCGCCAGCGACTCGCGCTTCTGGCCCGACGACTTGAGCGTGGCGTCGCTCTCCCGCGTCTCGCCGGGCGGGATCTGGACGAGCCCAGGGATTCCCTCGCCGTCCGGCTCACGGCGCCAGAACGCCTCGAAGCACCGGTCGAAGGCCGGCGCCTCCTCGGGCCGCCCCACGAAGATCGTCTTGAGGCCGAGGTAGAGCTCGCCGCGGTCGGCGATGTCGAGGTGGTCGAGCGCGCGCACGGCGTCGGTGACGTGGACGAGCGTGGCCGAGAGCCCGTGCCGCCGCAACAGCGCGGCGAAGCGCACGACGGCGCTGGACAGCTCACGCGCCGCCATCGTCTAGCCCCGGGCGGGCAGGAAGGGCGCGAGGCCCGCTTTGGTCACCTCGGCGCGGAAGCGCTTCAGGTCGTCCGCGTCCTTCAGGAAGCAGCCGAGCGTCTCGTTGACGAGGTCCTCGTCGATGTGGTCCGCATGCAGCGAGACCAGCGCCTGCGCCCAGTCGAGGGTCTCGGCGACGCCCGGCACCTTGGCGAGGCGCACGTCGCGCAGCGTCTCCATGAACTTCGCGACCTCGCGGGTCAGTCGCGCATTCACGCCCGGCACCTTGCGCTCGATGATCCGGATCTCCTTCTCGAGCGTCGGGTAGTCGATCCAGAGATAGAGGCACCGTCGGCGGAGCGCGTCGGAGAGCTCGCGCGTCCGGTTCGAGGTGAGGACGACGTGCGGCGCGTGCGTCGCCTTGATCGTCCCGATCTCCGGGATCGTGATCTGCCACTCGGAGAAGACCTCCAGCATGAACGCCTCGAACTCTTCGTCGACGCGGTCGACTTCGTCCACTAGGAGCACCGGCGCCTGCGATTCCTGCGTGATCGCCTGCAGGAGGGGACGCCGCAGCAGGAACGGCTCGGAGAAGATCTCGTGCTCCTTCTCGCCGATCGGCCGGTTGTTGCGCGCGGTCTCGTCGAGCTTGATGTGCAGGAGCTGCTTCTGGTAGTTCCACTCGTAGAGCGCGGTCGAGGCGTCGAGTCCCTCGTAGCACTGCAGGCGGATGAGGTTCGTCCCGAGCATCCGCGCCATCACCTTCGCGACCTCGGTCTTGCCGACGCCCGCCGGGCCCTCGATGAGGAGCGGCTTCCGCAGGCGCATCGCCAGGTATACCGATGTCGCGACCGGCGCGTCCGTCACGTAGTCCGCCGCCTCCATCAGCTCCTGGATCTTCCGGATCTCGTCACGCATGGCCTGTCATTGTACATGAAGCCTCGCGAAGTCCTCGGGCGTGTCCACGTCCGATGGCATCGGGAGATCGAAGGACACGCGCTCGACCCGCTCGGGCCGCGCGTTCACGACCGTGCGCGCGCCCACGTCGCCCGTGAGCGCCTGGAGCTCCCTGAAGATCTCGGCAGCGAAGAGCACCGGCGTGCCCTGCTCGCCCCGATAGACCGGCGCGATGATCCTCTTGCCGGTGCGCTCGAACGCGGCCAGCAGCGCCGGTACGACGGCGTCGGGCACGCGGGGCTGATCGCCGAGAGCGACCAGCGCCGCCCTCGTCCACGGCGTGAGGGCGGCGACGCCCACGGCGATCGAGCTCCCCTGCCCTGCCTGCGGGTTCGGATTGACGGCGAAGCGGCTCGCGAGCCCCGAGAGCGCCTCACGGATCGCCACGTCGTCCCGCCCCGTCACGACGACGATGTCGCCGGCGTGCGGCAAGAGCCGCTCCACGACCCAGCGCACCACCGGCTTGCCCTGAAGCTGGAGTAGCAGCTTCTGCCGTCCCATCCGCCGCGCCAATCCCGCGGCCAGGACGACCGCGGCGATCATGGGGGCGGACGAGTCCCGGTCGACGCGCCTACCCGCCGGCTCGCTTCACGGCCTCCGTGATGGCGCGCTTGGCGAATACACGGCAGAGGTGCGACTTGTACTCGACGGAGCCCTGGAGATCGGCCTGGACGTCCACGCCCTCCGCGGCCTTCTGCGCCGCGGCCTCGATCGTCGCCGCGGTGAGCTTCTTGCCGACGAGCGCCGCCTCGACGCCCTTGGCCCGCACCGCCTTCGTGCCGGCGCCGGTGACGGCGACGCCGGCCTTGGCGCACGTTCCCTGTTTGTCGAGGGTCAGCGTCGCGCAGACGCCGACGACGGCGAAGCGCGAGGCCGGGTGCGGGAACTTCAAGTACGCCGCGCCCGAGCCCGCGGCGAGCAGCGGCACGCGAACCTGGACGAGGATCTCCCTGTCCTTGAGCGCCGTCGCCATCAGCCCGAGGAACCACTGGTCCACTCCGACCTTTCGCTTGCCCTTCGGCCCCTCGCAGACGAGCTCGGCGCCGAGCGCGAGCATCGCCGCGGGCCAGTCGGCGGCGGGATCGGCGTGGGCGAGCGCGCCGCCGAGCGTGCCCTTGTTGCGCACCGCCGGGTCGCCGATGAGGGCCGCGACCTCAGCGAGCACCGGGAGCTTCGATTTGACCGTCGACGACGACTCGATCTCCCAGTGGGTCGTCATCGCGCCGATCGCGAGGGCCTTGCCGTCGGCCTTGATGCCGGAGAGCCCGGAGACTCGGCGCAGGTCGATGAGGTGTTTCGGCTGGGCGAGCCGGAGCTTCATCATCGGGATGAGGCTGTGGCCGCCGGCGAGGATCTTGGCGTCGTCCTTCAGCTTAGAGAGCAGCCCCAGCGCTTCCTTGACGTTCTTCGGCGCGTGGTACTGGAACGCGGCGGGATACATGGCGTGGCGCCTCCCTCTATTTCTTCTTGGCGGCCGCGATGGCCTTCCAGATCTTGCCCGGCGTGAGCGGCATGTCGAGGTGCCTGACCCCGAAGGGTTCGAGCGCGTCCATGACCGCGTTCGCGATCGCGGGCGTCGAGGCGATGGTGCCCGTCTCGCCCGCGCCCTTGACCCCGAGCGGGTTGATCGGGCTCGGCGTCACCGTGCGGTCGGTCACGTAGCTCGGCAGGGCGTCGGCCTTCGGCAGCGCGTAGTCCATCATGGTGCCGGAGAGCAGCTGGCCGTCGTCCGAATAGATGCCGTGCTCCCAGAGCGCCTGGCCGACGCCCTGCGCGATGCCGCCGTGGACCATGCCGTCCACGATCATCGGGTTGATGACCCTGCCGACGTCGTCGACGGCGACGTATTTGACGATCGTCACGGCGCCCGTCTCGGCGTCCACCTCGACCACGGCGATGTGGGCGCCGAACGGGAACGTGAAGTTGACCGGGTCATAGAACGACGTCGCCTCGAGCCCGGGCTCCATGCCCTGGGGGATGTTGTGCGCGAGGTAGGCCATGAGCGCCACCTCGCCCCACGCCTTCTTCTTGTCGGGCGAGCCCTTCACCGACCAGATGCCGCCCTGGAAGACGAGGTCCTGCTCTCCGGCCTCGAGGAGGTGCGCGGCGATCTTGCGCCCCTTCTCCTTGATCTTGTCGAGGCACTTCACGATGGCGCTGCCCCCGACACACGCCGAGCGGCTGCCGTAGGTGCCCATGCCGAACGGGATCCGCGCGGTGTCGCCGTGGACCACCTCGACCTGATCCATGCCGATGCCGAGCTCGTCGGCGACGAGCTGGGCGAACGTCGTCTCGTGCCCCTGCCCGTGCGAGTGCGAGCCCGTGAAAACCGTGACCGTGCCCGTCGGATCGACGCGCACCTGACCGGACTCCCAGAGGCCCGCGCCGGCGCCGAGCGCACCCGCGACGGCCGAGGGCGCCGGCCCGCACGCCTCGATGTAGGTGCTCACGCCGATGCCGAGGTAGCGGCCCTTCTGGCGGGCCGCGGCCTGGTCGCGGCGGACCTGCTCGTAGCCCGAGAGCTCGAGCGCGCGCCGGAGCGTCGGCTCGTAGTCGCCGCTGTCGTACGCGAACGCGACCGGCGTCTGGTAGGGCGTCCCGCCGGTGAACGCCGGGATGAAGTTTTTGCGACGGAGCTCGGCCGGGTCGAGCCGCAGCTGCCGCGCCGCGCGGTCCATCACGCGCTCGAGCAGATACGTCGCCTCCGGGCGGCCGGCGCCTCGGTACGCGTCCACGGGCGCCGTGTTCGTGAGCATCCCCCAGACCTCGCAGAAGATCGCGGGGATCTTGTAGACGCCCGAGAGGAGCGGCCCGTAGAGATACGATGGGATCAGCGGCGCGAAGGTCGAGAGGTAGGCGCCGAGGTTCGCGTGAGTCTTCACGCGGAGTCCCGTGATCTTACCCTCCCGGCTGAACGCCATCTCGGCCTCGGTCACGTGGTCGCGGCCGTGCGCGTCGTTGAGGAAGCTCTCGCGGCGCTCGGCGGTCCACTTCACGGGGCGCTTGAGGGTCCGCGACGCCCAGGAGACGGCGACCTCCTCGTTGTAGACGAAGATCTTCGAGCCGAAGCCGCCGCCCACGTCCGGTGAGATCACCCGCATCTTCGTCTCGGGGATCGCGAGGACGAACGCCGCCATCAGCAGGCGGTGGACGTGCGGGTTCTGCGAGGTGACCCAGAGCGTGAGCTCGTCGGTCGCCGACGAGTGGGAGGCGACGCAGGCGCGCGGCTCGATCGCGTTCGGGATGAGCCGCTGGTTGAGCAGGGGCTGGGAGACGACGGTCGCCGCGGACTTGAACGCGGCCTCGGTGGCCGCCTTGTCGCCGATCGTCCAGTAGAAGCACTCGTTGGACGGAATCTCGTCGAAGAGCTGCGGGGCGCCCTTCTGGTGGGCCTTCTTGCCATCGCTCACCCCCGGCAGCGCGTCGTACGTCACGTGCACGGCCTCGGCGCCGTCCTTCGCGGCGTACGGTGACTCGCCGATGACGATGGCGACGGGCTCGCCCACGTAGCGCGTCTTGCCCTGGGCGAGCACGGGCCGCGTCGGAACCTTGATGCCCGGCAGCATCCAGCCGCAGGGGAGCCCGCCGACCTTGATCTCCTGGCCCGTGTAGACCGCGATGACCCCCGGGACCTTCCGCGCCCGCGCGCCGTCGATCGCCTTGAGCTTCGCGTGGGCGTGCGGGCTCCGGACGAAGGCCGCGTAGGTCATGCCCGGCAGCTTCACGTCGTCCACGTACGTGCCGCGCCCCGTGATGAAGCGCGGGTCCTCGCGCCGCTTGATCGCCTTCCCGAACAGCCGGCCCTCGGTAGCCGTCGCCATGGCAGGCCCCTACTTCTTCGCCGGCATGTGCTCGGCCGCCCACTGGATCGCCTTCACGATGTTGTGATAGCCCGTGCACCGGCAGAGGTTGCCTTCGAGCTGATGGCGGATCTGGTCCTCCGTCGGCTTCGGGTAGCGCTCGAGGATCTGCGCGGCCGTCATGATCATCCCGGGCGTGCAGAAGCCGCACTGGAGGCCGTGCTTCTCCCAGAAGCCCTGCTGGATCGGGTGGAGCTCGCCGTTCTTCGCCATGCCCTCGATCGTCGTGATCTTGGCGCCGTCGGCCTGGACCGTGAACATCGTGCACGCCTTCAGGGCCTGGCCGTTCAGGTGGATCGTGCACGCCCCGCACTGGCTCGTGTCGCAGCCGACGTGCGTGCCGGTGAGGCCCACGACCTCCCGGATGTAGTGCACCAGGAGGAGGCGCGGCTCGACCTCGTGGCTGTACTTCTGACCGTTGATCGTCATCGTCACTGGCACATTCACGACTCGTCCTCCGGGATTCGTCGGTTTGAGAGCGGGCGTCTCGTGGCGTCAGAGACTAAAACGTCGCCGGGGGCCTGTCAATCGTGTAGGAGTCGCCGGCCGTCGGCGCGCGCCTGGTCGAGGACCTCGCGCACCGGGAGCGATTTTTCGCGCGCGACGCGGAGGACCTCGGCGAACTCTGGCGTGACGGTGACGACGCGCCCGGCCAGACGCGAGACCTTGAACGGGATCGCCCCGTAGGCGGTCGGAAGCGTCACCACCTCGCGCTCGAGCCGGCTCCGGTGCCACTCCGACCAGCGGACCCCGATCGTCGGCGACTCTTCGAAGAGCGCGCGCGACACCACGTCGAGCCTGTCGTGGGGAGACAGGGCGGTCAGCACCACCCCGGGTCTCCCCTTCTTCATGACCACGGGCGTGAGGAACACGTCGAGCGCGCCCGCCTCGAACAGCCGCTCGACGAGCGGCTCGTAGAGCTGCGGCGACATGTCATCGATCGTCGTCTCGACCTGGAGCACCGTCTCGTCGCCGCCGGTCACCGCCGTCTCGCCCACGAAGCAGCGCAGCACGTTCGGCGTGCCCGGTAGGTCCATCGTCCCCGCGCCGTACCCGACCGCCTCCACCGTCATCGCCGGCATCCGGCCCGCGGAGGCCGCGAGGGTCGTCAGGATCGCGGCCCCCGTCGGCGTCACCAGCTCGGCCCGTACCCCCGTGTCCACCACCGGGAAGCCGCGGAGGAGCTCGGCCGTGCCCGGGCCCGGGATCGGGATCCTGCCGTGTGGGCCGTCCGCGAAGCCTCCGCCGAGCGGGAGCGCCGACACGTGGACCGCCCCCGCGCCGAGGAGGTGGACCGCGACGACCCCGCCCGTGACGTCCACGATGGCATCCACGGCGCCGACGTCGTGGAAGTGGACCGCCTCGCGCGTCGTGCCATGCGCGCGCGCCTCGGCCCCGGCGAGCCGCGTGAAGATACGCGCGGCCTTCTCCTTGAGCGCGGGCGCGAGCCCACTCGATTCGAGGATCCCGAGGATGTCCGTGAGCGAGCGGTGGTGCTGGTGGGCGCCGCGGTCGATCTCGACGTCGACCTTGGTGGCGCGGAAGCCGCCCTTCCTCACCTCCCGCGCGACCAGCCTGAAGCCCTCGAGCGGAAGCTTCTTCAGCTCGGCGCGCAGGGCGTCGAGCGGCGCGCCCGCGTCCACGAGCGCGGCCATGATCATGTCCCCCGCCGCCCCGCTCGGGCA
>Ga0137396_10000911_pt1 | contig 14845 bp, 15 predicted proteins | sample czc16metaG_FD_108284 | JGI IMG/M metagenome (GOLD analysis project Ga0137396, IMG submission 108284) | Vadose zone soil microbial communities from Angelo Coast Range Reserve, California, USA - czcobulk3.16 metaG | ecosystem: Environmental > Terrestrial > Soil > Vadose zone | place: USA...
CGAGTTCACGGTGCTCGAGAACCTCCTCGTCGGCGGCCACACGGTGGCGCGCGGGGAGCTCCCCGCGCGGCTCGAGGGCGCGTTCGGGCTCTTCCCCGTGCTCCGCGCGCGGCGCCGCCAGCTCGCCGGCACGCTCTCGGGCGGCGAGCAGCAGATGCTCGCGATCGCTCGCGCGCTGATGACCCGGCCGCGGCTCTTGCTGCTCGACGAGCCCTCACTCGGCCTGGCGCCGATGCTCGCGCGCGAGATCTTCCGGACGATCGCGAGTATCAACGCGACGGGCGTCGCCGTGCTCCTCGTCGAGCAGAACGCGCGACGGGCGCTCCAGCTCGCCGCGCGGGGCTACGTGCTCGAGACCGGCCGCGTCGCGGTGGCGGGGACGACGCGCGAGCTCGCCGCGGACCCGCGCGTCCGCTCCGCCTACCTGGGCTTCGCGAAGACCGCCGCGTCTTCTTGTGCAGGCTCGGCGGGTTCTCTAGGATGATGCCATGCTCGCGATGTGGGAGCCCGAGTTCGAGGCGCTCGAGCGTGAGCCACTGGAGCGGCTCGTCCTCGAGCGGATGCGGACGACGCTCGGGCGGGCGCGCGCGAACCCCGCATACGCCCGCCGCCTCGGCGACGCCCGGCCGGAGGACGTCAAGCGACCCGAGGACTGGCGCCGCCTCCCGCTTCTGACCAAGGCGGAGCTGCGCGACGCCTATCCCCTCGGCCTGGCCTGCGGAGGCGACCGCGGCTACCGCCGGGTCCACATGTCGAGCGGGACGACGGGCAACCCGATCCTCAGCCCCTACACGGCCGCCGACGTCGAGCAGTGGGGCACGGTCATGGCGCGCTGCTACGTCGCCGCGGGCGTCGCCGCGAGGGACGTCGTCCAGATCACGCCGTCGTTCGGGCTGTTCACGGGCGGCTTCGGCTTCCACTACGGGGCCGAGCGGCTCGGCGCCATGGTCATCCCGACGGGCGCCGGGCGCACGTCGCTCCAGCTGCGGCTCATGCGCGACCTCCGGGCGACCGTCGTCGCCGCGATCGCGACCTACCCGCTGCGCCTCATCGAGGTGGCGCGGGCGGAAGGGTTCGACCTGACCGCGCTCTCGCTCCGCGTCGGGATCTTCGGCTCGGAGGTGTGGTCGGACGAGCTGCGGGCGCGCATCGAGCGCGAGCTCCGCATCCGCGCCTTCGACATCATCGGCATGACCGAGACCGGAGGCCCGGGGATGGGGATCGATTGCGCCGCGCGCGCCGGCATCCACGTCTGGGAGGACCACTTCCACGCGGAGATCGTCGAGCCGCTGACGGGCGCGGCGCTACCCGATGGGACGGAAGGCGAGCTCGTGGTCTCGACGCTCACACGCGAGGGGCTTCCCCTCGTGCGCTACCGCACCCACGACCTCACGCGCGTGCTCGCGCGCGCGCGGTGCGACTGCGGGCGGACGGCGCTCCGCCTGGACCGGCTGCGCGGGCGCACCGACGACATGGTGATCTTCAAGGGCGTGAACTTCTATCCCCGCCAGATCGAGACCATCCTGTTGCGGCAGCCCGGCGCGAGCCACGAGTACCAGATCGTCCTCGACGGCGAGGGCGGCGGTGAGCGCATGAGCGTCCTCCTCGAGATCGAGCCCGGCTGCGACCCCGGGATCGCGGCGCGCATCCGTCGCGAGCTCCACGATCTCCTCGCGCTCTCGCCGGAGGTGCGGCTCCTGAAGCTCGGTGAGCTCGAGCGGCCGCAAGGGAAGGCGGTGCGCGTGGTGGACCGCCGCGCCGTCCGGTGACGCGGCCCCTCGACGGCGTCACCGTCCTCTCGCTCGAGCAGGCGACCGTCCTGCCCTTCCTCACGTACCGGCTCGCGTGCGACGGCGCGCGTGTGATCCGCGTCGAGAGCGCCGAGCGCCCGGACCCGAACCGCTTCGTCGGCGACGACGTCCTCAGCGAGCCCGACATGCGGAGCTACTTCCTGCCCAACAACTGCGGCAAGGAGGCGATCACGCTGAACCTCGTGGAGGCCGAGGGGCGCGCGATCCTCCGCGAGCTGATCGCGGCGCTCCGCGTGGACGTCTTCGCCACGAACCAGCGGCCGCGGAGCTACACCCGCCTCGGCATCGACGAGCGCACCCTCCGCGCGGCGAGGGCCGGCCTGATCTGGCTCGGCATCACGGGGTTCGGGCCCGACCACGACGAGGCCGCCTACGACCCGATCCTCCAGGCGCGCGCCGGCTTCATGGAGCTCACCGGCGAGCCCGACGGCCCGCCCACGGTGTTCGGCCTGCCGATGGTCGATCTGGGCGCCGCCGAGCATGGCTATGGCGAGGTCATGAAGGCGCTCTACCGCCGGGCGGTCACGGGCGAGGGCGCGCGGATCGACGTCTCGATGCTGCGGAGCGCGGTGTCGTGGATGGCGAGCCCGCTTCTCCTGGCGGCGAGCCTCGGCGAGCGGGTCACGCGGAAGGGCAACGCGCACCAGTTCTTCGCGCCGGTCTCGGTCTTCGCGACGCGCGACGGCCACGTCTACGTCGCGGTCGGCAGCGATCCGCAGTGGGCGGCGCTGGCGAAGCTGCCGGCGTTCGAAGGTCTCGCCCGGGTGGAGTACGAGACCAACGCCGGCCGGATCGCGGACGCGCCGAGCCTCCATCACGCGCTGGGCGAGCGCTTCGCCGGCCTCGAGACCGAGGAGGCGCTGGCGCTCCTCAAGGCGGCGGGCGTGCCGATCGCGCGCGTCAACACGCTCGCGGATGTGATCACCGATCCGCTCGTCGTGCCCGGGCTCCAGCGCGTGACCGACTCGCGCACGGGCCTCGGGGTCGTGCTGCCGGCGCCGCCCGCCGGCGACCCACCGCCGCTGTCCTTCCCGCCGCGGCTCGGCGAGCACAACGACCGGATCTACGGTGAGGCGCTCGGCTACCCGCCGGAACGGCTCGCGGACCTCCGCCGCCGTCGGGTAATCTGAGGGGGTCATGCGGGACCTCTTCTACCTCACGGACGACCAGCGCGCGATCCGCGACCTCGCCCGGAAGCTCGCGTGCGAACGGATCGCGCCGCACGCCGCCCGGTACGACGAGGCCGAGGCGTACCCCGAGGAGTCCATGCGCGCCATCGTCGAGTCCGGGCTCTTCGGCATCTGGGTGCCCGAGGAGTACGGCGGCAACGACCTCGGCTGCCTGGCCCTCGCGCTTGTCGCCGAGGAGATCGCGTGGGCGTGCGCGGCGACCGCGACGCAGTACCTCGACCAGCCGCTCGGCGGCCTGCCGATTCTCCTGTCGGGCAACGAGAGCCAGAAGAATAAATACCTGCCGGGGCTCGCGACCGGCGAGCTGCTGGCGGCGTTCTCTCTCTCCGAGCCTGGCGCGGGGTCGGATCCGGCCGGACTCAAGACCACCGCGGTGCGCAAGGGCGACCGCTACGTCCTGAACGGCTCCAAGCAGTGGTGCACCAACGGCGACCACGCCGACGTCATCACGGTCTTCGCGACCGTGGACCCGAGGAGGCGCGCCAAGGGCGTCACCGCGTTCCTCGTCGAGAAGGGGTTGCCGGGCTTCGCCGTCGGCAAGAAGGAGAAGAAGATGGGCATCCGTGCGTCGCCCACCGTCGCGCTCCACTTCACCGAGTGCGAGGTGCCGGTCGAGCAGCGGCTCGGCGCTGAGGGCGAGGGGTTCAGGATCGCCATGCAGACCCTCGACGTCACGCGGCCGGCCACCGGTGCGATGGCGGTCGGCGTCGGCCAAGCCGCGCTCGACGCCGCGGTCGGCTATGCGAGGGAGCGGCAGCAGTTCGGCCAGCCGATCGCCGCCTTCCAGGGGATCCAGTTCATGCTCGCCGACATGGCCCTGCAGGTCCACGCGGCGCGCCTCATGGTCCACCACGCGGCGCGCCAGGTGGACGCGGGGGTCACGGGTAACACCTACGAGGCGTCCATGGCGAAGTGCTGGGCGGCCGACGCGGCGATGAAGGTCGCGACCGACGCGATCCAGGTCTTCGGCGGCTACGGCTACACGCGCGAGTTCCCCGTCGAGCGGTTCTTCCGCGACGCGAAGATCATGCAGATCTACGAGGGCACCAGTCAGATCCAGCGCGTCGTCATCGCGCGCGAGCTGCTCGGCGCCTAGTCCGCCGCCTATGAACTACGCGGCGATCAACTTTGCCGAAAAGCTCGCCAAATTTTCCGAGCGTTGGTCGCCGAGGGTCATCGCGCAGATGAACGACTACCACTTCAAGTTGGTCAAGCTCCAGGGTGATTTCGTCTGGCACAGGCACGCGGCTACGGACGAGGTGTTCATCGTTCTCGATGGCGAACTCCGCATCGAGTTCCGGGACGGTCACGTCGACTTGAAAGCGGGGGAGATGTTCGTGTTGCCGAGGGGCATGGAGCACAAACCCTTCGCCGAAAAGGAATCCAAGATCATGCTTGTCGAACCCGCGGTGACGATCAACACGAGACTGAGCGATTCCTACGTGTCGCCGACCACCACGTTCTCGTAGAGGGCACTGAGGATCTCGGCGATCGCCGCCGACGCCCAGAGGTCGAAGAAGGGCGAGCCCTGCATGGCGACGAACTCGCGCATTTGACGCTCCTGGGTCTGCGGCTCGGTCTCGCCGGGTCGCGCCGCCTGCTGGTGTCCGCGAATGCGGTCCTTGTGATAGATGGCGGGGTACTCGATGTAGCGGTGGAGCTCCCGGAAGTCCTTCGTGAAGAACACCGCGACCGGCAGCGACGCCCACTCGCCGCCGTTCTTCTTGTTCATGAACTCGAGCATGAGGTCGTGATTGGCGTCGGGGGCGGAGGCGGGGTCGGGGCGCCGCGTCCCGAGAATCTTCTTGCCGTCGCGGTTGAAGATCCGCAGCTCCATCCCGCCCGCCTCGGCGAGCCGAGCGAGCACGGGCACGTCGCGGCGGCAGTCCGACGACCACTCCTCGGAGATCACGAGGATTTTTGCCGGCCCGTTGGGCTGCGCGACCAGCCACGTGATGGCGGCCGTCTGGTCCTCGCCCAGGCGCGTCCGGGCGTAGCGTTCGCGGAGGACCGCGCTGTTGTCCTTGCGCGGCGCGCCGCGTGACCCGCCGTCGACGAAGTAGCTGCCGAAGGCCTCGCGGGCGAGGTTCTCGGGGCCGGCGGCGTACTTCACGTACTGGTCGAAGGTCATGCCCTTGGCGAACCGCTCGGGGGTGACGACGCTCTTGGCCACGCGCTCCTCCTCTGGGCCGCTCGGATCCGTGCCAATAGACTCGCTCCGCTCGCGGCCTTGTGCAATCTCGACGTATAATCGCGCCCCAAGGGGGAGGCCGTTCAATGGCGAATACCCGGCTGAACCGTCGCGCGTTCCTCCGATCCACCGCGGCCGGCGCGGCCGTGCTCGGCTTTCCGCTCCCGCTGCGGGCGCAGGGGAAGACGTTCAAGATCGGCGCGATCCATCCTCAGACCGGTCCGCTCGCCGAGCCCGGCCAGGCGTGCCGCCTCGGGGCCCTGATGGCCGTCGACGCGGTCAACGCGGCGGGCGGCATCAAGTCGAAAGGTGGACTGAAGCTCGAGCTGCTGCTCGGCGACACGCAGACCAAGCCCGAGAACGGCCGCGTCGAGGCCGAGCGCGTCGTCAACCAGGGCGCCCAGATGCTGCTCGGGTCCTTCGACTCGGGCAGCACCAACGCGATGGTGTCTGTCGCGCAGCAGAAGCGCGTCCCGTTCCTCGTGGACATCGCCGCGGCCGACCCGATCACGGCGAACGTCGCGAAGTCGGTGAGGGAGGGCCAGCAAAAGGTCCAGTACGTCTACCGCAACTTCCCGACGGGCTCGGGCTTCGGCCGGAACGCCGTCCAGTACTTCACCGAGATCTTCAAGGAGGCGGGTGTGTCGCCGAAGCGCGTCGTGCTCATGCACGCCAACGACCTCTTCGGCACGAACCAGATGCGGGGCTTCAAGGCGGCGTGGGAGGCGGCGAAGCCGTCGTGGGAGATCGTCGAGATCATCCCGTGGCCGGAGCCCCCGTCGGACCTCTCGACCGAGGTCTCGCGCGCGAAGGCGCTGAAGCCCGACATCATCGCGCCCATCACGCGGCCCGCCTCCGCGCAGCTGCTGCTGCCGGAGATCCGCAAGCAACGAGTCGAGATCATGGGCATCGTCGGGCCGGGAAGCCCCGGTCTCTACGAGGCGGGCCAGCTCGCCGTGCTCAAGGAGGACCTCGAATACGTCCTGACGAGCGTGCCGTGGCCCGACTTCAAGAACCCGAAGACGAAGGCGCTCGCCACGGAGTACCAGAGGCGCTCCGGCGGGAAGACCTTCGATACCAACTCAGGCTACTCGTACGACGCGATCTTCGTGATCGCCGACATCCTCGAGCGCGCGGCGTCCCTCGACGACCCCGACGCGATCGTGGAGGCGATGAGGAAGACGAACTACACGGGCGGCCTCATGCAGTACGGCGGTCCGATCCTCTTCAACGAGGCCGGCGACAATCCCAATGCGATCGCGACGATGATCCAGATCCTCGGCCAGAAACCCATCGCCGTCTGGCCCAAGGCCGCGGCGCTGCAGAAGCTCGTGTTCCCACGGCCCAGAGCCTAGGAGCCGGGACCGAGCGCGTTGAGTCCCCGACCGTCGGGCGCCGGAGGCCCGGCGAAGGCGCCCCGACGGCGAATCTAATGGACCCGACGCTCGTTGTGCAGGGACTGCTGAGCGGTGTGCTGTTCGGCGGCGTCTACAGCCTCATGGCGGTGGGCCTCACGCTGATCTTCGGCGTGATGCGCGTCGTGAACTTCGCCCACGGCGACATGATGGTGTGGGGGATGTACCTCGCGTTCATGCTCGCGAGCCGCGCGGGCGTGGACCCGTACGTCGGGTTCGGCGTCTGCGCGGCGGCGCTCTTCCTCCTCGGCTTCGCGGTCCAGCGCGCCCTCGTCGACCGCATCCTCGACGCACCCCACGAGATGCAGATCCTCCTGATGCTCGGCGTCGCCCTCGTGCTCGAGAACCTGGCGCTGGTCGCCTTCGGGCCGGAGCCGACGCGCGTGCGCTCGGCGCTCTCTTCGGCGACGATCTGGCTCGGCCCCATCTTCGTCGACGTCGCGCGGCTCGTGGCCTTCGGCGTCGCGTGCGTTCTGACGCTCGCGCTCTACCTCTTCCTGTTCCGTACCGACCTCGGCCGGACCGTGCGGGCCGCCGCGGACAACACCTACGGCGCGCGCGTGATCGGCACCGACGTGCGCCGGGTCTACGCGGTCGCCTTCGGCGTGGGGGCCGCGTGCGTGGGCGCGGCCGGCGCCCTCGTCGCGCCGATCATCCCGTTCCAGCCGCCGACGGGACTCTCACTCTCGGTCACGTCCTTCAACATCGTGATCATCGGCGGCATGGGAAGCCTGCTCGGCGCATTCGTCGGCGGCCTGCTCGTCTCCGTGGCCGAGTCGCTCGGCGCCGTGTTTCTCAAGCCCTCGCTCAAGGAGCTGTTCAGCTTTTCGCTCTTGATCCTGATCCTCCTCGCCCGCCCCGCCGGGCTCTTCGGCCGGCGAACCTCGTGAAGTGGCTCGGCGCGCTGGCGGTGTTGGTGCTGCTGGTGCTGCCGGCCGTGCTGAACTCCTACGCGGTGACGATCCTGATCCTGATCTTCTTCTACGGGTTCCTCGGCCAGGCCTGGAACATCGTCGGCGGCTACGCGGGCCAGCTCTCGGTGGGCCACGCGGCGTTCGTCGGGATCGGCGGCTACACCGCGGTGATGCTCTCGATCGAGAAAGGGCTCACGCCGTGGATCGGCATGTTCGTGGGCGGCGCGCTGGCGGCGGTCCTCGGCGCGGTCGTCGGCTACCTCGGCTTCCGCTTCGGCCTCCGCGGATTTTACTTCGTGCTGCTGACCGTGGCGTTCGCCGAGATCTGCCGCATCGCCGTGTCGAACGTCGACGCCGTCGGCGGCGCGCTCGGCCTCTACGTCACGTTCACCGGCGACCCGCGTCAGTTCCAGTTCCAGGACGGCCGCGTCTACTACTACATCGCGCTCGCGCTGATGCTCGGGGCGACGGGCGTGGTCGCGCTCCTCGAGCGCCGGCGCTTCGGGTTCTACCTCGCGGCGATCCGCGAGGACGAGGGCGCCGCCGAGGCGCTCGGCGTCGACACATTCAAGTACAAGATGCTCGCCATGGTCGTGTCGTCCTTCCTGACCGGGATCGGCGGCACCTTTTACGCGTTCTATCTCTTCTCGCTCCAGCCGAACGCGATCTTCGGCATCCCGCTCTCGGTCGAGATCATCCTGCGGCCCATCGTGGGCGGCGCGGGAACACTGCTCGGCCCGATCCTGGGCTCGTTCATCCTCACGCCGCTCGGCGAGCTGTCGCGCCTGTACTTCGGCCAGGGCGGCCACCACGGGTTCCACCTCGTGGCGTACGGCATTCTGCTGATCGCGGTCGTGCTCTTCCTGCCCCAGGGCGCGTACCCGTACGTGCGGCGCCGCCTCGTCGGGCCGCGCCCGTGACGGCGGCCCTGCTCGAGGTCACGGGGCTGTCGAAGCGATTCGGCGGTCTCCACGCGGTGCGCGACCTCTCGCTCCGCGTGGACGCGCGGGAGATCGTCGCGCTGATCGGCCCGAACGGCGCGGGCAAGACCACCGCGTTCGGACTGATCTCGGGGTTCCTGACCCCGGATGCGGGCGCGATCCGCTTCCGCGGCCGCCCGATCACGGGGCTCGCGCCCCATCGGGTGTGCGCGCTCGGGCTGGCGCGGACGTTCCAGATCATGCGCCCGTTCCCGAGGCTCTCCGTCGTGTGCAACGTGATGATCGGTGCGCTCGGGCGCCATGCCGATCCCCGCGCCGCCGAGGCGCGGGCGCGCGCGGTCCTCGAGGAGCTGGGACTCGCGGCGAAGGCCGATCATCCCGCCGGCAGCCTCACGCTGTCGGAGCGCAAGCGGCTGGAGCTCGCGAAGGCGCTCGCGACCGAGCCCGCGCTGCTGCTCCTCGACGAGGTGATGTCCGGGCTCAACGACACCGAGACGGAGCGGCTGGTCGGTGAGGTGCGCGCGATCAACGCGCGGGGGGTGGCGATCCTCTTGATCGAGCATGTGATGCGGGCCGTGATGTCGCTGGCCGAGCGCGTCGTCGTCCTCGATTATGGGGAGCGGATCGCCGAGGGCCGGCCCGAGGTGGTCGCCAACGAGCCGCGGGTGATCGAGGCATATCTGGGAAACGAGCGCCCGTGATGTCGGCGCTGCTCCGGCTCGAGGGGATCGAGGCGGGCTACGGGGACATGACCGCCGTCCGCGGCGTCTCGCTCGAGGTCCGCGCGGGCGAGATCGTGGCGCTCATCGGCTCGAACGGGGCGGGCAAGACGACCACGCTCCGCGCGATCTCCGGCCTCATCCCGCTCCGCCAGGGCCACGTCGAGCTCGACGGCCGGCGGCTCCAGTGCGTGACGCCCGCCGCCATCGTCGCTGACGGGGTCGCCCACGTGCCCGAGGGGCGCCAGCTCTTCCCGAGCATGACCGTCGAGGAGAACCTGGAGCTCGGCGCGCGCACCGCGGAAAGCAGGCGGCTGCGCGCGGAGACCCTCCAGCACGTCGTCGCGCTCTTCCCGCGCCTCGCCGAGCGCCGCCGCCAGCTCGCCGGGACGCTCTCGGGCGGCGAGCAGCAGATGACCGCGATCGGGCGGGCCCTGATGGCGCGGCCGCGCCTGCTCATGCTCGACGAGCCCTCGCTCGGCCTGGCGCCCGTCGTCGTGAGCGCGATCTTCGAGAACCTCGCGCGGATCAACCGCGACGGCGTCACGATCCTCCTGGTCGAGCAGAACGTGCCGCGCGCCCTCCGCCTCTCGCACCGCGCCTACGTGCTCGAGAACGGGACGATCACGCTCGAGGGTCCGAGCCGGTTCCTCCTCGCCGACGAGGCGATCAAGCGCGCCTACTTCGGACGCTAGGGAAATCCCGCATGGGCGCGTCGTCCGAGCGACGCGCCGCTGATATACTAGCTAGCCGATGACGAGCCCGCTCATCACGGAGGCGGTCCGGACGCTGATCGACCGACGGGACCTCACACGCATCGAGGCCGCCGCCGTGATGGAGGCGATCATGTCCGGCGCGGCGACGGATGCGCAGATCGCCGCGTTCCTGACGGCGCTCCGCATGAAGGGCGAGACCGTCGAGGAGCTGATCGGGTTCGCCCAGGTGATGCGCCACAAGGCCGTCCGCGTGCGGACCCGGACCGACGACGTCGCGGCGCTGACGGGCACCGACCGCGACATGCTCATCGACACCTGCGGCACGGGCGGAGACGCGGCCGGCACCTTCAACGTCTCGACGGCGACGGCGTTCGTCGTCGCGGGCGCCGGGCTCCGCGTCGCCAAGCACGGCAACCGCTCGGTCTCCTCGCTCTGCGGCTCGGCCGACGTGGTCGAGACCCTCGGCATCAACCTCGAGCTCACGCCACAGCAGGTCGGCCGGTGTATCGACGAAGTCGGCATCGGGTTCCTCTACGCGCCGCTGCTGCACACGGCGATGAAGCACGTGATGGCCGCGCGACGCGAGATGGGCGTGCGCACAGTGTTCAACATGCTCGGGCCGCTCACGAACCCGGCCGGTGCCAACGCGCAGGTGATCGGCGTCTACGCCGCCACCCTCACCGAGCCCCTCGCGCGCGTCCTCGCGGAGCTCGGCACGCACCGGGCCTTCGTCGTCCACGGCGCCGACGGCTTGGACGAGATCTCCAATACGGGGGAGAGCCGAGTCTCGGAGGTGCGCGAGGGCATCGTCCGCACCGTCACCGTGCGGCCTGAAGACTTCGGGATGCCGCGCGCCTCGATCAGGGACCTCCGCGGCGGCGACCGGGAGCAGAACGCCGAGATCATCCGCGCGACCCTCGCCGGCGAGCCAGGGCCCCGACGCGACATCGTTCTGATGAATGCCGCCGCGGCGCTCGTGGCGGGCGGCCGGGCGCGCGACCTGAAGGAGGGCGTCGAGCTGGGGGCCCGCTCGATCGACACGGGTGCCGCGCGCGGCACGCTGGGGCGTCTCGTCGCCGTGTCGCAGGATCTGGCGCGGGGGAGCGTCGCGTGAAGCACCGGCTCGCGCGCGTCTGGGCCCGTCTGGTGGTGACGCTGAGCGTCTGCCTCCTGCTCACCGGGCTCGTCGCCGCGGCCGCCGTGCTCTTCTTCGACTGGCGGTGGGCCGGCCTGCCGGCGCTGACACAGGATGCCCGCGTCCTCGCGGCGGCGCTGCTCGTTCTGGCCGGGATCCTGCTCGCCACGCCGGGCATCCTCATCGGAGAGCTCCTGCTGATCCTCCTCGCGCAGCGGCGCCTCCTCGCGCGGATCGACCGTCAGCTGCGGTGGGTGCTCGAGCTTCCCGACGAGGACGACGAGCCGGGGGCGACTCGACGGCTGATGGGGCGATACGCCCGAAAAGAGTAGCCGGCGCCCGTCACCCCCGCGCCCTTGCGCTCGTCCGGCTCGCAGCCCTAAAATAGCTCGTCACGGCGCACCCAAATCCCTATGGGTGTTGCCTCCGTTTCACAAGTGCCGGCGCCTTCCGGGATACGCGCGGCGCGATGGTGTTCTAGAACACCGAGGGGTTTCACTGATTGAGGTCCGGATGAACGGCGGCGTCAGGGTGAACGGCCGGGTCCCTCGCTACCACCGCATCGCCGAGGCGCTGCGCGAGCGGATCCACGAGGGTGAGCTCCGGCCCGGCGCCCGGCTCGACAACCAGCGGCGGCTCGCGCAGAGCTTCGGTGTGACGCTGATGACGCTGCGCCAGGCGCTCGAGCTGCTCGAGCGCGAGCACCTGATCTCGCGCCGCCACGGCCTCGGGACGTTCGTGGCGGCGCCCTCCATCGACTACGACATTCTCCAGCTGCGCCGCTTCGCCGGCGACCTCCGGGCTCAGGGCGAGCAGGTGACGACGCGGCTCGTCGGGACGAAGTTCACGGTTCCCGACCACCGCGTCTCCGATGCGCTCGAGCTCGGGCCTCGCGCGCGCGTGCTCGCGCTCGAGCGGCTCCGGCTCGTGGACGGCCACCCCATGAGCCTCCAGCGCTCGTTCCTGGCCGCGCCGCTCGGCGAGGAAGTGGTCCGCGCCGACCTTTCTCGCACGCCGCTCCACCAGGTGCTCGAGTTCAAGCTGGGCCTCGCCGTCGAGCACGCGCGCGAGACGGTGTCGGCGGTGCGCCTCGGGCGCAGCGAGGCGCGCGAGCTCAGCTGCCGGACCGGCGCGCCCGCGTTCGAGTCCGAGCGGGTGTCGTACGCCGCGGGCGGCGCGCCCATCGTCTTCGACCGCGTGTTCATCCCCGGCGACCGCTTCCGGATCACCCGGGAACTCCACTTCGAAGGAGCGACCTCATGAAGATCCTGGTGGCCATCAAGCAGGTGCCCGACACCGCGACGCAGGTGAAGGTCGGCGCCGATCCGCGCGTGATCGACACCGCGAGCATCACCTGGATCGTCTCGCCCTACGACGAGTTCGCCGTCGAGGAAGCCCTGCGGATCAAGGAGAAGCGCGGCCAGGGCGAGGTGGTGGCCGTGTCCCTCGGCCCCGACCGCGTGAAGGAGGCGCTGCGCTCGTGCCTCGCGATGGGCTGCGACCGCGCGCTCCACTTGAACGACGCCGTCTGGAACGGCGCCGACACGCTTGCGACCGCCAGGGCGCTCGCCGCCGTCGCCAAGCAGGAGCAGCCGCAGCTCGTGCTCTGCGGACGGCAGGCGATCGACGACGACATGGGCGCGGTGACGGCGCAGCTCGCCGAGTTGCTCGGCTGGCCGTGCGCCTACTGGATCATGGAGGAGGCGGTGGACGCCGACGGCAAGACGGTCCGAGCCGCCCGCCAAGTCGAAGGCGGCCTCGAGGTCTTCGACCTCCCGCTCCCCGCGGTCCTCGCGGCGCAGAAGGGGCTCAACGAGCCGCGCTACCCGACGCTGAAGGGCATCATGGGCGCGAAGAAGAAGGAGATCAGAGACGTGAAGGCCTCCGACCTCGGAATCGGTGCCGAGCCCCCGCAGCTCTCCGTCATCGGGCTCGAGGCGCTCCCGCCGCGTCCCCCCGGGCGCATCATCCAGGGCGACGTGCCGACGGCCGTCAAGGAGCTGGTGCGCTCGCTGCGCGAAGACGCGAAGGCCATCTGAGAGGGCGGGGAGACCATGGCAAACGCTTTCTGGTGCATCGTCGAGGACGATCGGCAGGGCGCCCCGAAGAAGGTGATGTCCGAGGTGATCGGCGAGGCGTCGCGCCTCGCCGGCGGTCAGGTCGAGGCCGTGTGGCTCACCGATAAGGCGACCGACGCGGGCCTGAAGCAGCTCGGGGAGTGGGGAGCCGGCAAGGTGTGGCTCCTCGAGAACGCGGGGCTCGCGCCCTACCGGAGCGAGGTGTGGGCGGGCGTGCTGGCCGACCTCGCCGCCAAGCAATCGCCGCGGGCGATCCTCGGCGCCGTGACGAGCCGCCAGCGCGAGCTCGTGCCGCGCCTCGCCGCGAAGCTCGGCGTCGGGCTCGCCGCCGATTGCGTCGCGCTCGCCATGGACGGTGACAAGCTCGTCGCGACGCGGCCCGTGTACGCGGGCAAGCTCCTCGCAAAGGTGACGTGGGCGAAGGGGCCGTGGGTGGCGACGCTCAGACCGAACGTATTCCGTCCCGCCGACGCCCAGCCGGGCAAGACCGCCGCCGTCGAGCGCCCCGCGGTGTCGCTCCCGGCCGCCGTGATGAAGTTCGTCGAGCGGCGCGAGGAGGTCTCGACGGGGCTGCCCGAGCTCGCCGAGGCCGAGATCGTCATCTCCGGCGGCCGCGGCATGAAGGGGCCGGAGAACTACGTGATCCTCGAGGACATGGGGCGCGTCATCGGCGCCGCGGTGGGCGCCTCGCGGGCGGCGGTGGACGCGGGCTGGCGGCCGCACCGCTTCCAGATCGGCCAGACGGGCCGGACGATCTCGCCGAAGCTCTATCTGGGCTTCGGCGTCTCGGGTGCGATCCAGCACCTTGCGGGGATGCGGACGTCGAAGATCATCGTCGCCGTGAACAAGGACGCGGAGGCGCCGATCTTCAAGATCGCCGACTACGGCATCGTGGCCGACCTCTTCGAGGTGGTTCCGGAGCTCACCAAAGAGTTCAAGCGGCTGCTGGAGAAATGAAGCTCGAGCTCAGCGAGGAGCAGCAGATGATCCAGACGATGGCGCGGGAATTCGCCGAGTCGGCGATCCGCCCCATCGCCGCCGAGATCGACCGCGAGGCGCGCTTCCCGCACGAGACGGTGAAGCGGATGGGTGAGCTCGGCTTGATGGGGATCGCGATTCCCGAGCAATGGGCCGGGAGCGGCGCCGATGCCGTGGCATACGTCGTGGCGCTCGAGGAGATCGCCAGGATCTGTGCGAGCCACGCGGTCATCATGTCGGTCAACAACTCGCTCTACTGCGACCCGCTCTACAAGCACGGCACCGACACGCAGCGCGGGCGCTTCCTCTCTCCCGTGGCCGGGGGTCACGCGCACGGCTGCTTCGCCCTCACCGAGCCCCAGGCGGGCTCCGACGCGACGAACCAGCACACGGTCGCCGTGCGCGACGGCGACGGGTACGTCCTGAACGGCCGGAAGCTCTTCATCACGAGCGGTCGGGAAGCCTCCTTCGCGCTCGTCTTCTGCCAGACCGACCGCGCGCGTGGCCACCACGGGATCTCGGCGTTCGTCGTCGAGAAGGGTACGCCGGGCTTCGGCGTGTCGAAGACCGAGGACAAGCTCGGCATCCGTGCCTCGGACACGGCCGAGCTCGTCTTCGACGACTGCCGCGTGCCCGCGGCGAACCGGCTCGGCGAGGAAGGGCAGGGATTCAGGATCGCGATGGGCACGCTCGACGGCGGCCGGATCGGGATCGCGGCCCAGGCCGTGGGGATCGCGACCGGCGCGTACGAGAAGGC
>Ga0137396_10000912_pt1 | contig 14836 bp, 10 predicted proteins | sample czc16metaG_FD_108284 | JGI IMG/M metagenome (GOLD analysis project Ga0137396, IMG submission 108284) | Vadose zone soil microbial communities from Angelo Coast Range Reserve, California, USA - czcobulk3.16 metaG | ecosystem: Environmental > Terrestrial > Soil > Vadose zone | place: USA...
CACTCCACCCGCCCGCCGCAGACCATCGTGGCCCTGGTGAAACACCTGGAAGCGCAAGGGAATGAGCTCTCGAGCCTGGAGATTTCGGCCCCTTCGCTCGAAGACGTCTTCCTTGAGCTGACCAGGAGGAGGCTGCGCGATTGAGGACAACTTGGACACTCACCAAAGCGCGCATGCGGCTGGCGCTGCGCAACCGCGCCTTCCTCTTCTTCAGCCTAGTCATGCCGCTGGCGTTCTTCTTTCTATACCTCGGCATCCTCGTTCGGTGGATCCACGGCAGACAGTATCTGCTAGGGGCTGTGCTGGCGCTGACGGTGATGGGCAGCTTCTGGGGATTGAGCGTCCAACTGGTGATGTTTCGGGAGCAGGGCATTCTCCGGCGGTTTCGCCTGGCGCCAGTGGGGCCGGGAGCGATGCTGGCTTCGAGCATCCTCTCGAACTACCTCCTTACCGTCCCTACGGTGATACTGGAGTTCTTACTGGCGCGATGGATCTTCCACATGGATCGCTTCGGCAACTTGTGGGGCGTCTGGGCCTTCGTGACGCTCGGCACTGTAACCTTTGCCGCCTTCGGCTTGATTGTGGCCAGCGTGACCAACACCATGCAGGAAACCCAGGTAATCAACAACGTTATTTGGTGGATCTTCCTGTTACTCTCCGGCGCCACATTTCCGTTGCCCATTCTGCCCAACTCGATTCAGCGACTGGCCGACTTCTTGCCGCCCACGTATCTGGTCACCGGTTTGCAGCGGGCACTGGTGAGCGCTTCAACACTCTGGCAGCTACGCGCAGAACTCCTGGCACTTGTCGGCGGGTCGGCGGTGGCCTTTTTCATTTCTATGCAGCTGTTCCGCTGGGAACCGGAGGAAAAGGTGACGGGGCGGGCCAAGGCTTGGGCCGCAGCGACGATCATTCCCTTCCTTCTGCTGGGCGTCTGGGAGAGCGCCCAGGGACAGTTGCGAAATGACTCGAAGTCCATGCTCGAATTGCTGCAGCGGCGCGGAGCGCCGGCGAATGACGGCCGATAACAGGTCCACTGTGACAAGCCTGGCCTGTCCGCCAAATCTGGATAAAATAGAACGGACCCTGCCTCCTTTGTCCTCACTTTCACAGCGGAGGAGAAGCCCGTGAGCGACACAGGACTTCTTCACGGCCGTCAAAGCAGGCGACGCCGAACGTGTGTCGAGCATGCTCGACGCGAATGCCGGCCTGCTGAACGCCCGCGGAGGCAATGGTGAGTCAGCCGCTATGCTTGCAGTTTACTATGGCAAGAAAAGCGTGCTGGAGCTATTGCTCGGCCGCGGGGCGGAGCTAAACATTTTTGAAGCGGCGGCTGCGGGCAAAGTGGAGCGCGTGGTGGCGCTGCTGGCGGCTGAGCCGAGCCTCGCCAACGGATACGCCCCGGATGGCTTCCCGCTGCTTGGTCTCGCAGCTTTCTTCGGCCACCTGGAAGTGGTGAATCCGCTTCTCCGGCACGGCGCGGACGTAAACGCTGTCTCTCGCAATGCCACGGGTTACACGGCTTTGACCGGAGCGGTGGCGGGCGGCCACGAGGAGATTGCCGCCGCCCTTCTGGCCGCCGGAGCGAACGCTAATCACCGCTACGGACCCGACTACACGCCCTGCACGAAGCCGCGGCCAGCGGCAAGACGAAGATTGTCGCGCTGCTTCTCGCCCACCGTGCCGACCCAAACGCGCACACCGACGATGGCCAGACGCCGCTCACGATGGCCGAGGCGAAGGGCCACGCCAACGTCGCCGCGCTACTCCGCCAGCAGGGCGGCACCAACTAATTGGGAGAGAGCTAAAAGTCGTTTCTTGCCCGCCTGAAGGCGCGCGCTTCAGAGGGACCCGCCTGCAGTTCGGCTTGTAGCTCCGCCCTTTACGGCATCCTTCCTTACCTTTTGCTACCCGGGTTCGTCACTCATGAGATAGTCGCGTGTAACGCCAGCCTCTGGCTGGCAGTTTTGAAATTCGCCGGCGGACGCCGGCGGTACGCGATGACGCCTCTCTAGACGCCATACTGGAAAGGGCTAGACTTTAGGAGTCCAGCCGTCAGCTATCCTTACTTCCTTCCGCGGCAATTGCTCAAGCCACGTCCGCTCTCCCTACCAAAACGAGCCGACCATGTCATCGGACTGGACGAGCCACTTAGTTCAACCGGCCAAATTGGATTGCGAGGGAAACAAGGATCCTGTGCGCTGGCATTTGAGGCGCGAACGCGTGTGCTATAATTTGCGCCGGGCATCACGGAGGGCGGCTCGGTAGGCGGACTCCCGCAACTCCAGCCCGGGCAGAGTGGACACATCGCAAGCCACACAGACAGTCTCTACCGCACCTGGGTCCGATTCCCCACAAACCACGGTAGATTTTGGGGCCCTAAAAATGCGGCGCGGAGAACGCCAATGACCATCAAGAAAACCGACAAGATCTGGCACAACGGAAAGTTTATTCACTGGGACGACGCAAAGATCCATGTAATGTCGCACGTCATCAGTTACGGCTCAGCGGTCTTCGAGGGCATCCGCTGCTACCGGACCAAGCAAGGTGCGGCGATCTTTCGCCTGAAGGACCACATGCAGCGCCTGCTGAACTCGGCGCGCATCTATCGCATGGAGCTTCCCCATACGGCCGACGAACTGTGCGCGACAGCGGTCGAACTGGTGCGCGTCAACAAGATGAACGGCTGCTACGTCAAGCCGATCGTGCTGCGCGGCTACGGCGAAGCTGGGGTCAACCCGTTCCCCAGCCCCATCGAGATATACATGGCCTGCTGGGAATGGGGCAGCTACTTGGGCGCCGAAGCGGTCGAGAAAGGAGTCGATGTCTGCGTCAGCACATGGACACGCATGGCGCCGAACACCCTTCCGGCCATCTCGAAAGCCGCGGGCAACTACATGAACTCGCAACTCATTCGCATGGAAGCGATCGTCAACGGATACGTTGAAGGCATCGCGCTCGACATCAACGGTTACGTCAGCGAAGGCTCCGGCGAAAACCTGTTCCTGGTGCAGGACGGCACGCTCCTCACCCCGCCGCTTTCTTCGAGTATCCTTCCCGGCATCACCCGGCGCAGCATTGTGACGCTCTGCGAAGACTTGAAGATTCCTGTCCACGAGCAGTTGATCCCGCGCGAGATGCTCTACATTGCGGACGAGGTCTTCTTCACCGGCACGGCGGCCGAGGTCACACCCCTACGTACGATTGACCGCATCCCCATCGGCAATGGCTCGCGCGGGCCCGTCACCAAGCGCCTTCAGGACGAGTTCTACGCCATCACGAGCGGCACGAAGCCTGACCGCCACAACTGGCTCACGCCCGTCGGCGTCCCTGTGGGGGCCACCACGCCCTAGATCCAGCCGTTCCCTATCAATCGCAATCCACCGGCGCTGCCTCTGGCTGCGGCCCCGGCCTGTTGACTTGCCCGCTGCGGCAGCCTCAACATGCGGGCCTAGAGACCGAGGATGCCCTGCGGTCGACCGAGAGAGAAGTCAGACATATTCGACAAGCACAAATGACACAATCCCGGAGCCCATGTTCTGCGCTGCTTGTTCTGCAGAAACGTGGCTTTTGACTGTCCCAGTGCGTTTCAGTAGAATCGGGCGCGCTGGTGGCAGCCTGATGCGGCGCGGCCCGCGCAAATCGTTCCTCAAGGAGATCCCATGTACAGCAAGCTCCAGAGAATTGTTGCGGAATTTGTCGGCACGTTTGCCCTGATTTTCTTCGGCGCGGGCTCGATCTGCGCCGACCAGTTTCTGAAGTCCACCAACCAGGGCAGCTTGGGCTTGCTCGGCATCGCCGTGGCACATGGCCTGGCCATTGCAATCATGGTTACAGCCGTCGGCCACATCTCCGGAGGTCACCTGAACCCAGCGGTCACCATCGGCTTCTGGGTGACGCGCAAGATCAGCACGTTCGAGGCCGTCCTTTACTGGCTTGCGCAGTTGGCCGGCGGCGTCGCGGCCGCGTACTTGCTTCGCTTAGTGGTACCTGAAGACACTTGGCAATTGGTGAAACTGGGCACCCCCGCGCTAGGCGGGCTCAGCCATAGCGTGGGAATGGTACTTGAAGGGATCATGACCTTTTTCCTGGTCTTCGTCGTCTTTGCTACTGCTGCCGATGAGCGCGGCGCTTTCGGCAAGATTGCAGGTTTCGCCATCGGCCTTACCGTCACTATGGATATTCTGATGGGCGGGCCGTTCACCGGCGCGGCGATGAATCCGGCGCGCAGCTTCGGGCCAGCCCTGGCCTCGCAGCATTGGGCTAATCACGGCGTGTACTGGGTCGGCCCCCTGGGCGGCGGCGTGTTGGCCGGTTGGTTCTACGACACTCTCTACCTGAAAAAAGCCTGAGAACCGCTGTACTCTAACCAGCCACCTGGATTCGCTAGCCACAAGCACCCCTGGGTCTCACGAGCAGGTTCTTCCCGACTGCGCTCGTTACTAGCAGGCACGTCCGGCGAGGGGCGCACTTGTTCTGCCCTGCAGCGGATGCTAGTGTCGGCCGAAGACCTCGGGAAGCGGAGTTTTCTGCCATGGCACTGAGCATTGACGACCTGCTGCGCCGCGCCGTCGAAAGTAAAGCCTCGGACCTGCACCTGAAGGTCGGGAACCATCCCTACCTGCGCGTGGACGGTGTGCTGCATCCACAGGCTGATGTGCCGCGCGTCACACCGGAAGAAATGCTCTCGATGGCGTTCAGTATGATGACCAATCGCCAGAAGCAGAAATTCAAGGAGACGGCGGAGCTGGACATGGCTTATGGCGTGGCTGGGCTGGGCCGCTTCCGCGTCAACGTCTTCCAGCAGCGTGGGAACGTGGGCATGGTGCTGCGCGTCATCCCCACCAAGATCCGCACCTCAGACGAGCTGGACCTGCCGCGGGTGGTCGATCGCGTCTGCGAGGAGCAGCGCGGCATGGTGTTGGTCACCGGCACCACCGGGTCGGGCAAGTCTACGACGCTGGCGGCGATGATCGACCGCATCAACTCCCAGCGCCCCGACCACATCATCACCATCGAAGACCCGATCGAGTTTCTGCACCGCGACAAGAAAGGCTTCGTCAACCAGCGCGAGGTCGAAGTAGATACCGCGAACTTCTCCACCGCCCTGCGCGCCGCACTTCGCCAAGATCCGGACGTCATCCTGGTCGGCGAAATGCGCGACTTGGAAACGATTTCCACCGCCCTGCTCGCCGCGGAGACAGGTCACTTGGTGCTTTCCACATTGCACACTCTGGACGCCACCGAAACCATCCAACGCATCATCGCCGTCTTCCCGCCGCCCGAGCAGAAGCAGATCCGGCTGCAGTTGGCTGCCACGCTCAAGGCCGTCATCAGCCAGCGCCTTGTGCGGCGCGCCGATGATAAGGGCCGTGTGCCCGCCATCGAGGTGATGATCGCCACGGCCTACATCCGCGATTGCATCATCAACGCGGACAAGACCCGCCTGATCCACGACGCCATCGCCGCCGGCACTTCGCAGTACGGCATGCAGACCTTCGACCAGTCGCTCTACGATCTCTTCTCGCGCAAACTGATCACTTACGAGGAAGCGCTGATCCGCGCCTCCAACCCCGACGAGTTCAAACTGCGCGTCCAAGGCATTCGCTCGGCCGCCGACACAGCCCGCGAAGAGATGCAGCGCACCATGACCGAGTTCGAGCGTTTCGGTCAGCGGTAAAGGAAGTTTACAGTCGAAAGCGCACAGTTTTCAGACTCAGGTCTCGGGTTTCCGTTTCCGATTCTCAGTTCTTGTTTTCCGCCCATGTGTATCCCTTGAGGTTGAAATTTTCTTTCCCCTTTTCCCTTCTTCTTGCTTCCTTACCTCCTTGCCCCTATGCTGAGGCCTTCCCCATGCGTCCGCCACGCAAGCTTTCAACTGAGGGAGAGCTCTACGCCGCAGCCCTGGGGATTCTGGTGCGGCGCGCGCATTCGGTTTACGAGATGCGCCGGGCGCTCGAACGGCGCGCCGATGATGAAGCCCTCGTCCGGCGGGTCCTCCAGCGATTAAAGGACGAAAAGCTGCTCGACGACGCCCGCTACGCTCGCGAATTCGCGCGGTATCATGCCGAGTCCCGTCGTCAGGGTCGCTTCCGCATCGCCCGCGATCTCCGCACTCGCGGCGTGCCCGACCGCCACATCGAGGCCGCGCTTGGAGAACTCCTTCGCGAAACGGATGAAAGGGCACTGGTACGCAAACGGCTCGAGCGCCGGCTCCGGCAGATTATCCCTAGTGGAGTCCAGGCCAGCGCGCGCGAAGCACTCGACGAGCGCAGGCTTGCCTCCGTGTATCGAAGCCTGCTCCGTGCCGGGTTTTCGGCCGATGTAATCCGCGCCGAATTGCGCACCCTCACCAAACAAGATATCAGCGAGCTCCCTGACCAAGTACGAACTGAGGACGACACATAGCAGCGGGCCTGCCTCCGCGGTTGTAGGGGCGCGGCATCCCGAGGCTCCGCTCGGGACAGGGTGCCGTGCCCCTGTTCGGAAAACCCATCACGATTCCCGGGACCGACAAATCTATAGCCCTGTGGCCATGGTGTTGGGAATCCCGTTTGAAAATTATGCGATAATGTTCCCGAAATTCTGTTCCTAGGTCTTCGGTGCGGGCGGGAGCATTGACCGGCAACGAAATCCGCGAAGCATTTCTGAAATTCTTTGAGAGCAATGGCCATCGCCGCGTGCGCAGCTCTTCCCTGGTTCCGGCGGGCGACCCCACGCTGCTATTCACCAATGCCGGGATGAACCAGTTCAAGGATGTCTTCCTGGGCCTCGAGCGGCGCGATTACACGCGCGCCACCTCCGTTCAGAAGTGTGTTCGCGCCGGCGGCAAGCACAACGACCTCGAAAATGTAGGGTTCACCAACCGCCACCACACCTTTTTCGAGATGTTGGGTAACTTCTCGTTCGGAGACTATTTCAAAAAAGAGGCCATTGCCTTCGCCTGGGAGCTCATCACCTCGCCGAAATGGTTTGGCCTCCCCAAGGACAAGCTTTACGCCACGATCTTCAAGGGCGAAGAAGGCATCCCGCGCGATACCGAGGCCTATGACCACTGGGTCAGCCAGGGTGTTCCGAAGGATCGCATCTACGAGTTCGGGTTGAAGGACAACTTTTGGGCCATGGGCGACACCGGGCCGTGTGGCCCGTGCAGCGAACTCCACTATGACATGGGCCCGGCTGCTTCGGACCAAGGCCACGCCGATTGCAAATTTGGCTGCGAGTGCGGCCGCTACATCGAAATCTGGAATCTGGTCTTCATGCAGTTCAACCGCGACGCCAGCGGCGCCCTCAATCCGCTGCCCAAACCCTCGATTGATACTGGCGCCGGCCTCGAGCGCCTCGCGGCTGTGCTTCAGGGCAAGATCTCAAACTTCGAAACGGATCTCTTCCAGCCGTTGATCCGCCGCGCGGAAGGGCTAACCGGCACCCCATACGGCACCAACGCCCGCAGCGATGCTTCACTGCGCATCATTGCCGACCACGCGCGCGCCGCCACATTCATCATCTCAGATGGCGTGCTGCCCTCGAATGAGGGCCGCGGCTATGTTCTGCGCAAGATCATACGTCGCGCCATCCGTCACGCGCGCCTGCTGGGCACCACCACACCGTTTCTAGGGGAAATGGTGTATGCCGTTCGCGACCTGATGCAAGAAGCCTACCCGGAACTGAAGGAAACAACCGGAACTGTCTCTCAGGTTGTTCTAGCCGAGGAGAGGCGCTTCGCGCACACGCTGGACATCGGCCTAAAGAAGCTGGACGAGTTGATCGGAGAGGCCCTGCGCGCGAAAGACAAGCAGACCCCGCCGGCAGCCATCCTTCCCGGCGAGAAAGCGTTCATGCTGTATGACACCTACGGCTTGCCGCGCGATTTCATCGAGGATGCCTGCCGCGATCAGGGCATCCAGTTCAACGGTGCGGAATTCGACCGCGCCATGGAAGCGCAGCGGGAGCGCGCCAAGGCCTCTTGGAAGGGCGTCCACAAAGAAGCGGCCAGCCCGGCGTATCGCGACCTCACTAAGACTGTCTTTGAGGGCTACACGCAGCTCGAATCGAAGCACTGCATCGTCCGTGGCATCTTCAAGCCAGGCGCAGAACTCACGCGGGAACTCAAACCCGGAGAGGAGGGCGAGGTCATTTTGGACCGCACTCCCTTCTATGCGGAATCGGGCGGACAGGTGGGCGACGCCGGCTGGTTGTATGATGCCGGCAATAACGCGATTGTGGCCGATGTCCTCGGCTGCGTGACGCCGATCCAAGGTGTGCGCTTCCACCGAGCGCGCGCGCGCGCGCCGCTGCACATCGGCGACATCGTGAATCCCGCGGTCAACCGGGAAATCCGCGAGAGCACCGTGCGCCACCACACGGCAACCCACCTGCTCCATGCCGCACTACGCGAAATTCTTGGCAAGCACGTCAAGCAGGCGGGCTCGCTGGTAGCGCCGGACCATCTGCGCTTTGACTTTTCGCATTTCTCTTCAGTCGCCGACGAGGAGCTGCAGGACATCGAGGACCTGATCAATCAAGAAGTGCTCCGCAACGAGCGTGTGGAGACCTTCGAGGATGTACCTCTCGACGTGGCCCTGAACGAATTCAAGGCCATCGCTCTCTTTGGCGAAAAATACGGGGACAAGGTGCGCGTGATCCGCATCGGGGACTTCTCCACCGAGCTCTGCGGCGGCACCCATACCGGCGCCACTGGCGGGGTAGGGTTGGTGAAGATTATGCGCGAAGGCAGCGTCTCTTCCGGCGTGCGTCGCGTGGAGGCAATCACCGGTCACCGCTCCCTGGTAGAATTCCGCCGCGCTGAGCAAGTGCTCTCGGGGCTCGCCGGCACAATCAACGTCGCGCGTGACGAATTACCCGCCGCGGTCGAGCGAATGGCGCAGACAGGCAAACAATTGGAAAAGCAGCTCGACGCGCTCAAGCGCAAGGACGCGCTCTCCAAAATGAACGAGTTGGTCGAGCAGGTCCGCACCGTTAAGGGCGTTCAGGTGATTTCGGCAGAAGTGTCAGAACTCGACCGCGAAGCCATGCGCCAGTTGGTGGACAGCCTGCGCCAAAAGCTCGGCTCCGGTGTAGTAGTATTGGGTACGACCGAAGACGGCAAAGTAGCCCTGATCAGTGGCGTCACCAAAGACCTGACCGGGCGCCTCCACGCTGGCAAGATTGTGCAAGCCGTAGCGCGCCAAGTGGGCGGCAGCGGGGGCGGGAGAGCGGACTTGGCCGAGGCTGGCGGAAAAGACACATCCGCATTAAAAAAGGCCATCGAGGGGGTATATGGCATTGTCGAGGCGATGCTATAATCCCGGGGCAGTGCCAGAAGCGTGTCCGGGAGGCACACTCTCTCTCCTCCCCAGGATTTATTTGTCGTGTACCATTTGGAAGTGGGGTTGTGTTGCTTTGCGCGTAAAGGGATCCCTCTTGGGGCCGCGCCCGCGATCGGCATCTTATTTGTTATGTGTGTTTTAGGTGCGATGCCGGCCAGCGGGCAAATTGCATCCTACGTGGATGAGAACGGCAAGCGCGTTTTCATCAACGCCGAAGAGTCGGTCGTGCGGCCCAGGCCTTTACCGGGCAGGGGCCCCGGCATGGCCCGGCGATACCAGATTGAGGGACTTCAGCGGATAGTTTTCGAGACGGCTGAGCGGCACCGAGTTGATCCAGCTTTGGTGCGCGCGGTCATCGAGGCCGAATCGAATTGGAACCCCGTCGCGGTCTCTCGTAAGGGAGCGCTGGGACTGATGCAATTGGCTCCGGGGACGGCACAACGGTTTGGCGTGGGAGATGCCATGAACCCGCGGCAGAATCTCGAAGGCGGGGTGCGGTATCTTCGCACGCTGCTGGAGCGGTATGACGGCGATATCCATAAGTCGCTCGCGGCTTATAATGCCGGAGAGGGCGCCGTGGACCGCGCTAGGGGCGTGCCCAATTATCGCGAAACGCGCAACTACGTGCAGAAAGTAACCGAATCCTACCTCCGACCCGATTCCGGGCGTCTTCGGGATTGGTGGAGCGCCTCGCGTCCCATCTACCGGGCGACCGATGAACGGGGGCGGGTGGTCTTTACCAACGAATGAGGCATACGGTGCGGACACGCACCGCTCCAATCTGGCCAGTTTTACGCTTGTTTCTGGCGGCAGCGATATTCCTGTGCCTAATTCCAGCGGCACGGGCGAAGACGAACGCACGCAAACTCGCCGCTGCTAAGGCACAGTTTGACCGCGCGGAAAGGCAGCGCGCCACTCTACAGGCCAAACCCCAAAAAGAACGCACGGCCGACGAATACTTTCAACTTATCACCACCTACCGGCGCGTCTACTTGATTACGGCGCGGGCCGCCGAGTCGCAGGCCGCTTATGCAGCCATTGCCGAGCTTTACCGGGAAATGGGGCGGCAATTCGACGCCAAGTACTACCAATCCGCCATCGATGCCTACCTGCTCCTTCTGCACGAATACCCCAACACTCATTACCGCGACGACGTGCTGATCACCATCGGCAAGATCGAGAAGGATGACCTGCGACGCACAGACTTCGCCGAAAAGACTTTTCAAGAGTTTCTAAGACGTCATCCGCACTCGCCGAGAGCGCGGGAGGCGCAGCAAGCCCTGAACGAAATCGAGGCGGCACGCAGACAGCCGAGCAAGTCCGTCTCCGCAAGGAAGCTGGCCCCCGAAAGCGAACCGCAGCATGGGATGCCCGAGGTGACCCAGATCCGCACCTGGAACGCGGAGAACTACACGCGCATTGTGATCGACCTGGACAACGAGGTGAAGTTCCAGGCCGCGCGCATCTCTGATCCCGACCGCATCTACTTCGATATTCACGAAGCCAAGCTAAGCGCGACGCTGGCTGGCAGGACTCACGAGGTGCAAAGCGGCTTCCTGAGAGCCATTCGTGTGGCGCAGAACCATACCGGCGTTGTTCGCGTGGTGCTTGAGGTTAACAAGGTCACGGACTACTCCGCCTACCTGTTGTCGAATCCCTATCGGTTAGTGGTGGACGTTTACGGCTCCCTGCCCCTGACAGCGAAGACCGAAGCCGCTGCTTCGGCGGAACCCGAGCAAACTGCCTCGCTTGCTTACAAGCGCGAGAAGACTTCCCCTGCCCGAACTGAGAAAGTAGCCGCGCCTCCGCCTACGTCGAAATCAGATTTGCCGAGGACGCCCTCGCCAGGCAAGGGAACGGAACCCTCCGCCCAACCCGAGAGGGCTGCTGCTACGTCGCCTGAAAACTTACCCGTGCCGCGAGCGGAAACGGAAAGCCCCCGCGCCGAATCCCCTCGGGGCGAACCGCCCAAGCCCCTCTCCGCGGCCTCTGCTAGGCTGCCGCGAGGCAAGTCTCTCCGTGAGGCCGCTGGACCGCTCATCCCCCCAGCGGTACCGCATCCCACTCATGACGGCCAGCACTCGTTGACCCGCGCGCTGGGCCTGAAGATCGGCCGAATCGTGATTGATGCCGGCCACGGAGGCGGGGATACCGGCACGATCGGCCCCACCGGACTGATGGAGAAAGATCTCTGCCTGGATGTTGCCCTGCGGCTGGGAATGATCATCCAGCAGCGGCTCCTGGGCGCCGAGGTCGTCTACACGCGCCAGAGCGATTCGTTCGTCCCGCTTGAGGAGCGGACAGCCATCGCCAATCAGGCCAGGGCTGACTTATTTATCTCCATCCATGCGAACTCGAGCCCCGACCATAAGACCCGCGGAGTGGAAACTTACTACTTGAACTTTTCGGCCTCACCTGAAGCCATGGCAGTCGCCTCTCGCGAAAACTCGCTCGCGCAGGGCTCAATCCACGACCTGCAGGACATCGTGAAGAAGATTGCGCGCAATGAGAAGCTTGAAGAGTCGCGCGAACTCGCCACCGATATCCAGGTAGCTCTCACCAATCGCTTGCAACGGATCAACCGAACACTGAAGAACCGCGGAGTGCGAAAGGCCCCGTTTGTTGTCCTGATCGGCGCCAACATGCCCTCAGTGCTCTCGGAGGTGTCTTTCCTCAGCAATCCCGCCGATGAACAGATGCTCAAGAAGGCGGAACACCGGCAGCGGGTAGCAGAAGGCCTCTATTACGGCGTGGAGAGCTATTTGCAGAGTATCAACAGCCTGACATACAACCATCCAAAGCCGCCCCTCGCTGCTCGCTCCCCCGGCCTGGGAAATACCGGGAACCAGCGGTAAAATAGGGACGTCTAGATTAGGGATGCGCAGACTTCTGCCAGCCTCGATACTGTTGTTGGTCACCGTGGCTTTGCCTGCCGCTGCGCAGGATTTGCTCCCGCCGTCCTTCTCCGGTTGGACTTCTCCGGCGCCCTCGCTCAAGATCACTTCGGCTGCGACCGAGGAGTTCGCGGGCGGTGACGCTGCCATTTTGCGGGAATACGGGATTCTGGGCGCAGAACGTCGAGGGTACGCGCGGGGCGATGAGAGCCTGACGATCACACTGTTTCGGATGCGCGACTCGAGCGCGGCCTTCGGAGCTTACACATATCACCAAACCAGCGAGATGTCGCGGACCAATCTGACGCAATATTCATCCGTCTCGCCCCGTCGAGCCCTGGTGGTGGCAGGCAACTTGCTCCTGGAGGTCACCGGAAGCGGCCTCCCCCAGCTGACGCCGGATCTGAAGGCGCTGGTGGCACAACTCGCTCCCCATGCCGACAAAGCCCCCTTTCCCACGCTCGTTCAATATCTGCCGACGCAGGGCCGGATCAGCCAGTCCGAACGCTATGTGCTTGGGCCGCTGGCGCTGAATCGCTTGCTCCCGCTTGGCAACGGTGATTGGTTGGGCTTCGCTGATGGTGCAGAAGCCGTGCTCGCACGCTATCACGTCAAAGGGCAAGAGGCCACGCTGCTGCTCGTCTCGTACCCCACCCCGCAGGCGGCGGCACGCAAGCTCGAAGAGCTAGGGCACTGGTTGCCGCTCAATGTCGAAAGGCAAGCCGATGGTCGCCCGCCGCTATTTGCGCGTCGCTCGAGCACGCTGGTGGCGATCGTCTCGCAGCTCAACTCCCGCGCCACGGCGGATTCCCTGCTGGAGCGGGTTCACTATGAGAGCCGGATCACCTGGAACGAGCCAGGCCATCGGCTAACAGATCCAAACATCGGAACAATCGTGGTCGGCGCGATTCTTGGCACTGGATTTATCCTTCTGTTCGCGCTGGTCGCGGGAATCGGCTTCGGTGGCGTGCGGATTGTTGTGAAGCATTTCTTCCCGGGGAAGGTTTTCGACCGCGCCGCCCACGTCGAAATCCTGCAATTGGGCCTTACGAGCAAGCCCATAAAAGCAAAGGACTTCTACTGATCTCTAGAAGCTTTTCTTGACTTCTTCTTCAAAACTGCTGCTGTGTTTTCTTCAGGCCTCGGCTAACCTGTTGTAAATAAAGGGTTTTTTCCTGAGGATTTCCAACATTTCTTCTCTTGACTTCGTTCTTTGCGCTCTTCTAGACTCGTCGCGAGGACAAGAGTTCTGGTGCCTTCCGCGCATAGGCCTGGGACTATTCTCCCCTCTGGAGAGCCCACCCGCCAGGGTGGGCTTTCTATTTGGCGTTCCTTGGCAATTAGAGCCAGGAAGGCGACACAAGCTCGCGCGTTCACCGATACGGGGCGCTCAGGGAAGAAACTCGCCCTGAGAGTAGGATCTGGAACCAAAGGCCGGGTCAGTCTGTTCCTCGCCGGCGCGTTCCTGCCTTCTTTCCCCAATTATTCTGATTCCTGCCCTTGCCAGGCGCCGCAACAGATTTTTCACGGCCGGTAGCACAGCCACTCTTGGCTGTGCAGAGACGTTCGGCTCAAAACAAAGCGCACAGGCAGCAGTGCCTGGCTACGTGGTCGGCGTTACACAGCTTTCCCCGGCACCACTGAAGTTGTGCCTGGCAAAGCCGTGCCCTAACGATGGTGTGCCTTGAAGCAAGCCGACGCTACATCATCCTGTGCGATGAGTTCAGCCTTCGGCTCGCTTTCCTTTTGGCCGGTCCACCCAGGAGATGGATTCTGCAATCCAGCTCGCATGGGCCGACCCTTGGCACGAGGCCCAGAGTGCGAGCGGCTCGTTGCCGTAGCGAAGCATGCCGCTGTGACGCGACTTGTCTTTGTCCACCTCGGGGTTGGGGTCCACGAAACCGAGGCTCCGGCGCAGCAGCTCAACATCCTCGGGCTTACCAGTCAAAAACAGCCAGCCCGGACCTGGCCGATCAAGTGGGCAGGTTATCTTGCCGGCTCCGGGGCGTTTTGGTTCATTACTCGCCGCAGTTGGCTGAGCATGGTTTGCTGCCACGGCTGCTCCTTGCGCAGAAGAAGCTCCACATGTGCGCGGAGATTTATCTCCTCCTCTCGGGTCAAGTCCTTACTGGTCAGGACGAACACGGGGAGATCGGCGGTTCGCGGACTGGCCCGCCATTCCGCCAGCAACTCGAAACCGCTCACCTTCGGCAGCAGCAAGTCTAGAACCACCAGTTCGGGCAGAGAAGTCGCCACCCAAGCGCGAGCCTGGGCACCATCGGCAGCGGTGGCCACCGCGTAGCCTTGCTCGGTGAGTAATTCGGTGATGACCTCGCGGGTGGGCGGGTCGTCTTCGACCACTAAGATTGGCCGCGCTGGGGGTGCGCCTCCGCGGGCGGCGAGGCAGCGGTCCACGGCGGCCAGCAGCGCGGCGCGCTCCACCGGCTTGACCAGGTACTCATCGGCACCGAGCGCCGCGCCCATGCTGGGCTGATCCACAATCGTCACCACGATGATGGGAACGCTGGCGGTGCGCGCGTCATTCTTCAGCTGCACCAGAACCTCCCAGCCGCTCGGTTCCATCAGTATGTCCAGGGTGATTGCGTCGGGCTG
>Ga0137396_10000913_pt1 | contig 14833 bp, 7 predicted proteins | sample czc16metaG_FD_108284 | JGI IMG/M metagenome (GOLD analysis project Ga0137396, IMG submission 108284) | Vadose zone soil microbial communities from Angelo Coast Range Reserve, California, USA - czcobulk3.16 metaG | ecosystem: Environmental > Terrestrial > Soil > Vadose zone | place: USA...
CGCCTCAAACCATTTCGAATCTCTGTGGGGACGCCAACTAACCTGCCAGACCTACTTCAGTTCTATTGTTCTTCGGCCTTCGTTGCCCCGCTGTTGCCCCCGACCGGACCTCGCTGCTCGAGCGACCGGATCGCCTGTTGAGCGACGCGGGCAACAGGTGCATGTAGCGCATCGTCGTCGAGAGATTTGCATGGCCGGCCAGCTCTTGAATCGCCTTCGCCGGGGCTCCACGCATCGCGAGATGCGAGCACAAGGTGTGCCGCAGCCGGTGGATGGGACCGGTCACGGGAAGCTCGCCGGTTGCCGGACACGATCCTCTCGAGTCAGTCGTCCAGGCTTCCCATGGTCAAATTGACCGTCGTTCCCGTCATCCCGCTCGCCTTGTCGGAAGCCATGAACACCGCCACGTCAGCCATCTCCGCGAGCGTCATGAGCCGTCGCGGGTGGGTCCTGCTCGCGAGCATCTCCTGCCACTGTTCCCAGGTCATTCCCGATGCCTTTTTGCGAGGCTCGAAGGCATCCTTGATCGTGCGTGTCTCCGGCATGCCCTGTGGTCGAAGACCGACCACGCGAATGCCGTGAGGTGCGAGCTCGACGGATAGATCTCGAGTGAGCGCCTCCTTGGCGGCCATCGCCGGACCGTAGCCTCCCACCAATGGGATGCCCGTCCGCGAGTGGAGCGCGGTGACCGTCATGATCACCCCCGACTTATTCGTGACCATCCGCCGGGCCGCCAAGCGTGCGGTCAGGAAGTACGACATAGCGTAGGTCGTGATCGGCAGGGAGAACTGCTCGACATCCAGCTCGACCAGAGGCACACCCAGAATCTTCGCATTCGGCATCCCGACCGCGTTGAACGAGATATCGACGCGGCCTGCCTTATCGATCACGGACTGGAGATGCTTGTCCACGGCCCGCTCGTCGAGAGCGTCTACCTCCGTCATCTCGGCGGATCCTCCGGCGGCAACGATGTCCTTGGCGACCGCTTCGACCGGTGCCCGGTGGCGCCCGGTGAGAAAAAGCTTGGCCCCCTCGCGTGCGAAGGCGCGTGCGACAGCACCGCCGACCCCCCCTCCGGCTCCATAGATCACTGCAACTTTGTTCTTCAGCATCATCTCAGGTCTCCTTGTTCCTGCGCCGGTTGTTCCTCAAGCAGGACTATTTTATACTATGTCGTACAAAACTCCGTCAAGGACTTTTATTCGACATGGTACAAAAAAGACGTGGGCGGCCTCGCGAATACGATCACGACAGCGCTCTTGCGCGCGCCATGGAGGTCTTCTGGGGGCGCGGCTTCACCGCGACCTCGCTCGACGATCTCGGAGCCGCAATGGGCATGAACCGGCCGAGCGTGTACGCCGCTTTTGGCGACAAGCACGAGCTGTTCGTCAAAGCACTCAAGTTCTATCGAGACGCAGGGCAGAGCGCCCTTCCGAGCTTACTCGCTCCCGAGCGACCTCTACTCGCTTCTCTGCGCGCCCTCTTTTCGATGCTCCTGGCCACGTATCTCTCAGGCGAGGATGCTCCGCGTGGGTGCCTTATGTTCACGGTCGCGGCGGCAGAGGCAGCCAAAGATCCGGTCGTCCGAACCCTGGTTGCTGACGCAACACGCGCCTTTGACGCTGCGTTCGAGGCTCGCTTCGAGATCGCGCGCAAGCGCGGCGAGGTCGCCACGACCGCCGACCCAGTCGCTCTCGCGAAGCTCGCGTCGGGGCTCGTTCACACGCTCGCCGTGCGAGCTTGCGCTGGAGAGAAGAAGAGCTCACTGGAAGGCGTCATCGATGCCTTCTTGCGCGCACTCTGTGGCCCTGAGGCGAGATCGCACGGATCGCCGAAGGGCCGGCGCATCTCCCGGTGACAATCCAAGACACCTGAGCTCGAGAGGGCGGTCCGAACGGGCTCGACGATGTCGTGCTCTCGTTGTTGAAGACTCAACTCGTTCCGGGGCGGGACGCGATGCGTCATCCGCGCTCGTGCCCTGAGATTGATCGTGCGCCCACGAAGGCCGGCACTAGACCGGATCGAGCCCCAGGGCGACGCGCCCGCTGAAAACGTACTGCCTCCGCTCATCCCACGGATCAAAGCGCACGGCCTGGATGTCGCGGAAGATGCGCTCGATGCCCCTGCTGCGGAAGAACGAGGCGCCACCGCAGATCTCCATGGCGCGCTCGACGGCGCAGAGCCCGCGCCACGATGGTCTTGTACAGGTAGACCTTGTTCGAGCGCTCGAGGCTCGGCTGGCAATCGTAGTCGCTGCCGAGGGCGACCGCACGATGACCAGCAAGTTTCCGTTGTCGCCGCCGACGCAGCGCACTTTCGATCGCTTCGACGACGCGCTGAACGAGGTCATCGACGCGCGCGTCTGGGTGGGCATCCACTGGCGCAGCTCGGATGTCGACGGCGCTCTTCCCCCTCGAGACACGCATTTCAGAAGCGCTCGCGATCTACGACAGCGGTGCTCCTCAGTTCCCGACATGTCACGTCGGGCGACTTTCTTGAGACGGCTCGGTGGTGCTAAGGTCATTGCTCGAGAGTGTTTGTCTCCCCAGCGCCAGCTCGGCATCGCGCACTCTCGGGGAGGGGGAAAGCGGAGATGACGTTCTCTGGCGGAGCGAACCGCCGGCGGCGGCAATAGCGCCGAGTCGGCGCCCTGGTGCGCTCCAGCTGAAACAGGTCCGAGCTCGGAAGATCCGAGGGCAGGGGGAACTCGATGTCGGGCCAGGAAAGAGGCGCGATTGGTCGTGCCGCCATGTGGGCGGCCTCGTTCGCGATGTTGGCGGCCTTTCCCGCCCAGGCGGGGAACGGCTCGGGTTGGCTGACCGCGCAGCAGAACCCCGACGGAAGCTATGGTGGCACTCCCGCGTCCCTGGCCACGCCGCTCCAATCGACCTCCGAGGTGCTGCGCGCGCAGGTGGCATTGGGGCAGACGGCCACTACCAGCTTCGCCTCGGGCCTCGCCTACGTCGCCGCCTTCGACGAGCCTCACAGCGAGTTTCTTTCCCGGCAGATCCTTGCAAACGCGTCCGGCGCCATTCCGATCGGCAGCGCGACCGCGGCGCTCCTCGCGAACCAAAGCGTCGATGGCGGCTTCGGCGATCGGCCAGGCCACGACTCGACGGTCCTCAGCACCACTTTCGCGCTCGAGGCGCTCGCGGCTGCCGGCCAGATGGGCTCGTCGGCGGGCAGGGCAGTCGGCTTCCTGCTGCTTCGACAAGGTTCGAACGGGAGCTGGACGGACGGCGCGAACGATGGCTCCGTTTACCTGACCGCGCTCGCCGTGCGAGGGCTGTGGGCGTATCGCGACATCTACGCCGGCGTAGCGGCCGCGCTCGCCGCGGCGCAGGGCTCTTTGCTCTCGCAAGTCGGGCCCGACGCGCTGTGGGGCGAGAACTTCCAGACAGCGATCGTGCTGCTCGCTGCGGCGCCGACCCTTCCCGACGTCTCGTCCGTCGACGCCAGCGCCGCGGCGCTGCGCGCGCAGCAGCGACCCGACGACAGCTGGGACGACGATCCGTACACCACCGCGCTCGCCATCCAGGCGCTCGTCGCTTACGACAGCCGCAAGAGCGGCACGCCACCGCCGAAGAGCGGCTCGATCGCGGGCCACGTCGTCAAGGGAGGAAGCACAGAGCCGATCGCGGGCGCGACGATCACCCTCACGGAGCCGCCCGGCTCGTCGGTCGTCAGCAATGGCGACGGCTACTACCTGCTGCCGGTGCTGCCGTCTGGGAGCTATACGGTCACGGCCAGCAAGGCCGGCTATTCGGCGGCCAGCGCGGTAGTCACGACCGAGGCGCTCAAGGCGACGGTCGCACCCGATCTGGTGCTCGATCAGCTGCCGCAGACCGGCTTGGTGCGCGGCCTGGTGTTCGACGCCATCACGCGCGCGCCGCTCAAGGGCGTTCAAGTCACCCTTGGCGGCACCTCGAGCTACTCCGTGTTGACCGGCAGCGCGGGCATCTTCGACTTCGGTCCGGTCGTACCCGGCAGCTACGCACTGGCGTTCGCGCTGGCGGGCTACAACACGATGACCGGCAGGGCCAACGTGGTGGCCGGCGAGGCGGTTTCCGCGCAGCTCGGGCTGACCCCGGCTGGCGGCTTCCTCGACAGCTCACCGGGCACCGTGCGCGGCGCCGTGATCGACGGCAAGAGCAGTCAGCCAATCGCCGGCGCCGTCTTCGATCTCGGCGGAGCCCTGAGCGCCACGACCGCCTCGGACGGCACCTTCAGCATCTCGTCGGTGCCGCGCGCCGCGTATCAGGGGACGGTGCGCGCCGCCGGCTTCCAGAGGGTGAACTTCAGCTTTGCCTTTCCTGCAGGAGCGAGCGGCGACGTCGGGACCATCTCTCTCTTTGCGGCAGCTGCTTCCCAGCCGCCGACGGCGCTGAACCTTCATGTGCTGGTCGTCGACGGGGTCACCAACGCGCCCATCGCGGGCGCCAATGCCACGATCGTCGAGACGGGTGCGACCGCGACCGCAGGTGCCGATGGCCGTCTCGACTTCAAAGGCTTGTCGCTCAAGAGCTTCAGCATCGCGCTCGCGGCCAGCGGCTATGCCTCGGCCACCTACGCCATCCAGGTCGCTGCGTTCGGCGATGCCGCGGTGACGCTGAAGCTATCGCCGCCCGGGAGCGGTGCCACCACGAGCTCGCTGTCGGGCCTGGTGACCAACGCTTCGAGCGGCGCCGCCGTCGCGGGCGCCGCCGTCTCCGTCGCCGGCACGTCGCTCGCAACCGCTACGGCCGCGGACGGCAGCTACGGCTTGAGCGGGATCCAGCCGCTCGATTTCACGCTCTCCGTCGCGGCGGTTGGGTACCAGCAGGAGACCTTCGCGGTCCACCTAGCCACGCGCGGGAGCTTTACGCTCAACGCCCGACTCCAGCCGGTGGCGGGCACATCGTTCCAGATCGTCTCGGTCGCCTCGAATCAGGATTCTTCCGCTGCGAACGTCACGGCGACTTTCAGCGCGCGGATCGCGAGCCTGCTCAGCGCTCCCAAATCGGCGCTCGTCCTGGGCGAGATCCAGGATCCGGCCGGCACGCCGGTGGCCAAGGTGACCCCGTATGCCCGGGGCACGACGACGCCCACCGCCCAGTTCTCCTTCGCCGCGGGCGAGGTGATGGATCTCACCGTGCCCTGGAGTACCGCGCAGTTCCCGCCGGGCAGCTACCGGCTCGTCCTCCGCGTAGTCGAGCCGGGCAGCATCAACCGCGCGGTCCCGCTCGGCCAGATCCTCGCGGAGAACAGCGCCTACACAAAGGTCATCGCGACGAAGGCGATCGCCGGCGGGCTGCTCGTCGATCCTCCGCTCACCCAGGCCGGTCTGCCGACGCCCGTCTCCTTTTCTGCGGTCGTGCAGAACGGCGGCAACGTGCCCCTCTCCGCCGCGACGTACGAGCTGACGGTTGTGAAACCGGCCGACGGCTCCACGCTCTTCACGGGCCACGCAGATGCAGCGGCGCTCGACGTCGGTGCGACCGCCCAGGTGTCTTTCGGAAGCTGGGTGCCGACCACCGCCGGCAACCTCACCGCCACCGTGCGGCCCATGGCGGTCGACATCGCCGGCGCGCTCACGGCGCCGCTCTACGTTGGCGACAAGGCGAGCGGCACGTTCACCGTCGACCGCCCTGTGGTGCCCGAAGGCACGCAGACCGTTCGCGCCAGGATCGCCATGCAAGGCGTCGACACCAGCCAGGGCAGCACCACCGATCCGCTCATCAACCTGGTCCGGGCGTCGGTCACCAAAGGCGGAGCCCACGTCGCCCCCGCAGCCGTCAACTGGTACCAGACGAACCGCTGCCTCGGTTGTCACATCCAGAGCCAGAGCCTGCTCGGCTTGTCGGCCGCGTTCGGCAAGGGCGACATCGATCGCAAGGCCACCACGCTGCTCTACAATGCGATCGTCTCCAGCCAATGGTCCGACGGCGCGCTGCGCATCTCGCACCCGGAGTTCGCGAAGACGCAGACGACGCTCAACCTGTGGTCGCTCGGATCCTGGCCGGACAAGGCTGGCCCGTTCCGTGCGAAGTACCGTGCAGCGCGCTTCCTCCAGAACTGGAAGGTCCGCCAGGGAGACCAGACGCGCTGGACGGCCGACCACGCCAGCGGCTGGTGGAACACGGACGAGAGCAATACCTCGATGACGATCAAGGCGTACGCCGGGCTCGTCCGCGACGCTGCCCAGATCTCCTTGCCGGCGATCGACGATTACTCCTTGGGCGCGGCCATCAGCTTCGGTCCTGGATCTCCGCAAGGCATGACCGCGGGGACCGATGGCGCGCTGTACATCGCCACCAACGCCGGCGCGATCGTCCGCGTAGACGTCGCGACGGGCGCAAAGACGACCGCGTACTCGGGTCTGCCGGGCGACATCCAGGGGCTCGCCTTCGGCGCGGACGGGACGCTCCACGTCAGCACTTCGTCGGGCTACCTCATCCGCCTCAGGCCGGACGGGACCCGCCTCGACACGTTGATCGGCAGCAATCTCACCGACGTGGCCATCGGTCCCGACGGCCTTCCCTACTTCGCCGCGTTCAACAACAACCGCATCCTGCGGCTGACCGCGTCCTCCCAGGTCGAGGTCTACGCCAGCGGCGGCCTCTTCAACTGGCCCCGCAGCCTCGCGTTCGACGGCGCCGGAAATCTCCTCGTCGCCAACCAGTTCGCCTGGAACATCCTCAAGGTTGCGGTCGATCGCACCGTCTCCATCTACTCCGACGGGCTTGCCTACGAGCCGATCCGGATGGCGCTTTCGCCCGACGGCAGCCTCTACGTCACCACCTCGCAGCCGTACAACAACGGCGGCATCGTGCGCGTGCACGCGGACTCCACCGTCGAACGCGTGCTGCAACAAGAAGGAGTGCTCTCCGTGGCCGCACGGGGATCTACGCTCTATTTCGTCAACAACAACGTCAATACCGTCCAGCCGCTCGTCGTCGCGCCGCTCGACACCGTTGGCCTGGCCGAGCTGCGCGCGGAGATCCCGTACGGCGCGCGATTCCTGCTCGCTGGCTACACCGACAACAACTTCGACAACACCGTGCACGCGCAGCGCCTGATCGGCCTGGCGGAGGCGCGAGATATGGTGGTCGATCCGGCCCTGGTCGGCCGGATCGATACGGCCGTCGCCTACTTGGCCAATCTCCTACGGCAGCGGCAATACGCCGACGGGAGCTGGGGCAGGTACGTGGGATATCCGGGCGACCCGCTGGTCACGGCGATGGTCGGGCTGGCGCTCGAGTACACGAATCCCTCCGCCGACGATCCGCAAATCCGCAAGACCATCCAATATCTCCTCAATACCCAACGGCCCGACGGAGGCTGGGACAACTTCTACAACGGTTTGAGCACGCGCCTTGCCTCGACCAGTTTCGTGATGGTGTTCATGCCCAGAGCGCTCGAGCGGCTCGGCGGCATCGACGTGGCGCTCCACATGCGGTTGCCGGAGAACGTCCATCTCTCGAACGCGACCCTCGCGCCCATGATGCAGCCCAACCCCGACCACTCGACCGACTACACCTGGACGCTGCTCGGCGTGACCAGCTCCGGGCGCGAGGTCGGTTTCGACCTCACGCTCGTCGACATGCTGCTCCACGAGCAGCGGTCCGTGGCGAACCATGCGCACCTCGAATTCGCCAATTCGTTCGTGAATCAGAAGATCCAGCTGCCGCTCGAGGTTCCGGTCGTGCGCGCCGAGAGCCAGCTCGCGCTGGCCGTCGCCACCGACAAGGCGACCTACCAGGCTGGCGAGTCGGTCGCGATCAGCTCGACGGTGAGCAACGGCGGGGCGGTGATCGCCTCCGGTCAGGTTTCGCTGGCCATCCGCGCGGTAGGGAGCATCTCGCATCTGGTGGACTTGCCGCCGATCGCGGCGAGCAACGTCGCGCCAGGCGCGCAGGTGGTGTTGCCGGCGACGTGGGGCACCGGCACGACGCTGGCGGGAGATTACGAGGTCCACGGGCAGCTGACCGATGCCGCAGGGCGCCTGCTGTCGGAGGCGGTCAGCCCATTCCGCATCGCTGCGCCCGCGGCGACGGCGGCCGCCGCCGTGTCGACCGACAAGCAGATCTACACGGCCTGGGACTTCGTGAACATCAGCGGGCGCGCGCAGAACGTCGCATCGAACGCGATCCTGGCGCCTTCTCTGGTGGAGCTCACCGTCGCCGATCCGTCCGGCACCGCGATCTTCTCCGCCAGTGCAAACGTCGAGCAGCTCGCCCCGAACGGGTGGCGGCCACTGACCTTCCGCCTGAAGCTGGCCGATGCGCCGGCCGGCGCCTACCAGGTGTCCTTGGTCCTGAAGGATCGCTTCACGCGCCGCGTGCTCAGCACCGCAACGGCCAGCTTCCAGGTGCAGCGCCAGGCCATCCAGAGCATCGCGGGCGCTGTCAGGGTAGCGGCGCGCGAGGTGTACCAGGGCGATCCGAACAGTTGCACGGAAACGACGAGCAACCTGAGCGCCGCGCCCGTCCCGGGCCTGAAGCTGATCCACCGGCTGGTCGGGGCTGACGCCCAGACCACGGTCGAGGACCAGGTGGAGTCCGTGGACTTGCCCGCTACCGGGCAAGCTCCGCCGTTCGTTCACTCGTTCGCCACCGGGGCCCTCGCGCCGGGCGGGTACGCGTGCGTTCTGCTGGCGAAGCTCGACACGGGCGTGCGCGCTCTGGCGTCCGCGGGCTTCCGCGTGCTGGAGCCGCCGGTGAAGCTCGCGGCTTCGCTGAGCCTGGGAGGCCGCGGCCGCCTGCTGGTGCTGCTCGACGCGCCTCACCGCTGCGACGACGAGCCCGAACGGTCCCTCCCGCACCCAGCCGATGACGACTGCGCAGACGACGGGCCGCCCGACGCGTCCGCGCTCGCCGACCGGGGCGCCTTTCTCGAGAAGCTGCTGCGGGACGATGGCTGGTCGTACACGATCGCCGACAATGAGATCGACTTCACGAGCGAATTCCACAGCGGCGGCTACCGCGTCTACGCCGTGTTCTCGTCCGCGCGCAGGCTCGGCGAAGAGACGCTGAGGGAGCTGCGCGAGGCGGTGTTCCGCGGTGAGGGGCTGGTGGTAGCGGGCTCGCAGAGGGCTCCGTCGCGAACGGTCGCCGACGCGCTTGGGCTCCGGCTCATCGGGCGCGTGCCCTTCGCCACCGCGTTTGCGCCCACCACTTCCGCATCTCCCCTCGCCGGCCCGGTCGCGCTGCTCGACCGCGAGGTGCCGCTGCGCGTGCAACCCCGATCCGCGGAGAGCCTGGCGATCTACCAGCTCGCGCTGGGAGCGCCCAGCGGTGGCTGCAGCGAGGATTCCGACGACGAGACGGACGCAGAGTGCGTTCAGCATCTCGACGCCGTGACGGTGAACGCCTACGGGCGGGGTGCGAGCGTCTTCGCCGGAATGGACCTGCTCGCGCTCGCCACGCGCGACGGCCCGGCAAGCGCGGCGGCGGACGACCTCCGGACGCTGCTCCATCTGGTGCATCCGGCAACCGCGGACACCTGGTCGCGCTCGGTCGTGCCGGCTCAGCTCACCGTCACCAACCAGGGGATTGCCGTGCCGGTCAGCGTGTCGGCGGCCATCCCGGCCGGCGCGCAGGTGATCGATCCGGGCGGCGGTCAGATCGCCGCGCACTCGGTGACCTTCTCCTTCGCGCTCGGCGTCGCCGAGGTGAAGACGGTGCGCTACTGGCTCCGGCTCCCGGAGGCGGCGGGGCCAGTGACGTTGCAGGCGACGGTGACCGCGACGTACCGCTCACGCACCTTCACCGCCACTCCGGAGTTGACCTTGACCGTCGTCGCCGCCCCGACCCTCGACACGCTGGAGTCCCAGACGATCGCGCTGGCGCAGTCCGACGCCGCGGACGGCAAGGCGCTGCAGCGGGCAGCGAAGGCGCTGCACAAGGCCTCCCGCGATCGTGGCGTGGACGATGCCATCGAGGATGCCCTGGATGGGACCGATGCTTTGCTCGGCATCACGAACGCCGACGTCGTCGGCTTGCGAGTGGGCATCGATCGATGGCTGCGAGAGACGGCGCAGTCCGCGATTCCTGAACCGGTCACCCGGGAGTCTGCGCTTCACCCGAAGGAGTGAGGACGAGGAGCACGCATGTTCCGATCCTTCAAGGTGCCAATCATCGCCCTACTCGTAGCCGTGGCATTCACCTGCTACGTCTTCGGGCCCGGACGTTTCCGGACGGAAAAGGTCGCCGTTCGAGTGCGACCGTCGCCGAAGGGCGCCGACGTCTTCGGCCTCCTGTCGTCGCAGCCGTTCGCGCTTTCTGGGCCGGCGATGCCGCGACAGCGAGCTCCGCGCAAGGAGCCTCCGATCGCCACCGCCGACGAGCAGTACAGCGGCTTGCTCGGCGATCTGCAACAGATGGCCCGGCGCGCGAAGCTGCGCCGCGCCGCCAACCAATCCACCGACGCCGAGGTGCGGGCCATCCGCGCCGACAAGCCGAGGCTGGAGGCGCTCCAGGAGGAAGTAGCGCTTTCATTCCAGGCCATCGCGCAACACCTGTACGACCAGAAGCTGCCGGACACCCTGGTCCAGCGGAGCAATGCTGCTCAGGCCGACTTCAGCGCGCGCGCCAGCGAGCTGGACGCCATTCTGCAGGCGCTCGTTACCGCCGACGAGCAACGGCTCGTTGCGGCCCGTAGCGCCGCCCTGGAGAGGCTGGCCGCCTTCTTCGACACACACCACCAAGGTCCGGCGGTCCATCCGCTCGATCCGAGCCGCCTGCCCTTCCGTCCGGCCACCCCCAATGCGCGGTCTCCCGCGACCTCGCCGGCTGAGCTGCCCGATCACCTGCGCCTGGGCGCGATCGGGCGCTCTGCCTCGCTCGCAGCATCGGGTACGACCACCGATCCGAACCTCGCGCCGACCCAGGACGTGCAGATCACGCAGGCGATCAAGGATCTCGCGGCGAGCCAGGGCAATAGTCCCGTGCAGATCTTCAACTGGGTGCGCAACAACGTCGTCTGGTTGCCCACCTACGGCTCGGTGCAGGGCAGCGCCGTGACGCTGGCGACCCGGCGCGGGAACGCATTCGATAGCGCGAGCCTCTTGATCGCGCTCTACCGCGCCGCCGGAATCCCCGCGCGCTACGTCTACGGCACCATCGAGGTTCCCGCCGATCGCATGTCGAACTGGGCCGGCGGCATCCTGCCGCTCGCCGCCCAGCAGCTGATGGGTCAGGGCGGAATTCCGAGCGTAGCCGTCGCCGGCGGCGGCGCGATCGGCTCGTTGCGCCTCGAGCACGTCTGGGTCGAAGCCTTCGTCGACTTCGTTCCCTCGCGCGGCGCCATCAACAAGAAGCCCGACACCTGGGTGCAGCTCGATCCATCGTTCAAGCAGTATCGATTCACCGCGCCCATCGACTTGAAGACGGCCGTTCCGGTGGACGTCCAGAATACCGCGAGAGACGTCGCCGCCCCGGCCCTGGTCGATCCCGTTCACCAGTCGCTCACCGGGTTCGACCAGGGCACGCTCGATCTCTGGACCGCCAAGATGGGCGAGGATCTCGAATTCGCATACGGCCACTTCCCCGACCCGGCGCGGTTCACCGGCGGAAGGACGATCGTCGCCGACCAGAGCACCGTGCTGCCGGGATCGCTCCCCAACAGGATCGTCGCGCGGATGGCCACCTGGTCCGAGCTTCCGGACAGCTTGCGGCACAAGGTGTCGATGACGTTGTACGGCGGATCGCCGCTCGAGCGCGCGCTGGGCGGGCCGCAGATGACGTACCAGGTCAGCCTGCCGGCGATCGCGGGTCGGCGCTTGGGGGTGACCTATGTGCCGGCGAGCGATGCGGACGCGGCGGCGCTGGCCAGCTTCCGCAGCGCGCCCGGCAACTCGATCCCGGTCTACCTGCTGCAGGTGCAGCCGTCGATCCGACTCGACGACACGGAGGTCGCACGCGGCCCGAGCGCGGCCATGGGCAGCCTGCAGGGTTGGGATGCGGGCCTCATCGGTCCGGGCGACCCTGCGCCCGACGTGCATACCTACGACGCGGCCGCCGGCGACGAGCTGGTGTTCGGCATCGACGCGCAGGGAATCTCGCAGGACGTGATCCACCAACGCTTCCTGCAGCGGGCCTCGGACACCGCGGCGGAGAACCTCTTCACAGTGGCGCTCTACTATTGGGGCCAGTACGACGTGCTGGCCCAGTCCGTGGCGACGGCGCGGAACGCGACCATGCAGCGGCTGCCGTCGATCGGGCTGTTCTCGTCGCCGCTGCGGGTGGGCTACTTCTTCGGCATTCCCCGCACCGGCTACTACGGCTCCCGGCAAATGGATGTCGCGCATTCCATCTTCGCGGTGGCCGACAACAACGGAGGCGACACGATCGGCTTCGAGCGCGCCAGCGGGATGATCGGTTCGCTGCTCGAGGGGCGCACTTTCGACAACCTCTTCGGCGGGGCCAACGGTACCGGCGTATCGGCGGTGCAGCTGCTGCGCGAGGCCAATGAACAGCAGATACCGATCTTCCAGGTGACCGGGGCCAACCACGCGACCATCGCGCCCCAGCTCCAGCTGAGGGCAGAGGTGTTGAGCGGCATCGCCGATGCGGTCGCGGCGGGCAAGACCGTGCTCGTCCCACAGCGTGCCCCGGTGCACGGCAACTGGTCGGGCGTGGGTTACATCGTCGAGGATCCCGCGACAGGCGCGGCCGCCTATCTCATCGACGGCGGCGCAAACGGCGGCGCCGACGACCCGTGCGACCCGGAGCGGCAGAAGGAACCCGTCCGCGTTCCCGTCACCGAGATCCTCATTGTGTTGCTCATCGTCATTCTTCTCATCTTGCTCATCATCTTCATGCCCGAGATCATCGCCTTCCTCGGCGGACTCCTGGGCGGCCTTGGACAGCTTGCGCCGGCGGCGGCCGCGCTGCTGCTCGTGCTTGGTTTGGCGGCGACACCGTCAACGGCGGAGGCAGCGCCGCCGCCGCCGCCCGGGCAAGGCTTGTTGCCCCCCGGCGATTGCACGCCGGCGCAATACGCCGTCCTCGCGGCGGCGGTGCAGACCATCTGCAAGTCGGGGCCGGGCTGCAAGAGCACCGACTGCGGCGTCATGCGCCAGGCGCTGACCCGGCTGCAGGACTGCGCTGCCGCGCGGCAGGCACTCAACGACACCTGCTTCAGAGGCGGCGACCAGGCCCACATCGACGAGCTGCTTTCGGTCCTGAGGGGAGTTGCGAATTGCACCTGCCGGATTGCCAGGCTCTGTCCCTGACGGCAAAGTGTGCGTGATGGAAGAGGAACGGCTCAAGGAGATCATCCGGCGGGCGTTCGCGACGGCGAAGCGCCCGCCGAGCGGGGCGCTCCACCGCAGCGAGGAGGGAGAGGAGCCGCGTCTGCTCGAGATCGACTTCCAGGACAAGCAGGATTGGCGCACGTTGGACCCGGCTTTTCTCGATCAGGCCCCCGCCGGCTATGGTTCTGCTCTGAGCTTCTTCTCCGACGAAGCACTCCGGTATTTCTTGCCGGCCTACCTCATTGCCGACCTGGAAGGGAAACTCGACCATGTGGATGTCGCCGATCGGCTCTCCGGCCCATTCACCGATGAGGCGCGGAACACGCCGGTCAATCCGCGGCGCTATGGAGGCCTCACCGTTTTCGATGCCGCCCGGCAGCGATTCAGCGGGTTCACACCCGAAGAGGTGACCGCGATTGTCGCCTATCTCGAATACAAGGCGGCCTCGGACGAGTTCGAGAGGGAGACGATCCGTCAGGCGCTGGCCAATTACTGGAAACCGCGCCTCGCGGGGGGCTCGTAACGCACCGATCCCCGGGCCCCTTGCCGGCAAAGAGGTCACGACGCGGACGTGGGAGACCCTGAAGAAGGTCGCCGCGCTTCCCTTGAATTAACGCGCTGGTCCTCTCGACACCTGCGCGGGACAGGGGCTGTCGAAATGTGTCGTTCACCTTCCCGGTGAGATATCTCTGAGAAGTGCAATGGACAGGCGACTGGCGGTCGGCTGACGCTCGCCGGACAGCGCGGCGACGGCTCCTTTGGGTCGCCCTGTCGCTCTCCTTCGTGGCGCTGTTTCTGGACCGCGGTCCAGCCTGGTACTACGACCCGAGGCGCGGCAACGCTCCCGACCACGTGATCGTCTACACGACCCGCTGGTGCCCGGTCTGCGAGCGGCTCCGGCAATGCCTTCGACGCCACCGGGTCCCCTTCGAGGAGCGCGACGTCGAGGCGTCGGCGCGCGCGAAGGCGGAGTGGTCCGCGCTCGATGGAGTCGGAGTTCCCGTGACGCTGGTCGGGCAGCAGATCGCCCACGGGATGCGGCAGGAACAGCTCCAGGCGGCTCTCGGCGCAGCCGGATTCCATGTCGGTTGCTGGGGAGCCGAAGCCCTGGTCGACCTGCGCGAGTCGACCCGTTTGCGCTCGGCAAAACGCTGATCCGCACCGACCGAGCCGCGGCGTCGAGCTCACGAAATGGCCCAGATGGCAGGAGGACGGCCAACCAGCCGAAGCCTCCAATGGGCGAGGGAACCCGAAGGCCACACACGGCTGTCTGCGGCGCGGGCCTGGCGCGACGCGTGTCAGAATTGCAGAGCAGGTGCAGCTCCCGGAGCGTTGACGTCCGTCGAAACGCTAATCTCCCGCCAGCGTTCCGCATCCGCTGCACGCGCCGCCTCGGCGACCGTAGATTCTTCCTTCGGCACTTCTTTGCGTCCTGCAAACAAGCTCCTCGGTCAAGCGGCCTGGGCGAAGAGCTTGGGGAAAGCGACCTCGCGGAGCTTGATGGCGCTGGCCATCAGCCTGCGACCGCCGAGGGAGACGCGCCAGCGGCGTGAGCGCGGTACCTTGGCGATCAGCCCGTGGGCGTGCAAGCGGCGC